>ENA-OREB01000021-OREB01000021.1-marine-metagenome-genome-assembly--contig:-NODE-21-length-86803-cov-5.385305_pt1 | contig 86803 bp, 81 predicted proteins | sample MGYA00248625_ERZ508552 | MGnify/ENA primary metagenome ERZ508552 (study PRJEB26219, sample SAMN06267888) | marine metagenome | isolation source: Monterey Bay, California, USA | place: USA:Monterey Bay...
AATTTTTAAAAGTCATTTAAAACAATGTGTTACGTGGGCGAAAATAGCGCGGCGAAGTTTTGACGCTTATTTTTTACGCTTGCCAGCAGCGGTTTTCAGACCCCATTAAGTGGGCGCTCTTTTCGGGTGACAGCGGGTCTAAATGGGCGTCGGATTTCTTTGGGCCCGCGTGACGTTTCACACACCGTAGCAGGCTTAATAACACCCGCTTACCGGCGAGGGCCGATCGCGCGTAACGGCGATGGGGGTGAGATGCAGCACACAGCGTCAAAAAAAGTTGGCACTGGTTTTGCTAAGAACACTACGAAGACGTCAATCGCGTCAAAAAGACGCCAGAGGAGTGCTGTCAGATGACACTCAAATATTGGGCCAGTATTGCCCTTGTAGTTTTAACCTATGCGCAGCCCACCAGTGCAGGACAGTCCGTATCAACGATTGCGGCGGCCGCCGCTGTGTATGCGCAAGAACGTGCAACGCAACAAGGGCACCAAGAGGTCACCGTTAATGTGCGACCGTTGGACTCGAGGCTCAACCTCACGCAATGCGCCGCGCCATTAAAGGTGTCGTCGTCGGGCGAGCGTGCACTGGGACCGGTCAGTGTGGCCGTAAAATGTGTAAACCCTGCACCATGGACCGTGCATGTGCGTGCGACGGTAACCGCTGAGGTGGCGCTTCCCGTGCTCACAGCGGCGATGAACCGAGGCGATATTATTGGTCCTGGAGACGTTGAGTGGCGAACGCAACAGGTGTCGCGCGCGCTCGTCGGATACTTGGTGAATGATCAGAAAATTTTCGGTAAAGAGCTTCGAAAGCACCTGCGCTCTGGAAGTCCACTCAGGGCCTCAGATCTTATGTCGCCGCAAATTGTTGATCGCGGACAAACCGTGGATCTCGTCGCGCAAAGCGCGGGGCTGGTGGTGAACATGCAGGGCAAAGCACTGGCTAATGGGTCTGAAGGTGACCGGTTACTGGTCAAAAACCTGAGTTCGGGAAAGCGGGTTGAAGGACTGGTTCTGGCCAGTGGCACGGTACTGATCCAATGAATAAAAAAACGTATAGTGTGGCTAAAGTTTTAGTTTCTGCGGCCGCTAATCGTATCGTAGAGACACTATTGAGCGACACAAGGTCGCGGAGAGCAACATGAGCCCTATTGATACATCAGGAATTAAGCCGGGTCCGCGCTTTGATACTGAGCGACAAGACACCCGCGTTCGTGGTGGTAGCAACGAACAAGCGAGTGCACCCGAAGCTAAACGCGCTGACTCTGTGCAACTAACAGACACCGCTGCCCGGCTTGCCGAGCTACAAGCTGAAGTCTCCTCTGCAGAAGGAGTTGATCTTGCTCGCGTCGACGCCATTCGCCAGCAAATTGCTGACGGCAGTTATACGGTCGATGCGGACCGCGTTGCCGACGCACTCATGACCATGGAAAACGAGCTGCTCTAGCCATGATAAATGCCGACAGCCACGCCTCAAATGCTGAAGCCATTGCCCAAGCACTGACGCTTGAACTTGAAACCTTAACGCAAGTGGTCGAAACGCTCGACATCGAGCACGAAGCGCTCATGGGTTCCGACGCGGAGCGTTTGGAGCAAGCCGTCGCTGCCAAGCAACGTGCCATAGCCGCACATGCGCACGCGCGACACGCACGTGAAAGCCTGGGGCTCAGAGAAAGCCTTCGTGCACAGATTGAATCACACCCCGGTTTTTTCAACGGCTTGAAAAGTCAGACACTGGCCTGTATCGATGAGCTGCGTGAAAAAGGCGCGATTAGTAAAAATGCGAACCAGAGAAACGGCATGCTCATTGCGGGACTGCGTGAACGAACACGGTCTGCCTTGACTCTGCTGCGTCCTGATGCCGCAAACGTCACACTCTATGGCCATCGAGGCTCGGCAGAAGACACCATGGGCTCGCGGCTTTTAGGAAGCGCCTAGTGGCTTAGGCCAGCTGCGACCGGCTGGAAACGCCGTACTTGCTGGCCGTCTTTTTCGACACACTCCATAAACATCGCCAAAGGCCTCACCCACAAACCAAAGTCGCCATACTCCGCACGGTAAAGCACCAGCCACTCTTGCGTCTCGGAGTGCCTCACCACGTCGAGCACAGTGTACTCATCGCCCTTTTTGTAGTGCACGTAGCGCCCAGGTTCTGGTCGGTCAGTCACTCTGACAGCCCACCAAAGGTCTTAGTGACGGTTTTTTGCAGTGTCTCTAACGTCTCACCCATGAGCAGACAGTCGGCGTCACGACGCGCCAAGACGTCTTCGTGAATCTCTTCGTTAATGCCTCTGAGTTCGTCACTGAACCGAATACGCCGAACGCTTAAGTCTTTGTCCAGAATAAAGTCGACTTGGTCTTGCCACGACAGTGCCAGGCGCACGACTTGCTTGCCTGATTCGATGTGTCGTCGAATTTCATCAGACTCCAGGTACATACCGCGCACCCGAACGACACCACCCTCCTCCTGTGGATCCTCAAGATCAACATCACCGCCCAGACTCATACCCTCCGGGAGACCGCCATTAAGCAGCCATTGGCTCATGACAATGACAGGCGACTTTTGCGTGTCAGGAATGACAACCGGTAAATTGCCGAGCGCCTCGCGCAACAACGACAATAACTCTTCAGCACGCGCGGCACTGGCCGTGTTTACCCAGACCCATCCTTCGCGGTCGTTGATTAAGGCTTCTAAGTGCTGCGACTTAGTAAAGGCACGTGGCATTAAGTCCTGCGTCACCTCGTCAACAATATCGAGGCGCTCTTTGCGTTGCACACGTCGGCCTTGGCCGGCCTGAATTTCCTGAACACGCGCGTTGACCTCGCTTCGTACCACCGACGCGGGCAGCAAGCGCTCTTCACGCTGCAACCGAATTAACCAGTAATCACCGGACTTATGAACGTAGTCGTTCGCTTCGTCTGACAACGCGGGCACCCAACCGCTCGACGTGGGCTGGCTTGGCCGACACGGCTGAAAGGGGCGCTTTGACAGTCGCTGCGACAGTTCACTGGCGTCGATACCCAAGCGGCCAGGTAATTTATAGGGGCGGGCGTTGCGAAACCACATGATGAGCACTCTCTTTTTTGAGCGCGACAGTGTAGGAGTATTTTCACAATATTGCTCGTATGGCGGCCCGGATAAGTTAAATTAATCGCAGACAGACCCCGCCGAGAGAGGAGCCCCTGAAATGCGTTACCTACACACCATGATTCGAGCCAGCGACTTGAGTAAGACACTGCTGTTTTTTGTCGATCACCTAGGGCTTCAGGAGGTGCGCCGCTACGACAGTGAGGAAGGGCGGTTTACCCTCGTGTTTCTCGCCGCACCGGGCGATACCAATGACGCGCAAAGCAAGCAAAGTCCGCTGGTAGAAATCACCCACAACTGGGACAAAGAAAACTATGAGGGCGGTCGAAACTTTGGTCACCTCGCGTACCGGGTGGATGATATCTACGCGACCTGTGAAAAACTTATGGCGGGGGGGGTCACCATTAACCGGCCGCCCCGCGACGGACGAATGGCATTCGTGAAATCACCCGATGGCATTTCTATTGAGCTCCTCCAAGAAGGCAACGCACTCCCGGCCAAAGAGCCTTGGGTATCGATGGGCAATATCGGTTCTTGGTGAGCCGGCTTAGCAGAGACCGTTCACGCCGATAAAAAGTCCACCATCCATCGAGCGACACGCGGCCCCTCGTGCTGGTGCGTCACGAGCGATGCGCGACCCTGAGAGACCCGCTCGGCACCAATCATGTCGTGGCGAAATGCCATAATGGCCTCCGAGTACTTCGCACTGAATTCAGGGTGGCCTTGAAGTGTCAAAACGTGGTCGCCAATAACAAAACCTGCATTCTCACAGTGGTCATTAAACACCACCGTTCGCGCCCCGGGCGGCAACACAGTGACCTGGTCTTGATGCGACGCGACGAGCTTCAAAACACCTGATCCGCCACCAGGGACCTCGTCGTCACCCTGAACTGGCAGCTCACTGACGTTATAGACATTAACGCCAACGCCCCATCCCTTGTCTGATTTCGCCACCGTGCCGCCGAGGGCCCGCGCAATGACTTGATGCCCAAAGCAAATACCGACCATTTTTTTGCGTCTGGCGTGGAGCTCTTGGACTAATTGTTCAAGATCGCGAATCCACTGTTTATCGTCGTACGCAGAGCTTTTACTGCCGGTAATAATAAAGCCGTCCACCGCGTCGATCTCAGCAGGTGTTGGACGCACACCCTCTTCCACATCCCACACGCTAAACGACACGTCCGAATCAGCCGCTAAAACAAGGCGTTGGAACATATCAGGGTATTCACCGAACTCGTCTACCCACTCTGGCCTAACCGCGTCTGTCTTTAAAATTCCAATATGCATCGCTAATCTCTAAGCAGTCATATTACTGTGACATTTACACAGCAAACTCGTTCACATTGTGACTCGAAACACGTCAGAATGGTGGCAGGGGCAAAAATAAAAATGGCTATAGCAATCTTGTCGACACTCCAACGGTTCGACGTCGCGCTCTTTGACACGCTCTACAGCTACGGACGAGAGAGGCTCGGTGTCACACGGGGCGCGCTGGCTTTTTCGCGCAGCGGGGACGGTTATCTCCAGCTACTCGCACCCGTCTTCGTTTGGCTGTCACGCTCGCCGCTGGCTGAGACTTACTTGATCGCTTGGGCCATCGCCATGCTGGTCGAACGCGCCACTTACTACATCTTGAAAAATACCTTGAAGCGACTCAGACCTGCAGACTTCAAACCCAATTTCCATTCCTTGATCACAGCCTCTGATAAATTTAGCTTTCCCTCTGGCCACACCTCGGCCGCGTTCTGTATCGCGACGATCACCGTTTTAATTTTCGGCGGGCTGTCGATGGTGATGTTCGCTTGGGCACTCATGGTTGGCATTTCACGAGTGGTTGTCGGCGTCCACTTTCCAGGCGATGTGCTCGCAGGCGCCCTCATGGGAAGTGGTATCGCCATGGGAACCGCCTCCGTGCTGAGCCTGTGGTGAAGCGCAGACGATGACGCGAAGAATTCTTTACGGGGTACAAAGTACCGGCCAAGGACACATTAGCCGCGCACGCGGCCTTGCACACGCACTCAGGGATTACGACGTTGACGTCACGTGGCTGTTTTCAGGTAGAGACAAAGACAAGCTTTTTGACATGGAGCCTTTTGGCCATTTCAAGCACCGCGCAGGCCTCACTATGGTCACCGAAGCGGGAAAAATGCACTACCGCAAGACTGCGCTTGGCGCGTCGCCCGCAACGTTTATTAAAGATGCGACAACTCTAGATCTAGATCCCTACGACATTATTGTCTGTGACTACGAGCCCGTGATTTCGTGGGCGTGCAAAGCACGGGGTCGAGAGGTGATTGGAATTGGTCATCAGTACGCCTTTGGGAGAAATACACCGATGACGGGCCACACGCCCATGAGCCGGTTGCTCATGCAACAATTTGCACCCGTGGATATCCACGTAGGGCTCCATTGGGCGCCTTTTGACGACACTATTTTACCGCCCATTTTGGATCTTCCAGAGGCTCACCCGGAAGGTGTTAATGATCATGTCTTGGTCTACCTCCCGTTCGAACATCAGGATCAAACCACGGCATGGCTCCAAGGGTTCGCTGATCACACGTTTATTCAGTATTCAGCGGATGTTGTCGATGAGCAACAGGGCAATGTCACTCGGCGAAAAGCCACTATTTCAGGCTTTAAGCGTGACTTAGCTGCGTCCCGCGGTGTCATTTGTAATTCAGGGTTCGAGCTCATTTCAGAGTGTCTTCAGTGGAAAAAACCCGTGCTGACTCGACCTCTCGCTCAACAAATGGAGCAGCTTTCCAACGCCGCGGCGCTAGAGCAGCTGGGATACGCAACAACCATGAAGTCCTTAGAAACGAAAACGGCCCGGGCTTGGCTCAACGACATGCCAATAGCGCCCGACGTACACTTTAAGAATGTTGCCCACGCGCTCGCCGAATGGCTTGCGCGAGGGGGAAGCCGACCAGTAACCGAATTGAGCAAACAACTTTGGTCATAAAAAAAATTCTCAAGCGCCTTTGCACTGGGGGCTTATTGCTCCTCAGTCCCGCGCTCTTATCCAGCCCCACGTTTGTGGGTAACGAGACCTGTGCATCATGTCACGAGACACAAATTTCTGACTGGACCGACTCCCACCACGACCTCGCTATGCAGGAAGCGTCCTCGACAACGGTACTGGGAGACTTCAACAACGCAACATTTAATTACCAAGGCACCACCACCACGTTCTTCAAAAAAGGCGATGCGTTTTGGGTCAAGACCGACAATGAAAAAGGGGAGTTAACGGATTATCCAGTCGCATTCGTCTTTGGGGTTTATCCTCTTCAGCAGCTATTACTGCCACTTAGTAAAGGCCGCCTTAATGCATTAAGCATTGCATGGGACGCCCGTAAAGCGTCTGAAGGCGGTCAACGCTGGTACCATATATACGAAAATGAAGAGGCGGTTACCTATAAAAGCCCCCTCCATTGGACCGGCATTTACCACAACTGGAACAGTCGCTGCGCTGAATGTCACAGCACCAACGTGGTTAAAGGTTATGACGCCGCGACACGGTCGTACGCAACCACCTACGACCAAATTGATGTCGGCTGTGAGGGCTGTCACGGTCCCGGATCGACACACGTGAAACAGGCCAAAAATGGCGCGGTTAAACGCGGACAAAGCGCTGCCGAGATGGGTCTTCAACTGTCGCTCGCCGCACGAGGCCATTGGCAGAGGACCGGCAATGAGGATATTGCCCGCCGAGTAACGCCGCTGGATGACCCAACACAGGTGGATAACTGCGGACGGTGTCACTCCCGTCGAGCGACACTCGGCGACTACCATTACGGACAGCCGCTACTCGACACCCATCGACTGTCAGTTATCGAGTCGCCCCTTTACTGGCACGACGGGCAAATTCGCGACGAGGTCTACGTTTACGGGTCATTTGTGCAAAGCAAAATGGCCAAAGCCGGCGTGGTCTGTAGCAATTGCCACAACCCTCACAGCAATGCATTGGTCGCTGAGGGGAACGCCGTCTGCACACAGTGCCATAAGCCAGAGACCTACGACGCAACAGCGCATCACCGACACGCCCTAACCAGTACCGGCAGTGCCTGTGTCGCCTGTCACATGCCGTCACAAGTCTATATGGGCGTTGACGCCCGACGCGATCACAGCATGAGAATTCCTCGACCCGGCGTGTCGCTCAGTACCGGCAGCCCCAATGCGTGCACCCAGTGCCACGACGACCAAACCGACTCTTGGGCCTATGACGCCCTTCAGCAATGGGGTGTCCACACGGACTTTCAGGAACTGAGCCTCATCAAAGCCCGTTTCACAGCTGATCGGGGCGATGTGAGATCACTTCCTACCCTCGAGTCGGTTGTCACAGATGACGAGCGATCGCCACTCTTGCGCGCCTCGCTGATTGAACAACTGGGTAACCTCGGTTCGCGGCAGTTGCCGAGCTTAACCGCCATGCTCTTGCGTGCCAACGCACCCGAGCTTCGGGCGTCGGCCGTTCGAGCCACGCGCTCGATGCCCCCTGCACAGCGATACTTGATGCTGCGCCCGTTTATTAAGGACCCGGTGCTGACCGTTCGCATGGAAGTGGCTCAAGTGCTCGCCGGCGTGCCTGCAAGTGAACTTCGCCCTCAAGACATCGACGACCTTAAGCCACTTTTTGAGGAATATTTAGCCGTCCAGGCGAATCACTTAGACATGCCTTCGGTGCAGATGCAGCTTGCCAGTTTTTGGCTGGACCGAGGTGACAGCGAGCAAGCGCTGACGGCACTTGAAGAGGCCGTTCACCTCAACCCGCAACTCGAACCGGCCGTGGTTAATTTGGTCGACCTACTCAGACGAACAGGAAAAGATGACGAAGCATCGGCGCTTCTCGAAACGTCGCTCGCGCTCGTTCCCGACTCCGGGAATCTTTGGTTTTCGCAAGGACTGCACCTCATACGACTCGGCGACACCGAGTCGGGTCTTGAGTCTTTAAAGAGAGCCGCGGCACTTGAACGAGAGGGATCGCGGCACCGATATGTCTATGCAGTCGCGCTTAACGACACGGGCGCCAAAGCGCAAGCGCTGTCAGTGCTGGAGACGCTCAATGCAAGCCACCCGGGACAACCCGACATCTTAAACGGGCTGTTAGCGTTCGCGCGCGATGCCGGCGACAGGCCACGCTACGAGCGTTACCGAGCACAGCTCATGTCAGTGATGCAAGCGACGGGAATGCGCTAATTTGTGCGAAGTAACAAGTCCACCGTAATGGGAATTGACCGGCTAATCGCGTTAAGTCCGGCAATCGCCTGAAGTGCCGCGACGCCTGACTCCAAACCAAAGTCTTGTGCTGTCACGACGATCGGCTGGGTACTGGTCACACGCAGTCCGTCTTCTGAGACGCCTACCGACAAAGGCGCTAACTTATCAACACGCATGCCGTGGAGGCTCACAGTCACCTTTACGGTCTCGCTCACACTGCCGCCTGCTTTTAAGGCGTCAAGCTGCGATGCGCTGAGCGTTGCTTGCACCCTTGCTGTCGGAAATTTTCCGACCTCAAACAACATGCGTTGAAGCCGTTCATTACGAATACCAACACCGGTCTCAACCGACGTTAAGTCGATCGAAAGTGCCACGTGCCCCGCATCTGAAATGCTGCCCGTGACTTGCTCGAATACATTGTTCTCACCAATGCTGTTGTTCTTGATCGACACAAACCCGACGCGGGACGACGCGGTGACGTCCCAGCCAGCCTGCGCGGAACTCGTCACAACGAGGGTAATTAACAACGTGGCAGCGTGTACGAAAAATGATCGGCTCATTGAAAGCACCCGTTAACAAATAAAGAGGGGGTAGGTTATAGCGCTGACCACGCCACACCTGCAAGTGCCGTTTTCGACCACTAGGCGTGGGCTCGACGCAGGTCTATATATCAGCGAGGTCGCCCTTGGACTCCAGCCACTCGCGACGATCGCTCGACCGTTTCTTGGCCAAGAGCATGTCAAACACGCTGTCGGTGTCGTGATCTGCATCGAGCACCAGCTGAACCAGCCGTCGGGTGTCGGGCACCATGGTTGTCTCGCGAAGCTGCGACGGGTTCATCTCACCCAGACCCTTGAACCGCTGTACGTTGGGCTTTGCACGTGAATTTTCCGCTGCAATACGCTCTAAAATGCCGTTCTTTTCAGGCTCGTCGAGCGCGTAGTAAACGTCCTTACCCACATCGACACGGTACAGCGGCGGCATCGCAACATAGACGTGTCCCGCGCGCACCAGCGGCCTAAAGTGCCGAAGAAAGAGCGCGCAGATCAGCGTTGCAATGTGCAGCCCGTCTGAGTCTGCGTCGGCCAAAATACAGACTTTTTGATAGCGCAAACCCTCGAGGTCGTCGCTTGCGGGATCAATGCCCAGCGCCACCGAAATATTGTGTACTTCTTGAGATGCCAATATTTCGGTCGCATCGACCTCCCAAGTGTTGAGGATTTTTCCCCGCAACGGCAAGATCGCTTGAAACTCGCGGTCGCGCGCTTGTTTTGCGGAACCGCCCGCGGAGTCACCCTCCACCAAAAAAAGTTCGCTTCGTGCAGGGTCTTCCACCGTACAGTCGGCGAGCTTACCCGGCAGCTGCGGGCCCGAAACCACTTTCTTACGAACGACCGTTTTTGCCGATCGCATGCGGGCTTGCGCCCGGTTTATACAAAGATCAGCAATCAGCTCCGCGTCAGACGTGTGCTGGTTAAGCCAAAGTGCGAAAGCGTCTTTTGCAACGCCCGAGACGAACCCGGCAGCCTCGCGCGATGAAAGACGCTCCTTGGTCTGCCCCGAGAACTGAGGATCGGCCAACTTCGAAGACAAGACATAACAACAGCGATCCCAGACGTCCTCCGCAGTCAACTTAACACCGCGCGGAAGCAGGTTTCGTATTTCACAAAACTCTCGCATCGCTTCTAATAAGCCCGAGCGAAGACCGTTAACGTGGGTCCCGCCTTGCGCGGTCGGAATGAGATTCACATAGGACTCTGCCGTGATCTCGCCACCCTCAGGCAACCACTGAATAGCCCAATCGACGGCCTCTGTTTCACCGGAAAATGAATTCGTAAAGGGCTCTTCAGGAATGACGATGTAGTCGATGGTGGCGTCAGCGAGGTAATCCGAGATTCCGTCTTCAAAATACCATTCTTGCTTTTCACCTTTCTTTTCATCGGCCAGTGTGACGCGAAGACCAGGACACAAAACAGCCTTGGCGCGAAGTGCGTGAATCAGCCGAGGCATTGCAAAGGTGGCTGTGTCAAAGAATGTTTCGTCTGGCATGAACCGTATACCAGTACCCGTGTTGCGCTTGCCACACTGGCCTGTGACGGTCAGATCTTCGACTTTGTCACCGTTTTCAAACGCCATAGCGTAGACGTTACCGTCTCGGCGAATCGTGATGTCGAGGCGCTTGGAAAGCGCGTTGACGACTGAAACGCCCACGCCGTGTAGGCCACCACTGAACTGATAGTTCTTATCTGAAAATTTACCGCCGGCATGGAGTGTCGATAAAATAACCTCAACACCCGGTATTTTTTGCTCAGGGTGCAAGTCCACCGGCATTCCACGACCGTTGTCCGTAATGCTAATACCGCCATCGCCATGCATCACCACGTCGATCTGGTTGGCGTGGCCCGCCAACGCCTCGTCCACTGAGTTGTCGATCACCTCTTGCGCAAGGTGATTGGGCCGCACGGTATCGGTGTACATACCCGGTCGCTTGCGCACAGGCTCAAGACCGGTCAATACCTCAATGGCATCTGCGTTGTATTGCGTCATTGCGTGGGACTACCTTGATTCAGTGAGACGATCTGCGGCGTTACTGCCAAGTCCTGCTAATGATAACCCGAGGAACCCGAGAGAGGACGGTTCTCTTCATCACAAATGCGTATTACTTGAGTCTCTATGTGGCCACTGGGCTGCAAAACAATGCGGCGATAACCCGGCTGCTTGTCGTCCAGCGCAAAATCATGGGACCCAGGCGCAAATTGGATGCACGTGGAAGGGGTTGTAAGCATTCGGACACCCTGAACCACCGCGTCACTCTCTTGATGCACGTGACCACTGACGAGGACGACTCGATCTGAGAGTGTTTGCATGATGGTTAACGCAGCAGACGCGTTTGAAACCGCTTGCTCATCCAACCACGCCGACTGTAAGGCCCGCAACGGATGGTGCGTTGCGATCAGCAGTGACTTGTCACCCGCCGCCGCGTCCGCAACGGCGCATTGCAGGGCCTCGAGCTCCGTCGGGGAGAAATAGCCACCAACCTTCCCCACAACCTGCGTCTCAAGCATGAGTACATCCCAATGCCGCCCAACGATCCGTCGCTTGAGATGCTCGCGATATGCGCCTTGTTGCGCCCTGACATCGTCGTGATTGCCCGGCAGCCACAACGTGGGTACTCGGTGATTAAAGAATCCATTGAGCTGTTCGTAGGCCGCGGCCTGACCGTCGGCAGCAATATCGCCCGTGACCAGTACGCAGTCGGGTTGTTGGCTCGCCAGCGCCGCATCAATGACCTGTCTTGCCGAGCGCTCAGTGTTCATGCCCAGCAACGTGCCATCGCTATCGCCCGTCAGGTGCGTGTCAGTCACCTGAACAAGGGTCATATGATCCGCTGAGTCGCTAAGTGTGACATCACCGGTTAAGAGTGCGCTATTGGTCATTGTCGACCTCAAAGACCGTCTCGTCCGCGTGAGCGCTCGACAAACACAGGCTCAATAGCTCTGAAACAAACTGATTTTGCTGACGCTTTTCGTCGGGCTGGTGCATGTCCGAATTGGGATATTCGTAACGCGACTCCAGGCGACGGCCTGATCGATGCTTGACCACTTCGGCCATGGAGACGTCGTGATACATGCGAAGAAACAACTTAGAGTCCATTAACTCAGGCAGCTGAGGCGCGTGGTATTGAATCGCCAGAGATGTCGTATGCCGGTCCCGCTCAATCACCGTCAGGACAACACGCCGTGGACCCAAACGAAAGCGACGCTCGTTCGAGCGCTGGTAATCGGGAAAGAGCTGCAACAGACGCGCATAGTTAGCCTCACACAGCGCATGAAGCTCTGTAAGATCCATTCTAAAGCGTCGTTTACTCCGACTCTTTTGCACCCAGCATCCCTCGTCTAGCAGCACCACCAACCCAGTGGCCTCGCAAGAAGTGTAGCAATCAATTCCACAAATTGTGTCGCTACAGAAGATGAACGTATTTTCGCCGTCCATACGTATAGGATGTTAAACTTCTTTTCGTCCTATCTCCAAAGACCCCAGCAAGGAATATTGTATGTCCCGTTCTGTCACTCGCCGCGCACTAACCACCGTAATTGCGGGGATGTTGCTCACTTTGGCTCACATGGCCACAAGCGAGAGCCTCTTAGACGTTTATGAGATCGCGCTCGACAACGACGCGCAGCTCAGGGCTGAAACAGCACGTTATCGCGCGGACTTGGAACTCAAAACATTGTCCCTGGCACCCTTGCTGCCTCAAGTGCGCGCCGGCGCCTCACGCTCCCTTCGCGACTCTCAGAACACCAGACTGACGATTACAGAGTTCCAGGGTGGCCAAGTGGTAATTGACGACGTGACCAACGGATCGCGCACGTTCACCAACAACTACGACATTAGTTTGTCTCAAACCCTGTTCGATCTCTCGGCCTGGTTTGACTGGAAGGCGGGCAGTAACCGCAGTGATCAAGCCGCATCGACGCTGGCTGCTGCTCAGCAAAATCTTATTGTTAGAGTCTCCGAAGCCTATTTTGGTGTGTTGCGCGCACAAGACAATTTGAGTGCAGCAAAGGCGCAAGAGCGTGCGCTGGCACGCCAACTTGAGCAGACGCGCCAGCGGTTTAATGTGGGGCTCATTGCCATTACAGATGTCTATGAAGCAGAAGCCAGATACGATCTTGCCGGTGTCACTCAAATTATCGAAGAAAATAATGTTGCTGTCGCGCGCGAGCGGCTTTCTGTTTTGACCGGCCAAGCGCATGGTCAACTGCTATTACTGAGTGGCGAGTTTGTCCCCGAGACACCGACACCGACGGACCGCGCGGCCTGGGTGGACTTCGCGCTCGCCAACAACTTTGAACTTGCCGCGTCTCGTCACGCGGAAGAGGCGGCCCGTCAAACCGCCAAATCCAGGCAAATGGGGCGTCTTCCCACTGTTAGTGCGCAAATCAGTTACTCCGAGAACGACACCGACGGAGAAGTCACGCCGCCCACCGCCTTTAACCTACCGCCTCGTTCTGAGGGTGAGAACGAGTCGTTCCAAATTCGCCTCGACCTCCCGCTTTATGCGGGAGGCGCTATCAGTGCGAATCGCCGAAGAGCCGCTGAACAGTTCAATGCGGCACGCGAAAGTCGTATCAATTTGACCCGAAATACGGTCACAGCCACGCGATCACTGCACATGACCGTAATGTCGGATGTGGCGCGTGTTAACGCCCGTAAACGAGCTATAAAATCGACTCAGAGTGCGCTTGACGCAACGACAGCCGGGTACGAAGTCGGCACACGGAATATTGTCGATGTACTCAATGCACAAAATGCGGTTTTCTCTGCCCAACGAGATTACGCTAACAGTCGCTACGATTACGTGTTGAACAGCATGCGCCTCAAAGAAAATGCAGGCACCCTGTCACCCGAAGACATTGCCTCGTTAGAAACTTTCCTCGTTGAACCGACCGCGCCAACAGCCTCAGAAGAGGGCTAATTAAAGCAGGGTTTTCATCAAATCCAGCTGACGGCGGGTTGCCCCCCGCCGCGTTTCAATGAAGGCTCGCGCCACTTGCGCTTCACCGTCGATCCGGTCTTCGGACCAAACACTCGCCAACTGACTCGCAAGCTCAGACTCATCCTGAACGACACGGATGGCGCCACTCCGCTCCATGTCTTTGACGATCGTCGCAAAATTAATCACGTGTGGCCCAGTGATCACCGCGCAGCCCCATGCAGCCGCCTCAATAGGATTATGCCCGCCTCTGGGCACCAGGCTTCCGCCAATAAACGCCGCATCGGCGAGTCCCAAAAAAGCACTGAGCTCGCCCAGCGTGTCGATCAATAGGATGTCCGTGTCCGCGCGGAGCGGCGTTTCATCACTGCGCTTTTGAAAGCACAGACCCCTCGCGTCTAAAAGCTTAATGATCGCAGGCGTCCTATTCGGATGACGCGGCGCCAGCAGTAGTCGCGTCTTAATACCGCGCGCTTGCAGCGCAAGATACGCATCAAGCACCAACTGCTCCTCTCCTTCGTGTGTACTTGCCGCTGCCCACAACGGTCGAGACCGACACTCACCGCCAAGATCTGCGCGAATATCCTCCAGCTGCAATCGGCGCGCAGCAAGATCAATGTCGAACTTAATGCTACCGACTGCGTGAAGACTCTCCAGGGGTGCACCGATTTTCTGAAACCGTCTTAGATCCGACTTTGACTGACAGGCAATTAAGGCAAAGTCACTGACCACGTCGCGTGTAAAGTGACCCAGTCGTGCGTAACCCCGAGCAGATCGCGCCGAGAGCCGGGCATTAATCAAGGCAACAGGAACCCCTTGCGTCTTGGCGGAACGTAACACATTAGGCCAAATTTCAGTTTCCACCATCACGACCAATTGTGGCTTCCAGTGCCGTAAAAACACGTCCGTCACAAACGGCACGTCAAAAGGAAACCAAGTGTGTTCGACGCGATCGCCGAATAACGCCATTGTTTGCGCCGAACCGGTGGGGGTCGTGTTCGTCACTAACACGGCTTTGTCCGGCCACTCTTGAAGCAGGCGTTCAATGAGGGGGGATACGGCCAGTAGTTCACCGACGGAAACCGCATGCACCCAAATTAACCCATCGCCCGCACGGGTCCGCTTCGGCAAAAACAGCGCAAATCGTCGCCACCATTGCCGAGCGTAATGCGGCTCCCGCACAGCTTTAAAGAGCAAGCGAAAGACTAAAAGCGGCGCGAGCAACGTGATCAACAAACTGTATAAATAGCGTGACATAACTTCGATGCTACGAGGAACCCAGTGATACGTCATATACTGACGCTTTTGCGGGGAGCCTACCATGGGCACAACAGAGTTTGACGGCGTAAAGGGTTTCCTGCCTCAAGAAGAGGCGCTGCAGTTGCTAGAATGGGCGTCGCAAGGCGCGTTGATAGGACCGCTTTTGGAGATTGGCAGTTACTGCGGGTTATCGACGCTCTGGCTGGCAAAAGCAGCAAGAGCGGCAAAAACTGTTGTCTTTGCCGTTGATCATCATCGGGGCAGTGAAGAGCACCAAGCGGGCGAGTTCTTTCACGATGAGACACTGACAGATCACGAGGGTCACTTCGACTCTCTCCCGGAGTTCCGGCGCAACCTCAAAACGCATGCGGCAGAAGACGTCGTCATTCCCGTTGTGTCAACGTCAGCTGCACTCGCTGGCCACTGGACAACACCGCTTGGTTTCTTATTCATTGATGGCGGTCACAGCCTTGAAGCCGCACTGACCGATTACCGGAATTGGTCTCAACACGTGCAACGCGGCGGGCTCTTAGTGATTCACGATGTCTTCACGAGCGCCTCGGAGGGCGGACAAGCGCCTCATGCGATTTGGCGTCTCGCAAAGCAGTCCGGGTTATTTGAAGAAGTGGGCGCGCTCCAAAGTCTGCGCGCCTTGCGGCGCTTATAACCTAGCCTTGGTTTTGGCGACGCTCAAGTTGGGCGTGCTCACGCGAGTCAACTTCTGTGAATAAGCAACTCGCGGCGGTGTGGTTGCTCAACGCATCGGCAGCCAACAACACAGCGCCCGACGTCCACGTCGGTTGCTCAAGCGGCCAAAGCACTTTTTCAACGAACTGGTAGCCGGTCCAAAAAATGCCCTCAGCGTCTTGCCACTGCCATAACCCTTCAAATAACGTGCGGGCTCTGGTCTCGTCACCCACACTCAGCAGCGCCATTGTCAGTTCGCACGATTCAGCGACTGTCACCCACGGTTGATGATTTTCACAGCGACACCCTAACCCCTCTTCAATAAACTCATCCCATCGCGCGTTAATACGCTCAAGGCCCTGTGCACCCGTAAAAACACCGGCAAGAACAGGGTAAAACCAGTCCATTGCGTAACGCGACTTGCTTTCCCAGTTGCGATCGAATCGCTCAGGGCGGTGGCGCAGCGCGGCACCCAGTCGGCTTCGTGCATCGCGCCATGCGGGCTTTAACACGCCCACAGTTCTCGCAATGTGCAGGGCACACTCCAGCGATTTATAGACCGAGCTGCTGCCAGTAACCAATGCGTCGTCCATGGGCGCACCTGCCGTGTCACACGCCCAGGCCACTTCGCCGTGCTCAGACTGCATCGAGACCACAAAGTCGATGGCGCGCACAACCGTTGGAAATAAGCGCGCCAAAAATGATCGATCTTGACTGATTAAGTAATGATGCCAAACCCCGGTTGCAATGTACGCCACGTAGTTGGTTTCACGGCGCGTCACATTTGACGGCTGACCCTTGATGTACGACGCCCACCAGCTGCCATCATCAAGTTGCTCGGCTACCAGCCAGTCATAGGCGCGCTCCGCAGCGACAAACTCACCGGCAATACTCAAGCCCATTGCGGCTTCAGTGTGATTCCAGGGGTCCGTGTGACCCCCTTCAAACCACGGAATTTCGCCGTTATCGCGCTGTGACGCGAGCAGGTACTCAACCGTTGGACGCAGCGCTTGCTCAGGGTAAGGGAGGGGTTGAAGAGTCATACAGCGAGCCTAGCGGTTTTGAGCACGGTCAAAGTACAACACGATACTCTTGCCCATCCACGGATTAAGAAGCCTGTCGAGGGTCGCGGTCAGCCACGGGCGTTTCATCAAATCCCACACCAAAAATCGGTGATACAGACTCAGCACTTTGGGTTCCTCAGTCACGTGCCAAAACAAGCACTTCAACCACCAGTAGGGAACATGCAACGCGTGTGCACCGTGTTGTCGTGTGCCTTGGAACCCGTAGCGCTCCACTTCACGGCGGAGGTGACGCGCATTAAAAATGCGAATATGGCCACCGGGGGTGCGGCGATAGTCATCACACAACATCCAGCAAATCCACTCGGGCCACTGGCGAGGCACACTAATGCACAGACGACCGTCCGGCTTCAGTACGCGGTCAATTTCCTCGAGAAAACTTAAATAATTGGGAATGTGCTCGAGAACTTCCGAACAGATCAGTCGGTCGACTGAATCATCAGCCAAAGGGAGGGCCATGCCGTTAGCTTGCACAAAATCAACCGCGCCCTCTGGCGCGTGTGGTGCCATGTCGGCGATGCGAGCCTGTGCCGTCTTCAGATCTTCCAACGACAGATCAAAGCCCACTACCGTGACATCGTCATGCAGATACGCGGTCAATGAGTGCCGGCCTTCGCCACACCCCAAATCGACACAGACCTGTCCGGGTGCCAAATCAAAGTAGTCAAAATCAACGGTTAACATTGCGCCAGACGTTCTCGATAGTAGACTTCCATTCGCTCAGCACACCGATCCCAGCTAAAGTGCTGTTCTACACGCGTGAGCCCGCGTGCCGAATACTCTGCTCTGAGTGACTCATCGTCAAACATTCTTCGAATAGCCGCTTCCAGCGCCTGAGCATCTCCAGCCGAAACAACCAGTCCCGCCTCGTCAACCACTTCTGCAAGCGCGCCACCGTCGGTACTGACCAAGGGGACGCCACATGCCATGGCTTCAACAGCGGGCAACCCAAACCCCTCATACAAGGAGGGAACGACCGCAATCGACGCCTGCGCGTATTTCCTGACCATATCCTCGTCGCTGATGCCCTTAAAACAATCGATATGGTCCACTAGATTAAGATCGTGCATTAACGTCTCTGTCTCACCACCGGGTTTAGGTCGACCCACCAAGGTCAGCCGTAACGCAGGGAAACTGGGAAGTAGCGCAGCCATTGCGTGAAGTAGGGTCGCCAAGCCCTTTAACGGCGCATCGGCAGACGCCGTCGTCATTAATCGATGTGCTTCTCGGTCGAGGTTACTGAGCGGTTTAAACAGCGTCGTATCGACCCCGAGATGCATGACGGAAATCACCTTTGGGTCCACGCCAAAATCCTCGGCAATGTCGGCTGCAGAGGTGCTCGAGACCGTGACCACTGATTGAAGTTGAGGCGCGACACGTTTTTGCATCCGCAAAAAACCGTGCCAACGGTGGATCAGTGCGCGCATGTACCATCGCGGCTCAGACGCAAGCGCCACACGATAGTCGCGGGTTATGGGATGGTGGATCGTGGTGACCAGCGGTACCCCCTGGTGCTGGAGTTCCAGCACACCATCGGCAATGGTTTGATTGTCGTGGACAATATCAAACTCGGCAGCACGACCTGCAAACCACTGCTTAACACGTTCGCCAAACGTATAAGGTTCGGCAAAACCACCCGTGAGTTTGCTGAACCACTCAATACGCTCAAGACGCGACAGTAATTGCCGTGGCCGAATTGACCGCAAACCATGCTCGTAAAGATCCAAGCTCGGCAGCTGCACAAGCTCAATATTGTCATCGAGCACCGGGTAGGGCGGGCCAGAGATGACCGTCACCGAATGTCCTCGCTTTGCCAGGGACCGCGATAAATATTTCAGATACACGCCCTGCCCACCCGAATGGGGTGCTGACCGATACCCGAGCAGCGCAATGCGCAACGGGCGCGTGGTCAACGGCTCAACCGTTGGTAATGGGGAGGGGGCTCGAGAATTCACACAGACCGTCCTAAAGTTGGCAGGCAGTATGCCAATACCTATTTTGTGACACAAGAAATCAAAGCGTTAACAGGGTTTTAACGCGCGCGCTACACGAGCCTCTGACGAATCCACGCAATACAGGTGTCAATAATCTCAGTGCGCTCAGGCTCATTAAAAAGCTCATGGTACATGCCAGGATAAATCGTCAGGTGCTTATCAGATGCGCCGAGCGCCTCGATGAACTGACGCGACGCGGGTACCGAGGTGAGCTGGTCCTCTTCGCCGTGAAGCAGCAATACAGGGAGCGTTATATGACCTGCATTGTCCAAGACAAACTGCCCTTCATCAAAGAGTGAAACCACCATTCTGGCCGGAATGTTGTCGTGGTGAACCAGCGGGTCAGCGGTATAGGCATCAACAACCGATGGATCTCTCGAAACGGCCTTTGCGTCGATTGCCAGCGCCTTTGAAGCGGGCATTAAGGCGCTCAAAACTCTCAGCAAAGCCACCTGCCACCATGGAGGTGGGGTTGGCACACCCAGAGCAGGTCCGGTGAGAATAAGACCGCTGTAATCGTCCTGTGCGTCCAGCATCACGCGCGCAGCAATAAGACCGCCCATGCTGTGTCCGACCAGTATCACTGGAAGGTCTGGGTACTGCTCGGCGATCTCAGCTCGGAGCTCAGTCACGCCCTGCGTTAGTTCGCTAAATTGTTTAATAAATGCGCGCTTTCCCGGCGAATGGCCGTGACCGATATGGTCCAACGCGTAAACGTGCAACTGCTGACGAATGAGCGCTTGAGCCACATCGTCATAGCGGCCTGAGTGCTCGCCCAATCCGTGACTGATCAGCACAACGCCTTGAGGGACACCCTCGGCAGCCCAGTGCCGGTAAAAAAGACCACTCTTGAGACTACTCGTAGACGCCACCATCGCAATTTTCCTTGTGTTCGAGGCTAGCTGACGGGCGTCAGCCACTCAGCATATTGCGCCTCGCGTCCGCGCACAGTATCGAGGTAAATCGATTGGAGCTTCTCAGTCAAAGGACCGCGACTTCCTGAGCCAATCGGGCGACTGTCGAGCTCGCGAATTGGAACGACTTCCGCCGCGGTGCCGGTAAAAAATGCCTCATCAGCGATGTAAACCTCATCCCGCGTAATACGACGTTCTTTAACTTGGTAGCCCAAATCAGCTGCGATTCGGAAAATACTGTCTCGTGTTATTCCTTCCAGGCAGGAGGTGAGTTCTGGTGTGTAAATTGTTCCATCGCGCACCAAAAACACATTCTCGCCACTGCCCTCTGCCACGTAACCTTCGTTATCCAAAAGCAGCGCTTCCTCACACCCCGCATCGAGCGCCTCTCGAAGCGCCAAAATCGAGTTGATGTAATTACCGTTCGCCTTGGCCTTACACATCGTAATGTTCACGTGATGGCGTGTGTAGCTGGACGTTCGAACACGGATACCGCGGTCGCGCGCCTCTGGGTCCATGTAGGAAGGCCACGGCCAGGCAGCCACCATAACGTGGGTTTTCAAATTATCGGCGCGCAAACCCATGCCCTCAGAGCCTAAAAAGCACATCGGCCGAATGTATCCTTCTTTGAGGTTGTTCACTCGAACGACCTCTCGCTGCGCCTCATTGAGCGTGTCCTTGTCAAAAGGCATGTCCATTTGCAAAATTTTGGCCGAACGAAATAAGCGATCTGTGTGTTCTTTCAAGCGGAAAATACACGCGCCTTGATCTGCCGTTTCGTAGGCACGAACACCCTCAAACACCCCTAATCCGTAGTGAAATGTATGGGTCAGCACGTGAACTTTGGCTTCTCCCCAAGGGACAAGCTCACCGTCAAGCCATATCGATCCAGTCAATTTAGACAGGTCCATAATTTATCCTTAATAAACTTCCAGGCCTCGCCCGCAAGTGCTCATAAATTCGGTAACAAGCGCGCGCAGATTGCATTTGCTTGTGTCATTAAGTCGGCCGCGGTCGCCGCGTCAGCGTCGGTTGCATAAGACATCGCAGCGCGATGCATTATCGAGCGCAAACTTAAGTACGCATCGCGAAGACCTTTGGCGTCACCGAGACTCAATACCTCACACTGTTCGAGCTCATCGAGTATCCGCACGACATCGGACCACCGCGCCACGCCGGGGTGCTGCGTCGCGTGCTTAAGCACGAGGTATTGGACCACAAATTCGATATCGACAATACCGCCGCGACCGTATTTCACTATTGCGCGTTGTGTTTCGGTGCGGACCGCCGGTTGATGCTCTCGCATTTTACGTCGCATTGAGGTCACCTCTTCAGCCAACACCTCAGGGTGACGCGGATTCGCCAAGATCTTTGCTCTCAGTGCCTCAACCTGCTGAACGAGCGGGGGGTCACCTGCAATGACCCGCGCTCTCACCAAGGCTTGGTGCTCCCAAGTCCAGGCGTCTTTACCTAAGTAACGATCTAATGCGGCAAAGGAGGTCACCAGAAGGCCCGAGTCACCGTTCGGTCTCAACCGAAGATCGACTTCATACAGTCGGCCACCCATCATATTGGTGGAAAGCATGTGAATAACCCGCTGCACAAGGCGTGTGAAAAAGCGCTGATTTTCGATCGACTTACTGCCGTCGGTAAATCCGTTCTCGCCACTGCAGACAAAAACCAGGTCGAGGTCTGACTCATAACTCAGCTCTAAACCGCCCAGCTTTCCATAAGCCATAACGCAAAAGCCTGCGCCATCTCCGGGCTGCCCGTATTTATCAATCAACTGTTGCTGCGCGATGGCAACGGATCGCTCAACAATGACTTCCGCTAAAAAGCTTAAATTGTCACTGACCTTCATGAGCGCAATCGAACCTTCAAGCTCACTGGCCGCGACACGAAAAGCGATCGCGTCTTTAAACCGCCGAAGTTGCTGCATGACCGCTTCTAGGTCGTTAAATTCAATAGAGGCCATTACCGAATCAGCGAGGTGCTGGATGTCTTGCTTGCTGGGCGCGGTCAGCAGCCGATCGGGAAATAAAAGCTCATCGAGCAACTCGGGAGACGCGACTAACTTGTCCGCAATGGGCCGGCTTTTAGCCACCAGGTCCACAAGGCGTGACAAAGCGCGAGGGTTTTCACTGAGCAGCACAAGGTAAGCGCTGCGCTTGAGGACCGACGTGACAATCGCCAATACGCGTTGCAGTACTTGTGCCGCGTCACTGTAGCGATCAACGGCCTTCACGATGAGCGGTAGCGTCTTCTGCAACCGCCGACTGCCCTCTGGCTCCATAACCCGAAAGCGGGTCTCAGCAACAAACTGTGTCAGTTGTGCCGCAAGATCTTGTTCCGAGACCACCTGCAGCGCGTTCAACGCATTGAGGTCGAGTGCGGGCGCCTCAGTGTCAATGCCAACAATCAACTGACTGTGCTCGGAGGTTGTCTCCAGCAACGCGTCAAATGCCGTTGCGATAATCGTTCGACTGCGCTGACACTCAGTGTAAAACGCGTTCCAGCTGTCGTACCGCAGGAGCAAACAGAGCCCTAAACGCGCCTCGTCTGTCTCGGGTATAGCGTGTGTTTGTTCGTCACGCAGGGCTTGTATCGCATGCTCGACTTGCCTTAGATACCGATAGTGCTCAAGCAGTGTTTGCGCGCTCTCATGCGCCAAGCACTCCGCCTCGGCCAGTGCCTTAGCGGCCTCTTGAAAACCCGCCGTCTGAATGGCTGGTATTCGGCCCCCGCGGACAAGTTGGTGCGACTGCACCACGAACTCGGCCTCTCGAATACCACCAGGCCCGCGCTTAATATCGTGACTTAAGCCTTTCGACACGCGCTCGGCATCAATCAGCGCCTTCATATCTCTCAAACCATCAATGACGCTAAAGTCGGTGTAACGCCGATAAACAAACTGTTGAGCCAGTTGTTTAAAGGCGCGTGTTTGTTCCACCGTGCCAGTAATACAGCGCGCCTTAAGCAGAGCATAGCGCTCCCAGTCGCGCCCGTGCTGTTGGTAGTAGTTTTCAAGCGACTGATAGCTTGCGACCAAGGCACCACTCTCTCCAAAGGGTCTGAGTCGTGTATCCACCCGAAAAACACGTCCCTCTTGCGTTACCGCGTCGATCAGACGAATCACCCGTTGCGCGACGCGGGTAAAGAACTCCTGATTACTGGTGCTCGAGCGACCTCCCTGTGTCGATCCGGATTCGTCATAGGCAAATATAATGTCAATATCGGATGATAGATTGAGCTCGCGCCCTCCCAGCTTGCCCATACCGATAACAATTAGACCTTGTACCGAGCCGGTGTCGTCGCCTATTGGCTGGCCAAACCGCTGAGCGACCTCGGTATTGGCGACGCGGACCGCGACCTTAATCACAAAATCAGCGAGCGCACTCATCGCCGCCAGTGTCTCGTCGAGTCCGGACTGACTGGTAAAACTGCGCCAGACGATGTGCAGCATGGCGCGTTGACGCAGGACTCGCAGGTCAGCGCTTACAGCCTCTTCCGAGCTTGCTGGATCAAGACGTGCATCGAAGTCTGTGAACAGCACTGAAAGGGTGCTTTTGGTAAGATCGGCTTCGAACTCTAACCAGTCAATTTGACGTTCAAACAGTGCCCTAAAAAACTCACTGGCGCGCAACAGACGTTCAGCATCGCCACGAGTTGCTGCCCGGTCTAAACCACTCAGCAACCGGTCGAATCGATCGCCACCAACGCGTTGGGTCAGTAGCGCAATTTGATCATCAACGGGCATAGAAACTCGTCTCACTTTTACAGCCCACCCCGATACGTCGCGACTCAAACGGCCCGCCTCGGCAAGAGGCTAAGGGTAGGAACAATAACCAACTCCTAATATACTCCCATCCGATCGCTGCTCGTCGTGCTTTTTACCCGCAACGTCACTATTACTTGAGCCACGTCATAACAACCTCACAGGGTTTTCAGATGGAAATAATTACTGCTAATGCACACAGGGCCCTTCGCTCAGCTTTAGCGGTGGTCGCCATGCGCTTCGCTCACGTCATCGACACCACGGCGCGCTAAGGATGGCCGTATCAACGACGCAAACTGACACCTTGGACTGGTTCAGGAACACCGCGCCCTATATCAATACGCATCGCGGGACCACGGTCGTCGTGGGTCTGCGTCACGGTGCGACGACCCACCACAATTTTATAAACGTGGTTCATGATCTTGCGCTGATGCAGTCGCTCGGACTGCGGCTCGTCATTGTCCACGAGCACCAGCCGATCCCATTGACCCCAGTACCGTCAGAGGCAATGCCGACGTTAATCGCATCTATCCTGGAGGCGCGAACGCACATCGAACGAATGTTTTCGATGGGTCTTCCGAATTCGCCGCTGCACAATGCGAGATTACGAGTCATCTCGGGAAACTTTGTCACGGCACGCCCGGTTGGTGTAATTAACGGGGTTGATCACGGCGCTCGAGGCCTGGTTCGACACGTCGATGTTGGCGGCATTACACACGCGCTGGATGGGTCGTCCATTTGCCTTCTATCGGCGTTGGGTTACTCGCCTGCCGGTGAGTTATTCGCCTTGGATGCGCTCGACGTGATGCGGGTCGTCGGCAGAAGTATCGGTGCTGATAAACTCATTATCATGTCTGACTTTAACGGCATTGAAGCCCAAGACGGCAGTCTTTACCGACAGCTGACGGTCGACTCTGCGCGCGCCGTCACTGCCACAGCTGACCAGCGCGAATGTATTGAGCTTGCCTGTGATGCCTGCGACGTCGGCATTCCGCGCGCACACCTCATCAGCTTTCAGGCCGACGGTGGACTGCTTAAAGAGCTCTACACCCACGACGGCGTCGGCACCATGATCTCTCCAGACGAATATGAACAGGTCAAGCTCGCCGAAGCGCATGACTTGGCCGGTGTTATTGAATTAATTAGACCGCTTCAGCTCGAAGGCTTATTAGTAGAGCGTTCCAACGATCAGATCGAGCGCGATCTCGGTCACTACACCGTTGTTACTAAGGACAGCCGCGTCATCGCTTGCGCTGCACTGATTAAAAACAAGGAAAGTGACATTGCCGAGATCGCAAGCGTCGCCACGCACCCTGACTATCGTGACGCTGGGTGGGGAGAACGACTCGTTGACAGACTCGTCGAAGACGCAAAAAAATCTAACATCAGTCGTGTTTACGTACGTACCACGCAAACTGGGCACTGGTTTCAAGAGCTGGGGTTCAACGCGGCCAACGAAACCGAACTACCGGACATAGAACGTCAGAAGGCCCAGTACGACCGCAATTCGAATATTTTGATCCGCTTACTTGGCTAGCGGTCCACTGAATCACTGGAGAAAGTAGATGCCCGAGTATCGCTCACGAACATCGACCGCTGGACGTAATATGGCCGGGGCGCGAGCGCTTTGGCGCGCAACTGGAATGACCGACGGCGACTTCGAAAAGCCGATCATCGCGGTAGTAAACTCTTTTACGCAGTTTGTGCCCGGTCACGTGCACCTGAAAGATCTGGGTCAACTCGTTGCGAGAGAAATTGAACAGGCCGGCGGCGTGGCGAAAGAGTTCAACACCATTGCAGTGGACGATGGCATCGCCATGGGCCACGACGGGATGCTCTACAGTTTGCCGTCTCGAGACATCATTGCCGATTCGGTTGAGTATATGGTGAACGCACATTGCGCCGACGCCATGGTCTGTATTTCCAACTGCGACAAAATCACGCCGGGAATGCTCAACGCTGCGTTGCGCCTCAATATTCCAGTCGTCTTCGTCTCGGGTGGGCCGATGGAAGCTGGCAAAACAGCCCTGTCTGAACACAAGCTCGACTTGGTAGATGCCATGGTGATTGCTGCCGACAGCAGCGCAGACGACGCCCAGGTAGAGGCTTATGAGCGTTCTGCCTGCCCAACGTGTGGGTCGTGCTCGGGCATGTTTACTGCAAATTCAATGAACTGCTTAACCGAAGCGCTGGGCCTGAGCTTACCGGGTAACGGCTCCTTACTCGCCACCCACGCCGATCGAAAAGCACTTTTTCTTGAGGCCGGACGCACTGTTGTAGCGCTTACGCGACGCTACTATCTCGAGGACGACGAGACCGTACTGCCGCGCAACATTGCCAGCCGCGCCGCATTTGAAAACGCCATGACGCTTGATATCGCCATGGGGGGATCCACAAACACGATCCTGCACCTGCTCGCAGCAGCGCAAGAAGCAGAACTCGACTTTACAATGACCGATATCGATGTGCTCTCGCGTGATGTTCCACAACTTTGCAAAGTTGCGCCGAGCACACCGCTCTACCACATGGAAGACGTTCATCGCGCCGGTGGCGTGCTGGCGATTTTAGGCGAACTTGCGCGCTCGGGGCACTTGAACACCGAGTGCCACACGGTGCACAGCCCCACGATTGGCACTGCCATTGCGTCCTGGGACATTGCAACCACCGACAACGCGGTTGCATTGTCACGATTTAAAGCCGGGCCTGGGGGCATTCCTACACAAGAGGCGTTCAGTCAGTCGACGCGTTGGCCCACGCTTGATCTCGATCGCGAAGGCGGCTGTATCCGGTCGGCTGATCACGCGTACTCTCAGGAGGGCGGCTTAGCCGTCTTGTTTGGTAACATTGCCGAGGACGGTTGTGTCGTCAAGACCGCCGGTGTTGAAGACGAGCTGCTTGTCTTTGAGGGCACAGCCCACGTTTGCGAAAGCCAAGAGGACGCCGTGGCTGACATACTTGAGGATCGGGTGAAAGCCGGTGACGTTGTCATTGTTCGTTACGAAGGTCCCCGTGGCGGGCCCGGCATGCAAGAGATGCTCTATCCCACCAGCTACATTAAATCCAAAGGACTCGGTAAAGCCTGTGCCCTTATTACGGACGGCCGCTTCTCGGGTGGCACATCGGGGCTTTCGATCGGGCACGTCTCACCCGAAGCCGCCGCAGGTGGCGCCATTGCACTGGTTAAAAACGGCGATAAAATTCAGATCGATATTCCCAACCGAGCCATCAATATGCAGGTCTCTGACACTGAGCTCACTCAGCGGCGAGCCGAGCAGGCAGCGAGCGGGTTTAAGCCCGTCAAAAAACGTCCGCGTAACGTCAGTCCAGCCCTGAAGTTTTACGCTAAAACAGTAACCAGTGCCGATCGTGGCGCCGTAAGAGACCTGTCACTGCTCGACGACTAGGCTCTGGGCCAAATTAGCGACGGTCAACGCGTCAATATCGTTGATTAAGCCAGCCAAGAAGCGCTGCAGATGCTTGTCTTGGCGCTCGGTTCTCGTGTTAATGAGGTCAACCAAAAGCGCGAGTATAATATCCCCATTACGCTCGATCCCTTCAATGTATTCAGGCGTGCGCGCTTGCGATCGAGTATCTCCCAGGAAACGGACTTGGGACTGCCAGTCGGTTGCTTTGCGCTCAAGTATTGCTCGCAGCTTTGCGCCCCACACGGCACGATCACGATGCCAAAGGTAATCCAAGCGTGTCAGTTGGGCCGCCTCAACCTTGATGAGCGCCTTTTGCTCTTTGCTCAATCGTCCCATTAGACGCTTCGCAAGACTGACCAGTGAGTCCGAGGAGTCTTGGTAATACGCTTGCTCATCTCGGGTCAGACGCTTTGTTGCGTAGTCTTCTTGTTGCCGATCAACTTCGGTTAAAAAGTCTTGAATCTGACGAGCTGAGAGGCCTTCGGCGCTGAGCAGCAGAAGATCCACCAGCCTTATTTGCATCCGATCGGCCGCGGCTTCGATGGATTCCGAAATGGCGACGGCTTCTTGAAGAGTTACGCCATCGCCTAAAGCATCACGCGAGGACACAATGAACTGTCGATACTGTGGCAGCTCATCACGGCGATGCCAGTCGAGAAACTGCTGTAACTGAGTATCAAAGGCGGCTTGCTGGTCACGATTAAGGTCAACATAGTCGTCAACAACCCACCGGACAAAGGTATCGGCGCGGTTGTAAATAAAACGATTGGCTGAGCAGCCCATAAGAACGGTCGCCAAGCACAGCATCAGTGCAATCAAACGCAACGTTGACATTTTCCCTCTGCGCATCATCACTCGGCCATTTTTGCTCGGTCGCCGCCGCTCTCTTTTGCACCGTACAACGCAGCGTCCGCTTGCTCGAGCCAATCCTCGGCGGACGCGGAGTCATCGACACAACAAACACCAAATGAAACGGCGTAATCCGGAAGCGACTCGGGTGCCTCCTGCTTCACCAGCATACGAATCTCGTTCGAAACTTTCAGCGCCGAATGCGCATTTGCGTCAAGGAGCACCAGTGCAAATTCATCGCCACCGATCCGAAAAAGAGTGTCAGAGCCTCTGATCCGCTGACGCGCAATATCCACCATCGATTTCAACACATCGTCGCCGGTCTTATGGCCAAACCGATCGTTTAAAGACTTCAACCCATCAACATCGATTAACACCAGGCTCGATGTGCGTTGACTTCGAACAAAGTCGGCACGTCGGGTCTCCAGCTGACTCAGCAGGTACCGCCGGTTGAGTGCGCCGGTGAGCGAATCGCTGGCAGCCAGATGTAATTGCTGTTTAAGGGCTTGCTTCGCAAAATGAGCCACACAAGCTGCCGACAACGCCAGCATGAAATTCGGCGGAATCACTGGATGGTCGGGCGTAAAGTGTATGGTCAAGCCGCTGATCAAAAGACCGACGATCGCGACTAAGGCAGTCGGATAAAGCATAATCCAGACCAGATAAAAGGGGATAGACCACAAAATCAAAGCAGAAACGCCGTGCAGGACCTGGGTATGAATATTCAACAGCATTGCGGCGATAAGCACATTCAACGCCACCATCAAGTGACGAGACGACGCGGAAACACGAGCAACAACCGCCAAGATAACGATCGATACACCCAAAGAAAGCCACATCGAAATATGGACCTCGCCTCGGTTGATCATATTGATGAAGCTACCAAACGCCAGCAATACTGACAGCACAAGCACCGATTGGCGCATGATGACGCGAGAGTGTGAACTGTCCATCAGGGACGGCTGGTACACACTCGTGTTGTTATTCCCGTTGTGCTCTTTGGGTTTTGTCAGCCGATTTAACATGGGGCACGTCTCTCGAGCGTCATCTATTGCGTTTCCTCACCTCGGTGTTTAGTCAATGGCTTTAACGAACGCGAGCCCCATCATACAACATCGACATGACGGTCTTAGGCAGCAGTCAAATAAGCTCCTGGAAAACGGCCAAGGCCTGACAAAATAGCGGACATGGTGGCGTGCACGATGTCGGTGCTGCGGCCCACACCGCAGACACGTGATCCGTCAATGGCGAGCTGGACATAACAAATAGCGTCCGCGTCCCCATCAGATCCTAGCGTATGCTCACTGTATTCCACGACAATAATCTTATGCCCCGTATGGCTCGAAATAGCATCGGTAAAGGCCCCAACAACACCGGCCCCCTTACCCAACAAGGTCGGCGTGCCTTCGAGTCCGGAAATCTGCACCGTAAGACGATCAACACGCTCGTCCCGCGCGAGCTGGTAGTTACCCACAAATAATGGTGCGCCGTTTAAGTGATAGGTCTCCAAAAATAGATCGTAAATGTCCTTGGACTGGACTTCAGTTTCAGAGCGCTCAGCCATAGTTTGTACCGCCGAGCTGAAGTCAACTTGCAGCCAGCGAGGCAAATCAAGCCCGTAATCCCGGTTTAAGACGTATGCCACGCCGCCCTTACCGGACTGGCTGTTAATACGAATCACTTCTTGGTAACTGCGACCAATGTCCGCTGGATCAATCGGCAGATACGCCACCTCCCAAAGACTGTCGCCTTGCCGCCGCGCAAGACACTTGTTAATGGCATCTTGGTGGCTGCCGGAAAATGCAGTAAACACGAGCTCGCCCGCGTAAGGGTGGCGCGGATGCAGTGGTAGCTGCGTGCACTCCTTACAGACCGCAATCATCTCGTCCATCTGTGAGAAGTCGAGTTCGGGATCAATGCCTTGACTGTAAAGGTTCATGGCCATAGTCACGATGTCCATGTTGCCCGTGCGTTCGCCATTGCCCAACAGCGTGCCTTCGATTCGATCCGCACCCGCCAACAGGCCCAGCTCGCTTGCTGCAACTGCACCGCCACGATCGTTGTGGGTGTGCAATGAGACCAGTAGCGCATCGCGATGATTCACGTGGTCACAAAACCATTCAATTTGATCCGCATAGACATTCGGCGTACTGACCTCGACCGTCGCTGGGAGGTTGATAATCATTTTGTTCTCAGGCGTGGGTTGAATCACGTCGATCACGGCATTACAAACGTCGACAGCAAAGTCCATTTCGGTGCCGGTAAAGCTCTCGGGACTGTACTCAAACACCCACTCAGTATCGGGGTAATTCGCCGCGACCGACTTGACTAACGCCGCACCTTTCACCGCAATGTCAGTAATGCCCGCCCGATCTAGCGCGAAAACATAGTCACGCTGAACTGTCGACGTGCTGTTATAAAAGTGGAGTACTGCTCGCTTGCATCCTTTCAACGCTTCAAACGTGCGGACGATCAGCTCTTCACGCGCTTGAGTAAGCACTTGCACAGTGACATCGTCAGGAATACGACCTTCCTCAATTAACTTCCTCAAAAAGTCGAAGTCATGCGACGAGGCTGACGGGAAGCCGACTTCGATCTGCTTAAAACCCAAATCAATCAGAAGCTCCCAAAGGCGGAGCTTTTTATCGGCCGTCATAGGATCAATAAGGGCCTGATTACCGTCGCGAAGGTCGACGCTGCACCACTGCGGCGCCTGCGTTAACACCGCATCCGGCCACCGACGATCCACTTTTTTTAGTGGCTGATAAATCGGGTACTTACGGTAATCAAATGCCCCAAAATCTTCCGTGCTCATTACAGGCTCTCGCAGTTGCTCTTTTGAAGCGCGAATTATAAGGACTTCCGCTTGAATTTAAATGGCGAATGAATGACTAGAAACCTCGTTTAATAGTGAAATAACGCGTATATATATTTTAATTAGTTAAATTAACTAATAGGCGAATAATGAACGACATAAATACTCTCGACCGAATCGACCTACGCCTGCTGTCCCTCCTGCAGCGCGACGCCAGCCTGAGCAACCTTGAAGTGGCGGATCGCGTAGGACTGTCACCCACGCCGTGCGCCCGTCGCATTAAGCGGCTGCTCAGTGACGGATTCATCCAACGCCAAGTCGTCATACTGGATCAGGAAAAGCTGGGACTTGATCTTACGGTGCACGTCAGCATCTCAATGGACCGACACACACCTGACCGATTTGAAAACTTTGAGGCGGAAATAGCCACCTACGACGAGATTGTCGACTGCTCCGTCGTAACCGGCCAAAGTGCTGACTACTTGCTGCGTATCATCGTCAAGGACATGAAACACTTTGAAGCCGTGTTGCTGGGGAAGCTAACACGGATACCTGGCGTCACAGGGGTGCACTCAAGCTTTGTACTGAGAAAGGTGATTAGCCGGACAGAGGTGCCGCTCGGCTAGGCCGAGCTCTAGTCAGTCGCGCTGGCCGCCCGCTGCAAACGGGCAAGCTCCTTGTCAGCAAGGAAGGCTGCAATTTTAAGCATATTAGCTTGACTGCCCGCCTGTCGCGTATCAATGCGGTACTTGCCGTTCACCATGAGCGATGGTGTTCCATTGATCCGAGCACCCTGCGTTCTGGCAGCCGCCTGGCGAACCATACTGTCGATCCCAAATGAGCCGTAAGCTCGATCAAAATCCTTCGAAGGCACCCCATTATCAACGAATACTGCGCGCACGGCTTCAGGTGTCGCCAGTCGCTTCCGCTGACGGTGAACTGCATTAAAAACAGCGCCGTGCATCGGGTCGATTACGTCAAGCACCTGCGCGGTGTAATAGGTTTTAGCGAGTAACTTCATACCGGCGTTGTTATTAAAGACAACCGGCGTTCGCTGCACAACGACGCCCTCGGGCAACCGAGTCTCGAACGACTCAAGCAAGGGCTCGAAGTTGTAACAGTGGCCACAACCGTAAGAAAAGAATTCAGTGACCACAATCTGGTCACTGATTCCCGTATGCACCTTGGGCTCAATCAGCTCGTAGTGCACACCCTCTTGGTACTGCTCTTGCGCAGCAATTCCCGTTGAAAGCAGTGCGAAAACGGTGATGGTTACAGTTTTTAGTATCGCCATCATGCTGGTGGTTCCCCTTGATTAACTTGCGTTATTGCAGACCTGCAACATAACTTGCGACTGCCTTGATCTCAAGGTCACTCAGGCCAAATGCAATCGTTCGCATAATCATACTGTCACCGCCATTGGTACGCCCGCTCTCGTCCTCGTAACCGAGACGAAACATTTCAAGCTGCTGTGCGATGTAATCGGCGTGCTGCCCGGCAAGTCCTGGGAACCCACCCGGGCCATTGCCCTTGCCAGACGGGCTGTGACAGCCTGAACAGGCTGCGACTTTACGCTCTGCAATACCGGCAAGATAAACCTTTCGACCCAAGGCCAAAAGCTCGGGATCGGTTGTACCGGAAGTGCGCGTCTGCCCGTCATAAAACGCGGCAATATCAGCGAGCTGCTGGTCGGTCATGTTATCGACCTGACCTGCCATAAGCGCAACCGGACGACGACCGTCGCGAATGTCCTTCATTTGCTTAAGCAAGTAGCGCTCACCCAAGCCGGCAAGCTTTGGAAACGTCGGCGCAAGACTGTTCCCGTCTGCTCCGTGACAGGCGGTGCACGAGGCGACCAGTGCCTCGCCCGCAACCGCATCGCCCTTCATAACACCGTCAGCGAGTGAGGTGTTCGCCGCAACTAAAAATGCCACCGCCACAATTGCGCGATTAAAGATCATCCTGAACTCCTTGTTCCCTAATTACTGTGGGGCTGCCATGTAGGTGATGAGGGCTTTGTAGTCGTCATCACTACAGCCGGCGCAGAGGCCGCCGGGAGGCATAACACCCAAACCGTTCTTAACGGAGGCAACCAATGCTTCCATGCCTTTTGCCAAACGCGGTTCCCATTGTGCTGGGTCGCCTGTTTTTGGCGCACCGGCGACACCCACTGCATGGCAGGCACCGCACGACGCTGCGTATTGCGCGGGTTGTTCGGCCGCTTGAACAGACGCTGTTGCCAGCAGTGCTGCGGCGGTAATCAGTACGGAATTTATGACGTTTACTTTCATTTTCTCACCCTCTAATCCGGCGTGACGTCCGGTTAATGCTGTGATTATATCGCTATACCCACGTAATCTAGCCCGGCATTATAGTCACTGAATCGAAAACACCAAACATTACGTGGATTACTGTCATTAATACGCCCAATAAGTTTCAAAAGCTTAATTACAAGTGCACTGAATTTTTACAATCTGCCAGCGCTCTGAGCAATGCGCCTGCAGACGTGGGTGCAGAGGTCGCATTTGCCGGTCGCAGTAACGCGGGCAAGTCCAGCGCTATTAACGCGCTGACGCGTAATACCAAACTCGCAAGGACGTCACGCACACCTGGACGCACCCAACTCATTAATTTCTTTACGGTTGATGAGCATATTCGACTGGTCGACTTGCCGGGCTACGGATTTGCCAAAGTCCCTCTTAAAGTCAAACAAGAGTGGAACAAACAGCTCGAGCAATACCTGCGCCTGCGCCAAAGTCTTAAGGGACTGGTGTTACTCATGGATATTCGCCACCCCCTGAAGGATTATGATCGGCAAATGATCGAGTGGGCCGTTGTCACTAAGATGCGCGTCCACATTTTGCTTACGAAAAGCGACAAATTAAAACGAGGGCCGGCAAAAAGCACGCTGTTAACAGTCCAAAAAGAGCTCAACGCTCACGAGGACTGGGTCTCAGTTCAACTTTTTTCATCACTCTCGCACGACGGCATGGATGAGTTACAGCGAACCCTGAACCGGTGGCTTGCACTCCCCAGCGAGGAAGGCTCGGAACTGGGACCGGTTGTCAGTGGTGAGGCGCCCTAGTGGGCCTCATCCCAATTCGAACCCACACCCACTTCGGTTAAGAGCGGTACTTTCAAAGCAATAACACCAGCCATGCGCGCGGTCACTTCATCGCAGAGCGTTGCGCAGGCGTCATCAGCAACCTCGAACACAAGCTCATCGTGGACCTGCATGATCATCTTAGCGTCGGTCTCTGAATCGGTGAGCCAGTCATCAACCGCAATCATCGCCAATTTTATAATGTCGGCGGCCGTGCCCTGCATCGGCGCGTTAATTGCCGTGCGCTCCGACGCCTGTTGCCGTTGCTTGTTGCGCGCGTTGATCTCGGGTAAGTAAAGTCGTCGACCCAACAGCGTTTCCACAAACCCCTGCTCGTGGGCGAGCGCCCGTGTCGCGTCCATGTAGTCAGCAACACCGGGATAGCGAGCGAAATAACGGTCAATGTAATCTTGTGCTTCTCCTCGGGAGACGCCGACTTGCTTCGCCAGACCAAACGCCGACATACCGTAGATCAGGCCAAAGTTAATCGCCTTTGCCTTTCGCCGCTGATCACTCGACACCTCACTAAGCTCAACGTCAAAAACCTCTGAGGCCGTCGCACTGTGAACGTCAAGCTCGTTAGCGAACGCGTGGAGTAAACCTGCATCACTCGACAAGTGCGCCATGATGCGAAGTTCAATTTGCGAATAGTCCGCCGCGACAATTTTTCGACCCTCGGGGGCGACAAAGGCCTGCCGGATACGACGTCCCTCATCGGTGCGAACCGGAATGTTTTGAAGGTTTGGATCGCTCGAAGAAAGACGGCCCGTAGCGGTAATCGCTTGGTGGTAGGAGGTGTGTATTCGGCCTGTTCGCGGATCGACCATTTCCGGTAGCTTATCGGTGTAGGTCGACTTCAATTTTGCAAGGCCGCGATGCTCGATCAGGACGGCAGGCAACTCATAGTCTCGGGCCAGTTCTACCAACACGTCTTCTGCCGTCGACGGCGCCCCCTTCGGCGTTTTCTTAATCACCGGGAGCTCAAGCTTATCGAATAAGATTTCACCCAGCTGTTTGGGCGACGCCAAATTGAAGGGCTGACCTGCCAAGTCACAGGCTGTCGCCTCGAGGACTACTAATCGCTCAGTGATCTCCTTGCTTTGCTCGCGCAGCCGGTCGACGTCAATGAAAGCGCCGTTACGCTCAATTTTGGAGAGGACTGGGACTAAGGGTAACTCAAGGTTTTCATAGACTTCGCAAAGTCTGGGCTCAGCGGCGAGCCTCGATGCCAAGGCTTCGTGCAAGCGCAATGTCACGTCCGCATCCTCTGCGGCGTACGCCGAGGCCCGTTCAATATCGACATGGTCGAAGGACACTTGCTTCGCGCCTTTCCCTGCGACCTCCTCAAAAGAGATAACGCGCTGGCCAAGGTACTTGAGGGCCAGACTCCCCATGTCATGACGACTGCCAACGGCATCAATCACGTAGGACTCAAGCATGGTGTCGTGAGCAATACCGCGCAGTGTAATGCCGTGATTTGCAAGCACGTTGGCGTCGTACTTCAGGTGCTGACCGACCTTTTTTGAATCCTCTGACTCTAAAAGTGGTCGCAACTGCTCAAGCACGTGCTCGCGATTCAGCTGACCCTCGAGCCCAGGACTAATGTGCGCCAGCGGCACATAGGCGGCCTCTCCAGCGGTCACAGCAAACGAGACACCCACGATCTCAGCCTGCATATAATTGAGACTGGTTGTTTCTGTATCAAACGCGAACAATGGGGCATTCGCCAACCGCTGTAACCATTTAGTGAGCGTGTCTTGGTCGACAATTGTCACAACCGCGAGTTCGGGTGAGGGCGCCACGTTTTCAGCGGGCTGTTCAACGCCTGCAAGCAGCGACGGACTCAATAACTCGTCAAGCCATGTCTTGAATTCGAGGTCACGGTAAAGTCCGATCAGCCTGTCGCTGTCTGGGGGCGAAGAACGCAGGTCAGCGTCCGACAGCGAAAGGTCGCAATCCGTCTTAATCGTTGCAAGTACGTAGGACAGCTCCGCCATTTCTTGACTGGCGGAGAGCTTGTCACCCAAGGACTTAGCGCCACGCACAGGCAGTTCAGCGACGCGTTCTAAGTGCGAGTAGATCTCGGACACGCCGCCTAAATTTTGTAACAACGCCAACGCGGTCTTTTCGCCCACGCCAGCAACACCCGGAATGTTATCAACCGAGTCTCCCATGAGCGCGAGCAGGTCGATAATCAGCTCAGGCGGTACACCGAACTTTTCAATCACGCCCTCACGGTCCAGAACCAACTGCGTCATAGTGTTAACCAATGTGACGTGCTCATTGACCAACTGCGCCATGTCTTTGTCGCCGGTGGAAATAAGCACCGGCCTTGCTTGTGACGCCGCCATCACCGACAGCGTGCCGATCACGTCGTCAGCCTCTACGCCCGAGACAGAAATCAGCGGCAACCCCATCGCGCGAATGACATTGTGAATCGGCTCAATTTGCTCACGCAGCTCTTCGGGCATGGGTGGCCGATTGGCCTTGTACTCGGCATAAATGTCGTTTCGAAACGTCGGGCCTTTTGCGTCGAATATAATGACCAACTGGTCATTCGGGTTGTCAGCTTGCAGACGCTTAATCATCCCAATGACGCCTTTAGCAGCGCCAGTATTAGAGCCCTTGCTATTGGTCAGCGGGGGGAGGGCGTGAAACGCTCGAAATAAGTAGGACGATCCATCGACTAGAATGAGGCGCGACGTATCAGTCATATTGTTCGCTCCAGTAGTAACGAGCAGAGCGCAGCGTGACCTTCATTTTTGCCAAATCCAGAGGCGCCCTAAAAAATCCATGGAAGTCCCCTTGAGGATTAATCAATACCACGTTCGCACTGTGGTCTACCTGATAGTCACCGTCCTCTGTGGGTACCTTGCGAAACGGTGCATTAAACCGGCGAGCAAAGCTCAAAATCTCGGGAAACTCGCCCGTCACACCCAAAAATTCGGGGTGAAAGTAGGGGACGTACTGCGACAACTGATCAACCGTGTCACGTGCGGGATCAACAGACACCATCACGACATCGGTTGATTCGGCTTCGGTACCCTCAAGGCTCTCTTTGAGCCCCGCCAAAAATGACAGTGTCGTTGGGCAAACATCGGGACAAAAAGTGAAACCAAAAAAGAGCAATGTCCAGTCGCCTTCCAAGCTCTCCTCATTGAACACGGCGCCCTTGTGGCTCGTCAGCGCAAACTGACCGGGATCGCGCGGTGTATCAAAAATAAACAACCCATTGGCCCGCATTTCAGACATAGTCATGATTCGAGGTTGCTGAATACGGTGTACAAAACCGGCAACAATAATCGTAATGCCCAGTAAGACTGCAACAACCGTGAGGCCAACTCGCTGTTGTTGAGTCAGAGTCATACGGGCGCTCCTAATATCCAGTGATCAGCAAGCATCGCGATGAATAACAACAGCAAATAGTTAATGGAGTATTTAAAGGTCTCCATGGGTGCTTTAGGGTTTTTTTCACGCAAAATTTCGATCGACCAATACAAAAATACAGCCCCCAAAATCACCGCTGATACAGCGTAAATCCAGCCGCTCAGAAACGTTGCAAACGGCAACAGCGTAATGAGAAACATCAGTATTGTGTACAGCAAAATGTGGAGCGCCGTGAACCGATTTCCATGGGTTACAGGCAACATCGGTATGCCAACCGCCGCGTACTCTTCTTTGCGGTGTATCGCCAGCGCCCAAAAATGAGGCGGGGTCCAGGCAAAGATAATAAGCACCAACAATAACCCGTGACCGTGAATTTCACCGGTCACTGCGGTCCAACCCAGCAAGGGTGGCGCCGCTCCGGCGAGACCGCCGATCACAATATTCTGAGGCGTCGCGCGCTTCAAAAACATCGTGTAAACGAACGCATAGCCCACCAAGCTCGCAACAGTGAGCACTGCGGTGAGTACATTAATGGTGACCGCCAGTAGTACGGTCCCCGAAATTGCCAGTAATGCCGCAAATACAAGGGCCTCGGTCTGAGACACTCGTCCTTGTGCAACAGGTCGATTCGTCGTGCGCGACATCTCTTGGTCAATGCGCTCGTCAACAACGTGGTTGATCGCCGCCGCCGCTCCCGCGCAAAGACCAATGCCCAAGTTACCGTAGACAAGGGGCTCCCAAGGCACAAGACCAGGGACCGCCATGCACATGCCGATCAGCGCGGTGAGTAACATCAGCGCGACAACCCTCGGTTTCGTCAGCTCTAAGAAATCCGACCATCGGGCCACTATCGATTCACTCATGACTAGCCCCCTGAGTTCTTAAGCAAGAACTTGAGATCGCCGATGACATCTCGGTAATTAACGTCCGCGGAGTATCGCATCATCACCCAACCAGAAGGATCCACCAGATACCAGGCGTTATCGCTGACATGTTGTGCAGGAACAACCGGCTCAGTGCCCCGCTGCCAAACCTTGAGGTCGGAGTGTTCCTCAGCCACGGTGTCCAGCAATAAGGACCCCGACTGCATTGCCACGGTGGCCGCAGGCTGGTCGATGACGATTAAGCGTTGTATGCGCTGAAAGTCTCGGCCGATGGCGATTCGGATTTGCCGCGTTAGATAAAGCAGCTCAGAACACGTTTCATCGCACGCATCACCGTTGTTAAGAACCATGAAGGTCCACTTGGATTCCTGCGATTCGAGGCTGATCGGTGTACCAACAGCCGCGGTAAACGGCAGCGTATTAATATTGACCGGCTGTGCAAGCAACTCGCCACTGTTGGCGGTCCCAAGCGCACCAACAATATCAATATCGCCCTGCTCCACAAAATACCAGAGCCACGTCGCGGCTAAGATCATCGTCACGGGTAAACCGGCGATTAACAACAGTATCGTACGACCGCCTCGCTGATCATTATTTTGAGTCACTTTCTGTATCCCTATAAAAAAACTATGACCGAGTGCTACTCAATCGGTAACGCAACCAGCTCGCAATATTGCTGCTGCGGACGATAAACGCGAGTGCCAAGGCCGCCGCCATAGTAAACCATTGCACCGCGTAACCTTGATGTTTTGCCGGCGTCTGGTTCACCGTTGCCCAATCCGCTACCAATGCAACCGGCTCAAACTCCCCAACTCTGACTTCAAAAGCAAAAATAGGTTGAGCGAACTGCGCCTCTAAATCGCGCGCCCAGTCTGCAAAGGACAACTGCTGAACAACACCGGGTAACGCCGCTGGAAATGGATTGGCGCCGAGCATAAACGCCTCGCTACTGGGCTGATACAGGCGGCCCTTTAGCTCATGGGTCCCTACTGGCAGTGACACCTCTGGTAGTATTTGCCGCGACGCATCGCCTTCGATCCAACCCAGATTCAACGGCACCAAAAGCCCTTGGTCCTCTATGAAGGCCACAACCTCGTAACCAAAACGTCCGCTTCGAAGTCGATTGTCTAAAAGAATATAGTGACCGTCTGTAAACGTCGCACTCAACGCCAACTGGCGGTCCGCCAACTCTTCAACCTGAAGCTGCTGCGCTTGCAGCGGTGTAATCGGGGGCAGTACTCGACGCTCCTCCATCCGCGCAATGAGGTCGACCTTCTCGTCAGCACGATCGAGCTGCCAAAAACCCAAAAATAATAGTGTGGGTAACAACACTGCGGTCGCTAATGTTGTCCTCCAATCAAGCGTGACGCGCAAGTTCATCTTGGTTTCGCTACACTCCACGTTCTCATTCATCCCACGTTATCCCCGATTGTCGGGGGCACTGCTCACAGTGTAAGGATTTTCCATGCTCAAAGGTCTAATTGTCTTACTCATGCTCGCGTTACTGGTCACTTTAGGGGCTGGGATGTATTTTTTGATGATGGACCGCGGCGACGTCAAAAAAATGCGTCTTGTTAACTCGTTACGGGTTCGTGTTGGCATTGCAGGAACACTCATGGCCTTAATTACCTACGGCGTAGCAACAGGTCAGTTGGGACATACCAGTCCTTGGGACGCCGCTCCCGCGGCTGAAAGTTCCGAGTAAAAAAAAGGCGGGTTAGACCCGCCCCTTCTCAACGACCACGTCGTCCTTAAATAATGTAAACAAAGATAAAGAGGAACACCCAAACCACGTCAACAAAGTGCCAATACCAGCTTGACGCTGAAAAGCCGAAGTGATCTGTCGGTGTGAGATGCTTATTTTTAACCGAGCGAATCAACTGAATCAGTAACATCGTCATACCCATGGCGACGTGAAATCCGTGAAAGCCCGTCAACATAAAGAACGTTGAACCGTAAATCCCGGAGTTGAGTGTTAAACCAAACAACTCGTAGGCTTCGTAGTACTCCGCCGCCTGCAAAAACAGGAAGATGATCGCTAAACCAACAGTGACTGCAAGCCAGGCCTCAAATTTCTTAATATTTCCTTTTGCCAATCCGCGGTGAGCAAACTCACAGGTCACACTCGACGTCAGAAGAATAATCGTGTTCCAGAGCGGCAACCACGCGTACCAGTGGTGCGCATCGGCAAATGCCATGGACGTGTGTTGTGAGACAAACTCACCATTATTGGCAATGGGTTGGCTCAGCGCACCACCGACCACTTCTTGTGGTGTAATCAGCGGCGGCCAGGTGTATTCAAACCCTTCCCACAGAAGGAAGTTCATGCGACCACCGTCACCTTCACCGGCTAGCCAAGGACCTGCGAGCGTTCGTACATACAGCAAGGCACCGAAAAACGCGGCAAAAAACATGACCTCGGAAAATATGAACCAAAACATCCCGAGCACATAGCTGTTACTCAGCTGACTGCTGTTCAGGCCCGCCTTATTTTCTTTGATGGCCGTTCGGAACCAATAGGTCAGTGTTGCAATGAAAATAGCGAGACCCGCGTACATCACATATTTCGCGGCACCGCCAGTATCGTGGGTGCCACCAAAGGTCATTTCATTAAGGACTAAACCGCCGCCAAAAACCGTCAGTACAAGACCAATGGTTGCGCGAACAGCGAGGCTGGAGCTCTCTGGCACGTAGTACTTTTCGTACTCTGTTGAAGGTTGGGCACTCGACATTTTTTTTCTCCGTTTTGCCCCATCCCCCGGGGCCCCCATTAGTTTACCTCGAGGCGACCTTGTCGCGCACAAGCGACGTCACATCGAATAGTGTGTAAGACAGCGTGATCGTCTTTATATCGGCTGGTAGATCTTGGTCGACAATAAATTGAAGTGGCATTTGCGCCTCGCTCTCACCATCAAGAGGCTGTTGCTCAAAGCAAAAACACTCTGTTTTGTGAAAGAACTCAGCCGCTCTGGACGGCGAGACACTCGGAATCGCCTGCGCAATCATCGACGCGGTGGTTGGATTAGCCGCATAAAACACGGTGTCATTGGCCGCACCGGGATGGACAACCATCTCAGTCACATCGGGCGCGAACGCCCAAGGCATACCGTCATTATTCGTGGCAATGAACTGAACCTTAATCGACCGCGTTTCATCAATCTCGGAAACGACTGAAGTGTAGGCTTCAGATGATGTTTTTCCATTAATTCCCAATGCATCGCACAGCACGTTGTACAGTGGCACCATAACCACAAACACAAACGCAAACATGGCAACGGACACGGCACCCAGTTTGGCTACCGTGTCTATCGTGGGATCTTGGCTGAGTCGCACGGCGTTATCCCTTGCAATTAATGAGCGGGCTGCTCTTCAATTGTCGGCGGAACCTCAAACGTGTGGTAAGGCGGTGGTGATGGGAGTGTCCATTCGAGACCTTCCGCACCGTCCCAAACCTTCTCGTCAGTCACACGCTGACCTGAGGTAATCGCAGCAATCACATTGTACAAAAACAGTAACTGCGAGGCGCCATAAATAAACGCACCGATCGACGACATCATATTGAAGTCAGCGAACTGCAGCGCGTAATCTGGAATTCGTCGCGGCATACCGGCCAACCCAACAAAGTGCTGCGGGAAGAACGTGATGTTAAAGCCAATGAACGAGACCCAAAAGTGCACCTTCCCCATTGTTTCGTTGTACATGCGCCCAGTCCACTTCGGCAGCCAGAAGTAAATCGCTGCCGTCATAGAGAAGACGGCACCGGCGACCATCACGTAGTGGAAGTGCGCAACCACAAAGTAGGTGTCGTGGTATTGGAAGTCAGCAGGCGCAATCGACAGCATTAAACCTGTGAACCCACCAATGGTGAACAGCACTAAGAAACCAATCGAAAACAGCATCGGAGTTTCGAAAGTCATCGCACCGCGCCACATTGTCGTCACCCAGTTGAAGACTTTTACGCCCGTGGGTACTGCGATGAGCATGGTGGCGTACATAAAGAACAACTCGCCCGCAAGCGGCATACCCACAGTGTACATGTGGTGCGCCCAAACAATGAACGACAGGAACGCGATGGCTGCCGTTGCGTAAACCATTGACGCATACCCAAACAGAGGCTTGCGAGAGAAGGCTGGGATGATCTGCGAGATCACACCAAACGCGGGCAGAATAATAATGTAGACCTCAGGGTGCCCAAAGAACCAGAAAATGTGCTGGAACAATACGGGATCACCGCCACCCGCAGCCGAGAAGAAACTCGTGCCGAAGTGAATATCCATGAGCATCATGGTCACCGCACCGGCTAACACTGGCATGACCGCGACCAAAAGGAAGGCCGTGATCAACCAGGTCCAGACGAACAGGGGCATCTTCATGTAGCTCATGCCCGGTGCCCGCATGTTCATTACGGTGGCGATAATATTAATCGAGCCCATGATCGACGATACGCCCAAAATGTGGATGGCAAAAATAAAGAACGTCACCGACGGCGGTGCATAGGTCGTGGATAAGGGTGCGTAGAAGGTCCACCCAAACGCGGGCGCGCCACCTTCCATTAGTAGCGTAGACGCCAACATTAAAAACGCGGGCGGCAAAATCCAAAAACTCCAGTTATTCATGCGCGGCAACGCCATATCTGGCGCGCCAATCATCATTGGAATAAGCCAGTTAGCCAGTCCAACAAAGGACGGCATGATCGCGCCAAAAACCATGATCAACCCGTGAAGCGTCGTCATTTGGTTGAAGAAGGCTGGCTCAACCAACTGCATCCCAGGCTGAAACAGCTCCGCGCGGATGATCATTGCGAATGCGCCGCCCAAAAGGAACATGGCGAATGAGAACCAGAGATACATGGTTCCAATGTCTTTGTGGTTAGTGGTGTACAGCCAGCGAGAGAGGCCTTTAGCTGGACCGTGGTGGTGATCGCCCATTTGAATTTTCTCCGATTATCCTTCTTTGTAGCTCACGACGTCAGACGCCTGAACTACATCCCCAGTGTTATTTCCAAATGCGTTGCGTTGGTATGTGGTGACCGCGGCGACGTCAACGTCTGACAGCTGTGCGCCAAAAGCCTGCATCGCAGTTCCCGCAACACCGTTCACGATCACGTTTAAATGTGAGTCAACACCGCCCATTGCAATGGCACTACCGGCAATCGCATTACCCAGACCGCCTTCTCCCTTGGCACCGTGACAGGCCAAGCAACTTGCGTTGTAAATATCAGCGCCGCGCGCCATCAAGTCATCAACGGATAACTCCTGAGTCGCTAAGGCTGCGTCTGCTGCCGCCGCGCCTCTTTTTGAAACTGTCCAGTCGTTAAACTCGTCTTGGCTTACAACGTGTACCTCAACCGGCATAAAGCCGTGGTAAGAACCACAGAGCTCGGTGCATTGGCCACGGTAAACGCCTTCTGCGAGAACCCGTGTCCACGCTTCATTGATAAAGCCAGGAATAGCGTCGCGCTTCACCGCAATTTCAGGCACCCACCAAGAATGAATCACGTCGCTGGCCGTAATCAAGAATCGCACTTTTGTATCGACCGGAATGACCAGTGGTTGGTCGACTTCAAGCAAATAGTTTTCACCTTTGACATCGGTGTTGTAGATCTGCTCTTGCGAGGTCGCCAAGTTTGAAAAGAATGAAATATTTTCGCCGTCAGCATCGAGATACTCGTACTTCCACTTCCACTGGTAGCCCGTCACCAAAATACTGAGCTCAGCGTCGTCGTTATCGTAGACCTCGAGCAACGTGGATGTTGCCGGGACAGCCATTCCGACCAGTATAAAAAAAGGAATAACCGTCCAAGCGATTTCAACACCTGTGTGTTCATGAAACTGCGACGGTTTAACACCGCGCGATTTGCGGTGCGCGTAAATCGAATAAAGCATAATGCCGAACACGCCGACACCAATCACAACGCTGATCCAAAAAATCAGCATGTGCAGTCCATAAATTTCTGCACCAAGCTCGGTAATCACGGCGCCGGCGTCCGAGACTCCGGTCGGCATATTAATTTGGTTTTGGGCATTGGCAGCAAGCGGCGTAAGCGCCGCCGCGGCTAGTGCGCGTGCGTTCAGCATCTTTTCTTCCCCGTTGTAGCGGTAGGCTGGTCCTGCCCCCTTGGTCGGACCACGCTTTTCAGCCGCGCGATTATAACGAAGTCATATTGGATTCCCAGTCGAAACACGTTCGTTAGACAAATACCGTGCATTTATTAACAGTAATTTAGTCATTATCGACGTCAGGCATCATCATACGCACCGGTTCTGCAGCGGTTTCGACGAGCCGAGCGCTGCCGCGCGTCACCCGCGTAACGGGTTCGACTGTGACGTCTTGAGGTCTTTTTTCGCTGAACCCACATTCCACACACGAGCGAGCATCGGTCGTCATATCGACGACAAGTCGATCCATCGCTTTGCATTGCGGACAAATAGCGCCTGCAATAAAACGCGGTCTAATCGGTGCGATAGGAGTACTGTCGTTTGTCATAGTTTCTCGCCGCGGCATGGTTTACGGGTTGAATCAGGAGCGTCTAGCGTGCCAATGTTAGCAAGGATATGCCTCCCGAGAGTACACAATGCAAAAACCGACTTACCATGGCCCCGACAATATCCGGTCATACTTAGGCCACACGCCCTTACTGGGGGCTCGAGTCATGATCGACCCCTCCGCAGTAGTGCTTGGGGATTTAGAGCTTGGCGACGACGTCAGCGTATGGCCTCAGTGCGCGATTCGAGCAGACATGCACCGTATACGGATCGGTAATCGAACCAATATCCAAGACAACTCGGTGTTACACATTACCCACGCAGGGCCGTTTAACAATGCGGGATGTCCCTTAGTTATCGGCAGCGATGTCACGGTCGGTCACAGCGTGGTGTTGCACGGATGCACCCTCGGCGACCGCGTCTTAGTCGGCATTGGTTCGGTGGTCATGGACGGTGCCACGGTACAAGACGAGGTTATGATTGGGGCAGGAAGCCTCGTAACCCCCGGCAAGACGCTCGCCACAGGATGGCTATATGCAGGATCTCCGGCAAAGCCCGTGCGCGAAATTACACCACGTGAGCGTGAATTCTTGTCTTACTCAGCGGCGAACTACGTCAAATTGAAAAATACGTTTCTCAACGAAAGTCACGTTTAGACCCCGCGAAGACGTAATGTCACCTCGGCGGTGTCAGGTCGTTGACTGTGCCAGACGGCGTAGCTGTCTGCCGCTTGTTCAACCAGCATTCCCAGCCCATCACTGACGTGCTCGACGCCGCGCATTTGCGCCCAGCGCATAAATGGCGTGGGTTCATTGCTGTAGAGCAGGTCGTACGCCGCGCCCGAGGGTGCCAAGCTGGGAACAACGAGGTCCGGGAAGTCACCTGCCCAGCCGCTGCTCAAGCCATTGATGACAATATCCCAGGGCAAATCAGGAATGTCCTGAAGACCGCCAGTGCTCAAGGAGACCTTTCCAGCGAATAACGCCGCCAGTTGTTCCGCTTTTGCGACGGTTCGGTTTGCAATATGAATAGTGGCAGGGGCTCTTTCACAAAGCGCGCCCAGCACACCTCGCATGGCACCACCAGCGCCCAGCATCAATACATTGGCGCCGTCAATCGACCACGCTAAATTGACTTCTAAATCACGCAACAATCCACTGCCATCGGTGTTGTGGGCACAGATCTGTCCACCGGCATCCAGCCACAACGTATTCGCAGCTTTTGCGTCTTCAGCAGCCTCGGTTCGCACCGCCGCCACTTTAAACGCCTCCTCTTTAAAAGGCGCGGTGACGTTAAGTCCAGCACCACCCTGATCGAAAAATTCGGTAACAACCGTGTCAAACTCACCGGGTTCTACCAAGATTTTTTGATAGTCGATCTGATGCCCGCATTGCTCGGCAAACCCTGCGTGTATGACGGGGGACTTGCTGTGAGCAATCGGGTTCCCTACTACAGCAAAACGCCTCATAGATGACTCCAGCAAACAACGCTCAGATACATGCCTGGTCCAAACAAATAAACGCCTCTTACACCCAGTCTTTTGGCTTCAAGTAATAATCCAGAAGCTCGGCCTCAGGCGTTCCGGGCTCAGGCGTCACACCATAATCCCACCGTACGAGGGGTGGCAGCGACATCAAAATCGCCTCCGTCCGGCCGTTAGACTGCAAACCAAACAGCGTGCCGCGGTCAAAAACTAAATTAAATTCTACGTAGCGGCCGCGACGGTAAAGCTGCCACTGACGCTCCCGCTCACCGTAGTCTCGATCTTTATTATTTAATACGATAGGCACATAAGCCTTTAAAAACGAGTCGCCCACCGACTGCATAAAGTCAAAGCTCTTCTCAAAACCCCATTCGTTAAGATCGTCGTAAAACAAGCCACCAACACCTCTAGGCTCGGCTCGGTGTGGCAAATAAAAGTAATCATCGCACCACTTTTTATACTTCGCGTGAACGTCATCGCCAAAGGGGTCACACGCATTTTTTGCGGTTTGGTGCCAATGGACCACGTCTTCCTCTCGTCCGTAGTAGGGCGTTAAGTCAAAGCCACCACCCATCCACCAAACGGGTGCCTCGCCCTCTTTTTCTGCGACAAAACATCGGACGTTGGCGTGCGACGTTGGCGCATAAGGATTTCTCGGGTGCATGACCAAAGAGACTCCCATCGCTTTGAAGCTTCGACCCGCAAGCTCTGGCCGGTGTTGGGTTGCACTGCCAGGCATCTTGCCACCCTCGACGTAGGAAAAATTTACCCCACCTTTTTCAAATACGTCTCCCTCGGCCAGCACCCTACTGATACCGCCACCACCCTCGGGACGCTCCCAGCTCTCCATCTCAAAGCTTGCCGCCCCATCAATGGCACTCAACTCGTCACAAATCGATCGCTGTAATCCTTTTAAATACTGCTCAACCGCAGGCAAATCCATGTTCTAACCCTTAATAACCGTGCTGTTTACCGCAAAACCTCACCAGTCTCTACGCGTTTGATCGTTGATGGAAGTCCCTCGAGATTAACTTGGCCCGGGACGGACACGATTTGCGCTCCAAAATATCGCTTAACTTGAAAGAGGTGCCTCGCAGGCTGCGCGCCGGCCCAGTTTGCACTAGTTGTCACTACCGGCCCACCGAATTCCTCACACAACCGCGACAGTGCGGGAGCGGACGTTACGCGGATGGCAACCTCCCGGCTTTGTCCAGTGATCCAAGAGGGGAAAAACCCATGGTTTGGAACAAGCCATGTGACTGGGCCCGGCCATGAACTGATGACCTCCCGGCGATGCTCAACAGGCAGCAGATCGAGGAGCGGACTAAAGTCCTCAACGCAATGGCTCGCGACGATAACGCCCTTTGAAAGTGCTCTTTGCTTCATGAGACAAAGCGTTTGCACGGCAGAAAGGCGCCATGGACTGCACGACAGGCCCCACACAGACTCGGCGGGACAGGCGATCACGTCACCTGCCCGAATACTGGATACCGCAAGCTTTAACCGCCAAGAAGACGTCATAAAATTTACTATCCGCAGTTTTGAGGACCAAAGTTTAACTCAGTCTCGATCGCGTCGTTGCCGATAACCACCAGATTCACGCACTAACAGACCCTTAATCTCGAGCCTAACCAGTTGTTGGAGCAGCTGGGGCAAGGCGCGCTTTAGCGACGAACCCAATTCTTCAGCGGCATGGCAACCGTCTCCAATAAGAGAGAGAAGCGCTTTATCGGCATCATTTATATCACTCTCCGACACCGGCTTGACCTTCACAGTCGAGGTTTGAGGGGGGTCATTGACTCCAGCGATTCCCTGCCAACGAATACCACTGATCACGTCAGCAGGTGTCAACGCGAGTAGGGCCCCGTCCATGAGTAAGCGCAGGCAACCCTGACCCATCGAATGCGTTATCGACCAAGGAAGTACATAAACATCACGCCCCTGTTCGGTCGCCGCCGTCGCTGTAATAAGCGTACCGCTTGGGGAGCCGGCTTCGATTACCAACGTGGCGAGAGAAAGTCCTGAAATAGTCCTATTCCTGCGAGGAAAGTGGTGCTTTAGCGCAACACTCCCGGGCAAAAACTGTGACAAAAGCAGCCCTTCTTTGCCGATCACTGTGGCAAGCGATCGATTGACTCGCGGGTATACGGCGTCGATTCCTGTCGCCATAACAGCAATTGTCTGACCCCCTGCGCGCAAAGCACCCCAGTGTGCCGCGGCATCAATGCCCTGTGCCAAACCACTCACAATGACAAAACCCGCGCGGGCAAGCTCGTAGGCAAATTGCTGAGCAAAGCGCAATCCGTCAAACGACGGACGCCGTGTACCCACAATCGCAATTGCTGGCCGGCCCAACAGTGATGTATCGCCCATTCCAAAGAGGGTAGGGGGCGCGTCATTACATTCGGCGAGCAGTGCAGAGTACTCATCATCAACAAGCGTCATGATCCAAGAGGCGAGGGGCAGCCGCTTCGCTTGTTCTGACGCGTCGCTCAAAATTGCCTCACGCCAAGGCTTTATCAGGCCTGTTGTCGGCTCATCTAGAACCGCAGCGGGAGACGGGAAGCGCTCAAGAAGGCGACGACGCCCATCGCCACTTTCGTTTAAGAACCGAGCAAATCCAATCCAACGTGACCCCTGCTGGAGACCACCAGTAAAGTAATGCGGCATAACTCATCCTTGAGTTGACGTGCGACGGCAATCCTTTGCCGTCGAATTAGGGCATCGCGAGCTTATCGCCAACGGACAGCGGTTGATTAGCGCCCAAAATAAGGCCAAAACTGGCGCGCTCGTGAACCGCAAATAACATCAGGGTGCCGGCGCGCACGGGCGGGGGCGACAACCACTTTCCCGATACCGGGTCGCTGATACGGTCTCCGTGCTTTTCAATCGCAAAAACGTGACCGACCTCACCACCGTCCTCATCACCCAGATTGACGGCAACCACGTCGAGCGCACCAATTTGCGAAACACCGCTGTCAACGGAGAGCAGCTCGGCCGACTTAAGCGTGGTGTCGGGTGCACGCAGCCTGAATGTTGAAACGACCTTGCCATCGACGACCGGAAATAATAAATCACCCGCGCGTAATTCTTCGCGTGCAACCACCACGTCAAATCGACTCGCCTGCTCTTGGTTTGCCGCAGCCTGGGAGAGCGCGACACGCCCAACAAACTCCATGAGCTGACCAAGACTCTCGCCTGTCACTGGGCTGATAAGTTCTTGAGCTGGCCGAAGGACATCATAGTTTTCGCCGGCTGACGCGGCGTTGCCTGTCACGTAGACCGAGTCCCCCACACCTGAAATAAGTCGGCCCCCGTAACCTGCAAGAATTCGGGGTTGATCTTGAGAGTTGAAGTCCCGTAAAAATCGATGGTTTTTGATAAAGGGTTCAATGAGATCGCGCGGTATCTCGGGGATCGCCGCTTTTAATGGTTCGCTACGCATTGTTGGGGAGAGTCTTGTTACGCCGCTCGCCGCGGAGCGCTTCGAAAGGTAAATTCCCGGCGCACCATTGTCCCACCGCAGGTAGAGAATGTCTCCGGGGTAAATCAAATTTGGGTCTCTAACCGTCGGGTTAACACGCCAGAGCTCCGGCCAGCGCCAAGGCTCATTAAGAAACAGCGCTGAAATGTCCCAAAGGGTATCGCCACGCTGAACCGAGTAGGTGTCTGGCGCGCCCTCAGTAAGCCGGGGAATCTCACTCTCGGCGCGGCTCACTGGAACGGTCGCCAAACACGCAACCAATAGTGCACAGTAGAACCACGGTGCCGACTTCAATAACCCACGCGCACCGCGACCTTGTTTGTCGAACCGCTGCTCCATGCTCTATCTCCCAGACATTTTCCCCCAGTACAATGGCAAACTTAATTTACCGACTAGAGAATATTGGTGTATCACTGCTTACCAGTATAATGGTGAGTGTGCGCTGACGTTTAAGGCCTTACAAGGTCACGACGGTGCAATTGACATCTTTTTCGCACACTGCAACGCCTGAGCAAAGACTATGGCCATCAGAAAAATTCTTGAATTCCCAGACCCTCGGTTACGAACCCGCGCAGCGATTGTTCCTGCCGTTGACGGGCGGATACAAACCCTGATCGACGACATGTTCGAAACAATGTACGACGCGAACGGTATCGGACTGGCGGCATCACAGATCGACGTTCACGAGCAAGTCATCGTTATCGATTTGTCCAGTGACGGTTCAGCGCCGCGCATTTTTGTAAACCCTACGATCGAGGTTATCGACGAAACACTCGACGGATTTGAGGAGGGATGTCTTTCAGTGCCAGGGTTCAGTGAAGCGGTGGAGCGGCCAAAAGCCATAAAAGTGGACGCGCTAGATCGCGACGGAAATCCTATTGACGAGACAGTTACGGGGCTTTTAGCCGTTTGTCTGCAGCATGAGATGGATCACTTGCAGGGCAAGTTGTTTGTCGATTATTTAAGCCCTCTGAAGCGACAACGGATTAGACAGCGCCTCGAAAAAGAACAGCGACGCAAGGCGTAAACCACGATGTCCAAACCGCTTCGCGTTGTTTTTGCTGGCACGCCACAATTTGCCGCCGCCCACCTCGAGTCCCTCTTACGTGCGCAGCACAACGTCATTGCGGTTTACACACAGCCGGACCGACCGGCAGGGCGGGGCAAACAACTCAAAGCCTCCCCGGTAAAAGAAATTGCTCTCGCACACAGCCTTGCGGTGTATCAACCAGCAACCTTGAAGACTAACGAGGCAGCCGATGCGTTATCACAACTCAATGCAGATGTGTTGATTGTCGTGGCCTATGGTTTGATCCTACCCAAAACGATCTTGGCCTTGCCCAGACTCGGCTGTATCAATGTGCACGCCTCACTCTTACCTCGCTGGCGCGGAGCCGCACCCATTCATCGTGCCATCGAAGCTGGCGACGAGGAAACGGGCGTTACGATTATGCAGATGGACGAAGGACTCGACACGGGCCCAATGCTGCGGCTCGAAAAAATTTCAATCACCGCTCAACACACGACACAGACTTTAACGCGAGACTTGGAACAATTGGGGCCGGCGACCTTACTGAACACACTTAACGCGCTAGAAGAGACTCAACGATGTGCAGTCCCACAGCCCAGTGACGGTGTGACCTATGCTGAAAAAATCTCAAAGTCAGAAGCCATGATCGAGTGGTCACAATCAGCGACGGTGCTTGCGCGCAAAATCCGCGCACTCAACCCAGCACCCGGATGCTTCAGTACCTTAGGCAATCAACGTATGAAAGTGTGGGAGGCCCTGCCGGTTTCCCTGTCAGATACACCCGCTCATGCACCAGGAACGCTGGTCGATATTACGCGGGAGCAACTTTGCGTGGCCTGTGGAGATGGCGTATTGGCCATAACACGCCTGCAATTGCCCAATAAAAAACCCATGTCTATCGCCGACATACTCAATGGAAATCAAGTTCACTTCTCTGTGGGTGACCGATTCGAGAACGTGTCAAAATGAGTTTGTCTGTTCGAGTTGCAAGCGTTCGCTTGCTCGATGACGTATCTCACGGCGGCTCTCTCAACACTCTGTACGGACCCATCGAAGCCAGCGTTCAAGACAGCGATCGCGCGTTTTTGAAAGAACTTGTCTACGGGTCACTCAGACTGTGGCCTCTCTACAAGGGTATCGTCCGACAGCTCCTAGACCGACCCCTCAAAGCCAAAGACTCGGCTCTCGAAGCCACATTAATTATGGCTATGTACGAGCTAGATGAGTGTCACACACCCGACTACGCCTCCGTTTCCGCCGCCGTCGATGTGTGCAACGCGATTGATAAGCCGTGGGCGTCACGGCTTATCAATGGGTGCTTGAGACGGTACCAGCGAGACCGCTTGGCGTTACACGACGCACTCGGTGACACTGAACGCGCCGCGTTGCCGGGCTGGCTTTATAAGTCGCTGATTCGGTCACTCCCCGACGCTGTATCCGCCATCGCGGACGTGTCGAAGAAAAAGCCCCCCTTAACGCTGCGCGTGAACGTGCAGAAGACCTCACGGGACGACTACCAGGCGCAGTTACAATTGGCCGGGATCCCAACACAGGCTTTGGGGACGAGCGCATTGACATTGCTGGAGCCGCTACCCGTCGCCCAGATACCACAGTTTGAAGCGGGTTTCGCAAGTGTCCAAGACCACTCCGCGCAGCTCGCTGCCGAGCTCATTACATTTGTACCGGGCGCTCGCATACTCGACGCATGTGCCGCACCGGGAGGCAAAGCCTGTCACCTTGCTGAACTGGGCGCTCAGGTCACAGCCATGGATATCTCTGAGGCCAGACTTGAAAAAGTGTCCGATAACGCCACGCGTCTTGACTTGACGATCGCAACCGTTGCCTGCAGCGCCACTGATATACCTCACGGCCTGATTGACGAGGCGTTTGACAGTATTTTGCTTGACGCTCCCTGCTCGGCAACCGGCGTTATGAGAAGAAACCCGGACGTGAAGGTTATTCGTACGAAAGCAGATATTGCTCAGTTTGCGACGCTGCAACTCCGCCTGCTTACCTCGGTTTGGCCGCACCTCAAAACAGGCGGCCAGCTGTTATACGCGACCTGCTCTTTGCTGCCCGACGAAAACGAAGACGTTGTCAGCGACTTTTTAGACACCACAGCGGATGCACAGTCCGTGCCTTTGCCCAAAGATGTCGGTATTCAAATGGCTTTCGGACAGCAAGTCATTCCATCGCCGAGTCACGGTGATGGTCTTTACTATTGCCTCATAGAGAAAATAGGGTGATCTGGAGTTCGTGAGAAATCGGAGTACCATCCTTCTGAAACGGCTCAGCTCAATCGTTGTTTAAGGAATCGGTAGCGTCGTGAAAATCATAATATTAGGAGCCGGCCAGGTTGGCGGCACGCTGACAGAGCACCTCGCTGACGAGCAGAATGATGTGACGGTGGTCGATAGTTCTGAAGCCGCCTTGCGGCAACTGCAGGATCGACTCGATATCCGGACGGTGAAAGGCGACGCATCCAAACCCACCACGCTGTCAGACGCCGGCGCAGAAGATGCTGACATGCTCATCGCAGTGACTGACAGTGACGAGGTCAACATGCTGGCCTGCACCATTGCCTACACGCTGTACCGAACACCGACAAAGATTTGTCGAATTCGTGAAGTCGACTACCTCAACGAAGACGAAACGCTTTTCCAATCAGGAGCAATACCCGTCGACGTCACGATTAGTCCAGAGCGACTCGTTACCGACGCCATTCACCAACTTATTTTGAATCCAGGCTCGCTTCAGGTCATGGATTTTGCGAGCGGTAAAATACGTTTGGTGGCTGTTAAGGCTGTCGAAGGGGGTCCCATTGTTGGCCGAGAGCTTCAAGAGATTCGTGAACATATGCCCAACGTGGATACGCGTGTTGCCGCTATTTTTCGAAAGTCTCAGAGCGCCATTATTCCAGAGGGCAGCACCGTTGTAGAGCCGGACGACGAGGCCTTCTTCATTGCCGCAAGTGAAAATATTCGTGCGGTGACCTCAGAACTGAGGAAACTGGATGAGCCTTACAAACGCGTGATGATTGCGGGCGGTGGAAAGATTGGCGCATCGCTGGCAAAGCGACTGGAACGCGATTATCAGGTCAAAGTGCTTGAGCTCGATTACGACCGCTGTCGCGTCCTCTCAGAAGAGCTCGAGGAAAGCATTGTTCTCAATGGCAGCGCCAACGACTCAAAGCTCATGCAGCAAGAAAACATTAGCAATACCGATGTGTTCTGTGCGCTGACGAACAACGGCGAGTCGAACATCATGATGTCCATGCTCGCCAAACGACTCGGCGCAAAAAAGGTGATTACACTGATCACCAACTCAGCCTACGCCGAGCTCGTGGGGCAAGAAATCGATATCGCAATATCGCCGCAACAAATCACGATTAGCAGTTTGCTTACACACGTTCGTAAAGGCGACATCAGTGCCGTGCATTCCCTCCGACGCGGTGCCGCTGAAGCACTAGAAATAACAGCACACGGCGATCCAAAAACCTCGAAAGTGGTGGGTCGTCGGCTTGACGAGCTCGACTTACCCCCCGGCACCACGATCGGCGCCATTTTAAGAGGCGATCAAGTCGTGATTGCACACCGACACGTCGTCGTGGAAGAGGATGATCACGTGATTTTATTTCTCACCGATCCCTCCAAAATTAGCTTAGTTGAGAAACTGTTTGTCGTAGGCGGCAGCTTTATCAAATGAATATCCGACTGTGTGGTCGAATTATCGGGTTGCTGTTGATGCTCTTTAGTTTGGGCACCTTGCCCTCGATGACGCTCGGATGGGTTCAGGCGGACGGTACAGCGGATGTATTTGGGCAAGCCTTCGCTGCGACCGCGACGTCTGGGGTTGCACTGTGGCTGTTTACGCAAAGCGCAGATTCAGAACTGAAAATTCGCGACGGGTTTTTAGTGACTGCGGCATTTTGGATCGTACTGGGTCTTTACGGATCGTTGCCGTTCCTGCTCAGTGATGCAATCGACGTGTCGGTCTTTGATGCTGTGTTTGAGTCTGTCTCAGGGCTCACTACGACAGGTGCCACCGTACTCATCGGTTTAGATACACTGCCTCAATCCATCCTCCTCTACCGTCAGCTTCTTCAGTGGTTGGGCGGTATCGGTATTATCGTTCTCGCAGTCGCTGTGCTGCCGATGTTGGGCATTGGCGGTGTTCAGCTGTACCGAGCAGAAAGCAACGGCCCGGCAAAAGACAGCAAGCTCACACCGAGAATCACCTCAACAGCCAAGGCACTTTTTTCAATCTATCTTGGCCTGACAGTGGCCTGCGCCCTCGCGTACTACGTAGCAGGCATGACCGTATTTGATGCCGTCAGCCACGCTTTTTCGACTATTGCTATTGGCGGCTTCTCAACCCATGACGCAAGTATGGGGTTTTTCCAGAGTGACGCGGTGTTGGTGATCGGAAGCTTGTTTATGCTTATTAGCGCCGTTAATTTCGGGCTACATTTCATCGCTTTTTCCAAGCGAAACCCAAGCGTTTATAGCGTCGACTCTGAAACGAAGTTCTTTTCCTGGATGATCCTATTTGCCATTGCCATTACCTGCACCACGCTGGTTGTAATGGAGACACTCCCGCTCGAGAAAGCCATTATTCACGGCTTGTTTCAGACCGTTTCAATAGCAACAACCACCGGATTCTCCAGTGATAACTTCTCGATATGGCCCTCATTTCTCCCCATTTTTCTAATCATGCTCAGCGTCATGGGGGCCTGCGCAGGCTCCACCGGTGGGGGCATGAAAGCGATGCGGATTTTGCTCATCTTCAGACAGGGCATGCGAGAGCTCCGACAACTGTTACACCCTAATGCGGTCATACCGCTGAAGCTCGATCATCGACGGGTGCGCCCTGCTGTAGTCAGTGCAGTATGGAGCTTCTTCGCCGTCTACATGTTTTCTTCGTTTATTTTAGTGCTGTGCATGCTGGGAACCGGCCTCGACTTTTTATCGGCCGTCAGTGCGGTGATGGCAGCTATTAATAATTTAGGCCCAGGCCTGGGTTCAGTGGCGGCGAATTACTCAACGGTAACCGACACGGGGAAGGTCATTTTGTGCATCGCCATGCTTTTGGGTCGACTCGAAATATTTACGCTGCTGATCTTATTCACGCCAACGTTCTGGCGACCGTAACGCTGTAAATTCTTACTTCAGACCGCGCGATTCTTTGATCAAATCATACGCCGTCGTAATGTTTTGTGATCGCTCAGTTGCCAAATCGACCATTTCCTTGGGCACCCCGCGAGCGCTTAATTTATCGGGGTGATTCTCGCTCATTAAGCGGCGATAAGCCTTCTTCAGTTCCCGGTCATCAACATTGGCAGTGACACCGAGCGCTTGATACGCGTCATTGAGTTGACTTCGCTGGGGTTGATATTGCTGGCGCTGATGTTGCCGTCGATTCCCAAAGTTCGCCTGCGCGGCCACCATGTTAATAATGCGCGTCAACGCCGCATCGGAAATACCGAGGCTTTTAGCAACACGCGCGAGCGCTTCTCTCTCAGCGGCATCGAGTTGGCCGTCGGCCAAGCCCATGCTGACGAGAAACAGAAGTAGTGTTTGAGAGGTCTGTGGACGCAAGGATGCCGTTCGACGGAACCGCAAGAGCTCTTCTTCAGGGTCAAATTGGGGTTCAGCACCACGCTGAAATCGCTTTATAGCCGACGCACGCTGCGAGGGAGTAAGCCGCAGCTGTGCAAACATACTTTCCGCCTGCGCAATTTCCGACTCGGTAACACGCCCATCGGCCTTGGCGATGTAGCCCAACATAATAAATGTCGTATCAAAAAATTCTTGCTGCAGTGCGTGGAGGCCATCAGGACCTGTCATCCGGATCGCGCGAACCAGACCTGAGTCGAACATGTGGCCCACGAAAAACCCAACCAGGCCACCCACCACGCCGAGAGTCACAAAACCCAAAAAGGCCCCTAAAACTTTCCCAGTGTAAACACGCATTAACTGTGACCTCGATTCGGCTTCTTCACACCATCATAATGATTTGTCGCATGTTTAGGCAGGGTTCTAAAGCGTTTATAAGACCATTGATATTGCGCATCGCGCCCCTTGATGAGCATTTCAATATCGTCATTCATTGCTCGCAACGCCACGTCTAAATCAGATTCATAAATCGCATTTGACGCTGGTTGATACACCAATTCCCAACCACCCTTCACCCGAAAAACGCCGGCCATTACGGCACGCGCGCCCGACTTAGCCAGCAGGTTCGCGCAGAAGCTCGCCGTAAAGCACTCGACCCCCATAAACGGAACGTTGCGGCCCCCTGACTCATGCCCAGGGACTTGGTCTGGCAAAATCCCCGTTAAACCACCCCGTTTAAAGTGTCGAACAAGTTTCACCAGTCCTTTCGGCGTGGTCGGCACGTATGCGCCGCCGGCACGCTGCCTTGCCACCAAAATTTCGCGGCCTACCGACGGCAGCTTCGATGGCTCAAACAAGCACAACAAATCGCCCTGCGTCACAAGGTGATGCGAGAGGACTTCCCAGTTTCCAACATGCGGCGCCAACACCAAGACACCACACTCGTCTCGAGCCGCCGATTCTAAATGCTCAAGGCCCACCACGCGCAGTTTTGATAGGACGTAGGAGCTTGAACGGCGCCAAACGTGTCCAAGTTCGAAGACGAGGGCGCCTTGCTCGCGCATAGTGTCTTTCAGTAAGCGCACTCTGTCGTCGCGCGATAAATGAGGGTAAGCCAGATCAATATTACGCCGCACAATCCTTACAGTCTGAGTATCTGCGGCGAGTAAAAGCCTCGAAAAACCGCGCCCCATGGCACGAGAGACCTCCAGTGGGAATACCGCGGACACGAGCAATACAAGACGCAAGACAGAAACCGCCAGTCCGTCTTTTAATCGAAATTTGAGTGAATTGTGATTCTTTGCCACTGAGATGCACTTAAATCGCCCTGGTTGCCGATATTATGCCAGTGCTGGCCGCGGTATACTTGTTCCATTGACATGTCGGGACACTGAAGTGAGTTCACTAACTTTCCAAGAGCTAATCCTAGAGCTTCAAAGTTTCTGGGGAGAAAACGGTTGCGTCATTATGCAGCCGCTTGACCTAGAGGTGGGGGCAGGCACATTTCACCCTGCAACCTTTCTGAAAGCACTGGGTCCCGAGAACTGGAATTCGGCCTACGTTCAACCCAGTCGCCGCCCGCAAGATGGTCGGTACGGTGAGAACCCTAACCGACTCCAGCATTACTACCAGTTTCAAGTGGTTATGAAGCCATCACCCGCGGACTTTCAGGAACGGTATCTCGCAAGCTTGAAGCGCCTCGGACTGGACCCGCTCGAACACGACGTCCGGTTTGTTGAAGACAACTGGGAATCACCCACTCTAGGCGCCTGGGGTTTGGGCTGGGAAGTATGGCTCAATGGCATGGAAGTATCTCAGTTTACTTATTTCCAACAGGCCGGTGGCCTTGAATGCTTACCCGTCACGGGCGAAATTACCTACGGCATTGAGCGACTCGCCATGTACCTGCAAGATGTCGACTCTGTTTACGACTTGGTGTGGTCGGAAACGCCAACGGGTACGATTAAGTACGGCGATGTGTTCCACCAAAACGAGGTGGAAATGTCGGCGTATAACTTCCAACACGCTGACACAGACCATTTGTTTAGTCACTTCGATTTTTGCGAGCGTGAAGCTCAACGCTTAGTCGCTCTTGATCTGCCGCTCCCAGCCTATGAGTTCGTCATGAAAGCCTCGCACACCTTTAATTTACTCGACGCACGCCACGCGATCGGGGTGACTGAGCGACAGCGATATATCTTGCGAGTGCGGACACTGGCCCGCGCCGCTGCTCAAAGCTATGTTGGATCTCGCGCCAAGCTTGGATTTCCCCTCGCCGATGAGGATCTTGCGTCCGCTGCGTTAGCGAGACTTGTTGAGGAGGATCGCTCGTGAGTTCGCGTACGGTGTTATTTGAGCTGGGTGTCGAAGAACTGCCAGCAGGTGAATATTGCGCAATGGCGGACGCCCTGGCCGACGCTTTAGTTACAGGCCTGACCAACATCGGCTTATCAATAGGTAAATCTCGTGTTTTAGCAACACCACGACGATTATCGGTACTAATCACCGATGTTGAAGAAAGCGCTAAAGACACGGAACAAGTGGTGCTTGGCCCGCCAATAAGTGCTGCCCGAAATGCTGAGGGGGAGTGGACGCCGGCCGCCATTGGATTTGCAAAAAAGCAAGGTATCGAACCATCAGACTTACACGCCATCGTTACCGACAAAGGTGAGCGATTGGGCACGACCACAGTCGTTAAAGGTGCCGTCGCAGTCGACGTTCTCCCGGCCATAGTGAGCCAAGCGGTGAGTCAAATCCCAGTGTCAAAAAGGATGCGCTGGGGCAGGGAGCGTCACGAGTTTTTACGGCCTGTTCAATGGTTAGTGCTGCTTTACGGCAGTGACACCATCGAACTGTCGCTGTTTGGACTGCATGCCAGTAGAACCACCCGAGGACACCGCTTTCACGGAGATCAAGCTGTTGAGTTGGCAAGTGCCGACGTCTATGAAGAGACATTGCGAGCGCAACACGTCATTGCGTCAGTCGAAGAGCGAAAAGCGTTGATCTCAGCGCAAATTAAGGATCTCGTCTCAAACGATGAATACGCCATTGTGGAAGACGATTTACTCAACGAGGTCGCCGGTCTCGTGGAGTGGCCGGTCGCGCTCAGAGGCACGTTTGACAACGCCTTCCTCGCGGTCCCAAGACAAGCGCTCATTTCCTCAATGCGTGAACATCAAAAGTATTTTCATATCGAAGATCAAAACGGCGCGTTGCTGCCTGCTTTTATCACCGTGTCGAATATCCAGAGCAAAAACCCACAGTCGGTTATTTACGGCAATGAAAAAGTAATACGCCCGCGACTGGCAGACGCTGCTTTCTTTTTTAACACGGACAAACAGACGACGTTAGCCAGCAAAGCAACCCGATTGAAAGGGGTTCTTTTTCAGCGCGACTTAGGAACACTTGCCGACAAGCAACGCCGTATCGCAAGCGTCGCGGGTTTGCTGTGCTCGAGCCTAGGCGCCGATTCAGCGACAGTGAAAGGCGCGGGTACGCTACTAAAGGCCGATCTGGTCTCAGATATGGTGGGTGAGTTTCCTGAACTCCAAGGGATCGCGGGACGCCACTACGCGCTTCATGATGGCGAGAGTGAGTCAGTGGCGGACGCGATTGAGCAGCACTACTGGCCCAAATTCTCGGGCGACTCGCTTCCGTTGACACCAGAAGCCGCGGCTCTTGCGCTGGCCGACAGGCTCGACACCTTGGTGGGTATTTTTGGAATTGGTCAGTCTCCCACCGGTTCAAAAGACCCGTTTGCATTACGTCGAGCCTCACTCGCCGCCATTCGTATTTTGCTGAGGTTTGCACCCCAAGCCAACATTGACGTTCTGCTCCAAAAGGCCTCTGCGTCTTTCGACGAGGGCGTGCTTGCGCCGAGCGTAGTGGAAACGGTCAAGGGCTATTTACTAGACCGGTTACCCGCGCACTACGACGAGCAAGGTGTGTCCGTCGATATTTTACGAAGCGTGACGACAGTGGGGACCGCTAGCTTTGGTGACATCGACAGTCGAAGTCTGGCGGTAACCGCGTTTGCAGGCACAGATGCGGCTGAAGCACTCGCCGCAGCCAATAAGCGTGTCGCCAATATTTTGGCAAAAGTGAGTGAGCCAATCGGCGAAGTGAATGCCGAGCTGTTGCGGGAGCCGGCAGAGATTGCGCTCAGTGGTGCGTTGGATCGTTCACGCGAGTGCCTCGCGGCGGCTGTCGCAGACAACGACTTCCCCGAGGCACTGAACCAACTTGCGCTACTCCGTCGTGACGTCGACTCATTTTTTGATACGGTGCTTGTTAATGCGGAGGACAAGGCCTTACGACTAAACCGACTTGCACTACTTCACGAACTGCGGGCACAGTTCCTTAAAGTCGCCGATCTTGCGGTGCTGGCGCGATGAGACCTTTTCATCAATGACTAATAATGTGCTTCTCGTTACGTTGAGCCTCATTGCGCTGAGTACGATTGCTATTGGTTATCTCATTCATCGGCACAGTGTCTACCGCAGGTCAGTAGCAGAGGCGCTCACGCGCGGAGAAATCGCTCGCGAAGAGCTGGGGCGCGTGCAATTAGAGCTTCAAGCAATCAGTCAACAGCTCCTCGAAACCTGCGGCCGAGAAGAAGGCCTTAAAGCGACGTTAGCGCTAAAAGACAGTCAGCAAGTCGAGAAGACCGCGCTTCTCGAAGAGGCCAAAAAAGCGCTTCGCCTCGAATTTGAAAAAACAGCGCAAACCCTTGTGAGTCAAGGCGAGCGATCACTGTCCTCTCGTAATCAGGAGTCGCTTGATCAGCTACTTAAGCCGCTTTCGCAGAAGATCGACGGTTTTCAAAGCAGAGTTAACCAAGTTCACACCGACTTGACGGGCCAAAATGCGGCATTGAAGACACAAATTAAACAGCTTCATGAGGTAGGGCAAGACATGTCCTCAGAAGCTAACAACCTCACCAAAGCCTTGAAAGGTGATAAGAAACTCGTGGGTAATTGGGGGGAAGAACAGTTAGAGCGGACGTTGGAGTTGGCGGGGCTGAGGCGAGGTGAACACTTCGAGGCACAGCAGGCATTCAAAGGCGAGGACGGACAGCGACTGCTTCCTGACTTTGTGGTTTACCTGCCACAAAAGAAGCACGTTGTCATTGATAGCAAGGTCTCGCTCGTCGACTACGAGCGTGCGTTTTCTGCAGAAGACGACGCAACGCGTACGCTGGCACTGACTGCGCATGCCGGCGCTGTTAAGCGGCATATTGATCAGCTCTCTGGTAAAGATTATGCCAATCTAGCAGGGCTGCAAAGCCCCGACTTTGTATTGATGTTTATGCCAGTGGAGCCCGCCTACATTGAGATCATGCGTACGCATCGAGACCTGTTTAATTACGGCTACCGGAAAAATGTCATATTGGTCTCTCACACAACACTGATGCCGATTCTGCGCACAGTAGCCAACCTCTGGATGGTCGAACGAAGCAACAAAGAGGCTCGCGAAATCAGTGATCGTGCCGGTGATATTTTTAATGCGGTTTGTCTTGTGGCAGAGCGAATGGAAGGGGTTGGTGCGTCGCTTTCGCAAACCACTAAACGCTACAACGAAGTGGTAACGAGCTTAGTCGGCCGGCAGGGCCTTCACGGTAAGGTGGACCGGTTTCAATCACTCTCCACACGCGTGTCGAAGAGCTTTCCCGAAAACCTAGACATTCTTCCCGATCAAACCGACGCGAATCAACTGTCACTAGCGACCGAAAAAAAGACGCTAACCGATGAAGATGAGACCAGTTAGCGACTTTTAACCGCAATTAGATGTCTAGATTCGCTACAGCAAGCGCGTTTGTCTCAATAAATTCGCGACGTGGCTCAACGTCATCACCCATAAGCGTCATAAACATCTGATCCGCGCGAATCGCATCTTCAATGGTAACCCGCAGCATGCGTCTTGCATCAGGGTCCATGGTGGTGTCCCAAAGCTGGCCTGGGTTCATTTCACCAAGACCCTTGTAGCGTTGAACCGAACATCCTCGGCGCGCCTCATCGAGCAACCAACGCATGATTTTCGAAAAGTCGGCCGCGACAAAGACCTTTTCTCCACGCTTCACATAGCTATCGGCCGTGACTGTCTCACTCAAGACAACGCCTAAGTCAGTCAGATCACCGTATTCACTTGAACTAAACAGATTGTGGCCAAGCACGATATCGGTAGCCACGCTGTGTGCTGTTCGGCGCACAACCACGTAATAGTTTCCTCGCTCTGGGTCACGCCGAAGTAGACATTCATAGCTTGCACTACTATCCGTAACCGATAGTAAGCGCTCACTTAACGCATCAGCGAAGGCAGCAACCTTTGATTCGTCACCCATGTCGTCAATCATTAATCGAGGCAGGTAAACCAATTCCCACAGCACGTCGGTCGAATACACTCGACTCAAACGACTCACCGTCGCCTCAATACGTTGATACTGCGATACTAATTCGGACAGAGCGTCTCCTGACAGTCCTTCGTCAGTGTCGTTCTTGAACAGGGTAGTTTCAATAAGCGCCGCATTCGTCAAATATTCGGAAAACGCATCTTCGTCTTTAAGGTACTGACTCGACTTACCACGAGTCAGCTTATAGAGCGGCGGTTGTGCGATGTAAATATGGCCCCGCTCAACAAGTTCGCGCATTTGCCGGAAAAAGAACGTCAACAACAAGGTTCGAATGTGAGAGCCATCCACGTCCGCGTCAGTCATGATAATTATTCTGTGGTAACGAAGTTTATCTGGATTAAATTCTTCCTTACCAATGCCACAGCCCAGAGCCGTGACAATTGTGCCCACCTCGGCGTTACCCAACATTTTGTCAAAGCGCGCGCGTTCGACATTCAGGATCTTACCTTTAAGGGGTAAAATGGCCTGAAACTTACGGTTCCGGCCTTGTTTTGCCGAGCCACCCGCTGAATCTCCCTCAACCAAGTAAAGCTCGCAAAGCGACGGATCTCGCTCTTGGCAGTCCGCTAACTTTCCAGGCAAGCCCGCAATGTCCAGCGCGCCCTTACGTCGCGTCATCTCCCTCGCTTTTCTCGCCGCTTCCCGAGCACGGGCTGCGTCGAGCATTTTTCCAACAATAGATTTCGCTTCACCCGGGTTTTCAAGTAAAAACTCACCAAACGCCGCGCCCATGGCCTGCTCAACAATGGGCTTCACCTCACTGGACACCAACTTGTCCTTCGTCTGCGATGAAAACTTAGGGTCGGGGACTTTCACCGAGACAATAGCCGTCAGTCCCTCACGCGCATCATCACCCGTCGTATTTACCTTGGCTTTTTTTGCATGGCCTTCTCGCTCTATGTAACCGTTTAAGCCACGCGTCAGTGCGGACCTAAACCCAGCAAGGTGTGTTCCACCATCGCGCTGAGGGATATTGTTGGTGTAACAAAAAATATTCTCTTGGAACCCGTCATTCCACTGAAGCGCAACCTCAACACTGACGCCATCATCACTCATCGTTTCAAAGTGAAACACCTTGTTAATGGTTGATTTTCCTTGGTTTAAAAAATTAACAAAGGCGTTTAATCCACCGTCGTAAGAATAGGTTTCGCTCTGTCCACTGCGCTCGTCGGACAACACAATTCGAACACCTGAGTTTAGAAACGCCAGCTCTCTGAGTCGCTTTGCCAGCATGTCGAAGTGAAATTTAATATTGGTAAACGTGGCGTTTGAGGGTTTAAAGCGAACGGACGTGCCCGACTCTTGCGTATCACCAATCACAGATAACGGCCCGTCAGGCACGCCATGACGGTAAATTTGTTCGTGAAGCTTACCTTGGCGTCGAATCGTCAGACACAACTCCTCTGACAGTGCGTTCACCACAGAAACGCCAACGCCGTGTAAGCCCCCAGAAACTTTGTAGGTGTTATCGTCAAATTTACCGCCAGCGTGGAGAACCGTCATAATGACTTCTGCGGCAGAGACACCCTCTTCGTGTTGCTCCGTTGGAATCCCGCGACCATCATCACTCACACTGACTGATTCGTCGGGGTGAATGACAATATTGATCTGGCTACAATGCCCAGCAAGCGCCTCGTCAATGGAGTTGTCGACAATTTCGAAGACCATGTGGTGCAGTCCGGTGCCGTCATCGGTGTCGCCAATGTACATACCCGGACGCTTCCGAACTGCGTCTAGGCCTTTCAGTACTTTAATGCTGGACGAATCATAATTCGTCTCGTCGGCGCCTGGTGTGGTGTCTTCCATGAGATCTCCTGTCAGTGGCTTCTATTATGCCATTTTATTAGCGCTTGTGAGCACCCCTTGTTCCACGTGGAACACATCTGTCACATAATGCTTAAGCCCTTGCGTGGTATCGCTCAAAGAGACCATTGTTGCGAGCACCTGTGCGTCTTCGGCCGCCAATACGCCAAATATTGCCTGAGCATTGGTGGCGTCAAGCTCCGCTCCCACGTCGTCGAGGAGGTAAACCGGAGAGCGGTGGGTGGTTTCTTTGAGCACGCGGCCCTGTGCAATCCTTATCGCAGACATCAGAACCTTCATTTGGCCGCGGGACAACACGTCATTGGCCAAGCCGCCCACCACAAAACAAGCCAAATCACCTCGGTGAGGTCCGACTTGTGTGTGCCCTCGGTCAATATCGCTCGAACGATTCGACTCTAAAGCCAGGGCAAGCGGTATCCCTTCCTTCCAGCCCGACCTCAAGGCCAGTCGCAATGACGGGAAATCAACCTTCATTTCCTCAAGCACCCCAAATAATTGTGTTGTTAACAGGGCCGTGGCACGGGCCCTTGAGCCATAAAGCTGCTGTCCCAGCACAGCCAACTCCGCAACCCACGCCGCATCATCGTCGACCATACCCTTACGCAGCAGCGCATTACGTTGTTTGAGCGCTTGATAATATCGCTGCCAAACACCAACAAATGAATGTTCCACGTGGAACACCAACTGATCCACCAGCTTGCGACGGGCTTCAGGCCCCTCACGCAAAACGTCCAGTGTGTTTGCGTTAATCAAGATCAAAGGAAGCTCATGCGCCAAGGTTGAAAGCGCTTTCACGGGCTTCCCCGCCATGCGAACCTCTCCCCCACCTTCGCGCAAGCGCTTCACACCCACAACAGACTCTGGCCCACCATGGCGAAAGCGACCGATCACCTGAAAGTGCGGGGCCTTTTCTTGAATAACTTTACTTGAATGATGACTGGTAAACGGCTTTCCCGTACCCAACACGTGGACCGCATCCAGCACGGTGGTCTTCCCTGCGCCATTAGGTCCGACAAAGGCCGAAATGCCGGACCGCAGGTCGACTGATGCGGCACTAATGTTCCGGAGGTTTTCTATCGAGAGCTGCGTAAGCAATGGGTGTTCAACAAACCTTACAGACGCATGGGCATCACAACGTAAAGCGCCTCTGCGTCTGCCTCACCGCCGGCGTCACCGTCCTCAACGAGCGCAGAGCTTGCCGAGTCTGACAGTGACATGCGCACCGTAGACCCCGAAAGAACACCTAGCACATCGAGCAGGTAACTCACATTAAAGCCAACCTCCAAAGCGTCCCCGGAGTAATCAACAGGAACCATTTCTTCAGCCTGCTCTTGTTCAGGATTGTTCGCTGTTATTTCCAGTGAACCATTGGTCAGCGCCAGCCGCACTCCGCGATACTTTTCATTTGAGAGAATCGCCGTGCGCGTGAACGCTTGACGAAGTTCTGTTCGATCGCCCGTAACAGTCTTATCAGGCGACCTTGGCAACACCCGCTCATACTCCGGGAACTTCCCATCAATCAGCTTAGAGGTAAAAGTGAACTGATCCGTCGCCGCTCGTATGTGGTTTGACCCCACCGTCAACGTGACTGATCCATCAGCATCGAGAAGCCTTGAAAGCTCTAAAATTCCCTTGCGCGGCACAATGACTGACTTATCGTCGGCCTCTACTTGGCCCGGCGCTGTGCACAGTGCGAGCCGGTGGCCGTCCGTGGCAACAAAACGAAGTCGACCCTCTTTTATTTCCATGTACATGCCATTGAGGTAATAGCGCACATCTTGTTGCGCCATGGCAAAACCCGTGCGATCAATCATTTGGCGCACTAAAGTCTGAGCCAGCTCTAAATCTATTTCGCCCTCTCCCGCCTCGACCGTTGGGAACTCCGCAGCGGGTAGTGTGGACAAGGTAAAGCGACTGCGCCCAGCCTTTACAGTCACGCGCCCATCTTCAACGCTGAAAGCAATATCGACGCCGTCCGGCAGGCTTTTGCAAATATCGACGAGTTTTCGCGCTGGAACAGTAATGTCACCGTCAGGACCGTCATTTTGAACTTCAATACGCCCAACCAACTCAACTTCCAAATCGGTACCCGTTAAAGACAGGCGACTGCCTTCTAAGCTCAGCAATACATTTGAAAGAATAGGCAGTGTTTGACGACGCTCTACGACGCCCGCCACCAAGTTTAAAGGCTTTATCAGCGCATCCCGCGATACTGAAAACTTCATTCGTACTATCTCTCTTTTTTTAGCTTACATGCCGCGACTAAGTCGTCAGCGAACGCAGCAGGTTTTTGTAATCTTCACTAATGTCAGACGTTGTCTCTCTTAACTCCGCTATCTTACGACAAGCATGCAGCACTGTCGTGTGGTCTCTTCCCCCAAACGCGTCACCGATTTCAGGGAGACTGTGATTAGTCACCTCTTTTGCAAGTGCCATTGCTACTTGGCGCGGACGAGCGACCGAGCGGTTGCGCCGTTTTGATAAGAGATCAGCCACCTTAATTTTATAATAATCAGCGACGGTCCGCTTTATATTTTCCAAAGACACTTGCTTTTCTTGGAGCGCCAGTAGGTCCTTTAACGACTCCTTAATCAGGTCAATATCGAAGGGCCGACCCGTAAAGTTAGCACTCGCGATCACCCGCTTCAGCGCCCCCTCAAGCTCTCGAACGTTAGACCGAATACGCTGGGCGATAAAAAACGCGGCCTCGTGAGACATCGTTATGCCTGATTGCTCTGCTTTTTTCATCAAAATAGCGACCCGCGTCTCGAGCTCCGGCGGCTCTACTGCGACCGTCAAGCCCCAACCAAAACGACTCTTTAAGCGCTCTTCCACCCCATCAATCTCTTTGGGATACCGATCGCTGGTTAAAATCATTTGTTGCCCGCCCTCTAACAAGGCGTTGAAGGTATGAAAAAACTCTTCTTGGCTTCTGTCTTTGTTTGCAAAAAACTGGATATCGTCAATAAGCAACGCATCCACCGACCGGTAAAAGCGTTTGAAGTCATTTATCGCGTTCAACTGCAGCGCCTTCACCATGTCAGCAACAAAGCGCTCACTGTGTAGATAGACAATTTTTGCATCGGGTTTTCGCTGGCGAAGCGCGTTTCCAACTGCGTGCATTAAGTGTGTTTTGCCCAGGCCAACGCCCCCGTAGAGAAAGAGTGGGTTGTAGGCATCACCAGGACTCTCCGCCACCTGCTGCGCGGCTGCCACCGCCAGCTGATTACTTTTTCCTTGAACAAAGTTGTCAAAGGTATACCCGTTCACCAAATTATGTTGATGCGTCGGCACAATAATGGCGGGCGCAACCCTGTGCGTGGCCGGCTGAGGCTCAGAAAAAGAACTGCGACTAAACGCCTCTGCGGCTTTGCGGTTGCCGTCGGCACCCACACTATTCGATGGTGCACGGTCAGTGATGCCGGGCTGACCGAGTGCCGTATCTTGGCCAGAAATAACACTGATCGGCAACTGGTTCCCAGGTGACCCTAGCGACGCCAAACAAGCGGATATCTTTTGGCTGTACTTTTCCTCCACGAAATCTCGAATGAATCGATTCGGGGCTCTAAGGACAAACGCGCGATGATCATCGACTGCCGTGAGTGGACGGACCCATGTATTAAATTGAACTTCAGGGACCTCGTGCTTCAATGACTCGAGACACCGCGCCCACAACACATTGTTTGAGGGGGTGGTTAACGAAGATGGTGCGCTTTGCATTTTCTGCTGTTCTCTTTGTATTGTTAGCGATTGTGACGTACGCGGGTTTGACAGTGGCTTGAGAAACACTCACACCGAATCTATAGCGTATAGTTATCCACATATTTATCTCCACTTCAACAAAAAACAAGTTGTTTAAAATCAATTGCTTAGCGTTTTTTGTGGGAAAAAAAATAAAACTTAAAAAGCAATCTTTTTTTTATTTTGTCTGTGGGTAAGTTTTGAATAACTTATGGATCAATTGTGACAAAAATCCTTTTCTCACCGTAATCTCAGCAACTAATGCTTACCGCAAAGGACGCTTATCGTTAGTGACCACTAACTCGCTAAAAAGACCTGTGAAATTAGCACAGTAATTTTTCTCTGGTTTGCCCTTGCCACGTCACTTGACCCTACCTATACTCTCGCCCCCTTACTAGAAGCACCACTCTGAAGGTCAGACAATGAAGCGTACTTTCCAACCCAGCGTACTCAAGAGAAAGCGTAACCATGGCTTCCGTGCACGCATGGCGACTAAAAACGGGCGAAAAGTACTCGCTCGCCGTCGAGCCCGTGGGCGCATCCGCCTCTCTGCATAACGCCGGTCGGGCATGAATCTCATGTCCCATAAATTTCCTAAATCCTCGCGCTTGCTTAACGCAGGCGATTACTCGTTGGTCTTTAACAAGACGACAGCACGCGCTGCCGCTGGCGCCGGAACTGTAATTGGGATCAAAAGCGACCGGCCAGACTCCCGGCTGGGTATTATCGTTGCGAAGAAAAATGTAAAACTGGCAGCGCAGCGTAATCGAGTGAAGCGAGTTGTTCGTGACTATTTCCGACGCCACCCTCTTGCAGAGCCCATGGATATCGTCTTTTTGGCTCGCAAAGGTGTCGCAGAACGAACCAACCACGACCTTTTTAGTGACCTTTCAAAGATTTGGCGAAAACTAGATCAACAACACAAATGATCACGTCGTTCGCGCACTTGCTGTCGTCTTTGGTCTCTAAGGTTCTAACCGGCCTCATTCGTATTTATCAGATCGCACTCAGCCCGTTTCTTGGATCAAATTGTCGCTATCATCCGACATGTTCTGCTTATGCGATTAGCGCGGTCGAGAGCCACGGTCCGTTTTCAGGTAGCATTCTTGCGGTAAAACGCATTTGCCGCTGTCATCCGTGGGCCGACGGCGGTTATGATCCGGTTCCTGAAAAGCACACCGCATTAAAAGATAACGAGCGCCAAAAACCGAGGACCTAATGGACCCTGTACGATTACTGCTAATAAGTTCAACCGCTGTATTATCACTCTTGCTGCTGATTGAATGGAACCAATACTCTGACAGCCATCAGAAGCAACAAAGCGACCTGTACGCAGCGGCGGTGTTAGAAAGGCCTGCGACCGCAGCAACATCTTCCTTTTCTGCGATTGACGAGGGCATTCCCTCGGTTTCAGCCCCAGTAACCACGCTGACCGAAACCCGCGATCAGAGCGCCTCGTTCTTTCTGAACACCGACGCGGTGAACCTCACGATTTCTATGGACGGAGGCGACATTACTGGTGCCTCGCTCCCTAAGTTTCCAGTCCGCCTGGACACCCCAGACCAGCCGTTCCGATTACTCGAAAACAATGCGTTAAGAACGTATGTCGCACAGACAGGTCTTATCGGACCTGACGGGATTGATGCCAGCGGGGACCGCGCGCGTTATGTCAGCCAGGGCATCGACGTTGGGGCCGATGGTAGCCACACCTTGACGCTTGCGTGGTTGAACAACGACGCCCTCGGTCTTCAGGTGTTCAAGCAAATTACCGCCTATGACAACCAGTATGTAGTAGACGTCGAATTCGATATTCGCAATAACAGCGGACAGTCCGTCGACGTCACGTCATTCGCACAGCTCAAACGAGATAACTCTGAAGCGCCAGACGCTAACGTTGGTTTCGGTGTAAGTCCGTATCTAGGTGCTGCGCTTACGCAGCCGGATGAACGATACACAAAATTGAAGTTCTCTGATTTGCAGGATGAGCCCTTTTCGAAGAACTTGCCCGGGGGGTGGGTCGCGATACTTCAGCACTACTTCGTCTCCGCGTGGATTCCATCACAAAACGAATCACATGATTTCTTCGCAAGCCGACTATCAAACGGCGATAACGTCATCGGCTATAAAAATTCCGCTGTCAGTATTAACGCTGGCGACCAACACACCATTTCTCAGCGGCTCTACGTCGGTCCGAAAGATCAGGTGGTTTTAAGTGACTTAGCCGAAAACTTAGATCTCGTCATCGATTACGGCTGGCTCTGGTGGTTGGCTCAGCCCTTGTTTTGGTTGCTTACGCTGATTCAGTCCTTCGTTGTTAATTGGGGACTCGCTATTATTGTTCTTACCATTTTCGTAAAGCTCGCCTTTTTCCGCTTATCGGCTGCGAGCTACAAGTCAATGGCCAAGATGCGCACTGTACAACCTAAAATTCAAAGTATTCGCGACCAATACGCCGAAGATAAAGCGAAGCAACAACAAGCAATGATGGAGCTCTGGAAAAAAGAAAAAATCAATCCGATGGGCGGTTGTCTACCGATGCTGATCCAAATGCCTGTATTCATCGCTCTGTACTGGGTGCTACTTGAATCAGTCGAGCTACGACATGCACCCTTTATTTTATGGATTAATGATCTTTCGGCCATGGATCCCTACTTTGTACTGCCACTCTTGATGGGCATTAGCATGTACCTCATGCAGCGCCTCAACCCCGCACCGCCAGACCCCATGCAAGCAAAAATAATGCAGTACATGCCCATTGCCTTCACGTTTTTAATGATGTGGTTCCCAGCAGGCCTAGTGTTGTATTGGCTGTGCAATAACCTACTGTCCTTTGCTCAGCAGTACATCGTGACGCGGCAAATTGAACAGGCTGCTCGTTAAAAACACCTAATGACGGCTTTAGATACAGACACCATTGCCGCAGTCGCCACCGCTCGCGGCGACGGGCCGGTCGGTATTATCCGGCTCAGTGGCGCGAAAGCGTTAACGATAGCAACCGCCTTGAGTCAAAATCGTTTTGAGCCACGCTATGCCCACTTGTGCGTGTTTACCTCCTCTCAAGGCGACGTTATTGATTCTGGCCTCGGTCTTTATTTTCCCCAGCCCCACTCGTTTACGGGTGAGGACGTCGTTGAACTGCAAATTCATGGTGGCCATATTGTGCTCCAAACGCTGTTGTCACGATGTCTTGAGTTGGGTGCTCGCGCCGCACGCCCGGGTGAATTTTCCGAGCGCAGCTTCCTGAACGGAAAGATTGACCTGTTACAGGCCGAAGCAATTGCAGATTTAATATCGGCCGAGACTGAAACTGCAGCTCAATTAGCTGCGTCATCTCTCGCCGGTGTTTTCTCGGAGCTTGTCGATACTCTTGCCAATGACTTGAACGAGTTACGTGCACTGACCGAAGCGTCGATCGATTTTCCAGAAGAAGACATTGACGTACTGCAACGCCATCACGTTATTACGCGGCTTCGGAGTTGTAACACCACGATTACAACGCTCTTGCGTGATGTTTCAACTGCACAAAAAAGAACACAACGTCACACCGCCGTATTAATCGGCGCGCCAAACGCGGGGAAAAGTAGCCTGCTCAATGCATTGGCCTATGACGATATTGCGATCGTGACCGATCAACCCGGTACGACCAGAGATGCGTTGAAAGAGACGGTACAAATTGGCGAAGCCTTGCTGGAGATTGTCGATACCGCCGGTATACGTTCCACGACCGATGTTATTGAGCAAGAAGGTGTGAAGCGCGCTAAAGCCAGTGGTTGTTTAGCTGACCTCGTCCTTCATATTATTGACGACAGTCACCCAATTGCCATCGATACCACCTGGATACCTCTGTCTACACCTATTATTAAAGTCTTCAATAAAGCCGACCTGACGCAACGTGAACTAGGACGCTTCAAAGACGAAAAGGGGCGACACTGCGTCGCGCTTAGTGCCGTCACTCGTAATGGGCTAGATGAGTTGGCCTCTATCGTTGAAGAAAGCCTGCTGCTTGATGGTCATCAACACTCGATGTTCAGTGCGCGTCAGCGACACGTGAACGCACTTGCCGAAGCAGAACAATTACTGGCTGACGCACTAGACCAGTTTAATGTTCACAATGCCGCAGAATTACTCTCAGAGGATCTGAAACGAGTGCAAACCGCTATTGACACACTCACCGGAAAAATCTCAAGCGACGATATATTGGGTCAAATTTTCAGTTCTTTTTGCATTGGTAAATAAGTGCTTTGGCATACGCTTAACTGCAGATTAATGTCTGATCAGTCGGAGGCTTTTTTCTCACACTATCCTGTGTATAAAACAGCGTAGAAGGCTGTGGGCCGTTGTGTGCATAACCTCGGTTAGATATTCAGATGTTCTTAGTGCGTTATTTATCCAACGGACGTCCCCTGCTTGTTCGGCTGTTTTACAGCGCTTACAACAAGGGTTTGTATCGTGTTTTTACGAGGCTTCATAAGGCCTGAGCAGGGTTTTCCACAAAATTTTGGTCCCTAATAATAACAACATCAAAGTATCTACTCTTCATATATATATATAAATATAAGTTCATTACCGTAAGTGCAAAGGTCAAAAGTGAACTTAGAAAGACAGCGAGCAAAAGCAAATCAACCTTACGTGTTAGCCTGGTTAAACCATCTTTAATGTGCTTATGTTCTTTATCGAATGCCCGTATACTTCGCAGCCCTTAACGAACCACAGACACATAAATGAGTGCAGACCGACTATTTGATGTCATTGTTGTTGGCGGTGGTCATGCCGGGACCGAGGCGGCCTTAGCGTCAGCACGTGCCGGATCTCGAACCCTGCTCATTACGCACTCAATCGACACGTTAGGACAAATGTCGTGCAATCCTGCTATTGGTGGTATCGGCAAATCTCACTTAGTGCGAGAGATCGATGCACTGGGCGGTGCCATGGCAACGGCCACTGATTTAGCGGGTATTCAATTCCGAGTGCTTAACGCCCGAAAAGGTCCCGCGGTTAGGGCCACTCGCGCCCAAGCTGATCGTGTCCTTTACCGAAATGCGATACGACAAATACTTTTTGCTCAACAGAATCTGACTATTTTTCAAGACGCAGTTGATGATATTGAGCTCTCCGGGGATCGCCTATCAGGCATTAAGACGTCGACAGGCATTCGTTTTCAAGCTTCGGCATGTGTACTGACGGCGGGAACATTTCTTCATGGAAAAATTCATGTTGGACTTCAGAACCAGTCAGGTGGACGTATGGGCGACCCTTCGGTTGTTACGTTAGCTGACCAACTTCGCGAAATATGCCCTCGCTTAGGTCGATTAAAGACGGGAACGCCACCTAGAATTGATGGAAATACGGTCGATTATTCCTCGTTGCAGGAACAGTGGGGAGATACGCCGCGACCTGTAATGTCACAATTAGGGTCAGTGAATCAACACCCAGACCAGGTGTGTTGTTGGATTACTAAAACGAACGAGGAAACCCACGATATCATTCGAAGTGGTTTAGATCGTTCGCCGATGTTTAGCGGTGTAATCGAGGGAACAGGACCTCGATATTGCCCCAGTATTGAAGATAAGATTCACCGTTTCGCTGATAAGAATTCGCACCAGATTTTCTTAGAGCCTGAGGGGCTAACAACGTCTGAACTTTATCCCAATGGAATTTCTACTTCCCTGCCCTATGACATTCAAGTCGCGTTGGTGCGATCCATTAAGGGGCTAGAAAATGCTCACATTACGCGACCCGGTTACGCGATTGAGTACGATTATTTTGATCCAAGAGATTTAAACCACAGTCTGATGACGCGTCATGTTTCTGGTTTGTTTTTTGCCGGTCAGATCAACGGCACAACGGGTTATGAAGAAGCCGGCGCGCAAGGGTTATTGGCGGGACTCAATGCATCGCGGTATGCCGCTGATCTCGACCCGTGGGAACCTCAGCGCGATGAGGCTTATATCGGTGTGTTGGTCGATGATCTGGTGACACTTGGGACATTAGAGCCCTATCGAATGTTTACATCGAGAGCAGAATATCGACTTCAGCTTCGTCAAGACAACGCAGATGAACGATTAACGGCAAAAGGCCGTGCGTTAGCACTGATTACTGATGATCATTGGAAGGTGTTTGAAGATAAGCAAGTGGCGATTCAACAAGAGCTTGAGCGCCTCGATTCTACTTTCATACATCCAAAGACAGAGTCTGCTCAAATGCTCGAGGGTAAGTTGACGACGCCTCTCACGCGTGAGTATTCCATGGCAGATCTAGTGCGAAGACCCGAGCTGTCATACAACGATGTTGCGAGCTTAAAGGGTGAGATGGTTCGAGACTCTGCAACGGCGGAGCACATTGAAACGCGCGTGAAATATGCCGGTTATATTGCGCGCCAACAAGACGATATAGATCGTTTGAAACGGCATGAAAATACGTCGATACCTGCGGGATTTGACTTCTCGAAGGTATCAGGTCTGTCGAATGAAATTTGTCAGAAGCTTATAGAAAACCAACCCAGCAACATCGCTCGGGCGAGTCGTATACAAGGTGTTACCCCCTCAGCCTTATCGCTGTTATTAGTTCATTTACGAAGAAGTAGCGAAAAACCCGATGAACGCCTTGTCAGTAATGCGTGACGCTCAACACGAACTGATTTGCAAAGGATTGGCCGCACTATCTATCGACGAGCAACGTGCAGCGCCACTCTATGAGTATCTTCAATTGCTCCAGAAGTGGAATAAGCCGTTTAACTTAACAGCGATTAAAAAAGCTGAAGAAATGATCCCGAAACACCTCATGGACAGTCTTTCAGTATTGGCGCACCTCGGCGGTGCTCGCCGTGTTTGCGACGTAGGTACGGGAGCAGGACTGCCAGGCATTCCACTTGCAGTTTGCTGTCCAGAAACAGAGTTTGTACTCTTAGACAGCAATGGAAAGAAAACCCGCTTTCTTCATCAAGTGAGGCGCCACTTAAACCTAAACAACGTCACTATCGTCGAGGGACGTGCTGAAGACTATCAGCCAGACATTGGGTTTGACGCTGTGTTGAGCCGAGCGTTTGCCGACTTGATGCGAATGTGTCAGGTGACACAGCACCTGCTGAAAAAAAATGGTGTTTGGCTCGCCATGAAGTCGCAGATACTTGAAACTGAACAAGCGACGCTGGATGCACGTGTTGTTCTCGTTGAGCAGCGGGCGCTTCAAGTGCCAGGTCTGAACGAAGTGAGACAGCTTGCGGTGCTCAAATTTGCTGAGGCAACAACATGAAAATTATCGCCGTTGCAAATCAAAAAGGAGGCGTGGGCAAAACCACCTCTAGCGTCAACCTAGCAGCATCTCTCGCTCAAATTGGACAACGTGTTTTGCTGGTGGATATGGACCCACAGGGCAACGCGACGATGTCTTCAGGTATAGAAAAAAATAAGCTCGAGCGCTCGGTGCTCGACGTGTTGCTTAAAGAGGCCGCATTGTCAGAGTGTTTAATTACCTCTCCTTCGGGTGGGTACGGGGTGCTTCCTGCAAACGGTGATCTTACAGCGGCCGAAGTAGAACTAATCGATGTCGATGGTAAAGAACAGCGTCTTAAGTCTGGGTTATCGCAAGCCACAGCGCTGTTTGATTACGTTTTAGTCGACTGTCCACCGTCGCTCAACATGCTGACGGTGAACGCGATGGTGGCGTGTGATTCAATACTGATTACGATGCAGTGCGAATATTTTGCCCTTGAAGGGTTATCGGCGTTACTCAGTACTGTGAGGCGTATTAACGAGACAGTTAACTCCGACTTAGAAATCGAGGGTATTCTTCGAACAATGTATGATCCTCGCAACTCACTGACGACTGAAGTTTCAGAGCAATTATTCAGTCACTTTGGCAGCTTGGTTTATCGTACGGTTATTCCGCGTAACGTTCGTTTAGCAGAGGCACCCAGTCACGGGGAACCCGGTATTGTGTATGACAGGTACTCACGCGGTGCTCGTGCTTACATGGCGCTGGCTGAAGAGTTTCTGCGCAGACAGTAAAGGCCAGTGTCCCCAGGAAAAGTGAATGACCACAAAAAAAAGAAAACTTAATAGGGGCTTAGATGCCCTGCTTGGTGCCGAATTGACAACAAAAGCGGCGGCCAGCACCGCGTCGCTTAACGCAAGCCCTGCAGGGCAAGGTGACCTCCGTCAGATCCCGCTGGAACAGCTACAGCGCGGTCAGTACCAACCACGTCGAGATTTTGATGAGAGCGCGCTCAACGAGCTGGCGGACAGCATAAAAGCCCAAGGGGTAATGCAGCCTATCGTTGTCCGACTTGTCGCCAGTAATCGATATGAAATTGTTGCCGGTGAGCGGCGTTGGCGTGCCAGTCAGCGCGCGTCTCTTGACGTCATTCCTGCCATTGTTCGTCAGATTAGTGATGAAACGGCGATCGCGATGGCTTTAATTGAAAACATTCAGCGCGAAGATTTAAATTCAATCGAAGAAGCACGAGCCCTAAAGCGGCTGCAAACAGAGTTCGACTTAAGCCAACAAGAAATCGCAACGGCAGTGGGTAAGTCGCGGCCAGTGATTGCAAACCTTCTACGGCTACTAACGCTTGAACCCGAAGTTGCTGAGATGCTCGAAACGAAAGCCATTGGCGCAGGTCACGGAAAAGTGTTGTTAGCGCTTGAGGGCAGCGTTCAGGTAAAAGCTGCGCGCAGAGTGGCTTATGGCAAGTTGTCTGTTCGTCAAACTGAGGTGTTAGTTAGAGCGTTTTTATCGCCCAAGGACGCTGATGCTTCGATGGAAAGAGACCCTGATATAGATCGACTGGCACGGCAACTCTCAGATCGATTTGGTACAAAAGTTACTATAGAGAATAAAAACGGGCGTGGCAGGTTGGTTATCCAGTACAGCGACCTTGATGTGCTCGACGGTATTTTAAATCGTTTCCAATAAAAGTTGGCATTTTGCTTTGTTGATGCTGTTTGGCAATTCGAATAAACTTGCGCGCGCTTGAGGGTCTGAGCACTTAGGAGCACTTAGTGGTTGAGTACACGCGCACAACGCTTGCTCGTCACCTTGCAAAAGCGCTTTTGTATTCCAGTGTGGTGGTTGGGATTGAGTCACTGGGTGTTGGGTTGTTACTCAATGCTGGCGCGGCGATCGCAGTTTGGATTGGGGCGGCTATCGTGGGACTGCCACAGGTGTGGCTCGCCACAAGTTTGTTTAGTCGTTTTGGCGCGTATGCGCCAACGCTACTGGGAATCGCAAAGTTTAGTTTAAGTGCGGTGTTGTTTGGTGTTTGGTTTGCGAAATCACCAAACCCGCAAGCCGGACCCGTTTTTTTGGGTGCGGCAACGTTATTAGTGTGTAGCCCGGTGTTTTATTTCTGGGTTGCGAAACAAGAAAGTTAAAGACGTGTCGCCGCAGTGAGCGTGCGACTAGACGGGGCAGCAACGAATGGCGGCGACTGGTCAAGAAAAGACAGTTTCGGACTACATTGTCCACCACCTGACAAACCTGACTTACGGCAAGTTGCCGGAAGGTTTTGATCGTTACGACGGACACACAGTGGGTACCGGCGGTGAATGGGCGTTTGCGCATGGTGCAGACGAAATCGCCGCAATGGGCTTCAATGCGGTTCACGTTGACTCGCTTGCTTGGTCTATTGGTTTGGGTGTTATCTTTTGCGCACTCTTTCGTTGGGTTGCGGTTCGTGCATCGGCCGGCACACCGTCTGGGTTGGTTAACTTTATCGAGATGGTTGTTGAGTTTATCGACAATCAGGTCAAAGACACGTTCCACGGACAAAACAAACTTGTCGCACCGCTCGCGCTGACTATTTTTGTCTGGGTCTTTTTAATGAACCTCATGGATTTAATACCGGTCGATGTAGTGCCGGAGTTGATGGTTTTGGCTGGCGTTGAGTACCAAAAAATTGTGCCATCGACGGACCCCAACATCACGATGGGCATGGCGGTAGGCGTGTTTATTTTGATGCTTTATTACTCAATCAAAGTAAAAGGCTTTGGTTTTGCCAAAGAGCTTGCGCTAAACCCTTTCAATCACTGGGTGTTCATCCCCGTCAACTTGTTTATGGAAATTGTAGGTCTATTGGCTAAGCCGTTTTCATTGGGGCTGCGATTGTTCGGCAACATGTATGCGGGTGAAATGATTTTCATTTTGATTGCTGCGCTCTTTGGTGCCGGTATTTTTTGGGTTCTACCTGCTTCTTTATTACAGATCGGCTGGGCAATTTTCCACATTCTGGTTATTACGCTTCAGGCGTTTATTTTTATGGTTCTGACCATCGTGTACCTCAGTATGGCGCACGAGGACCACTAGTTTTTGAACTTCCATACTTAGACTCAATAGGAGACAACAATGGAAATGATCTACATCGCAGCTGCGATCATGATGGGCTTGGGTGGCATGGGTGCCGCTATTGGCGTGGGTATCTTGGGCGGTAAGCTCATCGAAGGGTCAGCGCGACAGCCAGAGCTGGCTTCTCGCTTACAGGGCACGTTCTTCTTGGGCGCCGGCCTGGTTGATGCGATTCCTATTATTGGTGTTGGTATTTCTATGTACCTCATCTTTGTGGTTGCAGGCTAAAGAAACTCTCGTTTCCTCACCGGTGATCCGGTGAGCGTTTTACCCACAGGAGACTACTGTGAACATTAATCTGACCATTATCGGACAGATCGTCGCGTTTATTGCGTTCGTTGCTTTCTGCATGCGATATGTATGGCCGCCGATTCTTGCTGCCATGGAAGAGCGTCAGCAAAAAATCGCTGATGGCCTCGCTGCAGCCGATCGTGCAGGTCACGATTTAGAGCTCGCTCAAAAAGCGGCGGTGGATCGGCTTGCTGACGCAAAGAAAGAAGCTGCCGTGATCGTTGACTCTGCTAATAAGCGTGCGTCTACGCTTGTTGATGAAGCGAAGGCGGCCGCCGTTGTAGAAGCGGATCGCGTTAAAGAGCTGGCTACAGCTGAAGTTGAGCGTGAAAAGGCTCAGGCAAAGGAGCAGTTACTTGCACAAGTCAGCGCACTTGCTATTTCGGGTGCTGAAAAGGTGTTGGCCGCAGAGATTGACGCGGACAAGCACGCTGCGATTCTTGAGCAGCTGGTTAAGGAGCAGTAAGCGTGATCGAGCCAACAACATTGGCAAGGCCGTACGCGCGCGCAGCATTTCAGTTTGCCGTGGATAATACTGCGGTTGATGTTTGGTACGAGGCGCTTCAGGTGCTTACGTCTGTGGTTGCAGAACCCAATGTTGCCCGTATTTTGGATGATCCTGCCAGCACCGCGGCACAACGTGCCGAAACCGTATCTGCTGTATTGGGTGACGACGCGCCAGTGGGTTTGTCGCAATTTGTCGCCGTCCTGGCTGAAAACCACCGATTGTCATTAACGGGCGAAGTCACGCGGCTGTTTGCGGAGCTCAAGGCGTCGTTGGACGCAGCAACAAATGTCACATTGACCAGCGCGTTTGATGTAGACGACGCAACGGTTGAAACACTTTCGTCCGCGTTAAAAGCAAAACTGGGTAAAACAGTCGATATGACTGTTAAAACAGACTCCGCCCTTCTAGGTGGAGCCATTATTCGGGCTGGCGATATGGTTATCGACGGCTCAGTTCGTGGGCGCTTGCACAAGCTAGCGACTGCGTTGAAATCTTGACAGAGGAACCGGTCATGCAACAACTGAATCCTTCAGAAATCAGCGACATCATCAAGCAGCGTATTTCGCAGCTCGATGTTGCTTCGCAAGCAACAAACGAGGGCACTATCGTCTCGGTAACGGACGGTATTATCCGAATTCATGGACTCACCGAGGTTCAATACGGTGAGATGGTTGAGTTTGAAGGCAATGTCTTCGGGTTGGCGCTCAACCTCGAGCGAGACTCGGTTGGCGCGGTTGTGCTTGGCGATTATAAACAGCTCGCCGAGGGTCAAACCTGCCGTTGTACGGGTCGTATTCTGGAAGTCCCTGTGGGTCCTGAGCTTCAGGGCCGGGTAGTCGATGCGCTGGGTAATCCCATTGACGGAAAAGGCGCAATTGACGCCCAACTCACCGATGCGATTGAAAAGATTGCCCCTGGCGTTATCGCCCGACAGTCGGTTGACCAGCCTGTACAAATTGGACTCAAAGCCATTGATGCGATGGTGCCGATTGGTCGTGGACAGCGGGAATTGATTATTGGAGACCGCCAGATTGGTAAAACGGCGATTGCTATTGACGCCATTATCAACCAAAAAGACACCGGCATTAAGTGCGTTTACGTTGCGGTAGGCCAGAAGGCTTCTTCTGTGGCTTCTGTTGTGCGTAAGCTTGAGGAGCACGGTGCGATGGATCACACGATTGTGGTTGCCGCAAACGCGTCTGACCCTGCAGCAATGCAGTACTTAGCGCCTTTTGCGGGTTGCACTATGGGCGAGTATTACCGCGACCGTGGTGAAGACGCGTTAATCATCTATGATGACCTCTCGAAGCAAGCTGTGGCGTATCGTCAAATTTCTTTATTGCTGAGACGTCCGCCTGGCCGCGAAGCGTACCCTGGTGATGTGTTTTATCTCCACTCGCGTTTGTTAGAGCGCTCAGCGCGCGTCAACGCCGACTACGTTGAAGCGTTTACAAACGGTGACGTGAAGGGTCAAACAGGCTCGTTAACCGCACTTCCAGTGATCGAAACCCAGGCGGGTGATGTTTCTGCATTCGTACCGACCAACGTAATTTCGATTACTGACGGTCAGATTTTCTTGGAAGCCGACATGTTCAACGCAGGCGTTCGTCCCGCGATGAACGCTGGTATTTCGGTGTCGCGTGTGGGTGGTGCAGCTCAGACCAAGATTATTAAGAAGCTTTCAGGCGGCATTCGAACAGCACTGGCTCAGTACCGCGAGCTTGCCGCATTCTCTCAGTTTGCGTCAGACCTTGATGAGGCGACTAAAGCTCAGCTTGAACACGGCGAGCGCGTCACTGAGCTCATGAAGCAAAAGCAGTACGCGCCTCTCTCAACCGCAGAAATGGGCGTGCTCTTGTACGCGGCCAACGAAGGTTACTTGAAGTCGGTTGAGGTGGAAAAAGTGGCCGACTTCGAAGCATCTCTTTTGTCTTACATGCACGCTGAGCATGGTGCTTTGATGCAAGAAATTGTGTCTGACGGAAACTGGAACGACGATCGTGAGGCTGCATTTAAGTCGGGCTTGGACACGTTTGTTGCGACGCAGACTTGGTAATTAGCGATGGCAGCTGGTAAGGAAATTCGCACTAAGATCACGAGTATTCAAAGTACTCAGAAGATTACGAGTGCAATGGAGATGGTCGCGGCCAGTAAGATGCGTCGTGCTCAGGACCGCATGGAAGTGGGCAAGCCTTATGCCCGTCGCATGCGTTCGGTGGTGGGTCATATCGCAAATGCTTCGGCCGAGTACCGACACGCCTACATGCAGCAGCGCGCAGTAAAACGCGTCGGCTACATTGTTATCTCCTCTGACCGAGGCTTGTGTGGTGGATTGAACATTAACCTGTTCAAGCGTGCATTGCAGTCCATGAAAGCGCATTCAGAAGAGGGTCATGAGATTGATCTGTGTTTGATTGGCGCTAAAGGCCAAGCGTTTTTTGGTTCAGTGGGTGGCAATGTGGTCGCGAGTGTTCGTGACATTGGTGAGCAGCCAACCGTTGAGCAGCTGATCGGTGCGGTCAAGCACATGCTTGATGCTTACATTAAAGGGTCGGTCGACAAGCTTTATTTGGTGAGTAACGACTTTGTAAATACCATGACGCAGGCGCCTACGGTGCAGCAGCTGTTGCCGTTAGAAGCCGATACTCAAGAGCAGTATTCGCACCATTGGGATTACATTTACGAGCCTGATGCGCGCGAGTTGCTCGACAGTCTGCTAGCCCGGTATATCGAAGCGCTGGTTTATCAGGCGGTGGTTGAGAATGGTGCTTGCGAGCAAGCTGCTCGAATGATCGCTATGAAGAACGCCAGCGACAATGCTGGTGAGCTAATTGATGAACTTCAATTGGTATACAACAAAGCTCGGCAGGCGGCGATTACGCAGGAACTGTCAGAAATTGTAGGCGGTGCTGCCGCTATTGGATAAGCACGCGTGCGCGTGGTTTTGATTTATGTTGGCGCCATGGCTGAGCGCTGCAGAACAACACAGAGGACTCGAAAATGAGTAGTGGAAAGGTTGTACAGGTTATTGGCGCGGTCGTTGACGTAGAGTTTCCCCGCGACAGCGTTCCCAAGGTGTATGACGCCCTGACTATCACTGATAAAGGCCTGACGTTGGAAGTTCAACAGCAACTCGGCGACGGTATTGTTCGTGCCATTGCTATGGGCCCATCTGAAGGTGTCAGCCGAGGTCTCTCTGTAGACAATACTGGTGCGCCGATTGCGGTTCCGGTTGGGATTGAAACACTCGGTCGTATCATGGATGTGTTGGGCAACCCCATTGATGAGCGCGGACCAATTGGTGAGCAAGAGCGATCGTCGATTCACCGCGCGGCTCCTGCCTATGAGGAACTCGCAGCGTCTGATGAGTTGCTTGAGACGGGCATTAAAGTCATTGACTTGGTTTGTCCGTTTGCTAAAGGCGGAAAAGTAGGTCTTTTCGGTGGTGCCGGTGTTGGTAAGACTGTCAACATGATGGAATTGATTAACAACATTGCGACCGAACACTCGGGCCTATCGGTGTTTGCCGGTGTGGGTGAACGGACACGAGAAGGTAATGACTTCTACTACGAGATGCAGGAATCAAAAGTCGTCAACGTAGAGAACCTACCCGAATCAAAAGAAGCAATGGTCTATGGACAGATGAACGAGCCGCCCGGCAACCGTCTTCGTGTGGCGTTGACGGGCTTGACCATGGCTGAGAAATTCCGTGACGAGGGGCGTGATGTTCTCTTGTTTGTCGATAATATTTACCGATATACGTTGGCGGGAACTGAGGTGTCAGCACTCCTCGGTCGTATGCCCTCTGCTGTGGGTTATCAGCCCACGCTTGCAGAGGAAATGGGTGTTCTTCAGGAGCGAATCACGTCGACCAAGACCGGCTCTATTACGTCGATTCAGGCCGTGTACGTTCCTGCTGATGATTTAACGGACCCTTCGCCTGCGACAACGTTTGCACACCTGGACTCGACCGTCGTCTTAAGCCGTGATATTGCAGCGAAAGGCATTTACCCTGCGGTTGACCCACTTGATTCAACCTCACGTCAGCTCGATCCACTGATTATTGGAACAGAGCACTACGCGGTTGCACGAGGCGTTCAGTCAGTGCTTCAGCGTTACAAAGAGCTCAAAGACATTATTGCGATTTTAGGTATGGACGAGCTATCCGAAGAAGACAAGCTCACGGTTGCACGCGCTCGAAAGATTGAGCGATTTTTGTCGCAGCCCTTCCATGTCGCCGAAGTCTTTACCGGATCGCCGGGTATTTATGTGTCGTTAAAAGACACCATTACTGGTTTCAAAGCAATTTTGGCAGGTGAGTACGACCACTTACCCGAGCAGGCGTTCTACATGGTGGGCTCGATCGAGCAAGCTGTCGAGAAGGCCGAGAAGCTCAGCGCGTAATCGGAGGCTGTAATGGCACTGACCATTCACTGCGACATTGTTAGCGCAGAAGCTCAAATTTTCTCAGGCCTTGTTGAGCTGCTGGTTGCCAGCGGTTCATCGGGTGAGATGGGCATAACATACGGGCATACCCCGTTACTGACTGACTTAACGCCGGGAACAGTCCGCGTCGTTCTTCAGGGCGGCGATGAGGAAGTTTACTTCGTCTCCGGTGGTTATTTAGAAGTTCAGGGGGACGTCGTGACTGTTTTGGCGAACACCGCCGTGCGTGGTGAGGACCTCGACGAAGAAGCCGCTGAAGCGGCGCGCAAAACCGCCGAAGAGGCGCTGGCTAACCAGTCCAGTGAACTCGATTACAGCCTTGCGTCGGCACAACTTGCAGAGGCATCGGCACGGCTCGCAACCTTGAGAAAGCTTAAGAACCGCGCCGGACGTTAATGCCCGCGTTGTCAATGACCTAAATCGTGTCACGTTTGTCTGACTCCTTGCCCTAGGAACTTTTGCCGTAGCAGTTGTCATACTGCTGTGCGATCCTCCCAGCAAATTACTTGATAGGTTCAAAATGCTCGAAGTTATTGTTCTGGCGGCCGGACGCGGAACACGAATGCGGTCCGCATTGCCCAAGGTTCTTCATCCTGTTGGCAATAAGCCGATGGTTAGCCACGTGATCGAAACGGCCCGTGAACTAAACGCTGCTAAGATTCATGTTGTAGTCGGTCACGGCGGAGATGCTGTTTCAGAGGCTATCGCCGCCGATGATGTAAGCACTTACTCACAGTTAGAGCAACTAGGAACAGGTCATGCGACCCTGACCGCCGCGCCTTTTTGTGGCTCGGAGAGCACTGTATTGGTGCTTTTTGGTGACGTGCCACTTTTGTCCTCAGACGTACTGGTCGATGTCGTACGCGCTGCCAGTTCGGGAAATCCAGTACTGCTTGCCGCAAAGCTTGATGACCCCACAGGGTATGGACGCGTGGTGCGTAACGCCGCAGGAGAGTTTGCGAAGGTGGTCGAGCACAAAGATTCGACAGCCACCGAGCGTGAGATTGGGGAGATCAACACCGGGGTACTGGCGGCCAGAGGGGCCGACTTACTGGGATGGCTCAAGCGTGTCAGCAATGACAATGCGCAGGGCGAATATTATTTGCCCGACGTTTTAGGGTTGGCTATCGAAGACGGTGCCGTGGTTAACGTGGTCGTGACAGATCGGGCCGATGATATTTTAGGTGTGAATGATCGAATTCAATTGGAGCAGATTGAGCGATCGTTTCAACGAAAGCAGGCGCGAGCGTTGATGGCTGCGGGCGTGCATGTTGCAGACAGTGGCCGACTTGATGTTAGAGGCTCCCTGTCGTGTTCTGAAGATGTGTTCATTGACGTCAACGTGCTGATTGAAGGGGACGTGGTTATTGGACGTGGCGCTATTATTGAGGCGAATTGCGTATTGAAAGATTGCGTTATCGGTGAGGACGCGCACGTGCGTGCGTTTACACACATCGAAGGCGCAAGCGTTGGTCAAACGTGTCAGGTCGGACCTTACGCGCGCTTACGACCTGGCGCAGATCTTGGCGTCGGCGCTAAGGTGGGTAATTTTGTTGAAGTGAAAAACAGTCGCTTTGGCGACGGTGCAAAAGCAAATCATTTAGCTTATGTCGGCGATGCCAGCGTGGGTGCTGGCTCGAATATTGGCGCGGGTACGATCACCTGCAATTACGACGGGGCAAATAAGCACCGTACCGAGCTCGGTGATCACGTGTTTATTGGGTCAAACAGCACCCTCGTTGCGCCCATCCAGATTGAAGACAACGGCTTTGTTGCCGCGGGCTCGACCATTACGTCGAAGGTGGGTTCGTCTCAGCTGGCGGTTGGACGCGCCAAGCAACGAAATATTGAGGGGTGGAGTCGCCCCGAAAAACCGGAAAAGTAGGAGTATTTATGTGCGGAATTGTCGCGGCCGCAGCACAACGCGAAGTATCAGAGATTTTGCTCGAGGGCTTACGGCGGCTTGAGTATCGTGGCTATGACTCCGCCGGCATGGCGCTGGTTGATAATGATCAGGCAATGCAGCTTCACAAGTGCCAAGGCAAGGTAAAGGGGCTTGAAGAGGCTAACGCATTGAGTCCCATCGTGGGTTGCCGCGGTGTTGCGCACACGCGTTGGGCCACACACGGCGCACCGACCGCTGCAAATGCGCACCCCCACATCGCCGGGGATCGAGTCGCGTTGGTTCACAACGGCATTATCGAAAATCACGCAGCGCTTCGCAGCGACTTAGAAGCCAGCGGCGTGACGTTTCAATCAGAGACCGACACCGAGGTGATTGTTCACCTTGTTCAGGCGCAGTTGGAAGCGGGATCAACGCTGTTTGACGCGGTGAGAGAAACGGTGACAAAACTACAGGGTGCGTATGCACTTGCCGTGGTCGATATTGAGTACGAAAACGAAGTGGTCGTGGCGCGTGAGGGAAGCCCTCTGGTTTTAGGGGTGGGCATTGGTGAGACGTTTGCGGGTTCCGACACACTGGCTTTACGTCAAGTCACCGACACGTTTGTCTATCTTGAAGACGGTGATCTGGCGATTTTAAAGCCCGGTGGTTATCGTATCTTTGATTGCAATGGTTCTGTCATTGAGCGCGATAAAACCCGTCTCGCCGGGGGTGATAATCAGACTGATCGCGGCGGGTTCGAGCACTACATGCTCAAGGAAATTTACGAACAGCCCGATCGACTGCGCGACACGCTCACATTTACTGAGCTTGATGATGCGTTATTTGGTGACGCTGCTGCTGAGGTCTTTGATCAAGTGCAAGCGGTTCAGATTATTGCCTGCGGGACCAGCTATCACGCAGGTTTGGTTGCTCGTCATTGGCTCGAGGGCTTTGCGGGTGTGCCTTGCCAAGTTGAAGTCGCCTCGGAGTTTCGTTATCGGCGGTCCGTTTCATTGCCCGGTACGCTCGTGGTGACTATTTCTCAATCGGGTGAGACGGCGGATACTCTGGCCGCCATTAAACATTTACCCGACGATTATGCCCTTGCGAAGCTTGCGATCTGCAACGTTGACCACAGCGCCATCGTTCGCGCGAGCGACCTTGTGTTCCTGACTCGAGCTGGGCCTGAAATTGGTGTGGCGTCGACGAAAGCGTTTACCACGCAGCTCGCTGCGCTCATGGTGCTTATGGCGTGTATTGCTCGTCGCCAACCCGCGAGCATCTT
>ENA-OREB01000024-OREB01000024.1-marine-metagenome-genome-assembly--contig:-NODE-24-length-82017-cov-3.870466_pt1 | contig 82017 bp, 52 predicted proteins | sample MGYA00248625_ERZ508552 | MGnify/ENA primary metagenome ERZ508552 (study PRJEB26219, sample SAMN06267888) | marine metagenome | isolation source: Monterey Bay, California, USA | place: USA:Monterey Bay...
ACCCAGCTGACTGGTACACCAGCCATGGTGACGTTTTCCCCGTTGGCGTCAAAATGAAACCCTTCCCACCGGTGGCCCCCAATGGCTCAAGAAGCTTTCCAACCAAAGAACTCTCCAAAGGCGTTGGCGAATGGAACCATTACTACGTTCGCGCCATCAACGGTGAAGTTCGCCTGTGGGTCAATGGTGAAGAAGTTTCCGGCGGGACTCAGTGCGATCCCAAAACTGGGTACCTCTGTTTAGAAAGCGAAGGTAGTCCAATCACATTTCGAGATCTTCGATTACGCGAACTTCCGTAATCGACGTGATGGGAAACTTGAGACCAAGCAATTGAATGCTAAGAATTAACACTCTTCCAGCACGGATTGCCTAGTCCAGCGTAAAGTCAATTCGATTGGTCATTCTCAAACCTGAACGGCGCTGCTCAGACCGAGAGAGCGGTCGCATCTGCGAAGGCCGATATTTTGTTCCAGTCCAAGACGAACAATTCCAAAATCGCCTTTGGCAAACACAGGAGTCTCGCGCAGCTCTTCCCAAGTTTTAACTACGCGTATCTCATCGCATTGGGAGATGGCATTGCTGGCTTGCAAGCCAGTAGCGCTAAGGAAAACCAAACCAATAATCACAAATTTTTTGTGATTAATCTTTCACATTCAAAGATTATTGGCAGCAAATTCAAACGTCCTTTCATTTTACTTACTTCAGAATTGAGAAACCGTTTCATCTCTTTAAGAAATCAACGAGTAGCTTTTTATAGAAGAACCTGAATAGATTGGAGCGTCCTTCGCCACACTCCGCTTTAATCACGAGAGAGTTAAGCAAACCAAAATTTCACAAACAAACAACTAGATGCGAAACCTACGGTATGATGGACGACAATCCATCATGACTACCACAAACAAAACTATGTACCGAACTTTAACACCTCCCCTCCGATTCGCTCTGCTCGCGAGCCTTCTGCTAGTTTCCTTTCATGTTCAACAGGGATTTGCAGCCTTCGATGAACACCTTCGCCCTGCACCGGTTTTTGGAACCGGAATGGTGCTGCAACAAAACATGCCGATACGAGTCTGGGGAACCGCTACGCCGGGCGAGGAAGTTAGCGTCACTCTCGGAACAGAAAACAGCAGGGTTAAAACTTCAAAGGAAGGCACCTGGTCCGTAGAACTACCTGCCAGAAAAGCAAGTTTTGACTCCCTATCTTTGTCGATCAATGAAATCAAATTCGACGACATCTTAATTGGTGAAGTGTGGATCTGCGCAGGGCAATCCAATATGCAGTTCCCCTTAAAACAATGCGACAATGGAAACGAACTACTTCGCCGAGCTGACAATCCCAATCTGAGAATCATGCGTCACCAGGGTTTACGTCTAGTCGCGAAAGATGGGTATACCGAACGCGAACTGAATCGCTGCAACACCCGTGATTTTTTTCAAACTGAATGGCTTAAAAGCGATTTAAAATCGGCAGCAATGGCCTCCGCGGTTGGATGGATTTTTGCAGAACAGCTGCAGAAAAAACTAAATGTTCCAGTTGGGATCATCCAAGTCTCGGTGGGGGGATCGGCGATGAACAACTGGATTCCTCCTCGAGTCGCCCGTAAAAACTCAATTACATCAAAACTTTATCAAGGGGATTGGCTCAATAACGAGGCAGTTTTCGCAGCGCATCGGCGACGCGCAAAGGACGCGATGAAACCGGTAATTGAACCAGGCAAACCCTACACCATTGGAGAATCTCCTTACCGATGGCTTTGTGAACCTGGATTTTTATTTGAAGCGGGAATCGCACCACTTCAATTCCTTTCGTTCCAGGGAGTCGTCTGGTATCAGGGAGAATCAGACGCTTATAGCGATGTTGCTGCCAGCGACGCTGCCCAACTGTTTCCCTTGCTAATTGAATCCTGGCGAAACCATTTCAACCAATGCGAGCTACCTTTTTTATTCGTACAACTACCCAGTTTCCGACACGCAGACTGGTCAACTTTTCGCGAGAGCCAACGACAAACTGAACTTACAATTCCCAACACGATGATGGCGGTCACCATTGATCTCGGTGATGAAACAAATATTCACCCAACCGACAAAAAACCAATTGGAGACCGCCTGTTCCGATTAGCAATCAATAACGTTTACAAAACAGAAAAAGACAAAGAACGACTCAGTTTTCCAACCGTCGTCAACATCGAACATTTAGAAAACAGACTCGTCATTAATTTCGATAATTGCGGCAGCGGTTTTTTACAAATCGAAGGAGAGCTCAACGGTTTTGAAATTGGAGACACGGAAGGAAATTTTGAAACAGTCATTGCGAAGCAGACAGGGCAGGAAAGCATCACCCTTCTCTGCAAAACATCTAACCCATCCACCGTGCGGTACCTTTGGGGAGATTATCCAAAAAACAAAGTAAAGCTATTTAATGAAGATGGCTTACCAGTCGGACCGTTCTGTATTTCGGTGACGAAATCACCCCTGGACTCGCCATCCTCGGCCGATCGTTCTAAGATGCCGCCCATTGTCGCTCATCGAGGCGCTTCTGCTGCGGCACCTGAGAATACTATCCCTGCATTTGAATTAGCCTGGGAGAGAGGTGCCGATGCAATCGAATTAGATTGCCACCTGACTGCTGACGGACACATTGTTTGCATTCACGATAAAGACACAAAAAAAGTAGCTGATAAAAAACTTGTTATCAAAACCTCAAAATTAGATGAACTTCGCAACCTTGACGTTGGATCGTGGCTCGATGAAAAATTCTCAGGAACCACCATCCCTACGCTTACCGAAGCGATGGCAACCGTTCCGTCTGACAAAAAAATATATATCGAGGTGAAATGCAATGCGGCGATTGTCCCAAAACTCTTTCAGGACATCAAACAATCGCAACTGAACAAGGATCAAATTGTCATCATTTCTTTTGACGCAGAGGTGATCCGCCAAGTCGAGTTAACAGACCCACTGCTAAAAACCTACTGGTTAACCTCCATCAAAAAAGACAAATTCGGTGATGCATCCCCTTCCCTTGAGAAAATCTTGAAAACACTTACCCACACGGGCACGGATGGAGTCAGCACAAACCACGCTCAGCTTTGCCCCAATCTCATTCGTGGCATTCAGCAGGCAGGCTATCAGCACCATGTCTGGACCGTAGACCAACCGCAAATCGCGGAAAAGCTCTGGCTGTGGGGCACTGAATCCATCACAACAAACCGTCCTGAAAAAATCAGGCTGCATTTTCAAAAAGAAACGTCAGCTCCCGCTGAACAACGTTAGAGCCCAACCAGTCAAGCAGTTTTTCCCAACACTTTCAATCAATACCAGCATTGATACAACATGCGAACTCGACTAGTTATTAGGCCACTCGTCCGGCACGACAAAACCACAAGAAGTTTCTCGCATCCCCTCGTCAGTTAATTGAAATTGACTCACATAAACGGGGTAACCCTCGCTATCAAAATGCTTGCTCAACTGCCGCACGAATTCCTCCGGCATTTGAAGTGATCCCTCACAGGCGTGGGCACCATCCAACCAGTGTGGTTTTTCTCTGATTCGATACATGCATTTGGGTCGCTGCAAACGGGCTAACTCAGAATCTCGAATCCACCATCCGGTTAAATGATCTGCAGCAAGATTGGCTGGAGTTGTTGGTTTTTCGGCCATCTCCATTGGATAAAAAATTCGGCCCTTGATAAATGCACGACGAATAGCAACCTCTGGAAAATCTCGTTGACTCTGCAAAAGTTGATGCTCGAACATTCGCTGCGTTTTCGACTCAAAATTATCTGACGCATTTGGCCCTAAATAATGACTGCCATTTTTCAGATGATCTGGATCGTACAGGTAGAACTTGACCGCGACCTCCCAGTGGTTCAGCAACCGCTGGTGGTCGATAAATAAAAAGTCAATCTCACCAAGTGTTTGTTTACCATCCCGAATCTGCAATCCATGAGCAACCATTTCCACCTGCCGCACGTGCACCAGCCAATAGAGTATCAACCGTTCAAAATAACGGCCGACGCGTCTGTCTTTCACCGATTCAATGAATTCGCCCAAATGCTCAGAAGAGATATCATCAGAATCAAGTAATTGGACCCCACCATGCGATTCCCCCTCGTGCGTTGAATCCAAAAACACATTAGATATCAAAGATGGGCTATTTATGGCCCAAACCAAATCATCAACTACCTGATCAACCGAGGTCATACTAAAAATCAACCGTCGCTTTCTATATCTCCAGAAATCTTCTTCCGCTGGTCAGCTTATCGATTAAAGCCAAAACCTCCAACGCCCGCCGTTAAAACGATTGGTCGCACTCATCATTATTATTCAGAATTTAATCTAACAGTGTATTTTTTCGGCAGCATCACCTAACATTGGTTAAAATGGTTTGAACCAAAATGACCAAACTGCAGTTTACAAAGATGTGAAAAATTACAGCAGCAGTAAACTTCTTTGGCGAACCTCCAATCTATCGAAAGTGAATGAATGAACACGTTCAAACTTGTTCCAGCTTATATTTTTCTGATCGTCTTTTTCGCCGGAACAAACTGGGTTACTGGCCAGAGCGACAAGACTGTGGTCACGTCACCGAATGCCCAAACCGCTGGAGCTGATCATACGGATGAAATGCCAGTTCTATTCACAGATAATTTCGAGGGTGGCTCGTCAAAATGGGAGATCATCGACGACCAGTCATGGAAGCTCGAGGACCACGGTGCTGGTAAAAGCCTCAGTATTATTCAGCGAAAAAGCGAATACGAACCGAAAGTTCGCAGTCCACGTCATATCGCACTCATCAAAGACATTGAGGCAGCCGATTTCGTGATTAAATTTAAAGTTAAATCAACCAAAGACACCGGAAACCATCGGGATTGCTGTGTCTTTTTCGGATACCAAAACCCTACCAACTATTATTACGTCCACCTCGGTGCCAAACCCGATCCGCACAGTGGTCAAATCATGATCGTGAAAGATGCACCGCGATTGGCGTTAACTAAAAATGAAAAAAAGACTCCGTGGGACGATTCATGGCATAACGTCAAACTGGTTCGTGACTCTCAGAAAGGGACGATTGAAATTTATTTCGATGACATGAAAAATCCACACATGTCGGTCAAGGATACTACGTTTGGCAAGGGTCGCATCGGGCTTGGTTCCTTTGACGACATGAACGCTTTCGACGAGGTTGAAGTCCGTGGGAGATAAATAACCTCTTACTTAATTTTGTTTTTTACCGAAGGCCGACCGCAAGGCAGCCAAACTTTTTGGAACAGCGGTCCAGGGGTCTTCCTTCCCCTCAAACTCCAGAGAGACATACCCTTTGTAATTCGCACCTTGACATATTTTTGCGATTTTGTCGTAATCCATGTCGAGCGTGTAATAAACGCCGCCGCCATAATAAGTTTTTGCCTGAATAAAGACGGCTTCTGGCGCAAGCATTTCGAGCTGCTCGTAACGACGCTCAAAGAAGTTCCCCGTATCCATCGTTACTCGAAGCCAAGGCGAATCAATCGCGTTGACAATTTTCAAAACCCCTTCTGCTGTGCTCCCAAGTCCCCAATGATTTTCTAACCCGAGAACAACACCACATTTCTCGGCTGTTGGCAGACAGTCAGTCAATGCATCGATCACCCACTTGAACCCTTGATCATCCGTACAACCGGGTAGGCGAGGCTCAACTCCTTTGTTATTCATCAGCTCCTCAAAGCTTTTTGAGGTTCCCCAGCGACCTGTATTCACGCGAATGGTGGGGATGCCGAGCTTATACGCCATCTCAATTTGATCGATCGTTTTCTTAATGTTCTCAGCACGATAGTCTTTGTCAGGCCGCAAGAATCCCTGATGTGTCGACATTCCGCAGAGATCAAGACCATTTACAAATGCACGTCGCTTCAACTTTTGAAGCATTGAGTCCGACGTGTCCTCCATCTGCACGAGCAATAATTCAACGCCATCAAAACCCATTTTCGCTGCCGTGTCGATACATTCTGGCATCGTCAACTTGGAACCATCTCGGAAGGTAAAAAAGGAGTAGGTCGAGACGGCAATTCGATTGGGTACCAAAGGCGCAGAGTCAATTGCGGCAGTTTCAATCACACCTTCTGCAGAGCTCGAAAGGCCCGCTTCAAGACTTCCAGCAGCCACCCCCGACATCGACGCTGCGATCGCGGTTGCCCCAGCCGATGCTTTTGTCAAAAAACTTCGCCTATTTAATGAAGACATGTTTACTTCCATTTCTTACTGGTAATACGATTTTGATCTCGTTCATATTTTGCCTTTTTTCGGGAACAAAAGAAATCAAAAACCTAAGAAATGAAAACAAAAAATATACACTTCTTTTTCCTCGACAAACGCCTGCACCAGAAACTGGAAGGGATTTGCATTTTCGTGCTCGGCGAAATCAAATAAAGGTCGCCGAGCCAATTTCAGTATTCCGACTCAATTAATCCAACTCAATTAATCCAACTCAATTAATCCAACCCGAGCGATCACACTCATGACTGACTCTCCTCCATTGGACAATGTTGATGACTTAAGAGCCTATTGGGAAACAACCAAACAGCGATTGCAGCGCGCTTGCCCGCAACACCCACTAGCCGTGCGGATGCACCGTGCGTTCAGTTGGCTCAGCGCTGCGGAATGCGACGATCTGGATGACAAACTTGACGAAAAGTTGATTTTCCGATGGATCGGCCTCAATTCACTTTTTGGCCGCTGGAACTCATGCGACCACGAACCCGAAAGAGATGGACGTGCACTCACGACGTTCTTAACCGTTATGGAAGAACGCGACAAAGATTCCTTAATTGAAACCTGCCTAACCGAGCAACAAACGCTGGTTAGCCAAATTTGCTCGGATCAATTTGTGAATAAGTTTTTCTGGAAGGCGTTGGGCACGGAAAAACGATTCAACCATCGCCGCGACCAAATTTCAATTCAACGCATGTATAGCGATCAAAATTACTGCCAGATTTTACATGAGATTTTTAATCGGATTTATTTGGTCCGATGCCAACTGATCCATGGAGCTGCAACGTTTGGTAGTAAACTCAATCGAAGAATAGTCAAGCAATGCGGAATCGTACTGGAACAAATCATTTTTGCCATCGTAAAAATAATCACTGATCACGCCTGGTCAGAGAACTGGGACGACCTTTGCTATCCACCGGTCGCAGATCCTAACTGATCTTAAAAGGGCTCCAATCAATAGTTATTCAATGATTTAACTTCAAAATCTAACTTTATGAAACCACAGTCGGTACTTTTGAGTAGAGGACAGAGAATTCGCTGACCGCCCCAAACTCATCCCATCCTTCAAAATGGAACGGACTACCCATGTTTAGCAAACTCACTTTGGTAACCTGCAGTATGCTTCTGCTTACCAATAGCCTAGTCTCCGGTCAGCAGCAACCATTGGTAGAAAAATATCTTCTCTCGGGAAATTTTTCCCAAGGCGAACAAGATCTCAAGGCTCATCTTGAGACAAATCCAAAAGACGACCAGGCCAGACTTGGACTCGGCACACTTCAATTCATGCAATCCTTGGATCACCTTTCCAAGAGTTGGTATCGATACGGAATTAACAGTAATACAAGAAATGCAATTTTGCCATTTTTTCGATTACCGGTTCCCAACAATCCAAACCCCGAACAAATTGATTATGAATCGGTTCGGCAGGTTTTTAAGAAAATGATAAAGGATCTCGAAAAGGCAGATCAAACCCTCGCAAAGATAGAGTCGAAAGACGTAAAGCTTCCGCTTCACTTATTTGAAATCCATTTTGACATCAATGGAGATGGAAAAAAAAATAAATCGGAGGACTTGAATGCTTTTCTAGACGAATTATTTGACCTGAAAAGAATTCCACCAAGATGCAGACCTACGACAGTCATTGCCTTCGATTATGCCGACGTCATCTGGCTGCGAGGCTATACCCACGTTCTTCGAAGCCTGCTTGAATTTGCTTTAGCTTATGATGCAGAAGCGCTTTGGGACGTTGCCGCCTATCGCATATTCCCCAAGGTCAAATTCAAACACGAATTTATGAAAGAAGAGTTCGAAGCATCGAAAGATAAGCAAAATAAATCTATATTTGATCAAAATACGTTGCTTGATATTTTGGCATCCTTCCATAACGCGAATTTCAAACTGCAAGAGCCAGAACGAGTAAAACGAATTCATAAACACCTGAAAAAAGCGGTTGAATTAAGTCGCGAAATGTGGAGCGCTCTCGCTGAAGAAACCGACAATGACCGGGAATGGATTCCAAACTCCAGGCAAACGACGCTCGTATCTCCCTTTCGTCCCACCAGCCGGACAATTACCGCTTGGGAAAGTATTCTTGACGAAACCGAAGCCATACTGGATGGCAAAAAACTACTCCCGTTTTGGCGGGGAGAAGCCAAAGACCGCGGCTTTAATGTCAATCGATTCCTGACGGAGCCGAAGGATTTTGATTTAATACTTTTCATTCACGGTTCGGGCGCTCTTCCGCATGTCGAACGGGGAAATGTTACCAGTCCTGAAAAATGGCGGCAATTCCAAGAGGCCTTTGGAGGCGATCTCTTTGGTTTTGCAATCTGGTTTAATTGAATTCCGTGACACACTCAACAACAGCCGCTCAAACAAACATTGATTGCAAAAAGCAGGTATGATCGTGATCTAATATTTTAGTGACCGGTGCCTCGAACCCTATGCTCATGCAGATCAACCATAAAACGCAAACCGTTAACCTGAATATTCGCAACAAGGATTTTTACAACAACCCCTATCCTTATTACAAAAAACTACAGCAACAATGCCCAATGTTTTACTGGCAAGAACATGGACTTTGGACATTCGTTGACCACCAGAGCGTCTCGTCTATTTTGCGGGACCGGCGTTTTGGCCGACAGATCGAACATCTGAAATCGCGAGAAGAACTGGGGCTTCCCGCCATCCCTTCGAACCTCAAACCCTTTTTTGATGTCGACCGCCATTCCATGCTAGGGCTCGAGCCGCCCTCCCATACCCGTTTGAGAGGCCTTGTCCAAAAGGGATTCATGGCGAGAGAAATCGAGCGTCTGCGAGGGCGGATCGAAACTCTATGCCATCAACTGATTGACAAAATTGAAGATAATTGCGGCACCAGCAATTTTGATTTCAAAGAACAATACGCAACACCGATTCCCGTGATTGTCATCGCTGAGATGCTGGGCGTTCCCGAAACGATGGCGCCTGAACTACTGCGATGGTCCCACAACATGATCAAAATGTATGAAATGCAACGAACGCCAGAGATGGAGTCGGCCGCGGTAGAGTCTTCACGAGAGTTCGTAAACTATCTCAGGTCTCTCGTACACGACAGACGTAAGCGTCCGCAACAGGATCTGATTAGTAAATTAATTGAGGTCGAATCGGCCGGGGATCGCCTCAGTGAAGATGAGTTGATCGCAAACTGTATCTTATTGCTTAATGCCGGCCATGAGGCAACCGTCAATGTACTTAGCAATGGAATGGTTGCACTCTTTAACCACCCACAACAATTAGCGCTGTGGCGAGATCACGGACCGGGCGATACCCCGTTTAGCAAAGCCGCAGTCGAAGAGTTATTAAGATTTGACACCCCACTTCACCAATTCAACCGCTGGGTTCTCGAACCACTTGCGATCGGCGGGCAACATTTTGAAATAGGACAAGAGATCGCTCTCATTCTTGGTGCCGCCAATCGCGATCCGGCAGTCTTTCAAAATCCTCATTTGCTTCAATTAGATCGGCACCCCAATCCTCATGTTAGCTTTGGCGGAGGGATCCATTATTGCCTCGGGGCTCCGTTGGCAAGGTTAGAAATTCAAATCTCAATTCCAATTTTCCTTCAACGATTGCCTTATGCACAAATCAAAGAGCAACCGGTGTACGCCAACACTTATCATTTCCATGGGCTTGAATCTATCACGATGAGCACTGGAGTCGCTGGCTGAATCCTAACACTTCCTAAATATATAATTTTGGAATCAACCGACTATCGTTTAAGATGAATCGACACGATCTGTGATCCCCTATTTGCGATGGCCGATTCGTGATTAACTAAGACTGAAAATACAACCTTTTGAAACTTCGCAACAGGATGCCATCGATCTATGAGCCGTTCGACAATTAATTTTTTTAGTCTACGAATTTTATTATTTTGCATATTAACGGGTTTTGCGATTCCTCTCGCGGCGCTGGCAGAAGACGAACGCCCTAACGTGATTGTCATCATGAGTGACGACCAGGGTGGAGGTGATTACGGTTTTCAGGGGAATCCCTTAATTGAAACTCCTTCGCTCGACACCATGTTTAAAAACGGTGGGTGCCTGACAAATTTTTACGTCAGTCCTGTCTGCGCTCCAACGCGGGCAAGCCTCATGACGGGACGATACAACTATCGAACACGGTGCATCGACACCTACATCGGACGGGCAATGATGGATTCCGATGAAAAGACCCTTGCGGAATACCTCCAAGACGCTGGATATCGAACGGGAATCTATGGCAAATGGCATCTCGGCGACAACTATCCACTACGCGCCAATGACCAAGGGTTTCAGGACAGTTTGGTCCACCGAGGCGGGGGAATCGGTCAGCCTTCAGATCCCATTGGTGCTGAAGGAAAGTACACCGACCCGACACTAATTAAGAATGGAATTGAAACCCCCATGAAAGGATACTGCACCGACCTTTACTTCGATGCAGCCATGGAATTCATTGACCAAAGCGTAACCGAAAGGAAAAATTTCTTTACCTATATCGCGACCAACGCTCCCCATGGGCCATTTCACGATGTTCCCGAAGCGCTTTATGAAAAATATCGGCAAGTCGATTTTTCGCCCATTCTCATTAACAAGCTCAATGAAAAACGTCTGGAAAAAGAAAATGATAAACTAGCACGGATTGCGGCGATGATTACTAACATTGACGTCAATGTAGGCCGGCTCATTGAACACCTTGAATCTCTTGGCGTGCTGGAGAATACCATTGTCATTTACCTCAATGACAACGGGCCGAATTCGATGAGATTTGTAGGCAATATGCGAGGAATGAAAACCCATGTCGATGATGGAGGTATAAGATCACCCTTACTCTTTCACTGGCCAGCCAAAGTTAAATCAGGACACCGATCGAATTTGATGTGTGCTCATATCGATGTGCTTCCAACGCTACTGGATGCCTGCTCTATCCAAAGCGATAAAACTCACCCCGTCGACGGCCGAAGCTTCCTACCGTTGCTTGTTAATGACCGTCCAGAATGGCCCAATCGCTCACTCGTTTTCCAAACTCATCGCGGAGACAAACCGCAGCTTTACCACCATTTCGCACTCCACAACGGCCCCTGGAAACTGGTACATCCCAGTGGATTTGGAAAAGAAAAACATGACGGCGAAGTCAAACTGGAACTCTACAATCTCAAACAGGATCCGCAACAACAAAACAATATCGCAGGCAATAAACCGAAAGTTCTTGCTAGGTTAAAAGAAAACTATGAATCATGGTTCAAAGACGTCAGCTCAACCCGCCCCGATAACTATGCCCCTCCGCGAATTGTTATCGGTACTGACCACGAATCTAAAACGGTATTAACGCGGCAGGACTGGCGACACTCACAAGGCAAACCTTGGGCTCGCGATTCCAATGGCTCTTGGCTGCTGGAGGCAGAAAAGCCGATGTCTTACGAACTCGAAATCATCTTTAATCAACTACCGACTAAGGGCAAAGCTCTCATCCAAATTGGAGACGTATCGCAAACTATCGAAATCTCCGCCGGTCAAAAGAGAGGCCACACTCATCTTGTTAGGATTCCTCAAGGCAAAACTAGTCTGTCTGTTACCGCTGATTTCAATGGACAAAAGCAAGGCCCACACCAGGTCATTCTCACGCGTCAGTAGGAACGATCAACTGAACTCTAAGATCTGCTTAGACAGTTGGCAGACCACAACCGGCAGACCATTCCAACAACCTAACCTGCACCGGTGATTAGCCGGTTACTCGTGTTCGCTGAAATGCGTTTCGCCTCGCGAGTGAGACGGGTGGCATGCGTGTCATATCAAATAATCCCATCGCCGTACCGATGACTGCACCGACAAGATGAGCAATCGGGACTGCGGTGAAACCATCGCTACTGACGAACAATGTTCCCCCGACACAGTACTCGTAGGCTATTTTTCCCATCATTCCAATAAACAGAAACCCATACATTCCAACACCCGGCCAGTTCTGCTCCTGAAGCGAACTTCTTACCAAATACAGAACGGCCAAACCAAACAGAGCGGTATCCAATCCACTCAAGCCTCGATAAGAACTTACATCCAGCGAAAAACAAGAAACGAATAAAGGTATCGCGATTGCCGACAATGTTAACACGATAGCGAATTGAGCCGAATTTTTACGTTCACAAATAACACCCATCGTGACAAACATCAGAAGATCCCAAACAAGATGATCAAACGACCAATGCGCTGTGTGACAGGTAAACAGCTGAAGCAATTGATGCAAAACGGGTGCGTTCGTTTGAAAATCAAGCAAATCCCCAAGACCCGGAACCAAAAAAACCACCACCGCGGCGACCGCAACGGATAAAGTGATCGGGACTTCTTTAATCAACTGGTACATAGCTTTCTCGATTTTAAAAATGGATGCAGCCTATCAATCGCAAACTCTACTGACTCCAAAGGCCCCGGCCGCTCTCTCGCCCGAAGGCGAAAAAGCGGCGGCCTGGAATCCAATCACTTACAACCTTGCCTTAAGAAACATCGGCCTCTTTGTCCAAGGCTCCTTTTCGTTTCCTGCGAGCGGCTGCAACCCCCGCCATCCCTGCAGCAATTAAACCTGTAATCGGATCAATTGCTCCTCCTCCAAAACCACCTCCGCCTCCGCCTCCGCTGCTGCTAGTCGTGCGATTGCTAGTCGGGCGTTTGCTAGTCGATTGCCAAGGTGAGCTCTTTACCGGCGGTGTGGATCTCGTGCTTGACCTTCTGGGAGAGGTTGAAACTGGCTGAGTCCCAAAATTCAAATCCTGCCCTCGCTGAGGAGTTTTGTTAGCAACTCGCTTTTTAGGTGCCGCCGGCTTGCTTACCTTTTTTGCAACTTCTTTAGCTTTTGGATCGCTTTCAATCGGTCCCAAATTAGCCATCGAATTTTCACGCAATTCCTTGAGCGTATCATTCAGTTTTCCCCGTGCTGCCCGGTCTCGCTGGATCCTCGTCGCATTGCGGCGATCAATTTTCCATCGCTTGTACTCTTTGTCATTTTCCAAAACGATAAAGGAGGCGTACTCGCTTACGATTGAATAGCCTTCGCACAAATCGACAATCTTATTAACAAGGTCAGAAGAATTTCCATTTTTACGCATCTCGTCCATCAATCCCTGAACCCGGTACCAGGCCCACATTCGATCAATTTGCGGGTTGTCAGCGTTGAGCTTTGGAAAGTCAAAACTGACACTTTGTTCAAACGGACGCCCCATCACAGTTCCTTTTAATGTGACGTTACCCTGACCAAAATCTTTATATCGCCCAATCATCCGAATTGGCTTTCCATGGTAAAGATTGGGAAGTGCCCCTGGCAGCGTGTCGTAAACTGGCACACCATCAATTGCCAAGACGAGGTCTGTCGCTACTGGATGTACTAATTTTCGACGGAAAGCATCTGCCTGCCGAATGAAATCATCTTCATGCGAAATGAAAGTTGCTAAACCACCTGCATCCCGTGCCAACTGGGTCAACAACGGTCGGTTCACTTCATTTCCAATCCCAACGCAAAAGACCTTAGAACTTGCTGGAGCGTCTGAAATCAACGCAAGCAACTCTTTCTGGCCACCAGCTTCGGTCATCCCATCTGACAAAACCACCACATTTAACTCTCGATCCGGTTGCTTGTATCGATAGGCTGCGTTCATCGCCGGACGGAGAGCTGTGCCACCTTTTGCATACTGCTCACCAAGAAACTTCGTCAACTTTTCCTTTGCTTCAACATCCACCTCTGTTAATTTGCTGAACAGCATCTTGGGGGCATTATTGAAAACCATGACATCAAATCTGTCTTCTTCACCAAGAGAATTAACAAATGCCTCAACCGCCCCTTGAGAGAGCATTAGCTTTCCATCATTTCTCATACTTCCCGAGATATCGACTACAAATACATAATCCATGCCACCAGCCGTATTTTCTAACTCCTCCCCGGCAGTGAGCGACATCAAAAAGTAGCCATCTTCTCCTTCGTGCTTCGAAGTAATCAAATCGATACCAGTTTTGGCTCGCTTGGATTGGAAGGCGATCACGATGTCTCGGCTCAAATCACCTTCGTTGACTTCCATGCTGGCCTGTGCGTAATCACTTGAATGATTAACAACCACGAACTCATTGGGATGTGAATGACTGGTGATTTTTTTCACTGGAATTTCACTCTTAATATCAAGCGTCAAGGCAAATTTTCCAGTCGTTTTTTCGTTTTCAGCCTTCGTTGATGTTGCTAGTGGAAAAACATAAGTTGACCAATCATGATCAACATCCAACGGCTGGTAATAAACCACTTTGATGTGCTGCTCGGCATGCGGTTGGATTGGGAACACCCTCATCTCGAAAGTCTTATAATCCACCTGCTCCAGTAGCCCGGGATCCTTTTTCGTTCTCTTGTAACTTTGGTAAATCTGTCGAGCTCGTTTTTTCTCAACAACCTCACCGATCATTTCCTTACCATTAATGATCATGCTGAAGTTACTCACGCTGGCATTCACCGGAACAGGAAATGTGTAAAGTGCCTCAACAATTCTGCTCTCCGTATTGAGGAACACCTGGTTCACTTCAGTAACGGCAATTCCATTGTTAATGGTGACGTTGATAATTTGCTCTTTAATCAGCAATCGCCCTCCGAAACCACCCTTGGCTACCAACAACCCCGACGCACTAGCCAGGCCCGAGGGCATTACCCCAAGCACGAGCGCCACCAGCATGGCAGGTAGCCAATAACCTCGAAGGCGGCCTCGATTGCGATGCCCTTCTTCGTCGGTAAACCTCTGTTCTTTGAAAACTTGCATTGGACTCTCCAGTAATTTGGACGCTCAAAATGAGCATTGATTATCTGAAAACATCAAAAGCAATCGGCATGCCAACCAACGAAAAAAACATAAACCACTGCTACCAAACGACTTAAGGATCACTGGGGGAGCAAAGCCAGAAAACCAACCAACATGATGTACAATTGCGGAACATCGCAATGTACGTGAAATGCCCAGCGGGAGTCCCAGATGCTTTTTACTGATACCACAAGGCCGCTCGCCGAAACGATTTCCAAAATCTCTTTCGCCAATCCATTTCTGCCCAAGCGCGTGGAACTGGAAAAGCTGGCTTTGGGAGATCAGTTCGACCCAAACACCCGCTCTTTTTGGTCGTGGTCGCTTAACGATGAATTGGATCGCCCCAACGTCGTCAAGCTCACTCAAAAAGTACTCTCGCTGGCTGAAGAAATCAGAGCGAAGTTACTTACACCAGCGCAGGCATCTGACGAGGAGTTACTTCTCTATTCCGACTTAGTTTGGTACGTCCTCTACTACGAACATTTCGCAAAACGTGGTAACCAAACTCACAGCCCGAAGGATGAAACATCGGCTTGGGAGAGGTTCTTAAAATCGGTCGATTACTGGATGAAACTCAGCGACCGCACAATTCCAAGTCACAACCAACCAGAACATATTTATGCTTGTCTTTATCAAGTTAAACGCGCATTTTTAAATATTTTTCACTGCGTCATTGGACGGTCATGGCCTATTTGCAAGTTGCGAGCCAACATTTGGGAATCCATTTTTACCCATGACATGCGACGCAGTCGACGAACTCTGTATAGCTCTATGAATGAAGTTACCACGTTGGTGGTAGGTAACACCGGCACCGGTAAAGAATTAGTCGCCCGTGCTGTTGGCCTCTCGCAATATGTCCCTTTCGATAAAAACAAAAGACAGTTCACTGATGCTGAATCAGAACGTTTCTTTCCACTCAATCTTTCTGCATTTTCACCGACCCTTATCGAGTCAGAATTATTTGGGCATGAAAAGGGCTCCTTCACTGGCGCTATTGCCTCACGAGCTGGCTGGCTCGAATCGGCTGGCAGATATGGAACCGTATTCTTAGATGAAATTGGTGAACTCGATGTAAGCATTCAGGTAAAACTCCTACGCGTTCTTCAACAACGTCAATTTCAAAGAATAGGTGATAATAAGACGCTTGAGTTCAAAGGAAAGTTTATTGGTGCGACCCACCGAAACCTCGCCCAGAAAATAGAAGAAGGAACTTTCCGGGAGGACTTCTACTACCGACTTTGCTCTGACGTTATTTCCACTCCCACACTGGTCGAACAACTTGTCGACCGCCCTTCGGAATTTAGATTTTTGGTCGATTTCATTTGTCGCCGCATCGCTCCCGGTGACCACGAGGAAATCCGAGACTCAGTTATCAAATGGTTTGAATCTTCTGAACTGAACAATTACCAGTGGCCCGGAAATATGCGTGAACTTGAGCAATGCGTTCGAAACATAATCATCCACAACCACTACACGCCTCCGGCAAAATCACTAACAAGCAATTTTTCAAAAGCTATCGAAGAGGTGACACTAACATCCGATGAACTGCTATCCGAATATTGCGCAAAAGCCTACCGAAAATATGGCAGTTACGAAAAAGCCGCCGAAGTACTCGGGCTCGACCGTCGAACTGTACGGGCAAAAGCCAGCAAGATGAAATTAAAATAAATTGCTCTGCTGACTTTTTTATTCCCAAAAGACGTAACCAAGGTAATGCTGGTTTATCTAAATTATATTTTTTAAGATTTAATCCGAGGATCGTTACCCTAAGTTCCACGCCTAGTTAGACTGACGTTTTAAATTTCCCACGCACGCGTTTTTTTATTGATGATCTCCTTGTGGTCAGCTCGGAACTGACACACGTGGCATCCGTGACTTCCAGCACTTTCAACGTTCAGTAGCAACATGGCTAAGTCATATTACGAAATACTGGAGATCAGCGATGATGCGAAAGAACCGGAAATTCGGCGGGCCTATCGGAATGTATTGCGGAAATATCACCCAGATCTACATCCCAACCAGCGGAAGGCCGCGAAACGATCTCGACAACTCAATGCCGCCCTAGGAGTCTTAACCAACCCAGCCGAGCGTGCCCGGTACGATGCGAAGCTAAAGAGAATTGAAAGACGGAAAAAAAGAGCGGAAGAGAAAGCCAAACGAAAAAGTTCCAGTCAAAATTCTCATTCAACCTATCGCAAGACCTACTCCAATCCAAAGCGCAAGACAAGCTCGGGCAACCGAGCCAATCGCCAACCGGGTCCGCGTCCCGGTTTTAAACAGCGCAGTACAAATGGATCCACCAGACATACAACGGGCAAAAAACAACAGCGATCCAAATCTCCAAAATGGGAAAAAAAACCAGAGCGGAAGCGCAATCACAAAAAACCAAATGCTTCCCGATGGAATCGCTCCGCCGAACCGTTTAAACACATACCCCAACCGGAGCTCGACTATCAACATGGACTTGCGATCGGCATTTTTGTCGGCGCAGTTCTAATCATCCTATTGCTGGCGTTGCTGGTCTTACTAGGTCTGGTTGAGCTTAAAATGCTGGACCGGTCTTTAATCGAATTCTTTACTTAAACCACCGCCTAAGTTCTCGGCAGACGTTTCACTTCTTCTGCAAAATCGGTGACACGCCAAGTCACGGGTCAATCTACTTCGACGGGCGATTCCAATAAATTATTAGATTATGAGTCGATCGCCCTGAGGCCACGATATCCAATCGCCCGTCTCCATCTAAATCCGCGGCACGTAAGTCTTCGCAAGCCATTTCGTTTTCATCAACGAAAAACGAACTCCACTGCCGCCCTGAGCCGTCGCCTGGTTCAGAAAAGTAAAACTTAATCCCAAATTTCCCACCTTCGTTAGGTGCCCTCCAGCCGGCCACAATCTGCCGTTCGCCGTTGCCTAAAAAATCACCTACAGCCACTGCGTGCCCTTGGTTAAGTTTCGAGTCCAATACCGTCCGCTGAGCATAAGGGAGTTGTTTATCTTCAGCCGTTCTCTTTGCCTCGTAAAGGACTAAGTCCGTTCCGTGAAACGGTTCGATAGTTGCAAGAAACGCGGCACCCGAAACGTTTTTACCAAAACGAATCTCACCGCCTCCCTGAACGCTAGGCAGGTTCTTTCGTTGCCATTGACCGTCACGATAACTGATTTGCTTTGCTCCCTCTCTTCCGAGGTAGAATATATCTTCAGCGTCAACATCATCACTTGTTTTTGCAATATCGAAATTATGAGTCACATGGTATTCCGAATCGATCTCTGTCATTTTCCACGGTTGCTCCGGCCCATTCACCATTTGATAAACTAAAAGCCGGACCCCCGCACCCTTTCCCTTTTTGTTTCCCCGGCCATGCAATGGCGCAACGACCAAACCAAATTTATTGTTGGGCAACTTTAACCACCGCATGCGATGAACAACCGGTTCATGATGAAGGCGTATTGGCATCCAACGTTTTCTACGATCTGGCCCCGGTTTGAGATAAAAAACCGCTCCCGAATTTTCAGTATCACCTGGGTTCCATTGGCCACCGACTGCTATCTCGACTTTTCCATCGCCATCAATATCTCTCGCCGCAATGCAGACATTATCTCTTTCTGTCAGATTCTCCGCGAGCACAAATCGCTTCCAGTCCGGATTGCGATACCACACAAATTGCTTTTTATCAGCCAATAAAATATCTTGCCGTCCGTCTCCATCGACGTCACCTATCGCCGTCCCGTAACCAATGATGACCTGTGAATCGATTGTCTCTGGTTCAAAATTAACTGGCGGCTTTACTTGAGCGACGGCTAACGATTCAAACCACGCTAAACCGACAAGTAAACCGATGGTTAATGTTTTGGCTGCGATCATGACTAACCTAGATTTTTCAGATTTTGAAAATTGAAATTTGGGCGATCCAAACTTGGGCATTCCCGACAGAATGCGAATCCGTTTAGTGTAACGCCACCGACGTCGAGAGCGAATTCTTTCCCTTGAGATTGCTTTGTTCTAGCTCAAGAAACCCAACTGAATACCAATGCCCGCAGGGCTTCATGAAACCACTCGAGGGTTCAAATCTACACGCGAGCAGAAAACACGTCTTAATCGGTTGCAAAAACTGTTGATATATCGGCTAAAAGCCGAGTTTACGGACGAAATGAAATTCTCTAATATTTCGCCCCGAACTGGATTTATGTTTTCCTCACGAAGTCATCAAGAAATTAAGGCAGATTCGATGGCAACTCAAATCTCTCCGACAAGCGCGCCCCGAGATTGGTCTGCTCTCATTGGTCGCTGCTACATGAACCCAATTTTGGATTACTCGCTAATCGGCGCAGCAATCAGTATTCCATTCGTGATTTGGGTGCTGCTTCAACCCTCAATTACGCCTCAAGATTTTAAGACAAAAGTCATTGTCTTTCTCTTCTTCAATTATGCACATTTTGCTGCATCGACAGTTCGACTGTATACGAAGCCTGGAGAAATCCCATCTCGCACCTGGGCGACCATCTGGCTTCCGCTAGTTGCCATCATCATTACCACTCTTTGCGTAGCATACCCGAAACTTCTTGGCGACCAACTTTGGGCGTTATATATCACATGGTCACCGTATCACTACGCAGCGCAAGCCTACGGCCTGGCTCTAATGTATTGCTATCGCACGGGAGTATTTTTAGACACATCAGAAAAACGAATGTTCTGGATGATCTGTATGCTGCCGTTTATTCGAGCGATCCTGCAGGCTAAAGAAGGTGGCATCAATTGGTTTATCGACCTGTCTTTGTACCCCGTCCTGAATGACTACATTGAAATTGCAGCTATTGTTTTAGCAGTTCTAATCTTCACACTTCCCATCATCTGTTTCTTTCGATTTCAAGACAAAGGGAAAACGCTCCCCTTGATCTGCTGGCTTCTCTTGGCAATGAACGGCCTCTGGTGGGTAACACTTTCCTACGAAGACGCGTGGTTTTGGGCCTCAATTTTTCATTCCCTTCAATACATTGTGATCGTTGTGATCGTCCACACGAATGACATGATGAAACGTCCTCAAAACGACAAAGGGAAATTATTTCATGTAATGTCGTTCTATGCCATGAGCATGCTACTTGGCATGTTCCTCTTTATAGGCTGGCCATGGATTTATTATGCCTTTGGTTTTAGTTTAGAATCCGCCATTCTGATGACCGCAGCAACCATCAACATTCACCACTTCATGGTAGATGGCTACATTTGGCGGTCGAAGAAAAAGAAAAAACCGATTGCGGTAACAACTTGATTCCGCCTCTGGATTATTCCATCGTCTGGAAACTGACTTGGCTCAGCGAATCTTGAGTGAAAATAGATTCGCGTCCTTCATTACAAATCGAAACCGAACAGGCTGTTCAACCAACGGACTTAAGTCTGCCTTGCCCTGCCAAGACGCAACCATTTCGAGACTATCGCCAATCAAAACATCTGATTCAGCCAAAGTAAAACCGGGGATTGGATTGCCACTTTGATCCTGAATTTCGACCTGAACCGATCCAGCAGCACTGGTCGACATGTTCAAAGTCAACTCACGACTCGCTTCGTATTGAATGACAGGCAAAGCCAGTAAAGAACCATTAACTTGGTTGACTAATTGCTTCTCAAGATTCGATTCCATCGTCAGCAATAACTCATTCGAATGCAGGCCTTCGCAAATCAAGGTCGCTGCGCCACAGTTGGCAAGCCGTGCAATTTCCTGCCCAGAAAGCACTCGCCTCGCCACAAAGATATCATCAGCAAGACCCAAAAACGGTTCATTCTCACGACTCGTCGGCGGATAGTCTTCACCAAACAGCAGATCTCCAAGTGCGAGTTCGATGCTACCCTTGCCCGCTTCCCCACCCTGCCCAACTAGCTTTCCATCAAAGTAAATTTTCACCAGTCCGTCGCACCACGTGACCGCGACGTGATGCCTCTTACTGTCTCCCGACTCTACGCTCCAGACACCGGTCTCACCAATGGGCGCACCGCAACGGACACCACCACCAAAGAAACGAATCGAACCTAGTTCATCCGAATTAGCTCCAGAATTAATATCAAAAATCAACTCATCGCTCCCGGGCGCTCCACCATCGTAGGACGAAAACAGACGTCGATGCCCTGCTGGAACATTTCGAAGATGAACTGCTAGGGTCACCGCATTTCCCAGTGATTGTGTGTCTGGCAAGCTAATGGATGTTGGCATGCGGAATTGGATCGCCTGCCTGCCGAACATTAATTTACCACTGGCTACCTTGATAACGGGCCGTGACAATTCCGCAAACTTAATTCTATGTTCCCGTAATTCTTTTTCCGTCAATTTTGGAAACGTCAGTGGGCGTGTTAAAAATTCGCCACCGCGATACTCAGAGGCTATCGAAGCAAAGCCATCGGTCCTGATTTTGTATCGCTGAAGGTGTGCGGTCGACTGACCGTAGTTCTTTTGAACATAAATCGACATCTCGCTTTCACCTGTTGGGACGATACCGAGCGCTGAATAATTTGTTCGCGACACCCAGTTTTCCAAACCTATCCCAGGTCTTACCAATGACTCCAAAAATGTACGCTGGTAGTGATTGCCACCGCGCGAGGTCAATAAAACAGTATCTGAAATATCACCGAAATATCTGGCATCCACGCCTACCCGTTTTGCCTCCGCAGGGCTAAGCACCTGACGGCCCGGCATGAATCTCGCAGCAATTCCTATGTATTGATGTGGTGCGCGAAAATAGGGGTGCGTTTGATTCGTATAAAGATGCTCCATCGGTGCTTCGCCAAATTCCATCTCCAGCGGAGTTGACCAATTTATAAAATCATCGGAAGTCGTTCGACTAATCGTGCGGAATCCTCCGTAATTTGTTTTAGTCCACGTTCGAAAATAGCAAACGTATTGGTTTTCAGATTCTGACCAAAATGGGACATTTTGAGAATCAAATATCCCTTCAGTAAAAACAGGCTTTTCACTTAATCGACTCCAATGAATTCCATCGGGTGATGCAAACGGGATCAAGCCATCGGCACTTCCCCCGAGTGCTTTGTAACGAGATTCCGATTCAGCGGCGGGATTTTTGTCAAAAAACGGACTGAAATTATGAGAAGCCGGCGTCTCCCCCTGAAGCACGATATTATTTGCCTTGCTTCCTGAATGCTCAAACAAACCGAGCTCGGGTTTAACCCAGTCAATTCCATTTTCACTTTCGGCATAACAGGTCACTTCTTGATCGCTGCAATCGCCACCTGCATTGGGTAGCCCCCGATAGTACATTCGATATTTTTGATCATCTTGGAAGACCGTTACATATCCACAAAACGGCCCCTCCCACGGGCGATCGAAGGTCAAAACCGATTCAGTTGACTGAGGATGGTGCAATTCAAAACGAACGTCACGCCTATTTTCAATCAAATAATCGTCGACAAATAACTCTCGGCGAGTCCCGATGCGGACCGGCGTTTTCTTTTCCAAATTCGCTTCCGAGTTGCCTTCCGAGATGCTCTCCGAGATTTTTACTTTTGCCAAATAAATACTCGTCTTGCCTTCATGAGACGCGTAATAGCTGATCCATAAAAAATCATTGTGCCAGACCATCCCTGGATAACTCGTATCTCCACCCGAGGGAAGCTTGAGAATCGAACGCATCGAACCTTGCTCGACATCCAATTGCAGCAGTTCAGTCCGAACGGGAGCGTCGTAGAGTCGCCCTACAGCAAGCCACTGCCCATTGGGGGTTTCGATAAAATTCGGACCGCCCAGTCGCTGCCCAAGATCCTTCCATTGCCACTCTCGATAAGGAGGTTTCGAAACTCCCAGCATCGCCGTCTTTTTTGTTTTCCCATCACGTCGGTGAAGACAATACGCGGTGGCGTCACCGTCAAAGCGGATTCGTGCTTCGGTTGGCCATTCTCCGTCATTCAATAAATCGGAAACGACCGTCTCGTAGTTTCTTCCGTCCCGAGTCTTTAGCAACGAACTGGCGTTAGCACGCTCGGGTGCACCATAGGCTACACCGAATGAATCCTCACCCTGACGAGTGGTTCGCCACAGCCAACGCCCCGGAGCAATCACGATCTCAGGGGCGGAAAACTGGACCCCATCTTCACTGAAACAAACGAACGTCCCGGTACTTTTACCCGGGATTTGAGCGCCTCCCAACACCATCAATCTTCCGTCGGGCATTTCCGTTAATGCAGCATCGCGGAGATCAAATTTAGCATCTTCGATCAGACCGGCCGAGTTCCAGTTCTCTCCATCGACGGAGGCAAGCACTCGCAACTTTCCCAAATCACCAGCGTGCCCCTTCCCCTCTCGAAAGGCACAATAAAATTTTCCTTTCCAGTGAATGAGATCTGTAAAAGCATTGTGAGGAGCTTGATCCCAAATCTTGGCCACCGATACTAACTCCGCACTCACCCGAGGTGCCGGTTCGGTCGTCTGGGCAATGCCAGTCGCCACCAAGCCTTGTAGCAAAACAGTAATTGCCGCAACGCGATGAAAAAAACCTGCTCCGATCATTCTGTTCACCCATGCCGAGAAAATGCAATTGATTTCATAATCGCGAATCCGTGCGATAACGGAACCCCGATTGATGAGAGTTATTCTAAGGCAATAAAAACAACATTACGAACTGAAAAACAGATCTATTCCTTCGCAGACTCAGGCTTAGCGTTAGACTTCTGTTCCTCCCCAGATTCAATCGCAGCGATTTTCGCCAGCGCAATCGAATTCGCCTTGGCCTGCGATATCTGTTCGGCGTTGAGATCAGCGTAATCGATTCCCCATAAGGCCTTGGCAAAGCCTTCTCTGTGAAGGCGAACGCTTTCCTTCGATAACTTCAATGCCAGGAATGGCTTCTCTTTAAGCAGATATAGCTCGCCTTCCAACCCAGTCCCTGTCGACATGCCCTTCATAAAAACCGGACCGATGAAATCCCGGTCCTCCTCTTCGATCAGCTCCGTCTCCAAAATCTCAAAATCGAGATTCCCAAAACGAATGGTTCCGTTCACCGTGGTTAATTCCTTGTCCGTATCCGCCTGCTTCTCAGTTTGCCATGTTCCATCAATTTTCCCGGGAACTAAACAATCCGAAATTGCCAGCCAATCTGTAGCTTGGAAGTCTCGCCAAGTCGTTACGGTGACGTCTTTGTTAACAACGTGGATTATTTGTCCTCCACACATTTCCAATTGCACCAGAGGCTTCCACTTGTCAACGAAACACAGGTCAATTTGAAAGTCCACCTTGCGTTTTAAATCGGCATGCAAATCAGCACCAAGTACTCCCGAAATACGCTGCTTTAAAACGTCCGATGGCTGGTCTTGAAAAGAGTCACTTATCGCGGTTTCTAACTGAATATTATCTGCTTCGAAACGAATTTCACCGAGGCTAACGATTGAATCTTCATTGAATTCAAGATCTCGAAAAGACATCTCGTTTACATTGAACTCCAATTCAGTGGCCGTATTGATAAACTTTAAATTTGGAAAGCTAATTTCTTTTATTAATACTTTTTCCAGCCCCAAAGGAGTGGCAGCCACTTCTTCAACAATCACTTCGTCTTCCTTCGTTTCCCATGAAGGATCAATGTAAAAAACGCCCGACTCAGCACTTAAGCGATCAATCACTAATTGCTTATTTTCAAGCATGTCAACGATTCCATTAAATTCAAACTGCAAATCCTTAACATCAGACCACTCGCCCTGGCTGTTCTTGACCCGGAATCGATCAATTGAAAACCCACCTGATGGGTTGCCGCAGAAATTCTCCATTTCAAAACTTGGAGAATATGTGGTCAGACCTTCGATCGAATATTCGCCAACGTTCTGAACAGATCCGTCGAGGTAATGGAAGTCTGACATCACCGCATCTTTTAATTCTGAGGTCTTTCCCGTTTCAAGATCGATAAATGTCAATTCTGAGAATTCGATCAAATCAATCCGGACTTCTTGAAAGAAATCTACTGATTCGCCAGAGTTCGTTGTTTGTGTTCCGTCTGGCGGTGCAACCTCTAAATCTTGTTCGATCGATTGCATGTCAAATTCGGATTCAGGATCTGAACGAAAATAAACCGTGCCGCTCCCCACTGAAAATTCCTCAATAATCAACCGTCTATCATCTCGAAATAATTCGCCAATTCCATTAAATCGGAATTCAACATTTTCAATCTTTGATAATTGGTCGACAGAATCATTCTGGAAAGTAATTTCTTCGACATGGAAACCACTGGAAATTGTTCCTGAAAGGCCCCGAATCTCCACTCCTTCATTGCCTTCAATCATGGCCTCTACAAGTTTCAGTGGTGCTGATGAGTAGAAGACTGAGTAATAGCCAACGCCAATGACAACGATTAATCCCAGGACAATCACGCCGAAGCAACCTAGGCATCCGAAAACACATCCCTTCGAGCCTTGTTTCTTTTCACTAAAATAAGCCTCAGGAATTAACTCAGTTGCGGCCTTATCATCGTGCATATCTGACATTACTTCTCCACATATTTAAAAAACGCACACTCGGGAATCAAAGCTGCCCAACAAGACGAATCGAAATCCCCCACCCCGTAACGGGTTAATACAATCTCGATTCTTAGATTCAAGAATTGCAGCGGTTTACCTTTGATTCGGCTTACCTACGGACCGAGGTGAACGAGAGCAAGGGCACGTAGCTCACAAGCAATCATCACCCCACCGCCCTAACCAATTCCTCTATTCGTTCACGGCTATCTTTTCTTGCCGCCCATTTCCGACTTTGGGCTGAACTTTTGAAGCTCCACCATTGCCCACCCAAGCGCCTGCCCAACTTCCATATAGGTCTCTGCGTTGTGATTGTAATGATAACCCTGTCCACTGGGAGATAACTCCTTGTCTCTCCAAAAAGGACGCGCATCAATGGCTTTGACATTTAGGTGAAATTCAGGGTACTTTCCAGCATCTCCGTCTACCGCTAACTGTGCATTACAAATCTCAAGAGCATGCCCCGTTAACTTCCCCCCGAACGCGATGGTGGCCAGCACAAATTTCGCATTCGGAGCATCAAAATCAGCCCTGAGTGATTTAATCAGTTGAACCAAATTCTGCTCGTAGCGACTGGCGTGTGCTGGATTTTGGTCTTTATGTCCCTGCCAAAAAACAAAGCCTGCAATTTGATAACCTTGCGACCGAATTTCCATTGCCGATAGTTTTTGCTTCAACCCCTTCAGTTCTGCCTGAAATTTCTTCAACCCTTCCTGCGTGAATCTCGCTCGGCGAGCAAAATCTTCTTTAGCCGCAATCTCAGTTTTTAACTCCTCCATTGCAGCGAGAGCTTCGGTTTCCTGTTTTGGATCTGTCGCAGGGTTTAGGCGGGGATAATATTTATCAAGGTTCTTCAAGACATTTTTTGCATGATTAATATCAGCATCATACTGCCGTCCGGCATACCAGTTTACTTCTTTTTTAGGTTCCCCCTCGACCCACGAATCTGGGCTGTCCTTGTAGCCTGCATGAATCTTGCCATCGAATTGATAACGTTCACTTCCGGGCGGAAGCAAATCCCAGCCCAAACTTCGGTTTCCAATACAAGCCTTCAACACCAAGACTGGTTCGTCATGAAACTGCCCCATCACGTACCCAAAGCCAAGCTCAGGGCCAAAGTTCCCCTCAACCTTTAACCACTGGTTTTTCATATCGGAGAACACGTCAAATTCAGTTAGGCCAGCTCCCCGTTTATCCATGACATGGGTATAGCGTACGTCCTTCCGCTCCGACCACTGACCGGCCTCATCTACCAAGTACGCATACTTCCCTTTGTTCTTGATCACGTTTTCGAGTGTTCCGAGTTTATCAACAGGGCCAACTCGCCCGAAACCAAGCATATTTGACTGGCCAAGCAAAATGTAAACCTGAATCGGCTTACTTTCATCGGCAGATTTCCCATCAGGCACTGCAATAGTCAACGCCTCAATCGGTGCTACATTTCTAGATTGCGAATGAGCAAGCGAGGGCGCAAAAAAGTTGCCAAGCATGCTTCCCATAAAAATTAAAATGAGCAAACGCAAACGAATCACAAGACACAACATAAACTAAACTTTCATTCAAATTTAATGAATTGGTCACTCAATTATTAGAATCAAACGAGATACTTGCCGATCGTAAAACGCGAGCTCTCGCTGGCTCCAAAGCAAACTTATACCGCAAGTAGAATCTCTAATTTCGAACGACCAACGCCAGTCTGTCCCAATACGCTTAATCGCAAATACTCAAACAGTAAACTTTCATAACGTACGAACACCTCGAATCGACAACTCATTTTAGGCGTTTTAATTGGCAGAGTCATTCAACTCCTGGGCTCTTCACCCGCCTATCCCCTAAGAAACTCCGTAAAATTACTGACGAATTCTGATTTGCATTAGAAATTACAACGTCGACTCAATCTAACCTGTACTAAACTACAACGAAGTCTTTTGTCGACAAATGCAGCTTCTCGAACAATTGGAGAATTCGATTTGTCAATTTTTGACCACCCCGTAAAATAAAGCACTCGCTGGAAGCGGTTAGTAAGACGAGGCAATTGCCTCGCCTTAACACCACCGAGAACACCACCGAGGCTCGGCGCTGACTCCATTTGAGTTTTTTAGATTGGGACTCATTCACGATTTAGGTCTTTTATGTTCACTGGCAAAGCAAACTTAAAAAGCGTTTTCTCGCGTTCGTTCATTCGATCAAACGATACCGCTGGCAAGGACGACTCCTGGACAATAATTGGCTGGCGCGCATCGAAAACTTTAGTAAGTACTTCCTTGCTAGTTCTTTTTCTTACTGGCCTATCGTGGGGGCAAACAGCTACCGAGCCACAACCGAAAAACGACCAACTTCCGGCCGATGCTATCTGGCAATTTGGCGAAAACGAATCGTCATACAACGGAATTTATAAGCTGGTCTATTCCACCGACGGTAAATATTTAGCAGCCCGAAGCAGCGACAATATTGTCACTGTCTACGACGCGAATACACATCAACCTATTCAAGAACTCGCGGGACACGACCAACCCATTCAATGCGTTGATTTTTCCAAAGACGGGAAATATGTTCTGACCGGTGCCAATGGTCAGCGTGACGACCGAAAAACTGAACACACGAAAATTTGGGACATTCAAACCGGTGAATTAATACTCGATCTCAACATCCAAGCCTATGCAGCTTTCTTTTCCCCGGACGGGGAGAACATCCTGATTATGGACGAAAAAGCTGTCAACACTGTTCGACTCAACGACGGGAAGCTTTTGGTAAAGAAAATTTGGAAACAGTCGAACGAACGCCCCCTGACAATGTCACGCAATGGAAATCGTGTAGCATTTTATCGAAGTCCAATAGCAGGCAGAGTCTACAACCTCTCGATCTACAATCTTACCTCTAAATCCACCACCGTCTTGCAAGGCAACCTGAACATGCCGAAGTATGCCACTTTCTCAGATGACAATCTGCATCTGGCGGCAATTTTTAATCGAGACGAAAATGCTTACCTCTGGGATCTGAGAACGCGGACACAATTTGTATTGTCTGGACACTCCGAACGAACTGCTGCGATCGCCTTCTCAAGCGACAGTCGCTTTCTCGCTTCGACCGGCCTAGATGACTCAGCGATCATTTGGGATCTTCTTACTCGCCAAAAGATCACGGCACTCAATGCCCACGAGGATAACGTCAATTCAGTCGCGTTTGCGCCACTCGATGCAAAACTAGTCACCGGCTCTTCCGGCCAAAAGGATAATCGCGGGATCATTTGGAACCTGAATTCACTGTTGTTCTCGGGAGAAGATCTTCAACCGCCCCAACCTGCTGACGCCAATGCATTTAAGCACCTGTGGATCCGCATGAGTGCTCGACCACCACAACATGCACTGATCACTACTCGAAAACTCGCCCTTGGAGGTGTCGATCTCATCGGTTTTCTCGAAGAGAAAATTGGTGTTTCCACGACAGGCGTTGATGAAGAGGAAATCATCAAGTTAATTGGCATGCTCAATAGCGATCAGTACTCAGAACGAGAAAGCGCTAGTATCGCCTTAAAGGAACATGGGCCACACGCCATTTCACTTGCCAATCAAGCACTCAAAAAAGCGACAACCGCCGAAATTCGTTATCGAATAATCAGACTGTTACGCCAACCAGTCGTGCGACCGCCAATCGACCCACAGGAACTATGTCGACTTCACCGCAGCATCATGGCGCTCGAGATGATGGCCAATGGCGATGCTGTGGCTAAGACTGAGGAGGCAGCACGTGACGTTGTAAAGCGGGCAATCTTTGCCCTCCAAACGCTTGCGTTGGGCCATGAAAATATCGACGTCGCCAACGACGCACAGGCGGCACTCGATCGCGTCGCAGCAATCAAGCAGCGAACGCAATAACAGCCTCAGCGAAATTAGGCGGCTCAAGCCAGACGATGCTGCTGACTCAATCAAATCTTCAAGAAGATTTTCTTTTGGTACATCAAATACAACAACGACCATTTAATTGCGAAAACACCTAAGACAAGAATCAATCCACTGAATTGTGGAACGAGTGACGAAGGTCCAGCCAAGATGTGATTCGCCGTGTAATAAAAATCAATGAACTTCGGTGCCATATAAATAAAGATTGAGTTGGCACCAATGACAATAAAAAACGTCGATCCCCATCGCCATTTCCAAACGTCAATCACCAAGTAGAACACGGCCAACAACTCCAGACTCCAACCTGCACAGTAAAGCACAAATGAACTGGACCAGAGATTTTTATTAATGGGAAATTGCAGAATCGATTCCTGATCCCAAGCCCAGCCAAGTCCAAGGCAGAACAACCCGCCAAGAAACATTCGCAGTGTTTTTTCGACCCCACTTCGATCCGATCGCATCAGCATCTGCCCAGTAATCGCGCCCAACAGTGCTGTCGCGATCGCTGGTATCGCACCTCCCAGTCCCTCCGGATCTCGATTGCCTTGATAAAGAGCACCCGGTACTAAGAGGCGGTCTAGATAGTCCGTCAAGGTATGGCCCGCAGTGAAATCACCAGCGCCAAACTCTGGCACCGGAATAAAACGAAGGGCGGCCCAATAGCCGACCAGCAATCCAAAAATCCATAACAATCGCCCTCGCAAATCTGTGTTCATTACGATAAGCGCTGCAAACAAATAAGCCAATCCAATCCGCCCAAGCACGCTTGGGTAGCGATGATTTTGCCAACCTGCCGCCGTCGTCCAATCTGCTGGAAGTCCATTGTGAACTACTCCCAGAGCAACTAGTAACACCCCGCGGAACAGGATGTGGCCGTATATCTTGCGTTCGCTGTCACCGCGGCGGCGGCGGTGCTGTATCGACAATGGCGTGGCAACCCCGGCGATAAACAAAAACAAAGGGAAGATTAAGTCCCAGGGCTCGAATCCGTGCCACTCTGGATGCTGCATTCTGGCTAGCATCCGGCCAATCCACTGCGATGGCATCACTACCGCAATTGCAACCAGAATCTGTTTCCCACCGATAATCCAGAACATGTCGAAACCACGAAGCACATCGAGGCTCAACAAGCGTTCGGGGCGGCTTGAGAGAAACTGATTTGCGGGTTCGGTCGACATCATTTTCTCCTTAGTCGAGATCGGAACAGCTGAACTTGAAATCAGGGCATCAACTGACTGATGGTACCGCGACTGTCCGCAAAGCTCTCCAAGCCAACTCCTAGCAAGTTCGCTTGCGTGAGCCAAAGATTAGCCAAGGGTGTCCCCTCCGGCATGTTGATGTGCTGACCTGTTTTTATATGACTACCGCCACCCGCCATAATAATTGGCAAATCGTTATATTGATGAGTCGACCCATCTCCCAGGCCGGAACCATACGTAAAGATCGTATTATCTAATAGAGTCGTTCCGTTCGCTTCCTTAATTTGATCCATCTTATTAAGCAGGTATGCGTACTGTTCCATATGAAAATGATCCACCTTCAAAAGGTCATCGATCATTTTGGTTTGATTATGTGACATCTGATGGTGACTGCGCGGCCTATCAAACAGGCCGTCGAATTGATAAGGCGTATCCCATCGCTCGGGACCAACCATAAACGTTGCTACATTCGTTAACCCGGATTGCAAGGCAACGACCATCAAGTCACCCATTAATCGAATGTAATCACCACGTGGCAGATAAGCTTCCGAAGGTTCTTCAAATTTGACTTTTGCAAGCTCAATTTTCATTGCTTCAAGTCGATTCATTTGCCTTTCGATCGAACGTATGGAATCAAAGTACTCGGCAAATTTTTGCCGATCGTGATACCCCAATTCACGTTTCATCGAGTTCGCATCCTCCAGGACTAAATCCGTAATGTCTCGGTAGCGAGCGATCTCCTGTGTCGAAAAAAGACGTTTGTACATTTTCCGCGGATCACGAATTGACGGCGCTAAATGACCCGTTCCGTACCACGAGATGTTATCGAAATAAATAGACTCCTTATTGTCTCGATGGCTGTTACAACTAAACTCAAGGGTCGAAAACGGAGTTTTAGTGCCGATGTGATCAGCGACCAAATGGTCTAACGTTCGATCTAGCGGCCACGCCGTTCCCTGAATCGTGTAAGGTCGAGCACTGCTTAGATAACACGAAGCACACTGCGCATGAACATCTGTCCCTTGCTGGAAAGTTCGATCCATTCCAGTAATTAAATTCAACTTACCTTTGATCCCATTGAGTGGTTGCATCGTCGGAGTCAGTTGATCGAGTTGGGAAACGCTCAAGTCAGGATTTTGGTTTCCCAGCGATTTCATGACGTTCCCAAGATTTCCCTTGGGAATCACATGTCCCGCTTCGCCAGGGAAAAAACCGCGACGAACAACGCCAATCGGAACATAGAAGTGAGCCATCCGAAATGGCGACGAGGGACCCGCAGTCTGAGCAACCGCCAGACTTTCCAGCCAAGGCAAAGAAAGGAATGCACCGCTGATTCCCCTCAAAAAATTTCTTCGATTCGTCATCTCTATAATCCTGTATCGCTCCGCCAGCGATGAAGCGTAATTCAAACTTTAATCTACTTACTTGGAACTGCCTACTTTGGCGTCGTTTTATTCTGAAAAGGTTTACTTAAAATCACATTCTTGATTAACGTTTGGATCTTGTAGTCATCCTGAGCCGTTGCCTCAACGATCCGGTCAAGCGCAGGCTGATCAGCCGCACCAATTTCCCGGGCGAGTGCGAACGACAACAAGTGCTCAGCAAATCCACGGGTAAATCGATCTTTTTCAACCAAAATCGCATCTTTAAATTCGACGACATCGTTGAACCGGTGCTTCCGAAACAAAACACCTGTGGAATCGATCTCGCGACCGTTAGCATATCCCTCCCGCCATGCACCAATTGGACTATAGTTTTCAAGCGCAAAACCAAGTGGATCAATTTGCTCATGACAGCCTTTGCAATCCGACCGCTCTCGATGCAATCCCAAGCGCTCTCGCAAGGTGAGACCGGATTCTTCATCTGCTGGTTTATCTGCTAACGGTGGCACATCTGCTGGCGGAGGTTCCGGTGGATTATTGAAAATAACCCCCGCCACCCAAGCCCCTCGAGTAATGGGCTGGGTTCGATCCGGCCCCGACGTCATTGTCATTGTTGCTGCATTCGTGATGACGCCACCGGTACGACGATCCGTTACAGGGACTCGCTTGAACGTCAGGACACCAACGGCCCCTCCCGCTTTCCTACCCTTCAACGGTCTGTCTCCAAACTCCGCATATGAATTTTGAAGCCGATTCGATCGATAAGTGAAATCAGAATCGATTAGCTGAGTGATTGGCAAGTTCTCAATCAGCACCGTCTCGAACAATAACAATGGCTCAAGCAACATGTGCATGCTGTCGCGGTATTTCGAAAAGTAAAACTGCGAAAATAACTCCTGGTTCGGCACCGAAGAGACAATCCGCTCTAACTGCAACCATTGCGAAGGAAAACTATCACAAAACCGCTTGATCTTTTTGTCCTTGATCATTCGTTCGTACTGCCCAACCAATACTTCGGGAGTAGTTAGCTTCTCTTGGAACGCAAGATCTAACAAAGTTTGATCGGGAATGCTCCCCCAGAGAAAAAATGACATTCGCGAAGCCAACTCGAATTCATCTACGGAGCTCGACGCATCTGCTTGACTCACTTTATCGTAGAGGTAGAAAAATCGCGGAGATGAAATCACCGCTGCCGTTAGCGATTTCATGACATCAGAATACTCGGCACCTTGATCGATCTGAGCATTGGCAAAATTGAGATACCGATCGAGCACCTCAGATGTCACAGGCGCACGAAAAGCGCGAGTTAAAAACGGCTTCAACCGTAAACCGATCGATGACTTCCACTGGTCTTTTGTTTTGGGAGGTTCAAAAAACGTCTTCCAAATACCAATGTTGCGCTGAACGAAATCGGGACTTTGTGTAATTGACTGGCCAAGTTTCAGGAAGGATTCCATCAACAAGGGAGACATCGATAAATGATCTCCTCGATTATCAAAACCATGCTCCGCCCGCAGGTCCTGCGGAAAAGCAGCGACGCCACCGAGGCGGCGCTCAATCATCTGTGATTTCCCAAGCGGCCGATTCCCTACAGTTACCACGTCAGGCATCTTGCCAGACGCAGGATTAAAATATTGCTTGTGCTCCCGCATCATTCGTTCAGGCAATGTAAATACAATGCACTTGAGATCGAGCAAATCGATAACCGCGTTATTGTATTGAAATCGATTCATCCGCCGAATTGGAGCCTGATCGAAGGTTGTTAACTTTTGCACTTCGACATTTAGAATTTTCTTTAGCTCAACGATCAACCGCTGCCGCTCTTCAGGCTTAAGATCAGGCTCACCTTCTGGTGGCATTTCCCCCAAATCGAGCACCTTAATGAGATCGCTTAGCATTTCAACGTCCCCGCCAAAATGGGAACCTTCTATCTCTTTTAAATTGACCTCTCCCTCTTCAACGCCGTCAGCACCATGACATTTCAAGCAATAAGACTGGAAGGCTGGCCGAAGAATCGACTCATAGATTTGATCGTTATCTGATTTATCCTGAGCCATAGCAGACGCCTGGAACAAATGCGAGACACCAACACAACTAAGCAAAATCAAGCATGCCTGTACTCTCCCAAGCGTGGCACCCTGGGCAAAAGCATCTCGCAGTTCATCAAAATCATTAAGTATCTTCTGCAATCGCATTCTTTTTGCATTCTCCGAGTTCCAAATTTAAAACAGCAAGCCCGTTTCAAAAAATATCTCTCCGCTCAATCCATCAATCTATTGTCTGCAGAAGCGACTTTCAACATTTTTCCAAATTCGTGAACCGCATTTCGCAATCTATCGCACAATTTATTTATTGCGCAGTCGATGGTTGACTCAACCACAAGATTTCAACTTCGTGTTGCGAAACCCAAAAACCGACTGCAGAATCAAATTTTTGCGTCCCAACAGTTATTCACAGCGTAGGGGATGTTCTCAAAGAGAATTGCCATGAGCAATCCAACTCATTGACCATTGCGGCAACAGAGAGCAAATCAAAAACCAATGGCTCCAAGTAGAACTTGGATATCTGCCAGCGATTGAATAAAAGTCGTTTATTAGCAGGTCCAAGTGAGTTAAAGCCGCACTGACTATGGAGCCTCAAAGATCCCGACAATCTCATCGATTACGCCAGAGACGGAAGACTCAAATCCGACACCTGGACTGCAAATTGCAAGTACGGTCGCCACAAATAAAAGAACCACCAAGACAGTAATTTCACCGGAGGTAGTCCCATTTCGCGAAACACTCACCTTGCGGTAGTTAGAATAAAAATTCATGGCCGTTTTCTCCCAAATCTAAAACCGACTTGAAGCAAACCCAGTCCTCCAAAGGTAGCAACTCCGCTCATAACTGATAGAAAAAAAGAAAAACTGACCGCCTTTAAACAAAAATAATAGTTGGCAAGCCGATTGGTCGTTACATCTGACCTTTCCGTTGGACGCCTGGAAAAGAACTCCATGCGTTTGTTGCATTTTTAATTCATACACCTGAGCGATGTTCAACTTTCGCGACTGTCCTAAAATATCGATTCCGACTTCTTACCAATCTCAAACTTGCCCTTCATACGCCAATTTTCTCTAAGTAAGCTGAAGTAACTCACTCCAACGTTTGAAGTCGATTCTTAGGATTAGAAAAACAAATCACACACATATTCCATGCGACGCTTATCAACTAGCCAAACCAACTCGCGCAATCAGATTCCGTTCCCATTCGCGGACGTAGTCCCTAGGATTTCTTTCCTTGACCTTTATCTTTATAACGGTGTTTTCATTCTCAACCCGCCGATGACTTCCAATGCCTGACTATCGTGAAATATACAATCACGTTGTATCGACAGACACACGATACAACTTGGCTGAAAACTCCCCTGGCTTTCGCGCCGTGGTGCAAGCAACTAGCCAGTTGGAAATGCTCTCTGGGCGGTCATTAGATATTGGCTGCGGCGTAGGCTTCGTTCTCAATTATCTGGCTGGTCCAAACTTTGACCTTAATGTGTTTGGCGTCGACATCAGTGATGTCGCCATTCGAGAAGCTCAAACAAGGATGCAGCACATTCCAGGCAGTCCCAAACAGGTTTCTGTACTCGACACTCAAAAGTTACCGTTTGAGGATCACTTTTTTTCATTGACCACCTGCTTTGATGTTCTTGAACACCTTGACGAACTGGACATCGACACCACCGTCAGCGAAATCTTACGTGTGCTTCGCCCTGGGGGCGTCTTCTTAGGTTCTGTATCCTGTCGGAAATCGGGAGTCGACGACTTACATGGAAACAACCTACATCGTACGGTCAGGTCACCGGACTGGTGGATTAACAAGTTTGAACCTGACAATGCCCAGTACGACGGCCATCGAAAACAGCTTACTCTCTGGAAACATATACCGTTAATGACACAATCAACTCCAGCAAAAAAGAACACCGCGAACGCCTCTACAGAAACCCAATTGCCAAGCCCAAGTTCGGCTGAGCTTTATCAAAAAATTTACGATGAAAATCCATGGTACGGCGATGCAGATCAGGGGCGATGCCCTGGAGTTCGATTGCTGCCTCAATATCAAGATTGGCTATTGGAACCGGTAATGGATTTGGGATGCGGTCGAGGACAAGCCGTAACTGCGATTCGCCAACTCGGCCTCCAAGCCAGTGGGATTGACCAAATCAACAGCAATCCCGAAATGCAAGTTGGTGACATTACAAAACCCATCGAAAATCTCGACATGTTTGGCAGCGTGGTCTGCGTCGATTGTATTGAACACTTGTACGATGATCAGGTTGCCGGGCTTTTTGAGAATTTTAAAAAAGTAAAACGGCAAGCTTTTTCCATTCATAACGGCGAGTCCACCGGTACAGGCCAAGAACTTCACGTCAACCGAAAAAACTTTGATGATTGGCATGTATTAATCTCGGAACATTTCGAGATCATCAAAACCATTCCCGTCACTAGTGAACAAATGCTCTACCTGACACAATCGATCGGTATCGATACCCGTCCGGGTTAGCCATCTTTCCATATCGAACTGCCGTCATGAACCGCTTACAATACAGATTATTTCTCCTTGCGATTGCATGCTCATCTTTCATGGCAAGTGAGTGCACGCGCCATTCTCTGATGGCTCAAACACCCCCCATCGGCAACCAGAAACCTCGCATCAAAGTTCTTCCAGAAATGACAGATGGCATCATTTCTGAAGGCTCGATCATCTTCAATTACGTTGATCAAAACCGCCGGCGAAGACTTTCTTTAGATGTATATCGCCCCCAAGAATCAGTCGGCAAATCCCCGGCGATCGTCATGTATTTTGGTGGGGGATGGCAAAACGGGCGGCCCGCTCTTTTTGCTCCACTGGCTCAAGCACTAGCTCAAAAGGGTTACGTCTGTATCGTGCCCGAGTATCGCCTCTCTGGCGAAGCTCCTTTCCCGGCAGCGGTACATGATGCCAAGGCTGCTATCCGCTGGACGAGGAAACATGCTAAACGATTTAAAATTGACCCCGATAAAATCGCCAGCCTCGGCGGATCCGCAGGCGGACACTTGGCAGGGTTTGTTGCAACAACGACAGGAAGTGGAAAATTTGAAGGAACAGGAGAGCATCAAGAAACGTCATCGGCTGTTCAAGCAGCGATCGTCATGTGTGGCCCGATGGATCTGCTAAATCCCAAGTCCGTTGAACGGGTCAATGCGGCCGCACAGTCTCGCGTCGGCCACGCAATGATTGACTTCCTCCAAGGGGAGACCCCGGACTCAAACCATGACCTGTACGAAATAGCTTCGCCACTATTTCATGCGGGTCAACAAACTCCCCCCATGCTCTTCATAGATGGAGAAAAAGATACGCCGGGCACTCGCTCAGAACAATTGCGAGAAGTTCTAAATTCTCATCAAATTCCCAACCGCCTGATCATCCTCCCCCACGCACCACATCCCTTTTGGGTTTACCAACAATGGTTTCACCCCACGGTCGATGCCGTCGATTCATTTCTGACAGAGCAGTTTGAAGACGAGTGACAACCGGCCAATCTAAAATCGGCTCCCATTGAAAAGCCTCCGCTCCGAATCCTCTTGCCCCTTCAAACCGTTTCAAAATTTCGTTGAAAAGGACATCATCAACGCGTCTCCCAGGGATTCTTCTCGTGTCTCTTGCTCAAATTCCAACTGACGCGAGAAAACGTAACCCAATTCAAGTTGCATTGTCTTACCTCTCACAAACGGTTTCCCCGAAGAGCCCGCCGGTCGCGACTCCAAGCCAAGAACAACCCTTAGATCACTGTACGTCAATTGATCATCTGTCGAATCAAACTGCTGGTAACCCCACGTTGAACCACTCGTACCCCCACCAAGATAAATCCACTGCTGACGATCACCATCGTCGAATAACAAACGGTTGACTCGCGGCTGGGGATAGACAAGATCGACTCTGACGGACGGGTTGGGTTGCCACACAGCGCCAATGACTGGAATGACCGGCAAGTCCTGCCGCCCCATTGCGATGGCACCCAATGTCCAACTTACGTTGTCGTTTTTGGAATAGGTCGCAAACACGCCGCCTCGAAACCTCCAAGCATCGCTCGAACGATTTTCGTTGTCGGTTGCCAACTCCACACCAAGAATTGTACGCACATTCCACCTCTCGTTAAGTTTACGCACCGAGGCAATCCCGACCGAATACTCGAACAAGTCTTCTGGAATCCCATACGACTCAGGGGTCTGAAGAGACGTGTAATTCACACCGATCTTAACAATCGGAGGTGGAGTTCTGATGAACAACAATGGCAACGACACATTAAAATCTGTGCTCGCCATACCTGTCTCGGAATCTGCAATCCACTCGGCTTTCAATCCAACGGGAGGCCTGCGCGAATAACTATTGGATGGCTCAACAAATTTGCCAGACGGCGCGGGGGCTAAACTTAAATCGCTGCCCGCACCAACCGACTGGACAAAAGCTCCACCACCAGTTTGCTGCCCCAACATCCGAGAGCCCGTTTCGAGCTGAACCCCTAAACAAAGAGAAGTGAAAACCAATGGCAAACCGAATGAAAAATAAAGTAAACCGCGTATCATTAAGTAGTACCCAGGTATTGAACGAGCGTCGCTGCTCTTACCGACTTAATCCCTTTGGCTTAACAGCCATTAAAAGATGCAAGCACTTTTACAAACTCGCTAACAACCACTGACTTTGCCGAGCAAATTCGCTGGCATAGTAGGAGATTAAGGCAAACCCCACCATCCAAATTTGCAGATTTTCAGCGAATGCTAATTGAGAACACTATCGGCACACTTCTATTCCGCAACCATCTTGCAAAAAAGACTTACTGAAATATGCCGTTTATTCGATACAACTCCACACCGCCAGCTTGAACTTTCATTCCCCATCTAGCGGATGATGCCTATCCCGTGATTTATTTCTTTGATTAAACCCCGTAAAATCCAAGGAATCTCGCGACCAAGCGGCCGTCAGCTACCCGAGTTGAACATCACACGTTTGACTAACCGAAAAAACTGATAGTTTGATTTTCTTTAAATCATGACTCATAATAAGAACTGTTCGAAAACCGGTTAACTTGCCACGGATTTATGACGTAAATTGTTGTACCGGTTCGTCTAACTTGCAATCAGTAAATTACTTGCTTTGCATACCAACATTAACTAGATCCATCGAGATATGCACGGAACGATTTTCTGCGTAACCCAAAAGTTTGTTGAATCAAACTACGGGAAAAAAACTTGGCTCGACTTGCTTGAACAAGCGGGTTGCCCAGTTACGCACTTTTCGCCCGTTCAGATATATCCGGATGAATACATTGGTGGAATCGTTGGCGCTGCGTGCAAAGCGTTAAAGGTGGAACCTTCACCGCTTTTACGAGAATTGGGAAAATTCGCCGCCGCCGAGCTCATTAACTTTGCCAATCACCTGCTCCATCCATCGTGGAAGACATTCGAAGTCCTAACGAATGTTGAAACTCTTATCCACACCACGATTAAATTTCAAAACTCAAAAGCTCAACCCGCGAACATTCAGGCCTTCCGCGTGGGCGAAAACGAAATCGAAGTCGTCTACACCTCTCGAAGAGGCCTTTGTGCACTCGCTCACGGCATAATCGAAGGATTAGCAGATTACTACGAAGAGGACATGACCGTTGAGCAGATCACTTGCACTAAGGAAAGTAATGCTTTTTGCACTTTTAGTGTAAAACGAATTACGGCTGAGGAACCAGATTCCAATTTTTTCATGGAACAATTGCCCGAGTCACCCTCTGGTAGTTTTGAAGGCCACCTCAACGGCGAAACCGTTGTCGCCGATCTTGATGCAATTAAATCCGCTACGATCTTTGACAATAAAAATCGCAGCGATCTCGATTTTGAAGTTCCCCAGGACCTTCAAGATACCAATTTGCCCAAGAATTTTGGCCGGTACGAAATTCTCTCTCTTCTTGGCACCGGTGGCATGGGGTCGGTCTTGAAAGCTCGGGATATTTATCTTCGCAGGACTGTCGCATTAAAAACACTAAAAGCCGAAGTACTCACGGACAGTCAAGTTCAACATTTCCTTGAAGAAGCTCGTGCGATGGCGAGAATTTCAAGCCCTTACGTTGTTCAGATTTTCGATGTTGGTGAAACGGACGGACGTCCTTTCATCGTGATGGAGTATTTAACGGGTCGCACACTTCGGGCAAAGATCAAAGAAGGCCCCATCGATGTCTCGACCGTCATTCGCTTGCTTTCTCAAATCACCAAAGGACTCGACGCCGTCCACGTAGGCGGACTAGTTCATCGCGATATCAAGCCTGATAACATCATGCTTTTCCAAGACGAACAAAATTGCCGACTTCTCGATTTTGGGCTCTCTCACGAGAAGTATAAAAACAAAGAAAAAGCAAACTCAATCTCCGGAACGCTCGAATACATGTCACCCGAATGCTTAAAGGGATTACCGGCAGACTATCGAAGCGATATATTTTCGGTTGGCACTGTCGGGTATGAAATGCTCTTTGGAAGTCAAGTATTCCGAAGGTTTAGTACCATGGATACAATCGAAGCCGTCAAGACTTTTGAGCCGGAGTTTGCGTCTGTGGAGAAGTACATTCCCGCCGACCTGCTCCAACTACTGGAATTAATGATGCAGAAAGACCGCGAGAAACGAATGGCGAACTGTCAGGAAATTCTCGAACGGTTAAAAGCAATTGAAATTGAAAACTAATTGCCAAATTCATCCCGGTTTATGATTGCAGTTGTTTTTTGCATCTCTCTAAAACCGCCTCCCCCACGAGCAATGCAGGAACATACTTCGTTTTGGAAGATGGTTCACCTAAGCGAATAACACCCGCCTGCCACCTGACTTGCCGTTTCCCAGCAATCGCTGAGGCCTGATATTGCACTCTCTCGAGAGATTCGCTTACCGCTTTCCATTCTTCGATTGTAAATATTCGAAACTCCGCGGTCACACCGGGCGCTAGACGTTTCTCTAAACTTAGCGCAATATGCCCCATCGTCATTCGTGGATTCAATTCTACCAATGGTTTTATTTTTAAAGCCCCAGTCGCATCCTCAAAAACAAAAGCATCAACTCCTAGATAGCCATTGAATCCAGCTTCACACAATGCTGGATTCAAATGTTCAGCAAGCCACTGTTCCGTACGCTGCAATCGAGCACACCGATTCTCAAGCAAAAATCGTTTTGTCTCCGCATCACAGTTTGAAAATGGTGCGCCCAAGACAGTGCCAGAAAAACGACGCCCTCGGCTGATCACAGGTTGTGTCCAACCCATAAAATCCAAGTTTTGTCGCTGCAAATCAAAATTCCACAAAAATGAAATATCTGTTCGCCGTAATAACTCTGGTTCAAGAATGCCACGGGGCAATGAACCATCCTCTCGTGATCGCGCAAACTCGTTCTCGAGCCAACCTAGGTCGTGTTGATTTAATGGTAACTCACATGCGACCCTCTTCTGTCCCCGCCCCGACGCACCAAGATCTGTTTTGTAAATTGCCTGGGCGTACCCCCGAGACTTGAAATCACGAAGCGCTGATTCAACCTCGAGCAAACTACTTACTGGATTACCCAGTACCTCCTGGCCGGCAAACCAATCGGACAGTTCTTCCCGTTCCGTCGCCTGCCCCATCCACGCTCTAGCGTTCGCAATACTCCACGACTTACGATACAGCCAAGCCTGGTCGCGATGCCAGGGAGTCGATAGATGACGCAATGAAGATTTTAATGAACTGGCTATCCCGTGGTTCTTTGGCGTCCAAGCCCAGGGACTGCAATCTCGCAGTTTTCTTTCAAGCAACTTATCTCGCCGATCAGTCGCAAAAAATTCTGGCAATTCAACTCCCCGATCAACCCAGTGTTTACGGAGTTGTTTAGAAGGAGTACGGTTTGACAATATCACATCATCTGGCTTAGAGACCGCGACCAACACCATCGCCAGGTCTTGCTCCAGTTGCTGCAGGAGAGCTTTGGCTTTCGCATGATTTTCACCAGCGAGTTCTGATTCCGCTCCCGGGTCAAACCAGCGAACCGTTGTCGACCGTCCGCGAGACTTACTAAAAACCTCCATCGCGTCGATAAATTCATCATTCAAACCAGCGCGTTTTCGTCCCTCGCGGTTAAACGCTCCGTAGGTGCCTCGTCCTCGCTGCGGCGACATCGGAAATTCCAACGCATGTTGATACGCTTGCCAGTCCGTCTGCTTTTCGTTTTTCCATTCTCGAAACCACTGGAGCCCGTGTTTCACATGGCCAATCTCATCCTCATAGATCTGCCATAACAAATCCGCCGTTACTTGGTCTCCCAAACGATGAAATAATTTTGCAAAGTGCTGACTGTAATCAAGATTCGCCTGCTCAAACGTCAAACTCAAACGCGCAACAAAATCGAGGGGAGACTGCATCGGTTCAACGACTCGCCAAAACTGACCACTCAGTGGGTAACTCCCAAACTCGACCCCACATTCTTTCATGCGCCGCACGTACATTCGAGTATGCTCTTGCTCCTCTTGAAGTGTCACCAACACTCCTCGGCGAAACGCGTATGGGGCATTCGGAAACTTCAATAACACCAATGCCATCAACTCAGTTGCCAACAATTCATGATTGGCAAGGAAATGAAGCAACTGGCCTCGTGCGAGATCGTTCCCAAGATTTTCATCCCGCGGCGGTTTGATATTTTTTCCAGCAATGGACTGCATCGCCAAGCCCACTGGTCGTCCCGGCGCAGAAATCGATTGAACAACTTTCGACATTTCGGTCACCTCCGAAAAATCGAGATCTCCTGGCGCTGCTAATTTATCTTCTAGTGTCGTTCCAAACACGATTTGTTCAGCAAATTCAGTTACATTCATCTCGTCAACCACACCCTACAAAACGCCAGAACCTATTAGCATGCCCAAAAAGCATGCCCAAAAACACGCAAAAATAAAATGCCACCATCGTAAACGATCGCTCTGGAATCCATTTCCTCGACAATTATTTCCTTTAGACTATAACCAATTCATAGAGTAAGTCACCGGTGACAAATCGACACCCTTCCACCCGTTTCTTGACCTTGCGACTTTAAGCACCATGAGTCAACGATTTTTTTTACCATCTGCTGTGATCCAAAGAGCCTTTCTGGTCTCTCTCTTTTCAATTAGCACACTTGCATTGCAGACACTTGGGCAAGAAGTGGTAGAAGAAAAAGCAAATTTCCCGGCCGAACAGATTGAGTTTTTTGAAGCTAAAATACGCCCGCTACTCATTGAAAGATGTTATCACTGTCACAGTACCGACGCGCCGGAACTGCGGGGCGGCCTGTACGTCGACAGCCGACTTGGGTTAATTACCGGCGGCGATTCAGGGACTGCAATCACGCCGGGGCACCCTGGAGATAGTTTGTTGATCGATTCCATCAACTACACTTCCTTGGAAATGCCCCCTGACAGCAAACTCAATCCAGAACAAATTGCTGCGCTAACCCAGTGGGTTGAAATGGGTGCTCCATGGCCAAGAGTAACTTCGGCACCGGGAACCCGTCCAACGTCTGAAAAAACTGACTGGTCTAGCTTTGATTGGGAAGCGGCACGACAAAGCCATTGGGCTTGGCAACCGGTAAAGCGCCCCTTGCTGATCAACCCAACCCCCGAATCTGGTCTCAGCCCGATTGACTATTTTGTCACTGCCAGACGAACCGCCGCAAACTTACCCTCGAACTCCCCGGCCAGTCCAGTAATTTTAGCGCGTCGCATCTACAACGACCTTATCGGGATCCCGCCCACTCCTGCCCAGATGGATACATTCGTTTTATCCGCTGCCGCGGATTACCCACAAGCAGTAGCAACTTTAGTGGATGAGTTATTAGCAACACCGCAGTACGGACAGCGATGGGCGAGGCACTGGCTCGATGTCGCCCGATTTAGTGATGGTCGGGGCGGATTCATGGACAACAAACCGCTAGATCAAGCCTGGCGTTATCGCGACTGGGTGGTTGATTCTTTTAACAAAGACTTACCCATTAACGAATTCATACGGCTTCAAATTACCGGTGACCTTTCAACTCAAAACGATCAAGCCATCGCAACTGGCTTTTTTGCATTGGGGCCAACCTATCAATCCGACGGCGGCGACCCCGACAGTGTCGCACAAGCGAAAGGCGAAACCTTAGATGATCGAGTCGACACACTCACCCGCGGACTCATGGGAATCACAGGATCTTGCGCACGCTGTCATGATCATAAATTTGATCCAATTCCGCAAATCGATTACTACTCGCTTGCCGGTATCTTTAACAACACAACGGTTCATGACCGACCCCTGGCTCCTGCAGAAATTGTCAATCAATTTAATCAACACCGGCAACAAGTCGACGCACTCAATAAAAAAATCAACCCGCTCCAAAACAAACTGCGGCAGGAAAAACGGGAGCCAACGCTCGATGAGCAAGAAAGTCTCGATCAGTGGATTCCAAGTTTAGAAACGCTGCTCGCAGATCAACCCCCAGGTTATGAAACTGCACATTCCCTCCGCGATACCGGCAATGCAAATATGAAAATTGCGATTCGGGGTAATTTGCGAAAAACTGGGGACGTCGCTCCTCGTCGATTCCTGCGTTTGATATCTTCAGGAAATACGGAAGCGTACCAAAATGGGAGCGGACGAGTCGAGCTCGCCAATGCAATCATTCACTCAGAAAACCCGCTTACCACACGTGTATTTGTGAACCGAATTTGGATGCACCATTTTGGCACCGGATTGGTATCGACACCTAGCAACTTTGGAACACTTGGAGAAAAACCAACCCATCCAAAACTATTGGATTGGCTGGCAAGCGAATTCGTCGCCGACGGCTGGTCCTTGAAATCGCTCCATCGGAAAATAATGAACTCGCAAACCTACCAATTAAGCAGCGGAAATAATCCAGAAGCATTTCGTCGCGACGGCGACAACCGTTTACTGTGGCGAATGTCACCGCGGCGGATGGACATTGAATCGCTTCGAGATTCTCTTTTAGCTGTCACCGGCGAATTGGACATGCAAGCCGGCGGGCCATCCCTGCCGGACACAACGAGAAACAAACGTCGAACGCTGTACGCCAAAGTAAGTCGTAACGGCGACGTCTATGAATCCGACCGTTTTCTTCGACGTTTTGATTTCCCACTCATGCGAGCAACCGTTGCCCAACGTCCAAATAGTATCGTTCCTCAACAGTTTCTTTTTCTTTTGAATAGCGATTTCATGATGGCGCGTGCAAAATCACTTGTGCAGCGGCTTGGCAATCCAGCAGGTAACCCTTCAGCAGGCAATTCCGATACGGAGAAAATTCACCTAGCCTATCGCTGGCTCTACCAACGCGAACCCAACCCCGAAGAAATCGAAATTGGATTACAATTTATTAAGAGTGATCAAAACACAGATCATTTATCGAATTGGGATCGGTACGCCCAAGTACTTTTGAGTGCAAATGAGTTTATGTACGTCCGGTAAATTACACTTTGGTTACTCAAGACACCCTCAAACAGGCCCATCGCATGTTCCATCGCAACCCAATTCCATCCCTAACACGCCGCGACGCTTTGCGAAAACTGGGGGCAGGCTTTGGCACCATGGGACTCGCCAGCGTTCTCTCACAAACACATCTACTGGGCAGCCAACTTTCTGAAACAAGTCGCAACACGTCACCGTTAGCACCCAAGCCAACGCATTTTGCTCCAAAAGCGAAACACGTTATTCAGCTATTCATGCCGGGCGGACCTTCGCAAGTTGACACATTCGACTACAAGCCTGAAATTGCAAAACACGCCGGCGAGCGTCCTGAATGTGTCGATCGAAAATCTCTGCGAAATACAAAAATGGGACTGATGCCGTCTCCCTATTCTTTTAAACAGTACGGCCAATGTGGCAAATACGTTAGCGAAATTTTTCCGCACACTGCCCAATGTGTTGATGACATTTGCTTTATTCATTCGATGCACACCGACATCCCCGAGCATGCCGGGGCGATGATGATGATGAATGCAGGACACTTGCAACCAAGTCGACCCAGCATGGGTTCCTGGATGGTATATGGACTCGGTACCGAAAACCAAGATCTACCCGGATTCATTGCTATGAGCCCGCGTGCTCAACCTCGTAACAAACTGGCTAACTGGAGCAATGCTTTTTTACCGGGTGCCTACACTGGGACCTACGTCAACATTCACGACATGAAACCCGAACGCATCCTCGATGACCTTAAAAACAAATGGCTTCCCAAGGTCGACCAGCGAAAACAGGCTGACCTCTTAGCCCGACTCAACCAATTAGACCTCCACCGACAACAAGGAGATCAACAGCTAGAAGCCAGCATTCAGGCTATGGAAATGGCATTCCGAATGCAATTTGCCGTCCCCGAAGCGTTTGATACGTCTCGAGAAACCAAATCCACACTGGAAATGTACGGCAACAGCGAATATGCAAAAGGCTGTCTCTTAGCCCGCCGCTTAATCGAGCGAGGTGTTCGAACCGTCCAGCTTTCACTCTCCATCGATGGCTACGATATCGCATGGGACACCGGTCATGGGAATATTGTCGATGGCCATCGCAAACTTGCTACTGCCTGTGATCGAGGAATTGCCGCTTTGATCCAAGACCTGAAACAGCGTGGCCTTTTCGATGAAACACTGATCATCTGGGGGGGGGAATTCGGTCGGGCTCCGACATCTGAGGGACAAAAAGGACGCGACCATGACCATTACGGATTCACAACCTGGATGGCCGGCGGTGGCGTCAAAGGGGGAATCACCTATGGAGCCACTGACGAATTTGGCTTAACAGCGGTAGAAAACCGCGTGCACGTGCACGACCTCCACGCCACAATCCTCCATCTGATGGGGCTTGACCATGAACAACTGACCTACCGATACAGTGGGCGTGATTACCGCCTGACGGATGTTGGTGGAACCGTCATTTCAGACATCATTGCTTGACCCTGCCTTTCACCATAATAAAACCTGTCGCCGCAATCGCTCCTCAATCATCTTAAATATTGTCGAGCTTGGATTGCAGCGGTACCAAATCCACTGCATCCCATTGGTAGAATTAATGACCTCACCTCGGATTATTTCTTTCGGCGAAGTCCTCTGGGACATTTTTCCCGACGGGGAAAAATTTGGCGGTGCACCTGCCAATTTCGCCTGTCACGCAGCGATTTTAGGTGGCAAAGTTTCCATGGTTACTGCCATCGGAAATGACCGACGTGGTCAACTCGCTATCGATATTTTAACAGGCTACGGCATTAATACCGATTCCATTCAGATCTGTCCCGACACACCAACCGGCATTGTCCAGATTGAATTAGATGCTTGCGGCAAACCAAACTTTACCATCCAACCCAATTCTGCATGGGATAACATCGTCTGGAATTCGGATTTAACAGAACGCATTTCAAATGCCGACGCCGTATATTTTGGAACCCTCGGACAACGCCAGGAACCCGCTCGGTCGACGATCCGCCACGCTCTCGATACTGCCGCAAAATCTAACACAACTCGAATTGTCGATATCAACTTACGGGCACCTTTTTTTAGCAAGGATACTATCACCCATTCCGTGATGAGTGCGAACATTCTCAAGTTAAGCGACGAAGAACTTCCATATGTTTGCCAAGCGTTAAATGTCACCCCTGAGAAATCTGCCGAAGCATCCCTAGAACGTATCAAATCAATCGCAGACCTTGAAGCAATCGTAATGACGAGCGGTGAAAAAGGAGCGATGCTCGTCAATGCGAATGGAGCAATCATTCAACCTGCAACTCCAACTCAAGTAATCGACACGGTCGGTGCGGGAGATTCATTTGCCGCTGCATTTTTGATAGGCTGGCTCCAGGGTGCAGCAGACGACCAAATCTTGCAACAGGCTTGTACCCATGCATCGAGAACTTGCACCCATTGGGGAGCTGTTCCAGCCTGCCCTCGCTGAAAGCCATGCCTTGATTGCCGGGACTCCCCGTGAGCCTTCCTGTCGACGCCATTTCTAATCTAACACTTCAACATGACTCAACCTGACTAAATTTCTAAACACCGCTGATATCCTTTGCGGAATTTTCAATTGCCTTTTTATCAGTTGTATAGCTCTACATTTCTGATCAAAATAAGGCCATGATCAAGAACCCTATTCTCCGTGGATTTAATCCAGATCCATCCATCTGCCGCGTTGGCGATGATTACTTCATCGCGACATCAACCTTTGAATGGTTTCCCGGTGTTCAAATTCATCACTCTCGGGACTTAGTAAATTGGCGGCTATTGACGCATGCACTCAAGGAAACTCGACTGCTGGACTTAAAAGGAGTGCCAAGTTCCGGAGGGGTTTGGGCGCCTGCGTTAAGTCATCACGATGGACTTTTCTATTTGTGCTACACCGTCGTACACCAGCATGAAGCCGCCACCAAAGATACGCCAAACTTTCTGATTACATCGCCTTCGATTGAAGGCCCATGGTCAGATCCGGTCATGATTAATGCATCCGGCTTTGACCCGTCCTTATTCCACGACCAAGATGGCAAGAAATACTGGCTAAACATGGTTTGGGATCACCGCCCCAACAAACATCCATTTCTTGGAATCGTACTTCAGGCCTTTGATCCGGTCGCAAATTGTCTCACGGGAAAACCGGAAATCATTTTCAGAGGAAGCGAAATTGGTTTGACCGAAGGCCCGCATTTATATCATCGCAATGATTGGTATTACCTGTTAACTGCGGAAGGGGGAACCGAATACGAGCACGCGGTCACGCTTGCCCGATCGCGAAATATACTGGGGCCTTACGAGGTCCATCCAGCCAATCCAATTCTAACGTCCAACGGGCAACCTAATCTCACACTTCAAAAAGCGGGACATGCCAGCCTCGTAGAAACGCAAACCGGACAATGGTACATGCCGCACCTTTGCGGACGGCCCCTGCCCAATACGCAACGTTGCAATCTCGGTCGTGAAACGGCGATCCAGCAAGTGGAATGGCGGGATGATGATTGGCTTTACCTCGTGGGCGACGGCAACTCGCCAGCTGACGAAGTTGCAGCGCCTGATTTGCCACCACACCCGTGGCCGGAAATCCCTGAACGCGTTCCGTTTAACTCGATTCACTATGCGACACCACGGCTACCGTCCTCTCGCGTGATTCGCGAACCTGAAAAACTGACTCTCCACGGTTCCGAATCATTGGAGTCCTGTTTTGAACAAGCTCTGCTCGCACGCCGTTTAACCACGCAACGGGCGGTTGCGAAAACAAAACTCCGATTCAAACCTCAGTCATTTCAACAAATGGCGGGGTTGGTCGTTTATTACAACAATCACCTATTTCACTACCTCTATCTGACCTGCGATGAAGAGGTCGGCACCTGCCTTCAAATTCACAGTTGCGATGATGGAGTCTCATCGTTCCCCCTGGCAGAGCATCCCGTCGGCGTGACCGACGACGAGTTATTTTTCAAAGTAGAAATCGATTACTGCCGACTCCAATTTTTCTGGTCAAACGACGATCAAACTTACACCCCCATCGGCAGTGAACTCGATGCCTCCATTCTCTCTGATGACCACGGCAAACACTGGGGCTTTACCGGTTCCTTCATCGGCCTCGCCTGTCAGGATCTTACCGGCGGCAGGCGGCCAGCTAACTTTGATTTTTTAGAGATCGTCGACTTGAAAACTGACTAGGCCAAATATCTCACATAACCGAGCTACAAACAGATACGATCAATCCACAAGACTGGCATTTTCATTACAACAATCTTGGACTCGTGCGATACTTTTATCGCCTAGAACCACTTCCTTTTGAAAACATGAACGATTGCAGATTAACCTCTTTTTCCAGTAGTTTTTCTTACCGACAGGTCGCCTCCAGCGTAGTAGATTAAATAAGTAGAAATAATTGTCATTCCACCTCGCTCTTTCGGATGACTACCACGCGTTGACAACCGTCTTCAGAATGGTTCCAGCCTGTTGACGATTAAGTTCCCTCCAAGAAATTCAGCGAATTGATTTTCGCTCCCAACTCAATCCCCGTTGAAAAATCACCAGCTATGTTCCAACTTTGTCGTTACGAAGAACTCACTATGAAGAAATTTTTGCTTTGCTTCACAGCGTTTGCTGTCTCACTTATTTTTTGCTCCACCGGATCCGCTCAGGTTCAGGGGCGGTTCGCGCCAGACGCTGGCAAAGTGCTTATTTTTGCAGGACAGGACAACGCCTCTGTTGGGGGGACGGCTGATTACAGAAATGGTTACGTCGACAACATTGGCGTTCCCGCGGGCATTACCCATTACGTTTATTTTTCCGAAGGCTGGACCAATGATTTTGGCAAAACATTTGCCAAAGGCCAGGTGGCCGGACTGAATACAGAAACCGAGTGGGCATCGGGACCGATGAATCAGAAAGCGTATCTGGATTCCCCACTTCTCGATCGCTGCATTATGCACGTCTCAATCGCGATGGAAGGGAATTGCGAGGATAAGGTCGCCGATGGTTCGTTTGACCACCTCATTGCAGAATTTGTTCAGTTCATTGCCGACCATCCTGAACATCCATTTTTGATTCGAATCGGCTACGAATTCGACGGCAGTTGGAACAATTACGATCCGGAAAATTTCAAAAAAGCATTTCGCCGTATTGTCGACGCTTTGAGGCAAAGGAAACTTTCAAACTACGCCACGGTCTTCGCTTCTTCCAGCAGTGTGAAGCCCGGGCAATTCGAAGAATATGATCCCGGCGCCGATTACTACGATTGGATCGGCTACTCTTGGTGGGGCGGTGATAAAGATGCACAGCCCGCGCTTGAATTTGCACGACGGGTAAAGAAACCTGTGTTTATCGCCGAAGCAACTCCTCGAGGCATTTTCTTTGACAAAGATGATCCTGAAAAAATTTGGAATTCATGGTTCAAAAAATTCTTCGAGCACATCGAGCAAAACAAAGATGTTATTCGAGCAGCATCCTACATTAATGCCGATTGGGACGCCCAAGAGATGTGGACTGACTGGGGTCAAACGCGGATGGAAACCGCACCACTCATTAAACAACGCTGGTTAAGCAAGATGGCTGAACCGGGCTTTCTTAACGCCAGTGACAAACCGTTTGAGCACATCGGATTTCCAACCGAATCTTCTAAACCAGCGGCATCAGCGGCCTATCGCTACGCCTTTCAAAATCCAGCAATCCCCACCCGCGAACGGGTGGAAGATCTTCTCGGTCGAATGACACTGGAAGAAAAGGTCGCCCAGCTTCAAGGCTGGTGGAACCATGACGAACGAAAAATGCGCAAAGAAGGAAAGATCTTTACCAAGGAATTTTACGCAGATATTGCACCGCTTGGAATCGGAGAGATCGGTCCCGTTAATCTTACAATCGAAGAAGACATCAGGCAGCACAACATTATTCAAGACTATTTTCTCAACGATACCCGTTTAGGTATTCCAGCCTTGCGACACGGAGAAGCTGCCCACGGATTGATGCGACTGGAAGCTTCTTCGTTTCCAGCGGCCATCAGTTTAGGTTGTTCGTGGAACGAAGAACTCGTCCAACAAGTTTATGACCACGCCGGCAGAGAGGCTCGCTCCCGAGGCATTTTTCATGTCCTTTCCCCGATTGTCGATGTGACTCGGGATCTCCGCTGGGGTCGTGTCGACGAAACTCTTGGGGAAGATCCGTTCTTAGTCTCACGACTTGGAGCCGCAATGGTGCAAGGGCTTCAGGGATCAGACGATGGAAAAATCGCACCAACACACGCAGCGGCTACCCTGAAACACTTTGCCGGCTATGCCGCCGCGGAAGGTGGAAGAAATCGCGCACCCTACCCTGGCGGAAAACGGAATCTACTAGATACCGAAGTCTACCCGTTTCGGCATATCGTTAAAGCCGCTAAACCAGCGGCAATCATGCCGGCGTTCAACGAAGTTGATGGCCTGCCCTGCCACGTCAATCCATGGCTGCTAACCGATGTCTTACGCAATCGAATCGGATTTAAAGGGCTTGTCGTTGGTGATTATCAAGGCATTCAACTGGTTCGTGAGTACCAAAAAATTGGTTCGTCCGACGCGAATGCAGCAGCAATGGCAATCAATGCCGGGCTTCAAATGGAGCTTCCCATCGCCTTCGGCTATAAACATCTCGTCAAGCTCGTCAACGAGGGGAAGGTCTCAACGGAAACAATTGATGAAAATGTCCGCGCCGTCCTCAAGCTAAAATTCGAACTCGGCCTGTTTGAAAATCCCAAACTTGATGCAAACAAAGCAAAACAACTGGCGGAAAACCCTCAAGTTACCGAACTGGCTCGGAAAGCTGCAGCTCAATCGATTGTGCTTTTGAAAAATGAAAATGATCTCTTGCCGCTCAATCCGCAAGCTCGTCAAACCATTGCAGTCATCGGGCCAAACGCGGATACCTGCCGACTTGGCTCCTATTCCGGTTCACCTAACAAAACAGTTTCTCTGTTGGAGGGAATTCAAAGTGCTGCCGGGGACTCTACCCAAATCAAACATGCTCAGGGATGTGTCATTGTCCATAATGATTCTGGCGACTCCTATCAGAATTGGCGCCATGTCAACGAACCTGAATTCGCGACTCTTGAAGAAAATCAATCCTTGATTAACGAAGCAGTCGAACTTGCAAAAACTGCGGATCTAGTTGTCTTGGCACTGGGAGAAAATCTCTTTCTTGGCAGAGAAGCTTGGGGAGACAACCATCGGGGGGATCGCCCGACATTTGCTCTCACCGAATCACAACAAGCACTCGCCAACGCCGTTCTGGCGACCGGCAAACCGGTTGTCCTTTACTTGATGAACGGACGACCAGTTTCGCTCGGCGACCTTGGAGAAAAAATCCCGGCGATTCTAACCGGCCACTACAACGGACAACAAACCGGTAACGCCGCAGCCGATGTATTGTTTGGCAAAACAAACCCCTCCGGAAAATTAACCGTTAGTTGGCCTCGAAGCGTTGGCCATCAACCGGCTCATTACAACCAACACAGCAGCGGAAATGTATTCGATTATGTCGACTCTCCTCTGAAGGCAGTCTATCCGTTTGGACACGGCCTCAGCTACACCACATTTGAATATGGTTCTCCTAAATTATCTCAAACCACCATTCGCCCTGGAGAATCAGTGCAGGTCAGCATCGACGTTGCGAACCGTGGATTGCGAGACGGCGATGAAATTGTTCAGGTCTATGTGAGTGGAGAATCATTTCCAATCGCCCGACCTCGCCTGGAACTGAAGGGGTTTGCAAGGATCAGCCTGAAGGCGGGAGAAACCAAAACAGTCAACGTCCAAATTGCAGCTGACGATCTTCACTTTCATGACCGTAACCTTCAACGGGTACTCCCAACCGGAAAATACATCGTGCGAGTCGGCCCCTCTTCTGATCAACTCAGCCAACCGGTCTCATTAAAAACCATCAGCACTCCTGCGGAACCGTTAGCCAACAGCAATCCCAACAGCAATCCACCCGCACACTCCGGTGTACCAATGCACTCTGGCGTTCCAATGCACTCTGGCGTTCCAATGCACTCTGGCGTTCCAATGCACTCCGGTGTACCAATGCATTCTGGTGTGCCGATGGAACCAGTTGTGAAAAAGGAAAATCCACCGGCTAAAACAGAAGACAACCGACCAAACGTGTTGTTTATCGCGATTGATGATTTACGACCGAATCTGGGCACCTACGACAATCAAACAATCACACCAAACATTGACCGACTGGCGAACTCAGGCATCCGATTTGATCGTGCCTATTGCCAACAAGCAGTGTGTGGCGCGTCCCGTCTTTCGCTTATGAGCGGACTTTACCCAACACTTACTGGCGAGCAAACCTTCCACGTTTCCAATTGGCGCGACCGACATCCAAATGTCTTGACCATGAACCAGCACTTTGGAAAACAGGGGTACGAAACCATCGGACTGGGGAAGATCTATCACGGCCATTCCGGAGCAGGGGTTGACCCTGATAATTGGAATCGGTGGATCGACATGTCGGCCCCAGACTATGCGAAACCAGAAAACCTCAGCACACTAAAAGAAGCACTGGCAAGTGGTAACATTGGCGACGCTCGCGATCCAGCCAAAGGACCGCTGACCGAATCTGCAGATGTCCACGACAACACTTATCTTGACGGGATGCGGGCCGCCAAAACAGTTCAACTGCTTGGAGAGTTGGCAACTGATAAAAACAAACCTTTCTTTCTGGCCGTAGGTATCTCCAAACCGCATTTGCCATTTTCCGCTCCCAAAAAATACTGGGATCTATACGAGCGTGAAAATTTTAAAATGCCACCTAATCAATCCATCCCTGAAGGCTACCCGCCTTATGCAGCAAACCTGATGGCTCACGAAATGCACAAATACAGTGATTTCGAAGGCGAGAAACCTACCGACTTCTCAGACGAACTCAACCTACGCCTGCTTCATGGCTACGCGGCTGCCACCAGTTATGCGGATGCATGCGTTGGCCGAATCCTCAACTCCCTAGAGAAAAATGGATTGGCTGAAAATACAATTGTTGTGCTTTGGGGAGACCATGGTTGGAAATTAGGGGATCACGCAACGTGGGTGAAACACACTAACTTCGAGTGTGACACGCGCGCTCCCCTGATCATCCGCGACCCACGTCTGGCTTCAAACCAGTCCACATCGCGGCTCGTCGAACTCATCGACCTTTACCCCACGCTCTGTGAGCTAACTGGCATTCCTACTCCTGCACACTGCCAGGGACGAAGTTTTCGAAAACTCATCACTGAACCGGAATCCGGCCATCGATACGATGCGTACAGTTCTTATCCGGCAGGGAATCTATTGGGCCATAGCATCCGGATAAAAGATTATCGTTACACCCAGTGGAGAGACGAAGCTGGAAAAGTAAAAACCAGTGTACTCACCCATCTCAAACTTGATCCAGGGGAAGAGACGAATCTCGTCGACGACCCCGAGCATGCCGAAGCGCTCGCGTTGGCGGTGGAGCGATTGAACCTGCGAATTGAAGCGGCTCGCACTGCTAACCCTTCAACAAAACCAGTGGCAACCACACCCGTGGCAACACCCAAGCCTTCTGACAATCAAGCCAAACTATCCATCAATCTCGATCGTTCTAAAATCAGGCAAACCATCGATGGATTTGGAGGATCGATTGCCTTTTGGGGGACTCATGCCGACGAACAGGCACTGTCATCTGCGATAGAAGGACTGGGCGTTAATATTATTCGCGCCCAAGGCGAAGTATCAAAAACCGGTGGAGATGATCGAAATCGAGACGTCCTGCAACGAGCGATGAAGATTAATCCCAACCTTCAAGTTTTATTGACTTTCTGGCAGCCAAAATCAGCGACGCACCCCGACCCCGATTATTGGCTCGACGTCAAAACCATTGGCAACAATCAGCAATATGTTCTCAAGCCTGCCCTCATAGACGAGTGGGCTGACGAACTGGTCAGACGAGTCAAGCAATATCGACAGTGGGGAATCAACGTGACCACCGTTGGGGTGCAAAATGAAACCAATTGGTCTCACCCGGGAACGCAAACGTGTCATTGGTCACCTAACGATTTGCGTGAGTTCATCGAACTGAAAATAAAACCTCGACTTCAAGCCGCCGGACTGGCGAACATCAAAATCGCAGCTCCCGATCTCGCATACATCGGCCCCGAAGCCTCTGAGTTCGCCCGCTATCTCCCCGTCTTAACCAGTCCTGCCGTCGATGTTGCGGCCTACCACATTTACGACAGCTTTGTCGAAGGTCAAGCTGGCCCAATCAAAATGCTGGTCGACAACACTCGAGAACTTAACTCGCTAAGGTCACAGCATTTACCTGACAAACGACTTTGGATGACTGAGACTACCGGCGCTCAGTGGAATGGAGACGCCTGGCACACTTATGGCTGGACTCCAACGCTGACTGAGCATGACAAAGCCATCAAAGCAGCTCGTTATATTCATTTAACACTCGTGGACGCGGAAGCGAATGCTTTCCTATGGTGGGGACTTATTTACAGTCTCGCCCCCGATGCCGTCACCAACCCCAACACACGCCAAAAACACCGCGACGAAGGACTTGTATTGGTTCAGGAAAAAAATGTAGACGGCTTTCAGCCTTTTCTCGAAAACACAAAAACTTACTACGCTTTCCGGCAATATTCAGCATTTGTAAAACCTGGATACCGCCGAATCCAATTCGAGTCGCCCTCCAATCTCCAGATCTCTGCGTTTGAAAGCCCCGATCGCTCCCAACTTGTAATGGTCATCGTCAACGATACTGATCAGAGCCAACAACTTGAAATTAACCAACCGGTCGATTTCAACTTCACGGGCGCTTGGCAAACAGATAAAAATTTAAACTGCGACGCGGTTAAATTGCGAAGCCCAATTCCAGCCAAAGCGGTTCGAACAATCGTATTCGAACGTTAGACTCCCAAGCATGACTCCCAAACATGACTCCTCTCCATTAGTCAAACCAATGAAAACTTTGATCCTTTATTGCATTACTTGCCTGTTTCTGAGTTCCAACACACTGAACTCCGTCGCGGAAGCAGATGAGACTCCCAATATCATTTTCATCCTTGCCGATGACTGCAGCTACCTCGACTTGGAACTCTATGGCGGCCCAGCTAAAACGCCTCATTTGAACTCCCTCGCCAAAAACGGAATGACGTTCAATCGATGCTATCAAGCAGCTCCCATGTGTTCCCCGACTCGACATGCCCTTTACACTGGTCTTTACCCAGTCAAAAGCGGTGCCTATCCCAATCATGCACAGGCTTATGAGAACATAAAAAGTATCCCGCACTTTCTTGCTGACTCTAATTATCGAGTCGTTCTCGACGGTAAAACACACATTGCCCCACCGTCCGTTTTTCCGTTTGAATATTTTAAGGAATTTGCAGAGCCCGCAGATCAGGACGTACCCCTCGTCAACGGCTGGCGATATCCCCAGGTTTTTAATTTACTGGAACAATCAACGAAGACTGGCGATCCGTTCTGCCTCTTTCTCTGCTCCAACGAGCCTCACGGCCCCTATACCAAAGGAGACCCAACGCCCTATGCCGACGCGCCCCTGACACCTCAACAATTCGATTACCATCGAAATGAATATGCAAAATACCTTGCTGAGATTACTTATTTCGACGGCCAAGTCGGAGAAGTGTTGGCGATGCTCGACCAGTTAGATTTAAGAAAAAAAACTCTGGTGATGGTGGCAACCGAACAAGGCAGTGGATTTCCATTCGGGAAATGGACTTGTTACGAAATTGGAGTCGCCAGTGGGTTGGTGGCCTCCTGGCCGGGAGTCGTTGCCGCGGGTTCCAAAACAGACGCAATTGTTGAATACACCGACATTGTTCCTACGCTGCTCGATGTCGCCGGTGTCAAAACGCCTCCGGGGCTCGACGGAAAATCGTTCTTAAAACTACTTCAAGGCGAGACGCAAACTCACAAGCAATACGCGTTCAGCATGCAAACAACGATTGGCGTCAGTGGATGCCGCGCTCCCTATGGCGTCCGAACGGTTGTTGGCGATCGCTATCGTTACATTCGCAACCTGTTTCCTGAAAATGAATTCAGTATCCCCGTCTCCAGAACACTGTTTGAAAAAACCCGCGATGTGGAAGTCGGCACACGGCAACGCGCAGACCGTTTTTTGAAACGGCCGCCCGAAGAACTATACGACATCCTCAAAGACCCCTACTGCCAAACCAATTTATTTGGGCAACCTGAATTCTCAACCGTACAGCAGCAGCTCGCGACTAAACTCGAGCAATGGATGGCTGAGCAAGGGGATTCAGGCCGGCCAGTAGAACTGGAGGCTCTCGACCGGCAGGCAGACTGGCGCAAAGCCCGAAACAAACCGAAACCGGCAAAAGCCAATGACGTTCAAAAGTAGAAATCACGTCGGGCCAAAGCTAAACTGTCTTGGGGGACAGTCTGGCCAATTTGATCACTCGGGAAATCCCCGGTTTCGAATTGTCATTTTCGCCACTCGGATGCAACCCAACCGATGATGAATGCGTTTTTTGATCGGACATGAAAAATAATCAGGTGAGCAGTAAACAAATCTGACCTACAGAAAACTTGATCATGAATGGATCAAAGAAGAGCCAGTAAAATCATGGATGCGATAATCCGCCAGATGTCACAACCCGAACAACAACAATTGCTCGACTGGGCCGCAATTGAAGGTTGGAACCCCGGCATCAATGATGCTGAACTTTTTTGGGATCTCGACCCGGATGGATTCATGGCGATTGCAGTCGAAGATAAATTGGTGGGTGGAGGGGCCGTCATTCGACATAATTCAATGTTTGGCTTTATGGGACTGTTTATCGTGGATAAACAATTTCGAAGCCAAAAGCTTGGTTCAAGACTCTGGGTTGCTCGAAAAGAAAGACTGCAGTCGAGATTAGCATCGGGAGCAGCGATTGGACTCGACGGCGTCGATGAGATGGTCCCTTTTTATGAGCGAGGTGGATTTCGACAGTTTACGAGACATCGACGGTTTGAATTTATCTCGACCGACGCAACGCCCGATCTAGACACAGGTCTCACTGAGCTTGCTAATATCGATTTCAGCGCTATCGAGGATCTGGATGAAGGGTGCTTTCCAGGGAACCGACATGACTTTCTTAGGAGTTGGATCGAACAAGACAATGCGATCGGACTCGGCTTGATCGAAAAAGACCAACTCCGCGGCTACGGACTTATGCGACCCTGTCTTTCTGGCTGGAAAGTAGGCCCGCTGATCGCCGATGAGGCCGCAATTGCGAACCGCTTGTGGGCCGGGTTTGCCCGGCATGGTCAGGGAAAATCGATGTTCATCGACTCACCAGACAATAACCCGGCAGCGATCCGTCTTTGCAAATCTTTCTCAATGTCAGAAGTCTTCGGGTGCCAACGAATGTATTGCGGGCAACCACCCGAATTAGACCACGCCAGAATTTTTGGAATTACGACTCTCGAAGTTGGTTAGAACGACCGCCTTGTTGTACACCGTTATGTGAGCCGCAATCAAAAATCCGGAGCTCGCTCTAACGTACCAACCTCTATTAGAGGTGCGTCCCTTCGGCGATTACCTAAGCGAATTATTCTAGAAACCTCACTTCGCCAGTGTGCATATCATAGATACCACCAACGATTTTGATTTTCTCTTCGGTTTCCATTGATTGGAGAATCGGACTGTTCTTCTGGATATATTCAATTGTGCACAGAACATTCTGTTCAGTAACCATATTCATGTACGCCTTATTAGCGCTGGTCTTTTCGCCTGAATAATCTCCAAAGTAAGCCATCGCCGGCTTTATATTTGCAAGCATCGGAGTGATATTTCCAAGCTCGACGCCGTCAATCGCTCCGGCAATGGCGCCGCAACCTTCATGCCCAAGCACCAACACTAATTTTGCACCCGATACCTTACAGCCAAATTCCATGCTGCCAAGAATATCTGTATTGGCAAAATTACCAGCCACTCTTGCAACGAAGATATCTCCAATCCCGCGGTCAAAAACATCCTCCACTGGAATACGTGAATCGAGACAAGACAAAATCACAGCCTTGGGAAATTGCCCCATTGCTGCGTCACGCACTTGCTCCGTGTGATCCCGAGCGGTGAGGTTGCCCGCCATGAAACGTTGATTGCCTTCTTGAAGCAATGTCAAAACTGTCCCAGGTTCTAATGCGTCTTGCTCTTCCTGAGTCAAAACCCGATTCACTAACGGTTCAACATCATCGACCGTTTCAGTAACGACTACTTCCGGCACCACTGGATCTGTTTGTGCGCATCCTGCAATTGCCAATACGACAGAAAAAACTGCCGCCAGGAATCCAAAAACTCGACCTTGCAACCCAAGTGAATTCATTATGTTGCTCCGATATTTCAAAAAACGTTTTCCAAAACGACCGCCCGGCAGACTTAACCGGGAACGCCGCGGAGTATACCAGAAAAACTAAGTAGATGTAGTTCTTACCAAGAATGCCAGAACACCACCTCGCTTAAAAAATCTAATTCTCAGTCGGTTTATAATTCAAAATTTTATCAATCGTTTGCCGTGAAACGGCGTGATAGCCAGGACGAGCCTTGGCGTAAATCCGATTTGCACGCTCGAGGCCTTCCGGGGTCGTTGCCATTTTTTCATACAAAGGCTGCAGGAATTTCCGCCTCCCCTGCTCCGTGAGAAATTCTTCGAGACGCGGGAAACCAGTTTGGTAGCCTGATCCAATTACGAGCACCATCCAATCGTGTGTGATCTCTGAATTGCCCGATTGGGTAAATCTAAACTGGTCGTCCAAACTCTTCATTTGAGCAGGGCTAAGATCGTTTTTAAAAGAACGCAAAAAATGGTTCCAATGATGTGTAGTCCATTGGTCTGTTTCGAAATCAACGGCCAGAACCGAAAGTTCACCCCCGTTTAGAAAATTCTGCGCCGCCTGTTCAACACGTTCCAGCGCCTCCGTCTTAACGACTGGCACATCAGCGGGCAGGCCGGGCGAGTAGACCCAAGCGTTGAAGTCTATCTTCTTGTCAAGATTCTCTTGTAGGTAGCTCAAGAACCCTTCTGTTGTCATACTTTTAAAAGCGAATTTTTTGAAATAGGATTTCAAAAATTGATCGAATTTTTCACGCCCCACTTTTTCTTCCAGCATCCGCAAAAAGAAATATCCTTTGTCGTAAGCGATCGAAGTCATGCCGTCATCCGGGTTTCTTCCCCGCAAATCCAGTTTCAACCATGTATCACGTGCTTCGAGTTCTTTGATTTCTGCGAGCAAACCGTCAAGCGACAGCTTCGCTAACATTTCAGAATACTCCCGACCGTAGATCGCCTCCATAATTCGCTGTTCAAAATAAACAGTAAAGCCTTCGTTCAGCCAAAAATCATCCCAAGTCGCGTTGGTTACTAAATTGCCAGACCAGGAGTGGGCCAACTCATGCGCGATCAACGCAACCAGCGATCGGTCGCCTGCCAGAATAGTTGGGGTCGCAAATGTTAATCTCGGATTTTCCATTCCACCAAACGGGAAACTCGACGGAAGAAAAATCACATCATACCGATCCCATCGATACTCTCCATAAAGCGCTTCGGCAGCTGAAATCATTTTCTCGGTATCTGCTAATTCCCACACCGCTTTTTTTAATACTGAGGGTTCAGCGTAGACGCCACTTCGCGGCCCCAATTCCAAGAATTTCAAATCACCGACAGCCAACGCCAACAAGTACGCAGGAATCGGTTGCTTCATTTCAAACTCATAAACACCCGTTTTATTCTTCCTCTGCGGATTCGAGGCACTCATCACCGCCAGCAACTCTGGCGGCACCTGAATCTTCGCGGAGTACGTCATGCGAACGGCAGGTGTGTCCTGACAGGGAACCCATGTCCTCGCAAGAATCGCCTGCGACTGAGTAAACAAAAACGGATACTTCTTATCGGTCGTTTGCTCAGGAGTCAGCCATTGCACTGCTTCAGCACCCGGCTGACTTTCGTAATAGACCGTTACTTCGTCAACACCGTCGACAAGCTCAACACTTAAACTGCTACCAAGATTTGGCTCATGTTCGCCCAAACTCCACTTCAATTCCTTGCCGTCGGGCTGCGATTGGACCTTAAATATTTTCAGGCCGTTCGTATCAAGATATAACTTGCTAGCCGCTGTACGACGATCCAACTTCATCGTTGCCGAGCCAGCAAGCTTTTGACTTTCAAAGTCGACTTTTAAGTCTAAATGGAGATGGGCAATCGCAATTTGATCAGGACGGGCGCATGAGTGCGGTAGTTCTTGAGCCTCCAAACTAACCATCACACATAGCACCGATACCGCGCTTACTAAAATACGTAACGGAGCCCACTTATTTAGAATCATCTTTGTTTCACTTTTTAAGATTGACGATAAAAATCATATAAATTCCCCGGCTTCGCTTTACCAGCGTTTTGCCACGAAACCAACTGCTGACCGCTTTACTCAATTGAACGGCAAATCTGGAGATTCATATTAACCATTTGTGAGCCAGCCAACCAATAGGTTGTCACTTTGGTTTATGCTTTCAACATTTCCAACCGCCATTAATCATCGCTTGACGACCACTTGATTTGAAATTCGATTTCTTCAAACCCATCCTCTCGCTCATGCTCAATATTAAATACAGCACGAACTGGCACATAAATTCGTTCACCAGCGATCTGAATTTCGAACTTATCTTCGTTTTCAATTGCATCGGCCAACCGCCTAAGTTTGTCGACAAACTCGGAGTTGGAATAGCCTTTTTCGACATCTCGATCTTCTTTATCGGCCATAACATCGCTCTTTAAAAAAACAACACACCAGGAAATACAATAGAAGCTGCATCCTACATCAATGCGCTTCAAGGAATAGGCTATATTGTATGCTCATCCCTTGCCGCGTTCGATTCTTAATTTGTTTCCTGTTCAGGTTATAAAGCAATTTTTAGGACGCACATCAACGTATAAATCTCCGGTTCACCGACGAAAGATCCATGCGAATCATATCTTCAATCTCGTTTTTGCTTTTGCTAGTCTTTTTCTCGCAAACAACGTCAGCACAGACGCTTAACGAAAAACTACTTAGCGAAGACCCTGAAGCGCTTGTCGCTGCTGCGAGAGAAGGAGGCGACATTGTCCGAGGAGCTATTTTATTTCACCAAGGAAACATCAATTGTGCAAAATGCCATCGAGCCCAATCGGACGGAGTGAGAATTGGCCCCAACCTTGGCAAACTAGAGGCGGATGTTACGGATACTTATTTAGTCGAAGCAATTCTCGAACCCTCAAAGACAATTAAAAAAGAATACGAATCTGTCATCATCTCGACGCTGGATGGAGAGATCTTCACAGGTATCATCCAAACGCAAAATGACGCTCAAATTATCTTACGCAACCCTGCAGAGTCTGATCGAGTCATGACAATCGATCGCAAAGATCTCGATGAGATGCGAATCGCCAAAAAATCAAGCATGCCGGATGATTTGGTAAAAGAACTGAAAGATCGCCAGCAATTTCTCGACCTGCTTCGTTATGTAATCGACTTAAAAGAGCGTGGCTCCAAAGATAAATTGGTCGCGACAGCAACTCAAACAACACACGAACTGAGTGTTGAACTGAGTGGAATTAACCTGATCAACGAATTAAATTGCGCCGCCTGCCACCAGCCTGAAGCAGCGCTTTCGCTGACGAGTCCCAAACAGGCGCCCGATTTAAACTGGTCAGCCAAACACTTAAACCCTGATTTTCTCGCCAACTTCATTGCTAATCCCCATGCTTTGAAACCAGGCACAACAATGCCAGACTTGTTTCAAGGCAAAGACAAAAGCAGGCGCATGGACGATGCCCTTGCGATCACTCATTTCTTAACCTCTCGTACCAACAACGACTTCACACCCGCCAAGACTGACGCTGAATCCATCAAACGTGGAGATGAGCTGTTCCATTCACTTGGGTGTGTTGCCTGTCACGCTCCCCGCGATTCGACCGCACAGGAAAGGCAACTTGACCAATCCATCCCGCTGGGTGAACTTGCGGTTAAATATTCACTTGCTGGTCTGGTGGAATTTTTAGAAAACCCGCACGTAGTTCGGCCCTCTGGGCGAATGCCTAGCATGTCTCTTACCAATCGCGAGACGTTGGACATCGCCGCTTTCTTATTGCAAAACGCTCCAGCGTCTGTAAACCTTTGGGAAACTGACTCCAGCCTTGCCAAGAATGGGAAACAGCTATTTACAGATGCCAACTGTAGCGCGTGCCATCAAGGTATTTTGCCTGACAGTACGCCTCCTCAACTTCCGTCTTTAGCCAAAGTCAATGTAGAAAAAGGGTGCCTTTCAACTGCGACCGGCAATTGGCCAAACTACGAGCTTAGTGACTCAGATCGCTTGGCAATCACCTCCACAATCACGAATCCAATTGAAGAGCTAAGTCGAGAACAGCAGATCTCTGTATCGCTTAAATCTTTTAATTGCATCGCCTGCCATCGCCGCGATGAACTTGGAGGTGTAACCCAGGGCCGCAATCCACATTTCAAAACAACCAATTTAAATCTAGGAGACCAAGGTCGAATTCCGCCCACCCTTTCAGGAGTTGGTGCAAAGCTAAATCGGAATTGGATGCGAGATGTATTGGTCAATGCACGATCGATACGACCGTACATGAAAACTAGAATGCCCCAATATGGCGAGTCTAACATCGGCCATCTGATCGATTTATTTCAATCGGAAGATAAATTGCCAAGTATGGAATTCGCAAAGATTGACAACCAAAAAGAGATGCGGGAACTCGGCCACCGACTGGCAGGCAATCAAGGTCTTAATTGCGTCGCTTGCCATACCTATCAATACAAACAATCTGACACCATGCCAGCAGTCGACCTAACGGAAATGACAGACCGTCTGAAAAAAGACTGGTTTTTCCAGTACATGCTTGCTCCTCAATCCTTTAGTCCAAATACTGTCATGCCATCTTTTTGGCCGGATGGAAAGGCCATTCGGGCGGATATTAAAGGCGATTCACAATTTCAAATCGAATCGCTGTGGCAGTATTTAATCGATGGCCGCCAGGCACGAATACCTCGTGGTGTTGTTAGAGAACGCCTTGAAATTGTGGTAACGGACGAGGCAAAAATGTTGCGCCGAAGCTATCCGGGAATTGGCAAACGAGGCATCGGCGTTGGCTACCCCGGCGGAGTCAATCTCGCCTTTGATGCCGAGCAAATGCGGCTTGCGATGATCTGGAATGGAAAATTCCTGGACCCGGGCGGAGTTTGGACCGGGCAAGGACATGGAACGGCCAGACCCATGGAACGAGCAATTAATTTTAGCAAGGGGCCCGACTTTGACAGTGATTCGTTGCCATGGAAAGTGGACGATGCCCGTCCTCCCAACCATCAATTTCTCGGTTACCGATTAGATGAAACCCAATCGCCCACCTTCTTATACCGCTTCGGGGAAATCAAAGTTGAAGACTTCTTTGAAAGCATATCCGCGCAAGGTGCTTCCACCATTCTAAGGCGCGACACTTTATTTACCTCGCCGAAGGATGAAAACGATCTGTCTTTAAAGGCAGCGACTGGCAAACAAATCAAGGATCTTGGGCTAGGAAAATACTTAATTGACAACCAGGTGGTTGTCACCATTCTCTCTGGACATCATGGTGAAATCATTAAGCTAGGCGAAGAGAAGCAACTGAAAATTAAAATTGAATTGATTGCCGATCGTCCACAAAATACTGTTTTAGAATTTGAGTGGAAGTAAATTCACCAACCTCCATCAATACACGTTAACACCATAGTCAGCTACCAAAAAAACAAACATGTTCACGACACTCCTTGAATCACTAATAACGTTACTGATCGTTTGCTTCCCTCAACAAGAGCCTCTTGGTGAGTATTGGGGAACGGCCGAAGAGGAAGCAAAATACTACAAAATGGTCGAAGTGCCACTTCCTCCAGAACTTGCCGTTGAAGCAGGCAGCTTTGAGGTCATGCCGGACAAGAAACAACTTGCCATCGCTACGCGGCGGGGCGATATTTTCCTCGTTGATGGGATCTTTCAAAAATACCCAGAACCCGTATTTAAGAAATACGCCAGTGGTTTAGATGAAATATTTGGAATGGCCTATCGAAATGACGCATTTCATATTACTCAGCAAACAGAAGTAACACGCATTACGGATACCAATAACGATGGGCGAGCCGATCAATTTGATACGCTGAGCGATCGCTGGGGATTCCGACACTATCACGAATTTTCATTCGGCTCCAAACCCGATCCTGAAGGAAACATTTGGGTCGCGCTCTGCCTTTCGGAGTCTTACCACTCCAAAGCACCATTCCGAGGTTGGTGCTTAAAGATCACTCCCGATGGACGTTCCATCCCCGTTTGCAGTGGCATTCGGAGCCCATGCGGAATTGGCCCGAACGAACATGGCGTTATGTTTTATGCTGAGAGCCAAGGCCCGTGGAATGGCTCGTGCTCTTTAAAAGTCCTCGAACCAGGAGGATTTATGGGGCACCCAGTCAGCTTCAATTCGTACGAACTTGCTCCAGAAATGGGACAGCCACCAACCGTCCCTAATACCCCCTCTCGATTAGAAGTCGAACGAGAGAGAGTGAAAGAGCTAGTCCCTTATGCCGTCGTTTTTCCTTACAAGCGAATGGGAAGATCCATATCGGGGTTCATGGTCGATCGCACCGGTGGAAAATTTGGCCCGTTTGAAAACCAGATTTTCATTGGTGATTTCAGCCTCGGCGTGGTCATGCGGGCAACGACAGAAAAAGTGAATGGCGTCTGGCAAGGTGCCTGCTACCCGTTCCGTGAAGGATTTGACACCGGACTACTCGCGGTGCAATTTACACCTAATGGTAATTTAATTGCCGGAGGAACAAATCGTGGCTGGCCTGTGCGTGGCCCAAAGGCGTACGCCATCCAGCGTCTGGATTGGACGGGCGTTACGCCGTTCGAAATCAAAACGATAACTGCCACCGTAGACGGTTTTAAGATTACTTTTACTAAACCGGTAGATCCAAAAATTGCGGGTCTGGCTACGAACTACCAATTGGCAACTTTCACCCACATCTATCGTCAGGGTTATGGCAGCCCCGAAGTCGATCAAACCACACCCGTCACAACGCAAGCAGTGGTCTCCGAAGATCGCATGACCGTCGATCTCAAAATTGACAATCGCGTTCAGGGACACGTGCACGATTTTAGACTCCCGGCTATTCGCTCAAGTACCGGTGAGAAGCTTGTACACGCTGACGCGTATTACACCTTAAATGAAATTCCACAAGAGTAGTTTCACTCATCTAAAACAACCCAAAAGAACCGATAGCGGCTGACCTCCAAATAGTCAAAGGATTTGGCAATTCAACAACGATCAAAAAGTTGGGAACCTAATGCGACACTATCTTCTTCTTTCTATCTTATTATTGACCGCAACGAGTGATCTAGCTGCACAGGATTCAGCCCCTCCGGGTTTTACCGATCAAACTACCAGTCTGGGGCTTGAGCTAGGCGGCTCCGCAGCATGCTGGGCCGATTTGAACAATGATGGGTGGCCAGATCTGTGTTGCGGTGGCACCGTTTGGAAAAATGAAGAGGGGCAAAAGTTCTCCCGCCTGGCCAATGGACTAGGCGAGTTGATTGCGGCAGATTTTGATAACGACGGATTTGTTGACCTATTCTCATGGTCTAACCTTAAACTCTACAAGAACATCGGCGGCAAGGAATTCATCCCCTTCGATTTACCCGAACTTCCAGACACTGTTTCTCTGGGGGCCTGCTGGGGAGACTTCAATCGCGACGGATACGTTGACCTTTACGTAGGCGGTTACGAAGATTGGGGCAACGGAATCACCTACCCAGATCTATTTCTCATGAACGAAAAAGGAACAGCCTTTCGACTTGCACGAGAGGATACCCAATACCGCGCACGAGGAGTCACCGCCTGTGATTACGACCTCGATGGCGACCCGGACATCTACGTTTCCAATTACCGACTCCAGCCAAACCTGTTGTGGGTGAACGATGGACTGGGGAATTTTGAGAACAAAGCGCCGGTCGTCAATGCAATTGCCACCTCCGACAAATTTGGCGGTGGGCATTCGATCGGAGCAGCCTGGGGGGACTTTAATAACGACGGATTGATGGATTTATTTGCCGGAAACTTTGCCCATCGGGACAGCCGCGGCAATCAGCCTCAATCTAGATTCTTAAAGAACCTTGGACCCGAGAAAGAATACACATTTGAAGATCGTGGCACCTCCGGAGTTTTTTATCAAGAATCTTATGCCAGTCCATCAGCCGGCGATTTTGACAATGATGGGAATCTCGATCTGTTTTTTACCACCGTTTACGGCACTGCCTCATTTGGAAAAAAGAACAATGCCGTGCTTTACAAGAACCAGACTAACTTTCAATTTTCAGATGTCACCGTTGACAACAACCTAGGGAACCTACCACCCACGTATCAGGCGGCCTGGGCCGATTACGATCGTGACGGCGATCTCGATTTAATCACCGCAAACAAGCTCTATCAAAATCAGCTGAAAAATAGCCATTGGCTGAAAGTCTTCGTCCACGGCAACGGAACTGATTTTAATCGATCTGCAATCGGCACTGTCGTAAAAGTTATTGCCGGCGAACACATCTTCACCAGATCGGTTGAAGCGGGTACTGGGCAGGGAAACCAAAATGAAATGACACTTCACTTCGGACTAGGCAATGTCGACACACCGGTCTCGATCAAAATCCACGGGCCCAACCAAAAATCCCAAACGTTTCCAACCATTGATTCCAATCGACTCATTACGATCCAACAGTTGGAAAACGGCACTTTCGAAATAGCCAAAGACAACTAACCCTCAAAGGCTACTCTTCTTTTAACGGTGCCCAAATACGAACATCGTCATAAAAGATTTCACCGCCGCCTCGCGTGGGCAAATTGATCCAGGATTTTGGAGCTCGAAAACGTTCGTGCCGCGCCTTCAGAGTTGGCCCATCTTTTAATTGCATCACCAATTTTTCGCCTTTGACTTCCAGCACAAAAGTATACCAATGATCCGACTGAATCTTGAATGGAACTGATTTGAGGACTTCAACCTGATCGTTTTCAAGTTTGGTGTTTTTATCTTTAATGAGCGAGATGCCGTCGCGTTTGTGAAACGTGACTCGCCCGACATGCCCCGTACCACTTTGAAACGTTCCATCGTTAAATCCAAAGTGTGCACCATTCATCTTGCCTGTCAATTTAAAAGACATTTGGAGGATACAGTCTGTGACTGGCACTTCTAGCTTCGAACTTGGCGTGCCACCATTATGCTTAGTGCGGCTTTTCTGAAACTCTTCTGTGGCAGGAATACCGTGGAGCATGCCATTGATAACATTCCATCTGGTTTGATGCAGCGGAGTCCACTGAGGCCGAAGCGTGCTTTCTTTAAAACTATCTGAGAAAACCAATTTCCCTGGCTTCATCAAGACGGGCACAATTAATGGCTGGGCAGTCACTTCTTTTTGTGTTGGGTCTTGATCCGGTTTCGAATCCTGAGTCTTAGTGGACTGCGCAGCAAGCGATGTCGCTAAAAGAGTTGGAGCAAGCATCATCAAACCAAAAACCCAGACCTTAAATTGCTGCATCCACTTCATTTTTCGTTGTCCAGAACTGGTATTGGGAAGAGTTCACAAGGCTTTCGAGCTGATTGCAGTAATTCAAGAAACTGGGCAGCGATTTCCGGCTTTTGCGTCGCGAGATTATTTGATTCCCCGATGTCATTAGACAGGTCGTAAATTTCTACGTCGCCCAGTTTCTTTTTGGTGCTGTTGCGGACTGCCTTCCAATTTCCTTTTCTCAATCCCTGGCGAGTTCCCAACTCCCAGTAAAGATACTCATGTTTTTTCTGAGCGGGTCGTCCTAATAATTCAGAAACAAAACTTAACCCATCAATGTTCGCAGGAGTTTTTGCACCTGCCAATTCAGCAAAGGTAGGAAACAAATCTTGAAATCCGGAAATGAGATCACTTTCAGTTCCCGGCTTAATTTTCCCCGGCCAACTCACAACCAGCGGCACCCTGATCCCCCCTTCGTAAGTCGCTCCCTTTTTACCACGAAGCGGACCGGCAGCATTAAAGTGCGTCAGGGTCTTGCCTGCTCCGTGGGGGCCATTATCGGATGAAAAAATAATCAGTGTGTTTTCAAGCTCGCCCAACGCCTGAACCTGCTTAACAATTCGCCCAACATCTCGATCCATTCGCGAAATCATAGCAGCCTGTGTTTTCTGATTAACCGACCAACTTTTTCCCTTGTAAAGTTCCAAATCAGGCACTTGAAAACTTGTATGAGGAATCGTGTAAGGAACGTAAACAAAAAATGGCTTGTCGCGGGGAGTCGCAATAAAACTTAACGCCTGCTCTGTAATTAAATCGTGTGAGTACTGCTCCTTCTTTCCCTTTTCATTGCCAGTGAGGACTACTTTTTTATCGTTCTTCCAAAGATGCCCTGGATAATAATTGTGCGCTTCCCGCTGACAGTTGTAACCATAGAATTGGTCAAATCCTCGAAGCACAGGGTCGCCCACGGAACCTGGATAACCTTGCCCCCATTTGCCAAATGCACCCGTCGCGTAACCAGCTTTCTGCATTACCTCTCCCAACGTCACATACGACTTGGGAATAGGTACGTTGCCCTCAAATTCCAATGCGCGATTACCACGAATTGGGCAGTGACCGGTGTGAAGACCCGTCAATAAAACGCACCGAGCAGGCGCACAAACTGGAGCACCGGAATAGTGGTCAGTAAAACGCATGCCAGTCTTTGCCAGACTGTCAATATTTGGTGTCTTGATCAATTCCTGGCCGTAACATCCCAAATCTCCGTAACCTAAATCATCTGCCAAAATATAAATGATATTAGGTTGCTTCTCAGTTGCTTCGGCAGCGTTGAGCATCAGCAACGCTGCCAAAACTAACAGGACACATCGTGTTGAATAAAGGATCCACATTTTCATGTCTCACAAAAAAACAGCCTAGTAACTCCAAAAAAAAGACACCGCCAACTCGGTCAGCGATGCCTCTTGGATTCTTATTGTACCGACTTCAATTTGGCAGTGGGACAAAAAGCTAAATTCTTACTTTGAAAATTACTTTCCCTTGCCGAACGCTTTGCCCTTTCCCTTCGCTTTTCCTTCTGGCTTTCCTTTTGCGTTGCCTCTTGTATTTTGGAAAACAAACGTATCGCCAATCATCTCTTCAACTTCTTTCTTTTGCGACGGATTCAATTTCGAAAGCAATCGACTTCGCGCCTTATCTTGTAGTTTTGCCATTTCTCGCTGCAAGTCTTCCTGCATCTGTACTTGATAGTCTCGCAATTCCTGAGATTGCTCATCCGTAATCTTTAGGTCAGATTTAATTGGGTCAGACGTCAAAACTTGCACGAGGTCACGCCGCTGCAGTAAAGACTGCATTCTCAATTGCCTCAATCGCTTGACCTGATGAGGAAGCAACAACTCATTCATTTCTCGTTCAGCAGAGTCGCGAATCTCCTTAATTTGGCTCGCAAGATTTTCAGTATCTGTGAAATCAATTTCCCTTAGCTGATCCGCCATTTCTTTTTGCAAAGTTCTTTGTCGGTCCTGAAACTCCCGATACTGATCGTCAACCATCTCGATGTCTTCGCGAATACGCGGGTTAGACAAAAGACCAAGTTCACTACTCGCCGTGCCGTAACGGGCGGCAGTTGAACCAATCGGCTGCCCCTGAGCAATATCATTGATCAGCGGAATCAAAGATCGCAATTCAGGGTTTTCAGCCGATGCCCTTTTGGCCGACCCAATGAAATTTCCATATTCCTCTTTCGAGTCGAACATTCCACCCTTGCCTTCTTTGCCATCCTTTTCCTGACCGAAACAGGGAACGGCTAAAGCCAACACAAACAAACAAACGAGAATTTGATTAATTTTCATTATCCCAAAACCTTAAGAAACCATTTCAAACTAGACTCAAACTGCGACCTCGACATTTCAACGAGGTGACAGCAAACTTAATCGCGGCCTGCTAACGCCCACTGCTCCACCCAAGAGACCGAACCCAGCAAATACGCAATCCATACGTAAACGTACGGCATTACGCCGTAACCGTCAACCTTAGCAATTTGGAAACTATCTCCACCCAGGCAAGATTACTGAAAAAACTCGATCCACCACTGCAAAACAAGCTACCGGTGTCCCGCTAGGCTTTTGACTTTCTTTTGCAATGCTTTTAGTTTCTCCGAATGGCTATCGCGGGCGAGTTTTTGTGCCTTCCGGTCGAGGCCATGATTTGTAGCGTTGTCGTAAGCAATTTGCTCTTCTTTCATCTCAGCCACAACATGAGAAAACTCCTGACTCAAAGTTTCTTCCAGCTTAGCAAGCACACTCGCCTTACTCTTCCCCGTACTCAGGAAACGCCGCTTGTCTTTCATTTTTCTGGCAATCTCAATTTCCGCCTTCAACGCAAAAATTTCGCCGATATCAAAGTGCCCCTGTTCATGGTCGAGGAGGCGGACATTATACAGCTGCCGATTCCATGATTTTTTTGGCAACATAATCGAGTACACGTCGAGATCCGATACATAGATTTGAAACCGCTGATTCTTTTGGTGCAACTGATAACGATACTCGTACCGCACCTCTATTTCTGTGGATGCAGCATATTTCTTGATCGAATCCGGCGCTGCCCCTTGGTAATCTTTTTTCACCAATGGCCCCTGTTCATACCGTCGAGACTTCGAATCTGAATCCTGAGCTAGCGCAAAACCAGCAGACAGCGCACTGAGGCAAAAAATCGAAACCACGATCGTTAACCGCACCAAAGCTACTGTCCAGCTTAATTTAGAAACCAACAAATCTGCCTTAAAATAATTGCCTTAAGGAGTAGATGAACAAACCGCCAACCGCCTCCCATCATTGCATTCTAACAATCACTGCGGACTGTCAACTCGACAACACTCTCCTGACTGTCCTTGCAAAGCAGAAATCTACTCCTCAGACTCGCTTAAACAATACAGCTTCGAGGCGGTTCGCAATAACAATTTGTCACCTGCCACTGCTGGAGATGCGAGAGACAGTTCAGCCAAATCACTTGTTTCAAGTATTTTAAACTCGGGTCCCGGCTGAATTGTATAGGTCAAACCATCCTCGTTCAGACAAAAGATTTTTCCATTGTAGGCCCATGGAGAGGCCGTGAATGAACCACGCGGTTTCAACCGCTGCTTACCATAGACCTCTACACCCGTTTTGGCGTCGTGGCAGGTCAAAAAACCAAAATCGTAAAGCGTGTAAAGATAATCCCCATAGACCAACTGCGTGGTGTTGTAAGGTGCAGAACGCGGCGTATGCCAAGCGATAAACTCGTTCTCGGTATATTTGTCTGCATTAGGCGCAAGATCACCATGCGCTCCAGGCTTAATCGCAAATGTATTCTTGTGTGGAGCCCCGACATATCCAGAAGCTAAATAGCACAAACCGTGAGCCGAAAAGGGAGACGAAATCACAAGATTCGCTTTCCCGTCGAACTCCCAAAGGACATCGCCCGACAAAGAATATCCTCGATACTTTCGCTGTCCCGGAACTACAATTTCTGTCCTGATCTCGTTTTCCCAAACGAAGGGAGTCGACCACGTATGCGTTTCATCTCGTTTCTTGTTCCAGATTTCTTTACCTGTTGCTCCATCATAGGATGCAATCCAGGAACTCTCCAGATTGTCATAAACGACAATCAATTTCCCATCGTGAATAACGGGAGAAGACGCTGCTCCCCAATCGTTAAGAGTTTTTTTCGGCTCGATCTTTTTTGACCAAATCGAATTACCGTTTAGGTCATAACAGTAAATTCCTACGTCTCCAAAAACGACAAATAACCGCTCACCATCGCTCGCAGGAGTCTCCGCAGCATAAGAACTTTTGGGATGCCGCGGAATCAACGGCTGGCCAGTATGAGCTTCCTTCTTCCAGATTTGTTTCCCACTATTAAGGTCAAAGCAATAAACCATCCAATGATGCAAACCCTTCGCTGGATCTCGAACGCCTTCGCCCAAATAGAGTCCCTTTTTAGGTTTTACATTTTCTTCGTCGCCGACAACCGCTGTAAGAAAAACACGGTCTCCCACAACAACAGGACAAGACCACCCCCAACCAGGCACATCCGCCACCCATTTCACATTCTTTGTTTTTGACCACGATTCTGGGAGTCCCGAATTATCCGGTGCAAGACCGTCAGCATTGTTCCCCCGAAAACGCATTGAACTCGGCAGAGTGGAGTTCTTTTCTTGTGCTTCGCTCACCCCTTCAACCCAACACCAACTCACACCAATACAAAAACAGAGTACGCCAAACCACTTCTTAAAATTCGAATTCATCGCCTCAAACCTTTAGTATCGGAAACAACTGATTGTGCGGGCTACCACACGTGAAAATTAAAAACCATAACCCCCGAGCATCCTATCGCGCTGATCAACGTTTCGACCGAACGCCTCGTCATGCCCTTTGCCAACGTCAATCGTTAATAGCATTTAACTCCCGTCTATCTTCGAAACTTAAGCATTAAATGCAACTCAATTAGCAATTCATTTTACCACTTATTTCAAAATCTCTTTAATTCTGTCCTCTGTTTGACAGCACACGCCTCCTCTTTCAAAATGACAAGTCTTAGCTCAGCGTCAAAAATTGATAGTGATTCAAATCATTTACCGACAACTTAACCTCATTACTGCAACGCTCAATCCAAACCGAATGCCGACCAATGAACCCACTCAAACAAACTAGCCCACCTCTATTATGTCTCTGTCTGGGTTTAGCACTTTGCCTATTAACAACGCAATTTTCTATTGCCCAGACACCGATTGAATCTGGGGTTAAACCATTCCTTGGAGCGCCTATTTTAGAATCCACTCAGGTGTTCAAAAATGAGCGGTTTCCCAATGTCACGGTAACACGTCACGGGACGGTTCTTGCATCCTGGGGGAGCAATCACATTCGCGTTCGCCGCAGCGAAGATGGAGGTAAAACCTGGGGTCCGGAATTATCTATTACCAAGTCAGGAATTCATGGCGGGGGAACAACCGTCGACGAAAATACGGGAGACATCCTCATGTTTGTCGAAGACCACCATCCACCAGCACCACTGACGATGTATCGCAGTCAGGATGATGGCAAAACGTGGAAAGCGGATAAGACAAAAATTGAACCCGACAACAATGGCAATTTGCCTTCGATGCATATGAACGAACACGGCATCACGCTGCGGCATGGACCTCACCGGGGACGCCTCATTCGCGCATCCCGGTACTATGGAAAAAAGAACGATCGATCCGAGTGGCCTAACCATTACACCAACGCAATTTACAGTGACGACCATGGAAAGTCGTGGAAAACAAGTGAGCCGTTTCCGGAAAATGGCACCGGCGAGGCGACACTTGCCGAACTGTCAGATGGAAGAATTTACTACAACTCACGCGTCCACTGGCAGGAACGCCCCAACAACACTCGGCGCCGTAGCGCAATCAGCGACGATGGTGGACAAACCTGGAAAGACTGGGACATCGTTGAAATTCTACCCGATGGTCACCAACACCGATCCTACGGATGCATGGGAGGACTGGTCCGGTTGCCCATCGCCGGAAAAGATATTTTAATCTTCAGCAACATCGATACTGAAAACCCAAAACGCGAGCGTGCTACCGTTTGGGCAAGTTTTGATGGTGGAAAAACATGGCCAGTCAAACGCCTGGTGTTTGCAGGCGCATCCGCCTATTCCTCCCTAACCGCCGGTCGTCCAGGAACCGCCTCCGAAGGCTTGATCTACCTCCACTACGAAGGAGGACCCACCGGCGGATCACAGGTCGCTCGATTCAATCTATCTTGGCTTGCCAAAGGTGAATTAACAGGCGACGGCAAAATCCCAGAGGGAATGATTAACCCGTAAGCTCTGCCTTGCATCAGCACAAACTCAACATGCATCCGATCGAATCGCGGTTGCCTCCAGATTTTTGGTTCAGACCACAAAGATATCAATCATCTGCGTTCGATGCCTGCTCATAATCCCGAAGCAATTGGGCCATCTTAGGTCGGCTCTTTCGGATTTTATCTATTTCAAAATCTCTCCCGATTGCCTTGCCGATGCCCTCATAAATTTCCACGGTTCGTTTACTCAAATCAGAATTAATCACCTCGACAGGTATCCGGCCGTCGCCATTTTTTTTGTTCCGATCCGCACCATGCCTGAGCAGTAATTCGACAAATTCGAAATCGCAAAGAAACGCCGCTACGTGTAAAGAAGTATTTCCGTCTCGATTGCTACCTGAAACCCTTGCTCCTCTCTGGATCAAAAACTTACCGATCTCGACATTGCCCAGTAACGCAGCCTGACCTAGTGGAGTCCTCCCGTTTTCAGGATGGCGAGCACTCACGTTAGCACCTCGACGGACCAGATCTTTTACTTTTGGTAGATCATTTTCGGAAATCGCATCCCACAACCCTGACCGCGAAGGAACTCTATCTCTGCGTATCTTTTTCTCCGCAACAATGGCCGCCTGCTGGTCGGTTGTAACATGAAAGATGAAATCATTGCTGAAGAGGCCATTCGGGTTTTGAATCTGCAGCATATGCAAACCCTCCGGCGGCAACTCCACCAGCTCAATTTCAACATTGTCCTCTTGGGCTTCAACGCTTCCGGCAACGCGATGCCCATCGACAATCACCGCTGCACCTTCGGCAATGTGCCGTCCGCTAATCGCCATCTTTAAATTCCCCTCGTACAAAAACGGAAATTTCTGATGCCCTCGCTGAGCATGCAATGAACCCTTGGTCCAGAGTGCAGGTTGTGCCGCCTGATCCCGATGATTGCTTGCATGCCTTGCCGTAAAGGTACCCACAAACAGTTCCTGGTTCGCTAATTGGAGCAGTTCTTCCCGCGAATAAGACTCACCAAATTCAAAGGAACTCGACACCTGAGAACCGGTCGTTGACACCTTCGACCGTTCATTTAGCGATCGATATTTCCCCCCTTCCAATTCAGCGTCAAACTGCAACTGCACAGGGGATGACAATTCGCGATCCAAAAATACGCCATCTACCTGCAGGACAACTGCCCCCTCAGCAGAGGCACCTTCAAGAGCCTTGAGTAAATCATCTGATCGTCCCCGTTTCGCCGTGAAACGATTCAATGTCACCTGACGACCTAAAGCCCCGGAAACTCCAGTACTTCCCTCAAGAACCATCTTCCAGACTGGATTGAATCTCGCTCGTCCCCCCCATGACATTTTCCAAACTGACTCTTCATCTAAACCAGCCTCAGCGATCCTGCGAAAGAAAGGAAACTCGATAATATTTAACCGTCCTTGCGGAAGAATAAGCCAACGATCGTAAGCCCCTCGCCACGTTGGGGCGTCCATCCCAGAACCCGGCGTATTGGTACTCACTAAGTACGGCATCCGATGACAGTCTCCACAGACATTGAATTTAGTTTTCGAAGGATCATCGTCACCGGAAATATGAAACAGTTCAAAACCTTTTTTAGCTTCTCGCGATAAGACATTCGTGTAGGCTCTCCGTTGAGCCGGTGGAAATGGAACATCGAGAAGAAATTTCGACAGCGCATCTCGCTCGTTTCCTGACAGTGCCCCGACCTTTCCCTCATCGTTGACCACGCTCACTCCAACAGTGCTCATCGTAGAAGCAAGCGATCCATCGACAACACTTCGAATCGTTGAGACAGGGACATTCGGGTCACTATTAGGTTCCACATGAGCGCGAATGTTCGCACTATTATTTCCTCCATACGGGTCGCCGGGGATACCATCCCAGTGAAACGGAGCCGTGTCTCTCAACCCGCGTAGTGGCATGGTCGATCTCGGCATGATTTGATCCCCCCCTGTCACCACTGGAGTTTTCAAAACCCAAAGCAGCTGATCAGTGTGCCCGTCTGGATGGCAACTGGCACAGGAAAAGGTTCCGGTTGTTGATGCTTTCGCAGAATTAAAAACAGCACGGCCGTGTTTATACTCAGCCGGCGTTGGATCTTCCAACGAAATTGTCTCGGCCAAAATCGGTTGGGCCGGATCATCAAGGTCGACGATCGAAACAGTGTTAGCAATGCTGTTGTGCACCCATGCTCGTGAAACTTCTCCCGTCTTTTTGGATTCCAGTGCAATCCCACGCGGAACGGAACCCACGCCTACACGACCTAGCACTTTCCCTGTATCTGGATTGAGGGTGAACAGCTTATCGGAGCCTGCCGCAGTAACGACTAAGATCTGATCATCGTCGCTGACTTGGATTGCAAATGGGGTGGCAAGCGCATCTTGAGCGTCAAACTCAGCGGGGGGAGCAGGTTCCAAATCAATGAATTCCGGTTGGCTTGCCTCCAAACCCCTAAACTGAATTTTCGTGATCTGATTTAAGAAAGCGCGATTGCCCAGCTCCGCCAAACCGTGTTTTTTGGTTCCGGCTCGCCCGTTAATATCATTCCGAGCATCCGTTTGAGCCACAAAAACTCGACCTTTTGAGTCTACGGCCACACCGTAGAGCAAAGTTCCTATCGAATCGACGGTTTCGATTAACTCATCCGTTTTGGTATCGAAAACAAAAAGATCCCGATCGGGAACCTTCGGATGTTTGACAATATCAAGCACATGTCCCAAAGAAAGAACATTGTTGTTCGATATTGAGTGATCCCAAGCGTCAAAAGTTACCAGATCACTTCCAATCTCCTCTTTTTTACCACCCGAAAGCTGGGTTTGGTTATTGGATTCGAATGGAATCACATAGAGTCGATCTCCTCGAACAGAAATGGCTCGCGGATCCTGCCCGACAATTTCAAGCCGTTTAACGAGTTTTCGCGTCGGCACGTCGACAACCGCAATTTCATTTTCCGCCGAGAGCGCTACGTACGCTTTTTTATTACCTGCAAAGGCAATTCCCACCGGTTCGTCAAAATGAGTAGCGCGGCCCTTGGTTTCGAACGCCTGAATTGTCGCAACGACTTGCAAATAAGTTCGGCTCTTCGAATCGATATCGATCACACTGACCGAATCAGAAATATGATTGGCGACCCAAACTTCTTTACCGTCTGGGCGGACTGCGACACTGACCGGATCAATCCCAACATTTATCCGGTGCACAACTTCATTACTTGCCTTTTCAATCACATCGAGCGTATCGGCGGGCGTGTTGACCGCGAACACAAAACGATCGCTAACCGCAATTGGTGATGCATGAGGACTCATGTAACTTCGACTACCGATCTCACTCGGTAAGCGAATTGACTCGCTCGCAGCAACAGCCCGGTAAGCCCGACTGATTGCAAAAGTGTGGTTCGAATTTTTATCGTAGGCCGCCGAACCGGAAATGATACCAGCAGCGACTGAACCAATAACAACCCAAATACAAGTCAGTTTCACACGAACCACCTTAATAGCTTACGCTGGTTACACAATTTTATTTTTCACTTGCGTCCGCTGGCTTTTTCGCCACGTTCAACTTTTCAAGTTGCTCAACCATTTGTTTGCCATGCGCTCGCAAATTTACCTTTGACTCAATGTGCGCAATCTTTCCGTCCACATCGACAAAAATAGCTACGCGTTTCGAAAGTGTTCCTCGTTGAATTCCATAAGCTGCAGCGACTTTACTGTCGGTGTCACTGAGCAGGGGATAATCCAATTCCAGCTTTTCAGCAAACTGCTTGTTCTTTGCAAGCGAATCGCAACTTGCCCCAAAATAAGCTACGTCAAATTTCTTCAAATCATTGCCGCTTTCACGAAGCGACTTACATTGCATCGTTCAGCCACCGGTTAAGGCCATTGGATACCAGGAAACAACCACTGCCTTCTTTCCCTTAAAGTCTGACAGTTGATAAACCTTGCCGTCGCTACCAGTCATTTTCCAATTTGGAGCCGGGTCACCCACTTTTAATTCCTTACCTTGATTTGCGTTGTTAGTTTCGGTGCCCGCCATCGCATCGCTGCCTCCGCTAATCATGGCAATGACCAACGCACTAAAAGTCATCAAAAACTTCATGCTACTTTTCCTATGTCTAATAATTTCGTTTGAATTGCAAAGCCGCAAAACAACTTTGGACCGCAATTTCCCGACGCCTTAACAGCATCCATGGGGACATCTTAACCAAATTAATTTAACAGGCGTTCCGATACTCTCACACCGCAACAGTGATTTCACTCCAACACCAACAACTGCAACGCTTTACACCGAATTTATTGCTTTTCCGAAATACAATAGAGACTCTTCTCTCCTCGTAAAAACAATTGTTTTCCAGCTAAAGCTGGCGACGAGTCGATCCGTTCATTCAGCTGATTCACGGCAAGCACGTCAATCTTATCCGTACGATTCAATACCACGGTCTTTCCATTTCGACCCGTCAGATAAATCCGATCCTGTGCACCTACAGGGGAGGCATAGATGTTAGAAAGTTCCGGAAGTCGAGTTCGCGATACAATCTCATTTCCCGTTGCAGCATCCAGGCAAGTCAATATATTTCGATTGGACTGGCTGAAATACAACATCCCCCCGTATAGCAGTGGCGATGGGATATACGGTGTCCCCTGCTGCTTCTTCCAAACCACTGCATCTGTATCCGTGATGTCGCCTGTTTTAGACATTTCAAGTGCCAGCAATGAAAACCCTTCGTACCCGCTCATGCAGTAGACAACTCCATCTTGAGTAACTGGACATGGAATCACATTGCCAGTCAAACCACGACATCGCCAAATCACATCACCATTCGCCAGATCGTAACTGCGAATCTCATTCGAAGCGGCAGTAATTACTTGTGTCTTCCCTTCGTATTCAATCACTCGGGGCGTTGCCCAGGCGTTAGGTTCGTCTCTATTCTTTTCCCAAAGTGTTTTACCCGTTTCCGCATCGAGAACCGAAATGGTTGATTGCTTCGAATGGTCTCGAACGACGACCAGCTTTCCATCGTGGATCACCGGCGAACAACCCTCACCAAGACTTGACCCCACAAACGCTTTTCCGAGATCTCTTTGCCACACAAGTTTTCCGTCGAAATCGAAACAATAAAGTCCTGCTGAACCGAACCAGCAATACAACCGCTTTCCATCGGTTGTCGGCGACGCTGAGGCAAAATCATTATCGCCATGGTGTCCCTCATGAGGAATTCGCTCATCAGCGACCTGACGCCAAAGTTCTTTTCCAGAATGACGGTCGAGGCAGATAACAACAAACTGGTGGACTGCATTGGGAGTTTTAATGTCAAAAAAGTTACGCTTGGGTTGATCCTCTGGATTAGGAATGGAGGCATCCAACTTGTCCGTTTTAATCGCGGTCAACAGAAATACTTTGTCTCCCCAAACAATTGGCGTTGAGCCACCTTCGCCGTCGACCGGCACCTTCCATTGAATATTTTTAGATTCACTCCACTCTAGTGGTGGCTGGGCGGTTGCCGACACGCCTGTAACATTCGGCCCACGCCAATGATGCCACTGGTTTGCAATTTCATCGATTGATTGAGCGTCCCCTGCGTCAACAGAAACTAGCGAGACAAAGACCGCACAAAACAATGTCAACAAAAAACGATTCTTCTGATTTGCAATTCTTACTTTTGCAAATAAACACTGGCAATTCAGGACCAAGACAAACCTCCCGTGCTTGTTGAAAAACTCTCTGAAGGGACACCCATTTTATTTAACATGGTGAGATATAAATTACTGAGCGGCTGATTGTTCTTTTGATCAAAGGCTACATACTTCCCATGCTCAAAACCGCCACCGGCGAGAAAGATAGGAAGGTTGCTCGGATCGTGAGCATTTGCATTTCCAAGATTACTGCCGAACATCACCGTTGTCTTATCTAACAGACGAGCACCCGCCTCCTCTTTCATTTTCAGTTGATCCAGAAGCCCCCCATAACAACCAAGAATGGCCGTTTCTATCTTCTTCAGCTGAGCAATTTTGGCTTCGTCCCGGCCATGGTGTGAGAGATTATGGTGCTCGGAATTAACGCCTTCTATTTGAGGCACAACGTGATGGTCTTGAATAAAGACACTAACAATTCGGGAAGAATCCGATTCCAAAATCAGTGGAATCATTTGAAACAACAATCGAGTTCGCCCGATCAAATCCGCTTTGCTAGGAATATCCTTTGGAGGCTGGGCCGTGGTCTGGGGCTTGGGGCGATCGAACCAAACTTCTGCCGCCGCTAAATCTCGCTCCGCATCTCGAATCGATGAAAAATACTCATTCAGCCGATCTCGATCTGCCGCGGTTGCTGTTTTTTGCATCGACCGGGCCTGAGATTTCAGTTCATCGAGAATACTCTTGCCCTGTCTTAGTTTCCGTTTTTGCAAACTTAACTCGCGGGCATTTCCTTGTAAAAACAAATTAGAAAACAAACGGGCAGGACTGTACTCCGCCGGTACCATCACGCCA
>ENA-OREB01000030-OREB01000030.1-marine-metagenome-genome-assembly--contig:-NODE-30-length-74282-cov-3.794340_pt1 | contig 74282 bp, 64 predicted proteins | sample MGYA00248625_ERZ508552 | MGnify/ENA primary metagenome ERZ508552 (study PRJEB26219, sample SAMN06267888) | marine metagenome | isolation source: Monterey Bay, California, USA | place: USA:Monterey Bay...
TTTTGATTTTCCCAAAGGTACGCGTTGCCGACATCTTGACTACCACCAAAGGCCTATCCAACAGCGATAGGCAATCCGCATTTAATCGAATTAAGGCGAAACACTTTGATTTCGTCCTGTGTGACCCGGACCACCTTGGCGTTGTGTGTGTCCTAGAACTGGATGACAAGTCACATAAGAAAGCCAGCAGGCAGCAACGGGATGAATTCTTGGATAGTGCTTGTGAAGCAGCAGGCGTTCCTCTGATTCACTTCCAAGCGAAAGCCGCCTACGCACAATCTGAAATAGAGAAAACACTCGGACCCTATTTGCCGCAGTTAGAGAAAGTGGCAATCACTCTTAACCCTGAATCTGAGAAAGCGGCCACCATTGCGAAGCATGAAGACGAACAGGTCGATGATGATACGAATACGCAACCCAGCAAGGCCGCGGCTGCGAGTGCGGTTGAACCAATCAAGCCTCAAAGCTGCCCCAAATGCCACTCAGAACTGGTCAAGCGGGTTGCTAAAAAGGGGAAGAATGCTGGTAAAAAATTCATGGCATGTAGCGCCTATCCCAAGTGTCGGTTTGTACTCAGTGCCTGATACGGTTTAGGAGTTGATCAACTCCGATCAATCATTATCTGCCAGTCTCTCCTGGCAGTCACACAACTGAGAATTAAGGGCAGATTACCTACACGCTCTCGTCTTGCTCCGCAGGATGGGCAGAAGCCGCGACCCTTACAGGAGAAAGCGACAAGGTGCTCGTGCCGGCAGCCATCGCACTTTACCCGCAAGAAACCATGTTCGAGGCGCCCGCAGCGCAAGTACTTACGGAACTCTTCGACGACGAAGGCGGGCAACGACGCGTGGTTCAGTGTCAGTTCGCCGGTAAGCGTAGACAGGTGTTGTTCAACAATCGGGTAGAGCGCGGTTTTTTCCGGTTCGTGGCGCCGGTAGCGGTGACCAATGGGGGCCGGTGAGACGGCCGGTTTTTCAAGGTTATTCCTGACCAAGTTATTGGAGATTCCCATATAGATATCTTCAGGGATCCCATGATCGCTTTCAGCAGCAGAATCATTGTGCTACTCGTAGGTAAAACCTCAGGCGCACTGTGAGCACAGCTCGTTTACCCAGTTGGTCAAACATTTGGGTCTTAAGCTCGCAGGTGATTCAACAAAATCAGGTAGAGTGGCATGGCGGGGTTCCTGCTCGGATTGCAGTCGCGGTGGTGCGAGCCGGTTTATTGATTGACCGTTTGAGATACGCATTTGGGGTACACTTTTTCCCAGTGTAGGTTTGATTGGTGCAGGGAGTACTAATAGGTCATTGATAAATTGAACTTAATCTAGCTAAAGATAGCTTAAACGAACCAGGACGGCGGGTTCGAATGGTGTCCCTTGTAGATGAAGAGAAGTCATTGGAAGGAGTTTATGCACCAAAAACCAACTTGAACGCAGCTTGTTTTCGGAGCCTCTCAAACCATCGACCTCACCCAGCCCTTATTTCTAGGCATCTGTAAGGCATCTCGATATACACGCCCCGCTTATCGATCACAGTGTTATGACCCTGCAGGGCGAAGCTCCTCGACACCGGATTCCCGACCAACCAGCAATAAATCTGCAGGCCTTTTGGCAAACAGCCCCTGGGTGACTACACCGGTAAGACCATTAATGGTGTCTTCCATAGCACAGGGGTCGGTGATCGAGAGGCCGTGAACATCAATGATCATATTGCCATTATCTGTGACGAATCCCTGACGGTAGACGGGTTGGCCGCCCAGGCCGACAAGTTTCCTGGCGACCGCTGATCGGGCCATCGGAATGACCTCAACAGGCAACGGAAATTTACCAAGAACGTCTACAAGCTTGGTGTCATCCACGATACAGACGAATTGCCTAGCGACAGATGCAACGATTTTTTCCCTTGTCAGTGCGCCGCCGCCGCCTTTGATCAATTCCAGGTTTGGGTTGGTCTCGTCGGCTCCATCGACATACACAAGTAGTTCGTTGACGTCGTTCAGGTCATAGACCGGAATCCCGTGCTTGTTGAGGCGATCGGCTGTTGCTTGAGAACTGGCCACGGCGCCATCGAATCGGTGACGAGACTTCGCAAGAGCGTCAATGAAAAAGTTTGCCGTTGAGCCGGTACCTACACCGATGACTGCTTCTTTAGTGAGCAGCGGTTCGATGTAGTCAGCTGCACTTTGGCCAACGGCGGCTTTTAATTCGTTCTGGTTCATCAAAATTGGCACCAATGTGAAGAATCGGGGGATCGATTAGTTCAGCTTAATGATCGTGCGCCGTAATGGTAGTGAGCTTTATCGACAGTGATCCGGCCCGGCTTACACAAACTGCATCCAGTTGGCTAAGATGAGCGTACCTTCAAGACGGATCCTGCGCGTGGAAAAGTATGTAAAAAAAATCCTTGAGGCGAATGTTTATGACGTTGCCATACAGACGCCTTTGGAAGTGGCTCCTTTGTTGTCATCTCGAACGGGCAGCGAGGTGTTATTAAAGCGTGAAGATATGCAGCCGGTTTTCAGTTTCAAGGTTCGCGGAGCGTACAACAAGATAAGTCGCCTTACACCCAGGGAGAAGAAAAAAGGGGTCATTACGGCCTCTGCCGGGAATCACGCGCAGGGTGTGGCGATGGCCGCTACCACGCTTGGTATCAGGTCCAGAATCGTGATGGGCGAAAATACGCCTTCAATCAAGATCGATGCGGTAAAGGCCTTTGGCGGGGAAGTCATTCTGCACGGGGATACCTACGACGAGGCCGCCGGGTTCGCGCGTAAGGAAGCGACTCGCTCAGGCGCTATCTATATACACCCCTTTGATGATGCTGATGTCATCGCAGGGCAGGGAACAATTGGGATGGAGATAATGAGGCAATATACGGGCCCTCTTGATGCCGTCTACGTGCCAGTAGGCGGAGGTGGGTTGATTGGCGGTATTGGTGCGTTCGTTAAGTACCTCCAGCCTGAATGCAAAATCATTGGCGTGGAATGTGAAGGGTCAGCTGGAATGTCCGCTGCACTGAAAGCCGGAAGGAGAGTCTCTCTACGGGCGGAAGATCTTGACCAGTTTGCCGATGGCACCTCTGTTCGGCAGGTTGGTAAGGAAACGTTCGCGCTGGCAAAGCAGGTAGTTGATGAGGTAATCACAGTAACGGTCGATGAAATCTGCGCCGCGATTAAGGATCTGTTCGAGGATACTCGTACCATTGCCGAACCATCAGGGGCCCTCGCGGTAGCGGGATTAAAGAAGCATGGGCTAAAAGGAAAAACCGTCGTGGCCGTCGTCAGCGGGGCTAATGTTAACTTCGATCGGCTTCGTCATATCTCGGAGCGAACAGAAGTCGGTGAGCGGCGTGAACTGTTGCTGGGTGTGAGTATTCCCGAGAAGCCCGGTAGTTTTCGGAAATTCTGTTCCGCCATTGGCAAACGCAGCATCACGGAATTTAACTATCGTTATGCTCACGAAGGGCCAGCACATGTCCTGGTTGGTGTCCAGACATCAGTCCTTGAAGACAAGTCAAAGCTCATCACGAAGCTTTCCTCGCGCTACGAGGTTCAGGATTTATCGGATAACGAGGTGGCTGTTGTCCATGTTCGACACATGGTGGGTGGGGTTGCGCAAATTGAAGATGAAAAGCTGTTTCGGTTTGAATTTCCTGAGAAACCGGGTGCTCTATTAAAGTTTCTGGATTTGCTGGGCAATGAGTTCAACATTTGTATGTTTCACTATAGAAATCATGGCTCAGCTTTTGGCAGGGTCCTGGTCGGGATTCAAATTCCTGCAGGCCGGATGAAGTATTTTCTGGGACAGCTGGATAAAATCAATTACCGGTACTGGAATGAATCCGGTAACCCTGCATACCACCAGTTCCTTACAGCAGGCTAGTCAGCTTTATCCGCGCTGTTGTCGTCTTCTGGATTGATATCGGCGTGAAACTGCACGAATTCCTCTTCAAAAGAGAATAAAGACAGGTCCTTGATTCGATCTACGTACAGCGTTCCGTCGAGGTGATCGAATTCGTGCTGGAATACGGTGGCCAGAAAACCGTGTGCTTCAATGCTTTTATTGACACCGTCCGGGGCCAGATAATCAACCCGGATATGCTGGGGGCGTTCAACGTATCCCATCATGCCTGGTACCGAAAGACAGCCTTCCCAGTAACCGGCCGTTTCCTCGGCCATGGAAGTGATCGTTGGGTTGATGTAGACCTCGAAAGGCGTGTGCTCAATTTCACCATAGCGAGTGTTGGTGTTCTCGATCTCGATGACGACGATCCGAAAGCCTACATCAATCTGCGGAGCGGCCAGGCCAATACCACCATAGGCGTGAAGGGTTTCCCGCATGTCGGAGATCAGTTCGTCGAATTCTGCAGAGCCAAGGCGTTCAGCGGGATACCGTGCTGCCGGGACTCTCAGGTGTGGATGCCCCATGCGAATTACTTCTTTTACTGTCATTGATAGCCTTCCTGGGATAATAGTGAATGCTTCCTCACTGGCAGATAGCCTCGGTCTATGATATCAGTTGCCACGGGTTGGTGGCTAAAGGCTTGCTTATTCTGGAGAACCGCTATAAGTTGTGCGGCCGAGGCAGAAATGCTGAAAGTACCCTACGGAGTTCGTGAAACTCGTGAAGAAGAAACCCGATCTAATGATCCTCCTGTTTATACTGTTTGGCCTGGGTGTTGTGTTGAGCGCTGGTGCGTCCTTGATCTAGTTGGTGCTTGTTCTTCTGGGTAGTCTCTCAAGCACGCGGTCTTCGGTTATCACTGCATGCATCGGTACGTCGTGCCTTGCTGGTTCAAAATCAGCCCGTTGGCCCTCAAAAGCCAGGCCGACCAGTTTGCTTTGCTGGAAGCGTCGGCTATCAAACGCTTTGTCGTAATAACCTCCGCCCATGCCAATTCGATCGCAACGATCACTAAACCCGACGACGGGTGCGCACACGAAATCTATGTCAATTCCTCGAATATAGTTTCCTGGCTTAACTGCTGGTTCCCTGATGCCAAAACGGTTCTCTCGAAGTGGGGTCTCCCCCGGTAAATATTGCGCGAACATCATGGATTGGTTTTGCCACACCCTGGTATTAATGACGGGAAGATAAATCGCCTTGCGAAGCAGTTGCGCGAGTTCGATGACGGGTGATGTGTCAACTTCTTCGGGGAGTGACAGGTATACAGCGAATTTTTTACAGCGTCGAAATGGCAAGTATCGGGCAAGATTTTGTGCGAGCAGTAGCGATTTTTCTTCGCGTTCCACTGGAGTGATCGCACGGCGCGCGGACCTAAGGGATTTTCTCAATTGGCTTAAGGACATACTGGCCTCGATAATTAGTTCCCCAAATTGCCGCTGTACTAATAGGCCCTTGAACCCTGCGGTTCAAGGCGGTGGTCTCCTTATGACCTCAGGCTTTCCGCTGAACGGACGTGCACATGGTCGATGAAAAAAGACCTCCTGGTTATCGCTTAAAGGGTCGAGGACATATCGACTGGCGAACAACCCAGGGAACTAGAGAGCAAGTATAGCCGTTTGAAGGGCTGACCAGAACAGCGGATTAGGTTTTTGCTTTAAGTCGGGTTAGAGCGGTATCCACCTTATTGTGCAGATTCTGGATTTCGGACTGTTGGTCGGCAAGCCTGGAAGAAATCTCGGTTTGCTTGGAGTCCAGTTGAGTGGCCTTTGCAGACTGTGCTAATAGATCATTGGTAAGGTTAAGCGCCGCCATTACGGCCAGGCGGTCCAGACCAAATACATTTGAATTTTGTTTCATCTCGCGCATTTTCTGGTCCAGGAACTGGGCAGATTGCTGTAGGGCTGTTACTTCGCTCTCTTCACAACTGACCTGATAGTCCTTGTCAAGGATGGAGACGCGTACAGTCTTTGATTCTGACATTGGTTTAGTCCTGTTCTAGAGACTTCAGGCGCATAATCATCGCCTCGATTTTGGCTTTGGCCATTTCGTTCTTTTCAAGCAGGCTGGTTCTTTCCTGCGTCCAGTTCGCACGATCGGTTTCTATCGCTCGATGTTTACTATCCAGCTCATCGCAAAGGGTGATCAGCTCGTCGATCCGTTTCTCAAGGGTGTTGATATCCACACCGGTACTCAACTTAAAGGACAATTAGGAACTATAAAGCGGGACAATCCTGTTGTTCAAGCTGAGTTGGAGTAAAATCGTCATTCTGTTGGGGAATGTTCTACCACCAGGTCAAAAACCGAGGCTGATTGATATGACTGTATTTGAGCGTTTCCGCGATGAATTATCCCGGGCAAGCGTTGATCTTCACCCATCCGAACTGCACGGGATGCTTATTGGCTACCTGTGTGCGGTCAAGGATAGCTCTGGGCCAGGGCAGCGAAGGCCCCTGTTTGAAGCCTGGATTGACTGTCAGGCGCCTACTTCCGTATTGAATATGCTTGAAGAAGCCTATACGCAAAGCCTGGACAGTCTGGGTGAATATGCAGATTTTGATTTTGCGCTGGTGATTCCCGGGGATGACGAAGGGATTACTGAACGAGCAGAAGCTGTGTTTTTATGGTGTAGTGGTTTTCTTTCAGGCTTTGGTGAATCCGGTCGTCAGCTAGATGCAGACGATGCTTCAGATGTTAAGGAAGCCCTTCAGGATATGGGTCGAATTGCGGCAATGTCGGAAGAAGTCACTGAAGGCGAAGATAATGAGTCGGACTTGACCGAGATTGTCGAGTTCATACGAATCAGTACTTTACTTATTTTCGCGGAAACAGAATCGAAAGGGACCCACTAAAGTTGCCGAGAAAAAAGAAGGCGCTCAGGGCTATTGCACAAGCGGAGTATGCCAGCAGGCGCCGTGAGCTGTCAGCATTCATGGATGAAGGCAGTATTGCCATTGTCCCGGGTGCGAATCCAAAGATTCGTAATGGTGATGTGCAATATCCGTTTCGCCAGGATAGCGATTTTCGTTATCTGACGGGGTTCGATGAACCCAATGCGGTATTCGTGCTAATCCCTGGACGGGAGCATGGTGAGACGCTGTTGTTCTGTCGTGAACGAGACAATGAGCATGAGCGCTGGCATGGACACGTTACTGGGCCTGAGTTTGCGATGCAGCTTTTTGGGATGGATGATGCGTTTCCTGTATCCGATATAGATGATATCTTGCCGGGCTTGATAGAGGGTCGGTCGAAGCTCTATTACGCCATGGGCGTAGACCGGGATTTCGACCATCAGGTGATCGAATGGGTTAAGAAAATTTCTCAAAGTGACCATCTTGGCGCGGAGTCGCCGGGTGAGTTTGTTCAGCTTGATCATTATCTGCATGAACTTCGGTTGTTTAAAAGTGCTGCCGAGATAGCGCTGATGAAGCTGGCTGCTGATGCCACGGTTAAGGGCCATTGTCGGATTATGCAGAAAACGCAGCCCGGTATGATGGAGTACGAACTGGAAGCGGAGCTGATTCACGAATTTTCGATCAACGGCGCACGCTACTGTGCGTACCCCCCGATCGTTGGCGGTGGGGCGAATGCCTGCGTATTGCACTATGTTGCCAACAATGAAGTTCTTGCCGATGGCGACCTTGTGCTTGTAGATGCAGGTGGTGAATATGAGGGTTATGCCTGTGACCTGACACGGACTTTTCCTGTTAATGGCAGATTTTCAGAAAGTCAGGCCAGGGTCTATGAAGTGGTTTTGCGTGCCCAGGAAGCTGCCATAGCAGCGGTGAGACCCGGCAATACCTGGAATGAGCCGCATGAAGCGGCGATCAGGGAGTTGAGCAAGGGGCTTGTCACACTCGGCGTATTGTCAGGAAAGCTTGATGAACTCATTGGTGAAGAAGCCTATTTACCTTACTGTATGACCAAAACCGGACACTGGCTTGGGCTGGATGTTCATGACGTTGGAGACTATCAGGTGAATGGTCAGTGGCGGGTCTTCGAGGAAGGAATGGTGACGACAATCGAGCCGGGGATTTACTTCAATGAAAACATGATGGAAGTACCATCGGAGTATCGAGGAATTGGTGTCAGGATAGAAGATGATGTGTTGGTAACAAAATCAGGAAACGAGGTTTTGACGGGGCAGGTGCCTCGTACGGTAGATGAAATTGAAACCCTTATGGGGGGCTACTCGTGACTGATGTGGTGATCATAGGTGCAGGTTTCATTGGGATGTCTTTTGCACTGGCTGCACACAAACAGGGTTTCGATGTTGAGGTCTATGATAAGGCCGCTGCGCCGGTGTTGCCTAAAACAGCGACTTCACAAGTGATCGCCGTTAATCCGGCTTCCGCAGAATTTCTGTCGGGAATTGGCGTCTGGAACCTGATTCCCGAAAGATTTGTCACGCGATACGATCAGATGTCGGTCTTTGACGGGCAGGGAAGTGGATCGATATCTTTCACGGCAGAGGAAGGTGGGCAGCCGTGTCTTGGGTATATCGTAGATCAGGTCGCACTTCGGGTGGCGATGAGCGAGTGCGCCTTAAGTCAGGGACTTGAGGTGAAATGGACAGAGACAGTTGATATTGATGAGCTTCAAACAGACTTATTGGTAGCGGCAGACGGCGCTCACTCAGCTACCAGGGAAAAGCTCGGACTGAAAAAGATCGGTTATTCATACGATCAGAGCGCGACGGTCTGTGTTGCACAATTCGGTTCAGAGCTCATCGAGGAGCGCGGCCAAAAGGCATATCAATGGTTCTGTGATTCCGGGCCACTGGCGCTGCTGCCACTCGGTGATCAGGGTCAATTCGCCGTGGTTTGGTCGAGCAGCGAGGATATGGCTGCAATCAGTGAAACCGCGTTCATTTCAGCCCTTGAAGATTCGACCGAGAATAAGCTCGGCCGGGTACACGGGGTATCATCGCGACACAGTTTCCCGTTGATGCAACAGCAGGCTTGGCGGTATGTGACTCAAGGAGCGGTATTGCTGGGAGATGCAGCGCATGCGATCCACCCGCTGGCGGGTCAGGGCGCAAATCTAGGCTTTGCTGATGCGAGCTGCCTGGTCACCGAGCTCTGCGCAGCAAGGCTTGAAGGCCGAGGTATTGGGGATCTAGATGTGCTGAAACGATTCGAAACAAAACGTAAAACAGAGAACCATCTTGCCGCATTGGCGATGGAAGGCTTCCATCGATTGTTTACGTCTGATTCAAGTATCATTGGGCTGGTGCGTAGTCGTGGATTGCGTTTAGTAAATGAAAATAAAACACTAAAGCGGCTAGCAATTAGTGTCGCGTCTGGCCGAGTCTAGTAGACTACACGGCTTTGCAATTCTGTATTTTTCATGGGTAAGAAAACCCCCCTATTCGAAAAGCACGAATCCCTTGGCGCCAAAATGGCTGATTTTAGCGGTTGGGATATGCCGATTCACTACGGATCACAGATTGAAGAACACCACGCGGTCAGACAGGGCGCCGGTGTGTTTGATGTCTCACATATGACGGTCGTTGAGCTGCATGGAACAGATGGCATGGCCTATCTGGATCGATTACTGGCTAATGATATTGGGCGGGTAAAAAACTCCGGTCAGGCGATGTACTCGGCAATGCTGAGCGAGACAGGTGGCGTTCTGGATGACCTTATTGTCTATGCAACCGGTGATCCATATCTGGTGGTGGTGAACTGCGCGACAAGGGGGAAAGACCTGGCGTGGATGCGGCAGGTGGCCGAAGGGTACGAGTGTGAGGTTGTTGAACGGACTGAATTTGCTATTTTGGCGATCCAGGGCCCTTGCGCCATTGAAAAAGTGAAGTCGGTCGTCGGAGAAGAGAAAGTTGCCCTAATTGAAGGTTTGAAGGTCTTTCAGGGCGGATGGTGCGATGGCTGGTTTATCGCGCGTACAGGCTATACCGGAGAACAGGGTGTCGAGATAATCTTGCCCGAAGATCAGGCGGTGTCCTTTTGGGACAGCCTTCTTGAAGCAGGTATCAGGCCCATTGGTCTGGGCGCGAGGGATACGTTGCGGCTTGAAGCGGGCATGAACCTGTATGGCAATGATATGGATGAATCCGTGACACCGCTTGAATCGTACATGGCTAATACCGTGGTTCTTGAGGGCCGAGACTTCATAGGCGCTGACGCCCTTAGAAAGCAGACTGAGCATGACGAGCTTGTTGGCCTTGTCATGCTTGGCAAGGGTATTTTGCGAGCGCATTACCCGGTCTTCAGTAACGACGCGCCGGTAGGAGAGATTACTTCAGGCGCTTTTTCGCCAACCCTTGGGAAATCTATTGCGCTGGCAAGGGTTTCTGCAACGTCATCCAATATGACGGTTGGGATTCGGGGCAAGATGCAGGCAGTTGAATGTGTCAACCCGCCCTTTGTTCGAAATGGAAAACAAGTTTACAAACTAAGAAAAACATAGATAGATAAAGCTGGAGAAATACTATGGCGGAGTTCCCGACAGAATTGCGGTACCTGAAAAGCCACGAGTGGGTGAAACAGGAAGGAGATATGGTTGTCGTGGGTATTTCTGATCATGCTCAGGATGCGCTAGGTGACGTGGTTTATGTGGAACTGCCGGAAGTTGCGGCGGAGTGCCAGGCGGGTGATGAGATAGCGGTGGTTGAATCTGTCAAGGCAGCATCAGACATTTACGCGCCTATTGCAGGTACCGTTGTTGAAGTTAACGCGATGCTTGAGGATTCTCCCGAACTGGTCAACGAGAAGCCGTATGCCGATGGCTGGTTTTTCAAGATAAGGATTTCAGATTCGGCGGCAGTTGAAGGTTTGCTCACCGCTGAGCAATATCAGGCGCTCTGTGAAGCGGAAGAACACTAAACCGGGCGGCTTGCCATACTTAAGCTGAGTCCCCCAAGGAACCAAAATGCCATTTGTCCCGCATACCCCTAATGACGAGCGAGTTATGCTCGCGTCGATAGGGGTCACTTCCATTGAAGCACTTTTTGATGAGATCCCCCAGGCTCTTAGGTCTGGTGAGCTGAAACAGACGCCGTCAGGAGTCAGTGAGATGGAGCTGCTTCGGACAATGAATGAGCGAGCCCGCCTGGATGAGATGCATTTGTCGTTTATCGGCGCGGGGGCTTACGAGCATCATATTCCCTCCGCTGTCTGGGATCTTGTCGGCCGTGGCGAGTTCATGACCGCCTACACCCCATATCAAGCAGAGGCCAGCCAGGGCACGCTGCAATTGATCTATGAATTCCAGACAATGATGACTCGTCTGCTTCAGATGGACGTGGCCAATGCTTCGGTCTACGACGGGGCGACGGCAATGGCGGAAGCTATTTTGATGGCAATTCGGGCGAACAAAAAGAACAAGTCGCGACGGGTGCTGGTTGCCGGTGATATCAACCCGGCATATGTCGAAGCCTGTCAGGTGATTGTCCGTAATCAGGGGATCGAGCTGAAGGTCGAGAGTTTTAATGAAGACGCCGGAGTGATTGAGCGGGTTGCTGAACCAGGAGATTTTGCTGCTCTGGTAGTGAGTTATCCTAATTATTTTGGCTGCTTGCCGGATGTCGATGCTTTGACTGACTGGTGTCATGAGCATGGAGCGTTAATGGTTGGTGTCGTCAACCCGACCGCGATGGCTTTACTGAGGCCACCAGGTGAATGGGGAAAAGAAGGCGCCGACATCGCGGTGGGTGAAGGGCAGCCGTTAGGAATCCCTGTCTCGTCGGGCGGCCCATACCTGGGCTTCATGTGTTGTAAACAGGCGATTGTCAGGCAAATGCCAGGCAGGGTTATTGGCAGAACCAGCGATGTGGACGGCAGTGATGGATTTGCCCTGACACTCCAGGCACGAGAGCAACATATCAGGCGTGCCAAGGCGACCTCTAACATCTGCACCAACCAGGGGCTGCTGGTGACTGCGGCGACGATATATCTCAGTCTGCTAGGCGATATAGGGCTGCGGTCTGTAGCGGTTCAATCCCACCAGGGATTACAGCAGTTGCTCAGGAATCTTGAATCAACCGGGAAAATAAAGACACGGTTTACCGGGCCATTTTTTCATGAAGCAGCGATTGAATTGCCGATACCAACAAGGGAAGTACTACCCCTTATGGCTGAACAGGGGATCCTGGGCGGCTATGATCTTGGTTTATCTTTTCGGGCGCTGGAAAATTGTTTGCTGGTTAACGTAACGGAAACAAAAACGGAGCAGGACCTGGAGCTATACGGCACCGTGCTCTCGAATGTGCTGGAGGCAAAGGGATGTTGATTTACGATTTATCCAGCGAAGGTCGAACTGCCCCCGCGCAGTTTGAAAGAAGAGATGGCGATCCTCTTGACCTGCCTGAAAAACACATGCGTAAGGGGCCGATCGGGCTACCCGGAGTTTCTGAACTTCAGGTGGTCAGGCATTTTACCAACCTTTCGAAAAAGAATTTCTCGATTGATGGCCAGTTCTACCCTCTAGGGTCGTGCACCATGAAATACAATCCAAGAGGTGCTCACAAGGCCGCGAGCATCCCTGGTTTTCTGGCTCGTCATCCATTGGCGCCTGAAGCTCAGTCGCAGGGTTTGTTGGCCTGTCTTTATGACCTTCAGGAATATCTTAAAGACGTGACCGGTATGAAGGCGGTATCCCTAACGCCGATGGCTGGTGCACAGGGAGAGTTCGCCGGTGTAGCGATGATTCGGGCCTATCACGAAAAACGGGGAGACCTGGCGCGAATGGAAATTTTGGTGCCGACTGCTGCGCATGGCACAAACCCCGCGACTGCCGTCATGTGTGGTTATAAAGTTCGGGAAATTGCGGTTACAGCGCATGGCGACGTGGACCTGGATGCCCTAAGGGAGGCGGTGGGCCCGCAGACTGCGGGTCTCATGATGACGAATCCCTCGACCTGTGGGGTGTTCGAGCGAAAAGTTCAGGAAATCGCCGAGGTCGTGCATGCGGCCGGCGGGTTGCTCTATTATGACGGAGCCAATCTCAATGCAATCCTTGGCAAGGTCAAACCTGGGGATATGGGGTTTGATGTACTGCATATGAACCTTCACAAGACCTTTGCGACACCTCACGGTGGTGGTGGTCCAGGGGCAGGCCCGGTTGGTGTTGGTGAGCGCTTGGTGCCTTTTATTCCAACGCCTATTGTCGGAAAGGAAAATGCTTCTTACCGATGGTTGACGAGAGCCGATATACCGGATTCCATTGGGCGTTTGTCAGCGTTTATGGGGAATGCTGGTATCTTGTTGCGGGCCTATGCGTACGCTAGATTGCTTGGCAGGGAAGGTATGCACCGGGTGGGAGAGTTTGCTACGTTAAATGCGAACTATATGGCGCGTGAGCTTGAGAAAGTTGGATATACCCTGGCGTACCCTGAGCGCCGTGCTACTCATGAGTTCATTGTAACTTTGTCAGAACAAGCGAAGGAACTCGGCGTGACTGCGATGGATGTGGCGAAGCGTCTCCTGGACTATGGCTACCACGCGCCAACGACCTACTTCCCATTGCTGGTACCGGAATGTCTATTAATCGAGCCAACAGAAACGGAAACGAAGGAAGAGATTGATGGATTTGTTGCGGCGATGGCGTCGATTCTGGAGGAAGCGAGAACTAACCCTGAAATTGTGACAAGCGCGCCACATACAATGCCGGTCAAAAGGCTGGATGACGTAAAAGCGGCAAGGGAACTAGATCTCGCCCTGGGCCGGTAGCATCTTCGTAAAATCCTCCAGTTGTTGTTCCAGAAAAGCAATCAATAACACCAGCCGGGAAGACGTCGCTTCATCGGGCTGTCCCACAGCGGGCAGCAGAGTTTGGGCTTCCAGCAGGGTTGCGTTAAATGTCTGGGTACTTTCTGGATTCAATGCGATAAGGAAGTGGTTCAAACCAACGGGCTCGTCTAACAATTCCGCTATGGCGTCAAGCTGTATGGTGACATTCTGAGCGGCGCCGTTGTTGCGCGGAAGATGCTCGTCGAGGAGACCGAGTTCAGAGAACATCAATTGTAACCGCCGCTGTATCTGTAACAGCAATAGAGGATAGGAATCCGGGTTGGTTTCAGATTCAGCCTTCTGGGCGCGGGAAAAAGAGGTGATATCTGCTAGCAAAAGTTCTGCTACCAGTTGAACTAATTGTTGGCGTTTTTGGTAATTGGGCGCATCGCTCCCAAAGTCCTCAATGTCTCGTTCGAACGCATAGTACTCAAGCACATGAAACCCAAGAGAAACCTCGGAGGCGTCGGTAATTTGGTGCTGCTCTTGGAGCGATGTAGTAGTGATTTCAAGTGTGCTGTCACTGACGATACCGGAACCGGGATAGTCAGGCAGGGAATCCAAGAACCCCGTTTCAATTGGCCACGCGTCAATTCTTTGAAATATGTCAGGTGCATACAGGATGCTGGCGCTGAGGAAGTTATTGTGTGCTGAGATCCACGCTGATTGCCATGCTAACCTGCTTTCAATCGTTGGCGATCTTAAGAATAATACGGTCGCCTCATTTAGTTGTTCCATGGCGCGGACCATGGGCTCTGTCTTGCCCTGTTGCCATGACCTCATCGCTATGGCCAGTTGGATGGCATCCTGCGCGTTTGTTTGCGTTTCCAGCTGTTCGGTACACCCTGCGAAGAGCACTAAACTCAAAATCACCGGGCCCAAAAACCCAACAGCGGTTAGTCGCGAAGACTGATGACAGGCCACTGATTTTCCTCCGCTTTTTCTCTCAGTATCGGGTCCGGATCAACAGCCACAGGGTTGTCCACCAACTGTAGCAGGGGAAGGTCATTGTGAGAGTCCGAATAAAAGGAACTGCCTTTCAGGGAATCCTGTCGGTTTGCCAGCCACTGTTCCAGGCGGGTGACTTTCCCGGCCGCGAAGCTTGGCACCCCAACAATCCTGCCCGTGTAGCGATTTGAAATGATCTCCGGGTCAGGCGCGATCAAGATATCGATTCCAAATTCATCGACGATAGGGCGGGTGACAAATTCGATCGTAGATGTAATGACCAGCAGGGTATCTCCCAACTCTCGATGCTTCTTCACCAGATCTTGCGCCTTCTCCAGGATGATGGGTTGAATGCGCTGCGCGACAAACTCTGATCGAAACCGGTGCAGGTCTTCCATAGAGTATTGAGTCAGGATTGAACACGAGAATTGCAGATACTCATCGATATCGAGTTGACCGGCCTTGTATTGCTCGTAGAAATCATCGTTTTTTTTCTGATGTGTCTGCGCATCGACAAGTCCCTTGTCGACGACAAACTGGCCCCACTCATGGTCACTGTCAGCTGCTATAAGTGTTTCGTCGAGATCAAAAATAGTGAGTGGCATGAAGCAGGTCCGGTTCCCAAAGAGCGCAGTGTAGCTTGTCCTGCTGGTTTGCTGAATGCCTGCGTTTCAAGCACAATGATTTTCCGTCGCTTTATAGGGTCCAGGTAGTTGATTGATGAAGATGGGTATCGCCCGAACGTAGGGATAATTGTTGCCAATGATCATGGTCAGGTTCTGTGGGCACGTCGTGTAAGGCAGGATGCATGGCAATTTCCCCAGGGCGGGATTAAATCTACAGAATCGCCTGAAGAAGCACTTTATCGTGAATTGGAGGAAGAGGTTGGGCTGGAAGCCGGGCAGGTAGAGATCGTTGGCGCAACAAAAGGTTGGCTTCGGTACAAATTGCCGCGAAGGTTATTACGCTCGAATAACTCCTCATTCGTTGGCCAGAAGCAGAAGTGGTTTCTTCTCAAAATGCTGGCGGATGACGGGGCTGTTCAGTTCGACAGATCGAACACGCCGGAATTTGATTTATGGGAGTGGGTTAGCTATTGGTACCCTCTTGGTCAGGTGGTGTCGTTCAAGCAGGATGTTTATCGTCGTGCAATGAAAGAGCTAGCGCCGTGCTTATCAAAGTGCTTTTCCAAATGAGATTCTTCTAGATGCTTGAAGTACTGCGCAGCGTCATTCAGGAAGTCAGTCGTGCGGGTGATCTTGAGGCCGTGCTGGACATTATTGTTGAGCGCGTCAAGGACGCGATGAACACTGAGGTCTGCAGTATTTATCTTCACGATGAGCACGATGAGCGATTCGTGTTTATGGCCACCCGCGGTCTGAATACTGACGCTGTTGGAAAGGTTTCACTGGCGCTTGATGAAGGCCTGGTGGGATATGTTGCTGAGCGGGCAGAGCCTATTAACCTTGAAGATGCCCAAAACCATCCACGTAACCGATTTATTGAGGAAGTCGGTGAAGAACCGTTCCACGCATTTCTCGGTGTACCGATTATCCACCATCGCAAAGTGCTTGGGGTGCTGGTCGTCCAGCAAACCCAGACCCGCCGTTTTGATGAGGGTGAAGAAGCTTTCCTGATTACCCTGTCGGCCCAGCTGGCAGGTGTGATTGCCCATGCTGAGGCAACAGGGTCATTGATGCTGACGGACACGGGCAAAAAGAGGGGCTCCACGCGGTTCCTGGGAATATCCGGTGCCTCGGGTGTCGCCATTGGTACTGCGATTGTGAGTTTTCCCGAAGCAGAATTACACGAAGTACCTGACAAACAGGTAGAGGATGTGGAGACGGAGATCGGCTACTTTCAGTCTGCGATTGCCGCGACCCGAAAGGAAATTTCAACTATTGCTGCGAAACTGCAAGACAGGCTCCAGCCTGAAGAGCTTGCGTTGTTTGATGCCTACCTGCATATGCTTGACGACAGCGCAATCACTGGTGAGGTGATAGCGTTGATTAAGGATGGTGAATGGGCCCAGAGCGCCCTTAGGAAGGTGATTGGAGCTCATGTAGCCAATTTTGACGCTATGGAAGATGCCTACCTCAGAGAGCGGGGTGCTGATGTCCGGGATCTGGGGAATCGTGTGCTGTCAAAGCTCCAGTCGACTGATACGCGGGTGCAGGTTTACCCGAACGATACAATCCTGGTAAGCAAGGAGTTAACGCCTGCAGATCTGGCAAAAGTGCCGCGCGAAAAACTGGCTGGGTTTGTTTCGGTAAAAGGATCAGGTAAGTCTCACGTTGCTATTCTTGCGGAAGCAATGGGTGTACCAACGGTGATGGGTGTCGAAGACCTGCCGATCGAGATACTGGATGAAAAACCTATTATTGTTGATGGGTTCGAGGGTGTTGTAATCACCTATCCCAAAGAGGTAGAGAAAAAGTACTATCGCCGTATTATCGCGGAAGAAGCTGCTCTGGTTGAAGACATCAAGGTTTCGGGAGACCAACCTTGCCATACGCTGGACGGCCATCGGGTCCGGCTTTGGGTCAATACCGGGCTTATGACGGATGTTGCCCGTTCGCTGGATCGCGGTGCTGAAGGTGTTGGTCTTTACCGGACAGAAGTTCATTTCATGATGAACGATCGATTTCCCACCGAAGAAGAACAGCGCGTGATTTACAGGGAGCACCTTGAGGCTTTCGCGCCTCGCCCGGTGACCATGCGAACGCTGGATATCGGTGGTGACAAGGCGCTGTCCTACTTCCCCATAAATGAGGCGAACCCATTCCTGGGTTGGCGTGGTATTCGTGTGACGTTGGATCACCCTGAGATTTTTCTTTCCCAGGTTAAGGCAATGATACGCGCCAGCGAAGGCATTGATTCAATGCTCAGGATTATGCTGCCTATGGTCAGTAGCGTGGCTGAGGTTGACGAAGCACAGAGACTAATCAGCCAATGTTATCGAGAGATTATTGAAGAAGGGGTTGAGGTGGAGATGCCTGATGTGGGTGTCATGATTGAGGTGCCAGCCGCGGTATACCAGGCCCGTGACATCATCAAACGAGTCGACTTTCTTTCGGTTGGCAGCAACGATCTGATTCAGTACATGCTAGCGGTCGATCGAAACAATGCCCAGGTTGCTGAGCTCTACCAGGAGTTTCATCCGGCTGTTCTTCACGCGCTGGACCATGTCGTTAAAGCAGCTCATGCTGAGAACAAGGGAATCGGGATCTGCGGTGAAATGGCGGGTAACCCCTCTGCCGCTGTTCTCTTGATGGCTATGGGGTTCGATGTCCTGTCCATGAACTCAACCAGCCTTTTGATGGTGAAACATGCACTGAGTAATTTTGAAATGAGCCATGCCCGTGAGCTACTGGCTAGTGTTCTGAAGATGGACAACGCTTATCTCATCAAGAATTTCATTGACGATGAAATGCGTAAGGCCGGTCTGGGTAATGTTGTCAGGAGCCGTCGTCGCAGTTGAATTGGAATCGGTTGCTCGTCAAAGGAGTACCGTTGACCCCGAAGTTACGCTCTTCGAATAGAACGTCGCCATCATTGCCGATGAGAACAACGCTGGTGGCTCTGGTACCGTAAGTATCCGCAGCAATAAATCTGTCAGAGAATTTTCTGCCATCACCCTGTTCCAGAAGCAAGCTAAACAATGCCTCACAAGGGTCATCAAAGGCCGAGATGATTTCAGTTAACGTTGCACGACCGTCGACAACTTTTGGCCAGTCACAATCAAGTATCTGGTTGCTTAAGCCGTAGTAACCGTTAGCCAGTTCGCGGGGAGCGCCGGCCCGGTTTCCGTAATAGCTGCAGTTATTACGGTTCGCGACGATCAGGTTAAAGCCCTTATAGGCGTTTCCCCTGGAGCTGACGCGATCGAGGTACGCATTTGGGTCAGAGTCAGTCGTCAGGAAACCGATTGGCAGGTCACCACGGGAACGGGGTGGCAATGGATCGGGAGGAGTTTCCATAAAGTTGGTTACGGCGGCAAAAGCGCCCTTTTTATTGACACCAAGCCATGTACCGCCCATGTTTTCATCCCGGCCAGCGAGCAGATCAGGATTTGAATCCCAGAAGCCTGCTGTTTGGGTAGGGCGGGCATACAGTTCGTCCCTGTTGGCCGCGACGATCAGGCGATACCGGCTATTGGGATTGACAGCAAAAAGGATTAGGCACATAACGGGACGCCGGAAAAATCGCGAGTTTATCAGACTGCCCCAATGACGGATAATGGCGGTTTCCTGTACGACCATTTAATAGAAGGAACCCAAGGGATGTGGCATTACCCAGCAATTGACCCCGTCGCGATCAGTATCGGACCTTTCAGTGTTTACTGGTATGCGATCAGCTATCTTGTGGGCATTGGACTTGTCTGGTGGACGCTTAAGTATCGTATTCGCATCTACGGGTTGAAGTGGACCGATGAAGACCTTTCCGACATCATTTTTTATGCCGTTCTGGGCGTGCTTATTGGTGGTCGGGTCGGGTACGTCTTTTTTTATGGTCAGGAGATGCTTAGGCTAGATCCTCTTGCAGCGCTTAGGATATGGGAGGGCGGGATGTCCTTCCACGGTGGGCTTATTGGCGTACTTGTGGGGATAGGCGTGTTCGCTTGGCGCAAGGGGGTCACGTTCTTTGAATTAACTGACTTTATCGCGCCCTCTATACCATTAGGGCTTGGCAGTGGGCGTATTGGTAATTTCATCAATGCTGAACTGCCAGGTCGTGTGACAGAAGTATCCTGGGCGCTTGTCTATCCCGGTGAAATTGTTGGCCGCCACCCATCCAGCTTGTATCAGGCGATGCTTGAGGGACCCGTTCTTTTTGCGTTCCTTTGGGTATTTGCGATGAAACCTCGTCCAACCATGGCGGTATCGGGCATGTTCCTGTTTGGCTATGGTAGTGTCAGAATATGCTCTGAATTCTTCCGGGAACCCGATGGTCATATCGGCTTTGTGGTTTTTGACTGGGTAACAACAGGGCAGCTGCTTTCACTACCAATGATTCTTCTAGGAATGGGATTCGTTGCGTACAGCTATTTGAGAAACGATCAAAAGAATTAATAGGCGAGTCATTATGATAATCAAACCTCGAATCAGGGGATTCCTATGCACTACGGCGCATCCGGCGGGTTGTGCTCAGGATGTGGCAAATCAGATTAATCATGTCGAATCTGAGGGTGTCAGGTCGGATGGGCCAAAACGGGTGCTGATTATTGGTGCCTCTGGAGGTTACGGGTTGGCGTCCAGAATCTCTGCAGCGTTTGGATTCGGGTCGTCAACCGTAGGTGTCTTTTTTGAGCGCCCGGCGTCGGGGAATCGTACCGCCTCTCCTGGGTGGTACAAGACCGCGGCATTCACTGAGCAAGCGAAAGCGAAAGGGCTCTATACCGCCAACATTAATGGAGATGCTTTCTCCCAGGGAATCAAAGATGCCACCTGCGACCTGATAGAAAAGGACCTTGGGCAGATTGACCTGGTTGTTTATTCGCTCGCTGCTCCCGCCAGACAGCTTCCAGATGGATCTGTCGTCAGATCCACGCTGAAGCCAATTGGTGAGCCATTTGAAGGTTCGACCATAGATCTCAATACCCGGGAGCTCAAATCGTTATCCCTTGAACCGGCCAATGAAGAAGAGGTATCCGATACCATCCGAGTAATGGGTGGAGAAGACTGGGAGCTTTGGATCCAGGCATTGTTGGCAAGAGGTTTGCTGGCGGCGGGCTGCGTTACCACGAATTACACCTACCTTGGCAGTGAGGTGACCTGGCCTATATACCATCATGGAACCATTGGTAAGGCGAAGGAAGACCTTGATAGAGCGCAGGCTGCTCTGGTTGAACCGATGGAATCAGTTAACGGTAAAGCTTACGTTGTTGTGATGAAGGGTCTCGTTACCCAGGCCGCATCAGCTATTCCCGGGATGTCAATTTACCTGTCGCTTTTGTTCAGGGCGATGAAGAAGGCAGGCACCCATGAGGGATGTATCGAACAGACGACCCGATTCTTTAACACCCAACTGTTTGGAAGCGGAGAGCACCGTACAGATGAGGGTGGTCGAATCCGGATGGACGAACTGGAACTGAGGGACGATATCCAGCAGTTTGTAGCCGATAACTGGTCGCTTGTCAGCGCCGAAACGCTTGACGATATGACTGACTTTGACGGTTATAAACGGGCCTATCTCGAAATGCATGGTTTCGAAGTGGCGGGGATGGACTACGAAGCGGAGGTTGATCCCGAAATCCCGATTGAATTGCAGGCCGGGGAAGCCTGAGTTTAGCGGCAGGGGTTCATCGAGCGCAGGTTTAGAGCTTTCTCCCACGTAAGCACCATCTATTGGCTACAGATTGGCTAGACGGGTTATTTGCAAGATGTGCAAATGACGTCTGCCCACCTTGCTACCGTGACCCACCCACCGCGTGTATTTGGCTACCTTCTTGCGATTCTAATCCTGAGTCAGTTGGAGAGCGCCGGCAGCTACATCTTCTGGTGGATGTTGGTGCTGTTGCTTTACCCCCAGATACTGAACAGATTTCTTTTGAGTCTGGGAAGGCGGGATGTAACGAGAGCGGTGATGTCAGCAGATGCCATTGTCACTGGCTTGCTGATCAGCCTTGCAGATTTCAATTTTGAGGCAGGGGCCGTTTTTATTTCAGTCCTGAGTGTCAGCATCATTATCATCGGAGGGTTGCAGTTGTGGTTCCTGTTGGTACCTGTGTGTGCCGTGGGTATGTTTCTGGGAATGATATTCCACCCTGCAGGTTTCGCCGGGAATTCCAGTTTCTATTTCATTTGTTTCTTCAGTCTGGTCGCGTACCTGTGTTTTCTTGGGATTCTGGTTTTCCAGGAGACCCATAGGCTAAATATGGAGCAGAAACACCTGCAGACAATACAAAACAGATTGGAAAAATTCCGAGCCCTCGTAACGCCTTTCGTTTCCCCCGAATTCATCTCCAGTGAAGGAGACCTTGCCGATTTCACGCGCAAGCGCTTGACCGTGCTTTTTGTTGACCTGGAAGGCTTTACTCGCTTGATGGACACCGCGGATGAGTTTCTTGTTGCGGGAATGTTGAACCGCTATTTCGAAGTGATGACGCAAGTCGCCGCGGAATACGGTGGAACCATCAATAAATTCATGGGCGATGGCGTGATGGTATTCTTTGGAGACGCAGGGTCCAAAGGGGCGACGATGGATGCTAAGGCGGGTGTCGAAGCCACGGTGGAAATGAGGGCAAGATTCGAACTATTGTCCGGGCAGTGGCAGGGCGCCGGGGGTGCGCCCCTCTACCTGAGGATGGGTATCCATACGGGGTATTGTCTGCTTGGGAACTTTGGTTGTGCGGCAAGGAGAGACTATACCGCCCTCGGCAGCGTGGTTAATCTGGCAAGCCGGTTAGAAGGGTTGGCCAGAAGGGGTGAGATCCTGATCTCGGCAGATACGCGGCACCTGGTTGCCCCTTTTATTGAGTGCACCAATCGTGGCCGGATGGCCGTTAAGGGGCTCTCCGCACCTATTTCCACCTTTAGCGTTGATGGGCTCTCAGGGAATACGGATGATTCTCCCGAAGTTCGATTGTTGAGTTGAATGAAGACAGATACAATGCGCGCTCCGTTTTTCTGGTAGCGTAATCGTGTCTGTTCAGCTGGAACAAAGTGTTTTTCTGAAAGCTTGCCGAGGGGAAGCCACTGATCATACGCCGATATGGCTGAATCGACAGGCTGGCCGCTACATGAAGGAGTACCATAAGGTTAAGGGTGATACCCCGAGCCTGGACTTTTTCAAAACGCCGCACCTTTCAGCGCAGGTTACCTGTGATGCGCAGCGCATACTTGGAGTAGACGCGGCGATTCTGTTCGCTGACCTACTGCCTATTCTGGAACCCATGGGGCTGGAGCTCGACTATCTGGTTGGAGTTGGACCTAACATCGCCAACCCGGTCCGTTCAAATGAAGATATTAATCGTTTGCAGGTTGTTCCCGCGTCAGGATCTATGCCCTATATAGGCGAAGCCATCTCATTGATCAGAAAAGAGCTGCCGGCTGATATCCCGCTGATTGGTTTTGGGGGAGCCCCCTTTACATTGGCCTCCTATGCGATTGAAGGACAGGGTTCGAAAAACTACATCAACGTGAAACGCATGATGGCGACTGATCCCGGTGCCTTTCATGCAATCATGGAGAAGATGACCGCGAGTGCCATTGACTATTTAAATTACCAGATTGACGAAGGCGTTCAGGCGATACAGATATTTGACAGCTGGGTGGGGTGCCTTTCGGTGGCTGATTACCGGAACCATGTCTTTGCACACAGTAAAAGGTTGTTAGATAGTATTTCAGGAAAGGTGCCTGTTATTCATTTCGGCACCGGTAACCCATCGTTGTTGCCGTTGATGGCGGAGGCTGGCGGGGATGTGATGGCGCTCGATTGGCGTGCGCCACTGAAAGAAAGCTGGGAGCTACTGGGGTGTAAGGCTGTTCAGGGAAACATGGATCCGGTAGCCTTGTTTGGCAGTGTTGATTCTGTAAGACAAGCGGCGGGATTAATTCTTGAAGAGGTCGGTGAACGCCCCGGTCACATTTTTAACCTTGGTCATGGCATTCTGCCAGAGACCCCTGTCGAAAACGTCAAAGCATTGGTTGAGTTCGTGCAAGGCTACCAGACAAGTTAATCGCTCAGCCCTTTTCGAAGGACTGTGGAGTTTCGCTGATCGTTGTAGAATTCCTTTTTGCCATCAGGAAGCGTTCCGCGGCTGGATTCGCTAAAGCCTCTTTCTGTGAACCAATGCGCGCTCTGGGTCGTTAATACAAATAGTTCAACAAGCTGGTGGGCGCGGGCCGCTCTCTCAATGGCATCGAGTAATCGGTCCCCCCGATCGCTGTTTCTGTAATCTGGATGGGTAACAAGGCAGGCCAGTTCACCAGATGTATCGTAAGCATAGAGAGCCGCGCAGCTGATGAGCAATCCGTCTCGTTCAATCACAACAAATTGCTGAATCTCTGCTTCCAGGAGCTCCCTGGATCTCTTGACCAGAGCGCCCGACTCCTCTAGCGGGGCGATTAGCTTCAAAATACCGGGTACATCTTCAATTGAAGCCGTTCGGATTTGTTCGTAGCTGTTGCCAATAACCTGGGTTCCACAGCCATCTCGTGTAAACAGTTCTTCCAACAAGGCGCCATCGGTTGCGAAACTGATGATGTGGCATCTTGAAACACCTTGTCGGCAGGCATGGTCGCAATGACTGAGAAGTTTTTCCGTTAGTGGCTCGAGTGAAACATTTTCGGTTCTCGTGTCGCTTAAATCGATTTCGCTGATCAGATTACCAGTGATATCTTTCAGGCCGGTTTGTTCTGTCATGAAAATTAGCTTATCGGCAGACAACGCACAGGCGACTTCACGTGCGACGACATCCACATTCAGGTGAAACGTTTCCCCCGAAGGGGAATATCCCATGGAAGGGATCAGAACGATGGATCCGCCAGAAAGCTGGTGCCTGATGGCGCCGTCGTTGATACTCCTAACCAACCCTGACAGCTGGTGATCAACACCATCTTTGATGCCGACAGGTTGTGCCCTGATAAAATTCCCTGTGCTGGTCGTGACCGTGCGGCGTTTCGATGGAGACTCGGGGCTGCTGGCTGAAAACCTGGCGGACAGGTCCGCATACATTTGGCCGAGCACCGAGGTTACCGCCTCTATCTGCGTGGCGGTGGTGATTCTCTGGTCACCACTCTGAAGCCAGTTCGATCCGGTTGCTTCAAGTACCACCTTGACCTGATGATCACCGCCAAATACAACCACGACCTTTACGCCCAGTGAGTCCAGTAGTGCAATGTCAGAAATCACCCTGGAAAAGTTTTCGGACTGCAACGCATCACTGGCGATACAGACTACAAAAGTCTTATCTCTATGCGCATCAATGTAGGGTGATGAATCCCTGAACCATTTGATGTGGTCTGTGTTTAAGGCCATCTTTTGTGCACAGTTACTGAAGCGGGCGCGGATTATAGCAGCAAATTGGCCTTGGAGAAGCGCCGCGCCAGGCGTCATAACAGGTGTCCTAACAGGTGTCCTAACAGGTGTCCTAACAGGTGTCATGTCAGGTGCCAGATTTCAGGTGCAGTGGGTGCCGATCAGGTTTCTGAGAAGGTCGATAGCAGGGTCAATTTGCGCCAGGGGTAAGAATTCATTGGGCTGGTGCGCCTGGTTGATAGACCCGGGCCCGATGACGACCGTGTCGAGCTCAAGATCCATTAAAAATGGGGCTTCGGTACCAAACGCGACCGAGCCGGGTTCACAGCCGGTGATTCCTGACACTTCTTTCGCCAGCGTAGAATCACCATTGTCGAAGGCTGGAACTGGGGAGAAAAGAGGTTCAAGCCTGCAGGTAAAGCCCTGATCGACCAGTACTCGTGCAACCCGGTCCTCGAGTGCGCCCGAAAAATCCGCCATGTCCATGGAAGGCAGGCTTCTCAGGTCGAAAGCGAGTTCTGCGTGGTCACAGATACGGTTAGGGTTATCGCCACCGTGAATACAGCCAAAGTTCATGGTTGGAATTGAAACAGCAAAGCGGGGATCCTGGTGTGTTTTCTCGAGCTCATCCCGATATGTCATTAACTCGGAAACCGCGCGATGCATGCCTTCAATAGCGTTGTTGCCAAGTGCTGGATCAGAAGAATGTCCCGATGTACCCTCAACTCGAAGGTTGAGCATCATAATGCCCTTGTGCCGAATGATAGGCTTCAAATCAGTAGGTTCGCCAATAATGGCGAAACCAGCATCTGCTACGTTCGCTCTAATCAACTGTTTTGCACCACACATCGATGATTCTTCATCGGCGGTGGCCATAATGATGAGTGGCCGTGCGAGTGAGCCTTGCAAAAATGGTATCGCAGCCTCTATAGCGATCGCGAAGAAGCTTTTCATATCGCAGCTCCCCAGTCCGTGCCATTTATCATCCTGCTCGGTAATGGAAAAGGGATCTGATTGCCAGAGGTGTTCGTCGAACGGTACGGTATCTGAATGTCCGCTGAGCACCAGACCATTGCTCCCCTCACCGAATCGAGCGATCAGGTTTGATTTTCCCGCTTTACCCTTGATTGGAATGATCTCAATCTGGAAGCCCAGTGGTTCCAGCCAGTTAGCCAGTAGGTGAATAACGTCGCTGTTGGATTGATCAAACTCTTGTTGTGTTGAGCTGACGGACGGGGTGCCGACCAGGCGCCGCACCATGTCCTTTAAAAGTGGTCCAGATCTTGTCATCGAAGCAGTGTAGCACGTGGCGATCTTGGGAAAAGGCTATAGAAAAGGTGTAAAGTATTCGCTTCAATATTGAGTGAGGCCAGCCGTGAGTTTTCAGGAATCAAGTGCGAGAAAGCCTGACATATCGCTGAGTCTTCGAACCGTGGCGGACGATCTGGTTGCGGATGGGCGACTCAGTCGGGATGATTCTGAGCAACTCAGCTTGAAGACGCGTCGTAAGGAACAGTTAAACTGGAATCCTGTGGAGCTGATCGCAGAGGAGATGCTTGACGATCAGAACCAGCCAGGTCGCTCCCTTGACCTTGAATCCCTGACCATATGGCTGGCTGAAAAAGCCCAGCAGCAATACGTCAGGATCGATCCACTGAAGATCGATTCAATTGTCGTCACCAGAATCATGTCCTACGAATTCGCACAAAGACATCAGATCCTGGCCCTTGATGTAAAGGAAGACGAAGTTGTAATTGCGAGTGCGCAGCCGTATCTGCATGGCTGGGAAGAAACAATTGAGCAGTCGCTGCCCGGTAAGATACTGACCCGGGTTATTGCTAACCCGGCAGATATCAGGCGCTGTACGACTGAATTTTACACCATGGCAAGGTCGGTTAATAAAGCGAATGCCGCAGGACTAAATACGAGCACGTTGTCCAATCTGGAGCAGATGCTTGAGCTCGGCCAGGTCGAGCAGATGGAGGCGAACGATGCGCATATCGTCAACATCGTGGATTGGCTGCTGAACTATGCGTTTACTCAGCGCGCCAGTGATATTCATCTGGAACCAAGACGGGACAAAGGGCGCGTCAGGTTTCGCATCGACGGTGTTCTGCATCTCGTTTACGAATTACCAGCGCCTGTGATGACGGCGGTCGTCAGTCGACTTAAAACGTTGGGACGAATGGACGTGGCTGAGAAACGAAGGCCACAGGATGGGCGGTTGAAAACAAAAACTGTCGACCAGCATGAGGTGGAACTTCGTCTCTCGACCCTACCGACGGCGCATGGCGAAAAGATGGTAATGCGAATCTTTGATCCAGACATACTGCTCAAATCGTTTGCGCAGCTGGGTTTGGCCAATGACGATTTTGGTCGTTGGGAACAGATGTGTGATAACCCGAACGGAATTGTGCTCGTTACCGGGCCGACGGGGTCGGGTAAAACAACAACCCTGTATACCAGTCTGAAGCACCTGGCGACGCCGGAGGTAAATGTTTGCACCATTGAGGACCCAATTGAAATGGTGGAGCCGAGCTTCAACCAGATGCAGGTCCACCACAATATCGATCTGAGTTTTGCCGATGGTGTGCGAGCATTGCTGCGGCAGGATCCGGACATCATCATGGTTGGCGAGATTCGAGATCTTGAGACCGCCGAGATGGCAATTCAGGCCGCGTTGACCGGCCACCTGGTAATTTCAACGCTTCACACCAATGATGCACCATCCGCAGTGACCAGGCTATTGGAGCTTGGTGTCGCGCCGTACCTGATCAAGGCAACCGTCCTGGGCGTTATGGCGCAAAGGCTGGTTCGTACTCTCTGTAGCAACTGCAAGAATGAAGGCGATCCCGACCCTGATGGCTGGAAGGTAGTAACGACCCCCTGGAAAATGAAGATGCCGGATCGGATGTATCATCCGGTGGGATGTCTCGATTGTCGCGATACCGGGTACATGGGGCGGCAAGGCATTTATGAGCTACTGCCAATGACGGATACCATCAAAGCCATCGTTGGGGAAAGTGTCAACATTGGCAAGCTGCGTATGGCCGCTATGAAAGAAGGCATGAAAACACTCAGGCTGAGCGGAGCGATGAAAGTCGCAGCCGGGGAAACAACGATCGCAGAGGTCCTGAGGGTTGCTCCCTTCTCCGGCGCAGAGTAAGTTGCCGGCTGCGGGGCTTGTGGTGGGGTATCTCTTGTCGCAATGAGTGTTGCAATGAGTGTTGAAATGAATGTTGAAGCCAGTGTTGAACGTAATAGAAGACGATGTACTCAAAACGGAAGTGTCGCGCATTGCGCGCTTAAGCCCTTTTTTCCAAGAGCTGCTTGAACAGACCCCGGATTATTTGGCGACGCTATACTCGTGCGATGATGCGCTTTCGCAAGCCGAACTCAATGATCGCTACCGGCGCTTTATATCAGAGGGTTCAGAAGATGTGCGCTCTGCATTAAGGTTGCTGCGCCGCCGGGAAATGATACGTATCATTTTTCGAGACCTAACCCGAAAAGCTGATCTTTTCCAAACTACGGCTGAGCTATCTCACCTGGCGGATTTTTGTGTAAAAACATCCCTTGATAATTGTTATCAGGTGGCCGTTAGGCGTTATGGCCAGCCCCTGTCTCCAAATGGTCTACCTGAGCAACTGATCGTTCTTGGAATGGGTAAGTTAGGAGCCTATGAGCTCAACCTTTCCAGCGACATCGACCTGATTTTTTTCTATACCCATCAGGGCAGCCTCCGTTTCGAACAAAATGGGCGTGAGCAAACAATTAGCTTCCAGGAATTTTTCATTGGCTTAGCAAGGCAGCTGATTAGTTACCTGGATGATGCCGGATCAATTGATAATGTATTTCGAGTCGATATGCGCCTGCGACCTTATGGTGGCAGTGGTCCGCTCGTCGTCCACCGGGCGGCTATGGAAAAATACTACCTGGAACAGGGTCGAGATTGGGAGCGATATGCATTTATCAAGGCCAGGGCAATTGCAGGTGATCTCGAGGGCGGGCGCGATTTTCTCAGCTGGTTGAGGCCCTTTGTCTACCGTCGGCACCAGGACTATGGTGCGGTCCAGTCTTTGCGTGAAATGAAGGGCCTGATTACCAGGCAGATTGAACTCAATGAGATGAGCCATGACCTGAAACTTGGTCCTGGGGGGATTAGGGAGATCGAGTTCATCGCCCAGGCACATCAGCTGATCTGGGGCGGAAAGCACCCCGAACTGCAAAAACCGGAACTCATTCAGGTGCTGGAATCGCTTGTCGAGAAAGAGTTTCTCCCGGTCGAAGAAGTATCGGCGCTCAAGGAGGCTTATGTTTTTCTGAGGAATAGTGAGCATGTTGTCCAGGCTGAATTTGATCGGCAGACGCACCTGTTGCCTGGCGACGAAGTCAGTCAAGGTCGCCTTGCTGACGCGATGGGATACGACGACTACGATTGCTACCTGGTTGCGCTGGAGGCTCATCGTACAAGGGTCTCTCAATTATTTGCTCAATTGGTATCGACCAGGGGAACATCGCCTCATCAGGATATTGAGGAAGTGTGGCTTAACAGATGGAAATCTCCCGCCAACCAGCATGTTGAGGAGCTGAGGCTGGAAGTCCGAAGGCTACAACTTGATGATGGTGTTATCGCCTGCCTTGATGAGTTGATGCCGCGGCTGCTTATGTTGATTGGGGAGTCTGCTGCACCAGAGGTGGCAATGACTCGAATGTTGCCTATTGTCCGGTCTGTTCTTCGCCGCTCAACCTACCTCGTTTTTCTGGACGAAAACCCAGATGCGTTATTCAAAGCGGTACAACTTGTGACCTTAAGCCCCTGGATTGCGGGCCAGCTCGAAGCCTACCCCATCCTGCTTTATGAGCTAACGGACAGAGCACTAAGAGAAGTAGCTGTAGCGAAGCTTGAGCTCGAAGGTAAGCTGCGAGAAGTTATGCGCGCTGTCGATGCCGGCGATCTTGAAAGTCAGATGGACACGCTCAGGCAGTTCAAGCTTTCTGCGACGGTCAAAATTGCCGCGATGGAGTTGCTGGACAAGCTTTCCATCATGCAGGCTTCCGATGGCCTGACCGCGCTCGCCGAAACTATTCTTGAGACCTCGTTGGACATCGCCTGGCGCTATTTGGAGAACCGGCATGGCAGGCCAACAGATGAGTCTGGTAACCCGATGCATTCCAGGCTGGCGATTATCGCCTACGGGAAGGCCGGGGGTCTTGAACTGGCCTACGGCAGTGATCTGGACCTGGTGTTTTTGTGTCCCAGTTATATCCAGGGCAATACAGATGGCCGGTCAATCATCAACAACAATGTTTTTTACGTTCGATTAGGGCAAAGAATCATCCATATCCTGACCAGCTTTACTCGATTTGGCATTCTCTACTCGGCAGATATGAGGCTTAGGCCCCAGGGTAGCAAGGGTCCTCTGGTCGCTACTATCAGGGCGTTTGAGCGATACCAGCAAAGCGAAGCCTGGACCTGGGAGCACCAGGCGCTGATTCGGGCGCGATTTGTGGCAGGAGACATTGCGCTTGGGGAGGCTTTTGGCACCGTTCGTCGAAACCTAATCGAGCGGGAACGAGACCCTGGCCGGTTACTGCGGGATGTTTGTTCCATGCGGCAAAGAATGCGCGATCACCTTGGAACACCGATCTCAGGCCAGCCAGAAAACGGTAGTGAGATACTACGTAAGTTCGATTTGAAGCACGATGCCGGTGCTATTGTTGATATAGAATTTATGGTCCAATATGGCGTCCTTGCAAGGGCGTCAAGGCATAGTGGACTTGGCAGTTGGACAGACGTGATGCGGCTGCTGGATGAACTCGAGTCGGCGGGGTTGATGGCTGAGTCTGAAGTAGAAGCGCTCCAGCGTGCTTATCTGGCTTTTCGAGCTGCCGTCCATCATGGTTGGCTTGGCCTTGATACTGATTTTGAACGCCTGCAGCGTTATCGTCAGGAAGTACATCGCATTTGGCTTGCCCGGATGGAAGCCGGAGATCACAAAAACAATTAGGTGATCACAAAAACAATTACAAGAAGAGTAGAACGTGTCGGAATCTCAACGGAAGTATTACCCATTAGTGAGCTGGATGGGCGTACGATTGTTTCAGGTAAACGCGAGCCTGTAACTGAAAAAGCTTCAGTCAAGGTAGTTCGACCATTTGTTAGCTACGCGTGAAGAGAATCCTGAATGGTCGACGACCACCAACTAAACCAATAGGCCAGGGGAGAGTATTGTCCAGGCAGCCCCAACGAGTTCTTGTAGTCGCACCTGCCTGGGTAGGCGACATGATCATGTCGCAGGTCATATATTCTGCGCTTCGTGATGAATATCCGGATATCGCCATCGACGTGCTGGCGCCGAGCGCAACTCTGCCGCTGTTAAGGCGCATGCCAGAGGTTAATCGTGGTATTTTGATTGACCAGACCCACGGTCAGGTAGGGCTTGGTTACCGCTTTCGTCTGGGAGCTAAGCTTAAAAAAAACAACTACGACTGGGCGATTGTCACGCCGAACTCTCTAAAATCCGCGTTAGTCCCTTTTGCGGCGAACGTTCCCTTAAGGACGGGGTTCCTGGGTGAGTATCGTTATTTCCTGTTAAATGATATCAAGTTGCTTGATAAGCACCGGTTACCCTTAATGACTGACCGCTTTCTTGCGCTGGTTGGAAAGACCTCTGCCGAAATAATTCCGCCGCGGCTTGGTGTCGATAAGGAAAGTCAGGCTTCTTTCCTTGCGCGTCATCAACTGGCCAATGACAAACCTGTCATTGGGTTTTGTCCAGGGGCTGAATTTGGCGATGCTAAAAAATGGCCCGAGGCGCACTATGGTGCACTGGCAAAGCAATTGATTGACCGTGGTTACAGAATCTGGATATTCGGGTCACCAGCTGATCGGGCAACCGGGGATACGATTGTGAGCCTTGCTGGCCAGGAATGTATCAACCTGGCGGGAGAGACATCGATCCTGGAAGCAATCGATTTACTTGAGATCTGCCAGACCGTTGTTTCCAACGACTCGGGCTTAATGCATGTTGCAGCCGCGGTTGGCACCAGAGTGGTTGCGATCTATGGTTCGACATCCCCTGGGTTCACCCCACCGATCAGTGAAGAAGCGCATATTGTGAGTCGGTCCCTTGATTGCAGTCCATGCTTTAAGAGGACCTGTCCGCTGGGCCACAAGGATTGCCTGAACAAACTGATGCCAGAACAAGTGCTGGAGCAGTTATGAAAGTGCTCCTGGTGAAAACCTCATCGCTTGGTGATGTTATTCACGCGCTGCCTGCTGTCACAGAAGCACTCACCAGATGTACTGATTTGCAGCTTGATTGGCTTGTTGAAGAAAAATTCCGCGATATCCCAGATAAACATGAGGGCGTTCATGAGGTGATACCGGTCGCGGTCCGTCGTTGGCGATCTGACTGGCTCGGCGCCTGGCCGGAGGTGAAAGCGCTTATCCAAAAATTAAGAAGTGCGCACTACGACCGGGTTATAGATTCGCAGGGTTTGCTAAAAAGTGCGCTTATGACGAGTTTTGCAAATGGGGAAACCCATGGTTATGACCGCGATAGTATCAGGGAGTCAGTCGCCTGCCTCTTCTATGGCAAGAAGCATGCAATCGACAAAAATCAGCACGCGATCTACCGACAGAAAGAGCTGATAGCGGCGTCACTCGGATATCGGTCTAATGAGGTTATCGACTGCGGTCTTGCGGCACCCACCGCCAAGAGTAAGACAATCATGTTGCTACATGGAACCACGTGGCCAAGCAAAGAGTGGCCAGAATCGGCCTGGACTGCACTCGCTAACCAGATTCGGCAGGATGGGTATGAAGTGATGGCTCCCGCAGGAAACAAGCAGGAGCGAGAGCGGGCGACAAGAATTTTGGGGGGGCGGGCCGGGCTTCTCGATCAACTTTCCCTTGGAGACCTGATGGCGGAGATGCAGCGATGCGCCGGTGCGGTGGCGGTAGATACAGGGCTGGGTCATTTGGCCCCGGCGCTGGGTGTTCCGGTCGTTGGCTTGTTTGGTTCTACCAGTACCGGGTTGACGGGTATTCTTGGGCCCCAAAGCGAATTGATAGCAAGCACTCACTTACCTTGTATTCCCTGTAGAAAAAGAGAATGTCAGTTCCAGAAGCCCGATGATTCAAGTAATATTTATCCTCCCTGCTTTGAACAAACTGCGCCGGAGATAGTGTGGCAAGCGTTACAGCTGCGGTTACGCAGCAAGGACACAAAACTCAATTGAAACTGGCGTTCTGCTTGTACAAGTACTTCCCGTACGGTGGCTTGCAGAGGGACTTCCTGAAGATTGCATTGAGCTGTCAGCAACAGGGTCATGAGATCAGGGTGTATACCTTAGGCTGGCAGGGGGATGTTCCCGAGGGGATAGATGTGACGATCGTCCCGGTTTCCGCGTTCACCAATCACACCCTGTATAAACGCTTCAGTGAATGGGTTCGGCAAAACCTGCACCTGGATCCGGTAGATGCCGTGGTGGGTATTAACAAGATGCCCGATTTGGATGTCTATTATGCCGCCGACTCATGTTACGAGGAAAAAGCCAATTCTCAGCGTGGCTGGATGTATCGGTTGTTACCCAGGTATCGGCATTTTTCTGTTTACGAACGAGCGGTATTCGGGAGAGAGAGCAAAACTGAAATTCTGATGATCTCCAAAGTCCAGAAGCCCTTCTTTGATCACCATTACCAGACGCAGGAGGATCGAATACAGTTCCTGCCCCCGGGCATCTCGCGGGATCGGGTCGTACCAGATGATGTCGTGCTGCGCCGGCGAGCCAAAAGAGCGGATCTTGGGTTGAATGACGACGACAAGATGTTGTTGATGGTCGGTTCGGGGTTCGTTAAAAAGGGGCTTGATCGAGCTTTGTATGCAGTGCGAGCATTACCGCGTTCACAACGACGAAAAGTGCGGTTCTTCGTGATAGGCGAAGACAATCCAGCGCCGTTCAAACGCCTGATGTTTCTGCTTGGTCTCTCCGCGAATGTTACGATTCTATCTGGTCAGGATGACATTCCGGATTTTATGTTTGCTGCAGACCTATTGATCCTGCCCGCACTGGATGAGGCAGCGGGCATCGTACTCCTAGAATCAGTGGTGGCTGGCCTACCTGTCCTTACGACGGAAAATTGCGGTTATGCCCACTATGTAACAGAAGCAGATATGGGTGAATTGGTCCCCATGCCGTTTGAACAAAAAGTCCTGAATGAAAAGCTGGCTAAAATGTTAGGGGACCAGAATAGACCTTCCTGGATTGAGAAAGGCAGGCAGTTTGCCGGGTCGGCGGACATCTATTCGCTCCACCAGAATGCTGCTGAGAAGATAGAACAGGTTGCTCTCAGGAAAATTGAAGCAGGTTCAGGCAAAACCATCGCTTTTTGCCTGTTCAAATATTTCCCGTATGGCGGGCTTCAAAGGGATTTTATAAGGATCGCGCTCGAGGTACAGACTCGTGGATTTAATATTAGGATCTATACTCTGGAGTGGGAAGGGGACATACCAGATGGATTCGAGATCATTATCGTTCCGGTCTCTGCGCTCACCAACCACAATAGATATCGTAAGTACTATGCCTGGGTTGATTCTGCACTCAAAAAACGTCCTGTTGAGAGAATAGTAGGATTCAACAAAATGCCTGGCCTGGATGTGTACTATGCCGCCGATAGTTGCTACGAGGATAAGGCGCAGAAGCAGCGAAGTTGGGCTTATCGGCATACACCTCGCTATGATTTGTTTTCCGAATTTGAAGAGTCGGTTTTTAGTCGGGACTCGGAGACTGAAGTTTTGATGATCTCATCGGTTCAGGTCCCACTCTTTGAGCAGTACTATAGTATTCAGCCGGAAAGAATCCATCTACTGTCTCCTGGCATTGCACGTGACCGGATAGCGCCATCAAACCGGAGTGATATTCGAGCGGATTTTCGTCGCGGCCTGAAGTGTGGCGATGATGAAATCCTGCTGTTAATGATTGGTTCGGGTTTTATTACAAAAGGCCTGGACCGGATTTTGATCGCCATGAGTGCGCTGCCATCGTCGCTGTTAGGTCGGGCCAGGTTGATTGTCATCGGCGAGGATAATCCTGGCGCATTCAGGCGTATGGCGGGAAAGCTGGGCCTCTCTGACCGAGTTTCAATATTGAAGGGCAGGGATGATGTACCACATTTTTTAATGGGTGCAGATCTGCTGGTGCATCCTGCTTATATGGAGAACACGGGCACCGTTTTGCTTGAAGCGATCGTTGCGGGGTTGCCGGTAATTGCAACCGATATCTGTGGTTATGCGCCGTATGTCGAAAAGGCGGATGCGGGTCGGCTTATCCCGTCTCCTTTTCGGCAGGAAACATTCAATGTAATGCTCGAGGATATGATTAACCAACTGGGTGAGTCTAACTGGTCTGCCAACGGGATGGCTTTCGCGGCGGTAGCCGACATTTATGACATGCCGCAGCGAGCGGCAGACCATATTTGTTCGCAATGAAAGATTCAGCATGCTAGGGAACTATCTCGCAGACCATCTGAAAGGCTATTTTGAAGGTGAAGACCTGTTTTCCCTTGTTGATCGATTGCAAGGAGAGGTGTTCCGCGAGATAGATGATCGCCGGACTATCAAGGTTCGGATTGGTAATTCGGGATATTTTGCGAAGATTCACCGGGGCGTGGGCTGGGTTGAGATAATGAAAAACCTGCTGCAGGGCCGTCTGCCTGTGCTTGGAGCCCGTAATGAATGGCTGGCCCTACGTGCTCTCAGGAACGCCGGAGTCCGGTCAATGACGCCGGTACTGTTTTGTGAGCGAGGGTTGAACCCGGCGACGAGGAAGTCCGCAATTCTGACGGAATCACTGGAACCTAAAGTCACTCTGGAAGATTTTGCACCCGGTGAGCCTGTTTTTAAAAGACAGCTTGTTACTGAGGTTGCCTCCATGGCGAGCAAAATGCACAGGGCTGGCGTAAATCACAGGGATTTCTACCTGTGTCATTTCTTAATGGACGCCGGCCCCGCGAAACACCCGGAAGAGGCCACGGAGCAAGATAAAAGACCCGTACTTCACCTGATCGACCTGCACCGGGCACAGATTCGGCAAAATGTTCCCAGACGTTGGGTGGTAAAGGATCTGGGCGGTCTGCTGTTTTCAGCATTTGAAAAAGACCTTACAAGAAGGGATCTCTTGCGTTTTGTGCGCACGTATAGCGAGCGACCATTGAGAGAAGCGTTAGTGAAAGATGCAAGGATCTGGGATGACGTTGTTGAGCGTGCGATAAAGCTGTGGTTTCAGGATCATGATTCGCTTCCAAGTGACGTCACCAGATTGCTGAACCGTTGATGCCGGCCTGGTTTGTCAAAGAGGAAGTCAGGGGTCTGTTCCCCGATCGTGCTACCGCCATCGGCGCGCCGGGAGAGGAAATCAACGGCAATTGGATGAGCCGACTGGTGAGATACCGTGACGGTGATGACTACTACTATATAAAGACATACACGAGCAGGGGGCGTTGGCTTAGAAGGTTCATTGGCCGGAGCAGAATCCGTGCTGAGTGGGAAAACCTTCAGGCTTTCGTCGCAATGGGAATACCCACGGCGAATCTAGTGGCTTATGGGGAATCCGACACGGGCGGGTCCTACAGCGGCACGTTAATTACCCGGGAGGTAAGGGGAACCAGCGATCTTGCAACGCTGGCAAGCAGCAAGCATTCGACGCTGGGTGATCGGCAGTGGCGATTGCAGATCATTAGACGGCTCTCGGAGGTCGTTCAGAACATGCACGGACGTGGTTTTGTTCACAATGATCTGAAATGGCGTAACATTTTAGTTGACGTCACAGCTGATCCCACCGTCTATCTTATAGACTGTCCACTTGGCCGAAAGATGCCGGTTCCATTCCTGTGGCGGGGGAGAATAAAGGACCTGGCCTGCCTGGACAAAATAGCAAAGCACCAGTTAAGCAAAATGGAACGGCTGCGCTTCTATCTGGCGTACAAGGGAAAAAGTCGATTAAGTGCAAAAGACAAGAAGGAGATTAATCGCGTGCTCCGTTTTTTTGAGAGGCGCGAATAAGGAGTATGAACAACATTGATGCAGGAATGCTGGTCTGGTCTGATCGGGGCCTTCAAGAACCGTTTATTGTTTCGCTCATCCGCTCGGACGGTAAAGAAACAGAGTTGACGGTGCAGAAAATTCTTCGTCTGTTGCCGCGGAAAAGAGTTGTTGCGGTCGCGGAAGTTGATGGCAAACAGTATTTGGTCAAGGTCTTTATCGGTCGATATTCCGGGCGATACGCGAAACGGGAAGTTGCCGGGGCGGCCGCAATTGAAGATGCTGGAGTATTGACAGCGTCGCTTGAATGGCAGGCTTTGAAGAAGTCGGCCAGGGGGCACGTGCTTGGTTTTGAATATATTCCTGACGCAAAAAACCTGCTTGATGTATGGAAAGAATCTGAGAATGATGAACAACGGCTTAGGCTGATTAGCAAGGTCGTGCCTGCACTTGCGGCGCTGCACGAGGGCGGTGTAGTACAAAATGATATTCACCCTGAGAACTTTTTATTTCGTTCCGGACTGATTTATACGATAGATGGTGGTGATGTCACTCGGCATGGAAGAGGTCCTCTGGGAATGCACAAAAGCCTGGATAACATCGCACTTTTCTTTGCACAATTTCATGCGCGTTATGATCATCTCGTCTCTGAATGGCTTGAGCAGTACCGACAGTTGCGTGCATGGCCTGTGGATGAACGCAGATACCAGCAGCTGATCAATATCATTGATTCGAAAAGGTCCGGGCGTAAAAAGGCGTACATTGGCAAAGCGTTTCGTGAATGTACGCGATTCGTTTGTGAGCACTCCTTTAGCCGGTTCCTGGTCTGTGAGCGTGGATACGATTCACCGGCGATGAGAGAACTATTAGCCCGAATTGATGAGCGCATGGAATCCGGCAAGCTTATAAAAGACGGGAACACTGCGACGGTCGCACTGGTTGATGGGCCGTCTGGCCCGCTGGTGGTGAAACGTTACAACATCAAGGGCCTGGGCCATGGCTTCAGCCGTGCTTTTCGCAAGAGCAGGGCCTGGATTTCCTGGGCTAATGCCAATCGGCTGGATTTCCTTGGTATCAGCACAGTGAAGCCGGTGGCGTTGGTTGAGGAGCGTTTTGGGCCCCTAAGACGAAGAGCATATTTCGTCACTGAGTACATCGACGGGCCGGATGCGACGGTACTGCCAGAGAAAGAAAATCCGATGGCAGAGATAGCATCCATCGTTGATATTTTAAAAGAACTGGCGGCCGCTGGCGTTTCTCATGGTGATCTGAAAGCGAGCAATTTTCTTCTCGGTAATAATGGCCCGGTGATCATTGATCTGGATTCCATGAGGGAACACACGAATCCGGCTGATAGAGACCGCGCAGAGAAGAAAGATATCGCCCGTTTTATGAGGAACTGGGAGTCTATTCCTCAGGTTAAGCAAAGATTCTCTGAGCTTCTGGGTTAAAGCCTGACTTTTCTGTCGATACTTAACCGGACTTTTACCCGGACTTTCCCTAGAATAGGCGACCTACGCCATATTGAGCATTCACTTTGTCCCTAGTTGTTCTTGGTCTGTCTGGTGCGCTGACCCATGACCCTTCTGCAGCCATCTATGTTGATGGTGAGCTTATTGCCGCCGCTGAAGAAGAGCGATTCACCCGGCAGAAACATGCAAAGAACGCCATGCCACTGCACGCGGCACGTTATGTTCTGCGGGAAGCTAACCTTAAGGCCAAGGATGTAGATGTCGTCGCGTTCCCCTTCGGGAAGGTCAGCCTTTTCGGTAAAGCCAGATGGCACTACGCTAAACGGCACTGGTATGCGCCGGATAGAGCATTGGATGCAATATTTAACGGCAACAGACATTATCGAAGAAACGTCAAAAAGGTTCGTGAACTGTTGCTGGCGCTGGGTATCAACTGGGCTGACATTGAATTCGATGCCGTAGAACATCACATAGCGCATGCCAGCAGCTCGTATCACTTGTCAGGTTTTGAAGGAAAGACAGCGATCCTGGGCATCGACGGTAAGGGCGAGTACGCGACAACCTTTTTCGGATACGGAGAGAACGGGCACATTCACAAGATCAAGGAATTCTACGACCCGGATTCTCTTGGGCAGGTGTACGCATCTTTTACCGAATACCTCGGATTTGAAATGTTGGATGGGGAGTACAAGGTGATGGGTATGGCGCCTTATGGCAACCCCGATTTGTATGACTTGTCACGGCTAGTGCATTTTGATGGCAAAGAAATCACCGTCAACACTGAACTCGTGAACACCATTGGGCTTCGAAGATACAAGGAAGGCCGCAAGGGGTATTATTTTAGCCAGAAGCTGATTGACTGGCTCGGGCCGAGAAGACAGGGTGATATCGCGGACGATCCTTATATCCACTATGCAGCGGCGATGCAGAAAATGTACGAGGATATTTCGCTGCAACTGATAGAGACGTACCTGGGTGATATTTTGCGTGAAACAGGACGGCTTGTTTTTGCGGGAGGTGGAGCGTTAAACGTGAAACTCAACCAGAAGATTTTGGCTCTGCCCCATGTCAAAGAGTTTTTCGTGCAACCCGCGGCGAGTGATGCGGGTACCGCTGTTGGCGCTGCCTCTTTTGCATCCTGGAAACGTGGAGTTACTCCGGCAAAGATGGAACATGTTTTTCTTGGTCCGAGCTATTCAACGGAAGAGTGCATCGAGGCCTGTGAATCACATTCAGGGCATCCGGTGTATGAAAAACCCGGCAACATTATAGAGCGAGCAGCCGAGCTGCTTAATGCGGGTAATCCGGTGGCCTGGTGCCAGGGGCGTATGGAGTTCGGGCCCAGAGCGCTGGGTGGACGGAGTATTTTGGGGTGCCCGAGTTACCGGGGAATTGCCAACAAGATTAACGAACAAATTAAATTTCGAGAGCGGTGGCGACCCTTTTGCCCAAGCGTTCTGGATACTGTCGCAAAGGACATGATACAAACGGACCATCCAGCACCTTACATGACCATTACATTTGAAGTTTCGGAAGAATGGAACGCCCGAATCCCGGAAGTTGTGCACGAAGATGGTACATCTCGTGTTCAGATCGTCGAAGAATCGACTAATCCGAGATATCATGCCCTGTTAAAGAAGATGGAGCAGCTTAACGGTAACGGAGCAGTACTCAATACTTCGATGAATCGACGTGGCGAACCGATGGTATGTTCTCCAACAGATGCCCTCAATATGTTTTTTGGTTCTGATCTTGAGTATCTGGTGCTTGAAGATTTGCTGGTTACCAAACGCAAATAATAGATGGCCGAGAAACAGCCAGATCAAAAACCCAGAATCCTGCAGATCTGCCATGACTACAAAGGACCGTTTCGAACGGTCGCACGGCAGTATGCAGGAAGCTTCTCTGACTGTGAGGTCAAGACCTTTTTTTTGCGCGGCGCGCCATCTTCAGAGCTGGCGTCCTCTATCCATGGTGATGTCGAATTTCTAACCCTGCCGTCCGGGTCTCTTCGCGGGCTTAAACTTAGACCGTACCGGCGGGTTAAGGAAATGATTGCCGATGATCCACCGGACGTTATCGTGGCGCACCGATATAAACCCTTCTTTGTCGCGTTGTTGCTGAATTACCGGTTAAAGATCGGTGCCGTCATTGGAGTCATGCATGAGTTTGGTTTTCTTGGTCGAGTGTTGCGGTCTTTCTTTTCGAGGTTCTGGAAAGATAACGTTCAGCTGATTGGCGTCTCCCAGCCAGTTTGCCAGGCACTTCTTGAACGGGCGCCGCACTTGCAGAGTCGAGTTCACCTGTTGCCCCATGCTATCGAAGTAGTGACGCATTGCGATCCTGTGGCCGCGAGACATGAGTTGGGTATTCCGCTCGGTTCATATTGCTACGGCACGGTGGGCCGATTGGTTCGGAAAAAGGATCATAAATTGCTGATCGAAGCGTTTGCGGGTGTGCATGACGATTCAGTGTTGGCGTTCGTAGGGGACGGCGGGCTAATGCCTGAGCTTAAGATGCTGGCAAAGAAGCTTGGTGTGCAAGACCGGGTGATATTTTGTGGCGCAAAGGATGAAGCGCGAACCTTGATGAAAGCTTTTGATGCTTTCGTGCTTCCATCAACGAGTGAGGAGGCGTTCGGGATTGTGTTGCTCGAGGCCATGGCAGCTCAGGTACCGATAGTTTGTTCAGATGCACCTGGTCCGGTCAGCGTCATTGGTGATACCGGGCTGCTGTTTGAGTGTGGGAGTATCCGTGACCTGACCAGGCAACTGGAAGCTGTTCGTGCACTGACAAAACTCAATTCTGATGAGATGACGCAAAGAGCACTTGATCGGCTCGGTGCCAAATTTTCTGTTCCCTCCATGGCCCGGAAAATGCGTGGCCTTCCTCAAATTGAGCAATATGCGCCTGTTACTCACTAATCCTGATTCACGGTGGAGCAGCAATGACGATTGATTGGCAAAAGTTGTACCAGGAGCGATGCGAGACCATAGAGCGATGGTGTTGAAAGCCACGTTTGGATGCTTAGCAAGATCCAGCCACCCCTGGCGAGCGTGTTGAATGAGTCGATTGTGATAGAATCGCGCGAAACAGGTTCTTGATAACAGTATGAAAATCCCAAGGTTTGATAACGCGAATATCCTGACTATTGGTGATGCGATGTTGGATAGATACTGGCATGGTGAAACCCACCGGGTGTCGGCTGAAGCACCGATTCCAGTGATTGATGTTGGCAGTATCGAAGACCGTCCTGGTGGTGCAGCTAACGTCGCACTGAATGTAGCGACGCTTGGTGCCGCATCTTCCCTGATTGCGGCAACCGGCCAGGACGAAATGTCGGATATCCTGGAATCCAAACTCACTTCCTCGGGCATTGACTGTCAGTTCATCAAGGTTGAGGGAATGTCCACTATTACCAAGGTACGTCTGGTCAGTCGAAGTCAGCAAATGATTCGCGCTGATTTTGAAGCACTGTTTAATATTGATGTCGACCAGGTATTGAAAGGGATGGATCTAGTCCCTGAGTACGACAGCGTGGTTCTCTCTGACTACGACAAGGGCCTCTTCAGTGATCCTTCGAGCATCATTGAAAATGCGAGAAAGAGAGGTAAGCCGGTGCTGGTTGATCCGAAGTTCAAGCCTTTCTCCGCTTATCAGGGGGCGACAGTCATTAAACCGAATACACTTGAGCTCCAGAATGCCGTCGGTGATTGGGACAGTGAGGCAGAGATGTTGAAAAAATGTCGGGGCCTGATGGCGGGCATGGGTTGTGACGCTATGTTGGTAACGCGAGCATCCGAGGGTATGACGCTCATTGAACGACATGAAGAAAGTCATTTCCCTGCCCGGACGAGGGAGGTTTATGACACATCAGGTGCAGGGGACACCGTTATCGCCGTGCTCGCCGCCTCGCTGGCGTCAGGGCAAACATTGAAGGATTCGGTGGCTCTTGCCAATGTTGCGGCAGGTATTGTGGTCAGCCATTTCGGTGTAACCAGCGTGTCTGGTCCTGAGTTACGCGCGGAGGTTGACCTTGCCGAGCCGACCGGAAAAGGAAAGATGTCCGCAGAACAACTGGTTGCCGCGGTTCAGGTTGCCAGGGGGCGGGGCGAAAGAGTGGTGTTTACTAATGGCTGTTTTGACATTCTTCATGCAGGCCATGTCAATTACCTGAGTGATGCAAAACGCGAAGGTGATCGATTGATTGTCGGGATCAATTCGGATGAATCGGTTCATCGACTTAAAGGTGAAGGAAGACCCATCAACCCGCTGGATCGACGGATGACCATGCTGGCAGGCCTTGCCTCGGTCGACTGGGTTGTTTCGTATGACAGTGATACGCCGGAAACGCTATTGCATATGCTGAAACCAGATGTGCTCGTGAAGGGGGGCGACTATGGTATTGACCAGGTGGTCGGCGCGGATATTGTCCGTTCCGCTGGTGGTGAAGTGAAAGTGCTTAGCCTGGAGGAAGATTGTTCAACCAGCGCTCTGGTCGAGAAAATCAGGGATCTTTAGGGCTTAAACGCTGTTTGCGAAATAAACATTTTCTTTAAGGTGCCCTGAATCTATGGTGCCGACAACGGCAGAATGAACACCTTTTTGCCCCAGAGCAAACGCCAGGCTCTCCTCCGCGGTTTGATGACCGCTTGCGAAAACTTTTTTCAATAGGATCCCCGTATCCTTTTCTTTGGCGGCCTTGATGACATTAAGGTTGGATTGATCTTCCAAATTTAAAGTAAGCATGAGTACATCACTGACCTCGAGAGCGGCGATGCTTCCCTCTACTGACTTGGTGGACATTCCGATGTATCTGATATCTCCCTTCTCCTTGAGCCGTTCCAGGGTAGCGAACGCATCCGTTTGATGGAGAATCCCAAGATCATCACCGTTGGAATGAATCAAGACAATGTCCAGATAATCTGTCCTGAGGTGCTTCAGGCTCTGCCCTACACTGGTGACCACCGCCTCTCTGGAAAAGTCAAAGCTGGACTTGCCGGCGGCATACTGTTCACCGGTTTTCGTGCACAAGACCCAGTCCTCCCTGCGCCCGGGTAATAACTGACCAATTCGATGCTCGCTGTTACCGTAGGCTGGTGCAGTATCAAGTAACCTGACCCCCAGTTCCTGCGCCTCTGATAAAAGGTTTGCAATCAACTTGTCCTCTGGTAGTTCAAATTTCGCAGGGTACTTAACGTCTGTATTGCGACCAAACTTGACGGTGCCTAGCGAGATTTTACCTGTTTCAAGATTGCATCGTCCCAGCTTCACTCCCATAAAGGTCTTCCGATTGAGGCCGGCCTGAGTTTGGGAGGCTCGGCCAGGTTCGCTTTCGGCGCTGCCATGAGTTCCATGAACATATCGCCCATCATGGGCGCCAGGGTAAGTTTGGTGGGCCAGCATACAACGACGTTTCCATGTCTGCCAACGTATGGCGTGTCCGGGCGTAACAGGGTTCCGCCGCCGGCCTCCGCCCGGTCTATTCGAAAAGTTGAGAACTCGCATCCAGAGAAGTCCATCCAGGGCATGATGGCGGCCAGTTCGGTCTTCGCGAATGCAATCTGCTCTGCTTCATTTCGAGCGACACCGGATTCAGCGAGTTGACCGCCGAGATACCAGGTTTTGCTGTCAACCGTGCTGTGGGTAGTGAAGGTAATGCGTGGCTTATCCGCAGATCGCAGTGTCACGGCATGTGCAAACAGATCGGGCAATGTCTTCCCTCTAACAACAACCTGGTGAAGTGGCCGGAGCTGCATTGGCACTTCCAGTCCGAGTTCCTCGATGAGTTCTCCGTTTCCCTTGCCCGCTGCAAGGACATAGGTATCTGCACTGACGGTGAGCCCATCATCTAGTTGGAGATGCGTAACCCGTCCGTTTGTGTGCTCGAAACTCACGTTTCCTTCGAATATGTAGTCTTTAAGTTGATGGTGTAAATGAGCGATCAGGGAGCGGGTATCCAGGACGAGGTCATTGAGTTTATAGAGCAATCCTTTAAATGACGGGGACTGAAAAACCTTTGGGTAGTCAGCTACAGGCACTGATGCAACTCGTCCCTCGAGAGTCTTACTGCCAAAGAACGCGGTCAGTTTGGAGCTGAGGCGAGCGTCGGAAAACATATAGTAGGAATCGCTCAATACGGTGACCCCCTTCAGATTAACGCTATCAGTGCCTGCAAGGCACGAACGCCAGCGTAAGGGCATATCTGCAATAGATTCAGATGCGCCGGTCGTAGCGCCTGCGAGCGAATATTTGATTCCACCGTGAATCATTCCCTGGGACGCAAAAGTCTGGCCCGATCCGAGGCCTTCTTTCTCGAGCAGGATCGCTTCAAAACCGTGCTTGCGAAGCAGGCTAAGTAACCATAGCCCGGCGATACCGCCACCGAGAATGATGGTGTCGAACTGATGCGTTGTGTTGCTCATAAAAAATGTATAAATCCGGCCCCGAAGAACCGGAATTATACACGCTTGTGTTTGTATCCGGTTTTACTGACTCGGTAGCATCGGGTCCAGTACACAGTTATTCTTCGATATCATTTCTCCAGGGTTTGAATCTCACTTTGGCTAGATTGTTCTACAGCGCTATTTTTTATCTTTTGATCCCGTTTGTGTTGCTGCGGTTGTTAAAGCGTTCCCTGAAAGAGCCTGGCTACCGAATGGCTATTTCAGAGCGTTTTGGATTCTATCGGTCGAAGCAACCGGGGAAGGTTGTTTGGATACATGCGGTATCAGCAGGCGAAACGATTGCCGCGGTGCCCCTGGTTCGCAACCTCCTCGGCCGAGGGTATGTTTGCCTGGTAACCAATATGACGCCAACTGGCCGTGAGCGTGTGCAAGCCCTACTGGCTGATGAGGTGGAAAACTGTTTTGCCCCTTACGATCTGCCGGGTTCGATAGACCGATTTCTACGAAACAATCAACCGCGGATGTTGATTACCATCGACACAGAATTATGGCCGAACATGATTGAAGGTTGCTCGCGGAGAGGAGTTCCCACCCTGTTGGTCAATGGCCGTTTATCGTCTCGGTCAGCAAAAGGTTACAGGCGAATTGCGCCGCTGATTTTGCCTATGTTGCGATCACTGAGCCAGTTGGCGGTTCAAACCCGGCACCACAAAGACAGGTTTGTTTCGCTTGGAACGGACCCATCGAAGGTTCATGTGACCGGCAGCATCAAGTTTGATGCGGTGATGGCGCAAGGGTACGTCGATAGGTTGAACCGATCCCGTCAGTTGATTGCTGGCAGACCCGTTTTGCTCGGGGCCAGCACACATAAAGGAGAGGAAGCAGCCTTGCTGTCGCTGCTTCCGGCATTACAGGAACTGATACCGGATTTCCTTCTGGTTTTGGCGCCGCGGCATACTCATAGATGCGACCAACTGAGACGAGCAATGGAATCCTCGGGGCAGTCCGTGGTGAGTTTTAGTGACGGTAGGGCCGTGGCGCCGCACAATGAGGTATTTCTGGTCGATGTGATGGGTGAGCTTGATGCGCTTTTTGAGCTGGCATCGGTGGCCTTCGTCGGAGGGAGCCTGGTGCCGATTGGCGGTCATAATCTGCTTGAGGCAGTTCGCGCGGGCACACCAATCGTCATGGGGAGACACCTCGACAATATAGAGGATATTGCCCAACAGTTTATCGACAGCCAGGCGATTATCATTGTGAAAGATGGTCAGGAGTTACAGCAAGTTGTCATCAATCTGATGGGAAATGTCGGTGAATCCAATAGGTTGGTGAGTGCTGCGAACAAAGTGATGGAGTCTAATCAGGGCGCTATTGGCAGGGCAGAGAAGTTGATCGTCGAAGTCATGAATCATGAATAGTCGGCTGCAGGGGGAAACCCACCAGGGGTTCCTGCTTGCCCTCAATAAAATTGTGTATTTATAGGTGAGTTTCCGAACTTTATACAAGCATGTCGACGATAATTTTAGCGAAAATTCAAGAGCAGATCGCGACTTTCTTCTAACAATATTGTGGTAACCTTTTTGTAACTTGTAGGGAAAGTAGTACTTTTGCCACCGACGATGAAACAGTGAAATGACCAACCGATATATCTACATTCCGAATTTAGCCGCCGATATCGCGGAGTGTGATGCTAACTACATCCGCCTGCGCCAGCTGTTCCCTGGCATGGATTCAGATAATGATATCGAGTTCGGGATACGAACCCGAACGGAAGAGGGCGCGACAGTTGTGATCAACATAATGGAACGCTGCCCTTTCACAACAATGGTGGCTGTCACAGTAAGCTCAGAAAACGAGAAACCACTCATAAAGTGGCCCAGTCTTGAGCTTAGGATTTATCACGACGTTAATTCTGCTGAAGTCGTTAGATTCGAGCGGCATCGAAATTTTCGGTTCCGATACCCGACGCCTAATCAGCACATGTTTCAGCCGGACGAGAAGTCCCAGATCAACAAGTATCTTGGTGAGCTGCTAACTTATTGTATTGAGCATGGCTATTCTCTGGAGCCATTGGAATTTTCCTGATCTTTTTTCGAGAAATCCGTTTTTAAATCCTTATAATTTGTCGAGCGACATTCCCTGATTTTCTGTCAGGTTGAATCACCGGGCGAGCATCATAGATAGCCGCGACTTTTCGCCTCATAATAATTTGGTCACAAATGTCATCCAGTTATAAAGCAGACTCCATCGAGGTCCTTGAAGGGCTTGAGCCGGTTAAGAAACGACCGGGAATGTACACCGATACAACCAGACCCAATCATCTTGCGCAGGAAGTTATAGATAATAGTGTCGATGAAGCCCTCGAGGGCCATGCGACAGAAATCAGGGTAACGCTTCGCAAAGATGGTTCAATGTCCGTAAGCGACAATGGTCGTGGCATGCCGGTTGATATACACAAGAAAGAAAAATTGTCAGGCGTAGAGCTCATTCTCACCCGGCTCCACTCTGGCGCCAAATTCAACAGTGACAATTACAAGTTCTCCGGTGGCCTCCATGGGGTTGGCGTGTCTGTGGTCAATGCCCTGTCGGAAACCTTTGAAGTGTTCATCAAGCGTGACGGAAAACTGCATCACATGTCTTTTAAGGGCGGTAAAAAGCAGGGAAAGCTAACCGTCAAGGATAAGGTAGGTAAGCGGAACACTGGTACAATGATCCACTTCAAACCTGATGCATCTTACTTCGATTCCCCAAAATTCTCTGTTACCAGGCTCAAGCACCTGCTTCGGGCCAAGGCAGTATTGTGCCCGGGATTAAAGGTTGTATTTCAGGACGAAACTGCCAGCAAAAAAGAAGAGAACCTCTTCGAATGGTTCTTTGAGAAAGGGCTTGAGGATTACCTCGGAGCGGAACTTGAGGGTCTCGAACTCCTTCCCGAAATGCCTTTTACCGGCTCAATGTCAGGCAGAGACGAAGCGGTAGACTGGGCGGTGCAATGGCAGGGGGAAAGCGGAGAGTTGATTACCGAAAGTTACGTGAACCTGATTCCAACGACCCAGGGTGGTACCCATGTCAATGGATTGCGTGCTGGACTGCTGGAAGCACTAAGGGAGTTCTGTGAATTCCGCAACCTTGTGCCCAGAGGTATCAAAATTACCGCCGAAGACATCTGGGATAAGTGTAACTATGTTCTCTCTGCCAAAATGATCGACCCGCAGTTCGCTGGTCAGACTAAAGAACGCCTGAATTCGAGACAGGCGGTATCCTTTATTTCAGGGGTTGTAAAAGATAGTTTTTCACTATGGCTGAATCAACATGTCACAGAGGGTGAGGCGATCGCTGAACTGGCGATCACAAGCGCGCAGGCTCGCCTCCGGGCGGGGAAAAAGGTCGCACGAAAGAAACTGACCAGTGGCCCCGCGCTACCCGGCAAATTAGCCGATTGCTCCTGTAGCGACGCTATGATGGGTGAACTCTTTCTTGTAGAAGGAGATTCGGCAGGCGGTTCAGCCAAACAAGCAAGGGATCGTGAGACCCAGGCGATCATGCCGCTGCGGGGTAAGATTCTAAACACCTGGGAGGTTGATTCGTCTGAGATTCTGGCTTCCCAGGAAGTCCATGACATTTCTGTTGCTCTGGGAATTGACCCTGGCTCAGATGACTTGACCAAGTTGCGTTACGGCAAGATCTGCATCCTGGCGGACGCGGATTCGGATGGCCTACACATTGCGAGCCTGTTGATTGCTTTATTTGTGCGACATTTTCGAGCCCTGATTGAAGAGGGTCATGTATTTGTGGCAATGCCCCCTCTTTATCGCGTGGATGCCGGCAAGGAGGTCTTCTACGCGCTTGATGAAGGTGAGCGCCAGGGCATCCTGGACAGAATCGCGGCAGAGAAGATTCCGGGGAAAGTGGTCGTGCAGCGGTTCAAGGGATTGGGTGAGATGAATCCGCTCCAGCTACGCGAGACCGCAATGGCGCCAGATACACGGCGGCTCGTGCAACTAACTCCAGGGAAAGCGAAATCGGTTGACGAAATGCTGGATATGCTGCTCTCGAAAAAGAGGGCGCCGGATCGGAAGGTCTGGCTCGAGAAGAAAGGTGACATAGCTGAATTGAGCTAACGTCCCCGAGAAGAACATACAAGAACATAAAACCGTTCAAGAGACACCAGAACTCTTGTCGAAAGAGAAAGCACAATGACTGAAAATATGATCGATGGCGATTTTGAGAAGGTTTCGCTTGCCGACTATACAGAGAGCGCATACCTGAACTATGCGATGTATGTCATCAATGACAGAGCGCTACCGCATATTGGTGACGGGCTAAAGCCGGTGCAAAGGCGAATCGTTTATGCGATGAGCGAGCTGCGGCTTGGCGCAGATGCAAAGTATGTGAAGTCCGCGCGGACCATTGGCGACGTCCTCGGTAAGTTTCACCCCCATGGTGATTCCGCCTGTTACGAGGCGATGGTGCTGATGGCGCAATCTTTCAGCTATCGCTATCCGCTGGTCGATGGGCAGGGTAACTGGGGATCTCCGGATGACCCCAAGTCCTACGCCGCCATGCGTTACACAGAATCCAAACTGGCGGCCTATTCTGAAGTTCTGTTGGGTGAACTCAAGCAGGGAACAGTTGACTGGACACCCAACTTTGACGGAACCCTTACAGAACCGCTCAATCTCCCTGCGCGCGTGCCTAACATCCTGCTGAATGGTGGAAGTGGAATAGCCGTGGGAATGGCAACGGATATCCCGCCACATAACCTTAATGAAGTTGTTAGTGCATGCATTCGGCTACTCGACAGCCCCAAAGCTACGTTGAAGGACATCATGGAGCATGTTCGGGGTCCTGATTTCCCAACGGGTGCTGAGATCATATCCAGTAGTGAAGACATCAGGCAGCTTTATGAAACAGGCCGTGGTGCTGTTCGAGCGCGAGCGGTCTATTCGCGGGAGGACGGTGATATCGTAATAACGGCGTTACCGTTCCAGGTTTCCGGGACTAAAATTCTTGAGCAGATTGCCGGACAAATGCAGGCTAAGAAATTGCCGATGGTAGTAGATCTTCGTGATGAGTCCGATCACGAATGCCCTACCCGAATTGTAGTTGTACCAAAGTCCAATCGAGTGGATACCGACCAGCTTATGGCGCATCTTTTTGCCACGACCGATCTTGAGAGAACCCACCGGGTGAACTTCAACATGATCGGTATCGATGGCAAGCCGAGGGTTCGGCCGCTTCTTGAGTTGCTGAATGAATGGTTAAAGTTCAGAAAAGATACAGTGCTTAGACGGCTGCAATTTCGTTTGGACAAGATCCTTAGTCGATTGCATATCCTTGAAGGCCTGATGATTGCTTACCTGAATATTGATGAGGTGATCAAAATCATTCGGACCGAAGACAAGCCCAAGCAGGCGTTGGTTAGGAGGTTTAAGTTGTCAGATCTGCAGGCTGACGCAATTCTTGACCTGCGTTTACGACAACTCGCCAGGCTTGAAGAAACTCGTATCTCGGGCGAACAAGACGAACTCAATGCGGAAAGAGCCGATCTGGAGAAAACGATTAAATCGAAGGTCAGGCTGAAAACGCTCATCAAGAAAGAATTGATGGAAGATGCGGAAACCTACGGTGATGACCGCGTTTGCGAAATCGTTGTGCGTAGTGATGCGCGGGCCTTTGCAGAAAAAGACCTGGTGTCCACAGAATCAGTGACGGTTGTGTTATCGCAGAAAGGCTGGGTCCGGGCCGCAAAAGGTCATGAGGTAAATCCGCAAGACCTAAGCTACCGCTCGGGCGACGGTTTTCTACAGGCACTCCCCGGCCGCTCGAACCAGGATGCCATATTTTTCGATTCAACAGGTCGTGCCTATACCGGGGCCATGCATACCCTGCCATCAGCAAGAGGGCAGGGGGAGCCTTTGACTGGACGGTTCAATCCTCCAGATGGTGCGTTCTACACCGGCGTGGTTTTGGGTGAGCAGGACACCCGATTTGTTCTCTCGAGTGACGCTGGTTATGGGTTCATTGGTAAGCTCGAAGATATGGTGACCAAGAACAAGGCAGGGAAATCGGTACTGTCGGTGCCAAAAGGCGGGATTGTCAACCAGCCAGCGCTGCTCGCTGATGAAAAGCACGACTATATCGCGGCATTCAGCAACGAGGGTCGATTGCTGATCTTCCCGGTGTCGGATCTCCCTAGTCTGGGGCGTGGTAAAGGGGTGAAAATCATGAACATTCCCAAAGCAAGAGTGGAATCCCGCGAGGAATTTATGGCACATGTTCGGGTGTTTTCAGAGGTAGATACGCTTATTATCCAATCCGGTAAACGAACGCTGAATCTTAAAATAGACGATCTTGAGCATTATCGAGGGGAAAGGGCTCGCCGTGGCCTGAAATTGCCACGCGGTTTCCAGAAGGTTGACGGCGTGCAGGTAGAGAAGGGCGACTAGCCAGGAGTTGTAAGCTGGCTAGCCTGGTTATTGAGCAGGTCAGGATTGATGAGTCCTGCGACTCTTAACAGGCCCTCTGAGTCCACCAGCGCATGGTGAAAGGGTTGTAATTCAACCCGATCCGACAAAGGTGAATAGCCATGGGCAGCTATCAGGTTTCCCTCTGCAATTGACGCAAGATAGCTCGCAGCTTTGCGAATTTTTTCTGGTTCTTCATTTAGCAGGTCCAGGGTACCGCCAAATGCGATCTTGCCGTTTACTTTAGCTGCGATCTTCTGGATTAACAGGCCAGAACAGGTTGCCATGTACATGGCATCCGAGCTGTCAAAATGAATGACCAGTTCTTCGGGCGTGGTTTGCTCAACAATACCCCCGTACAGATTTGCCGCCTTGAAAAACTTATCAAAGTGTTGCTCCAGGTGTCTTGCGGGTCGGATTCTAATGACGAGTATGCATTCTTCAGCGGGCTCGTGATCAGTTTGGGATGGCATTTCAAGTATCTGGGTGGTCGCAGCTTGGGGTTGAGTCTCGTGGTTAACCCAGCTGGTTATTGATGTTTCTAATCGCCAGACCAGAAAGCTGTACCCAGCGGCAAGCATCAATAGAAACCAGCCTAAGAACTGCTTGTCTGTTTTGGCGTGTGAAATTGTCATCCGAACTCGACCGACCAGGGAGTCCTGAAAAGTCACCTCTGCGGTATAGGATGTGTTTGTTCGTTCTTCCTTGCCGCTCTGGACGATCAGCTGGTTAGTTTCATCGTAGATGGCGACGAACTGCAGGGGTTCATTGCGGGTGAGTTGTGCGACGATGACATTAAGTGACACTAGGTTGTCTTCTACTACATCACTCGCCACTTGCGCGGCTAACTGCCGTGCCAATGACAGGCCAAATCGGGATTGTTCCAATTCGATTACTCTCGCCTGATATTGGGTAATAGTGAAAAAGACGAGCCCGCCGGCGAGAAGTGGAAGTACGACGAGGAGGGCTATGAGCCGACGCTTTCTGGGGTGTTTCCCGTCAGTCATGGATCTCGCGGTAGGTAATAAAATCGTGGCAGAGTATAACCGATAACGAACCTTGCAACATTGCTACTGCTAACGTATGCCGCATAATACGGACTCTCAAAGGAGGCTCCATGAACGAACTGGTGTTGATCAGTGTGTCGGGTGAAGACAAACCCGGTATCACCGCAACGATTTCAAAATTGTTAGGTAGTCTCGACGTCGATATTCTCGATGTCGGCCAGTCGGTTATCCACAATCACTTGTCTCTCGGGATTCTGGTCAACGTGCCGGGCATTCTGGAAGACGTTCTTCAAGCACTGCGGGAACAATCTGAGCGATTGGGCGTCCTGATCAGGTTTACCCCGGTTTCTGAAGAAAGTTATGAGCAATGGGTCGGACTCCAGGGCGCATCCCGTTATATTCTGACGCTGCTGGCACGACGCATCAAAGCTTCACATATAGCGACAGTGTGTGAAATCATCGCAGCAAGCGGCCTCAATATTGACAACATTATTCGACTTTCTGGGCGGGTGCCGCTTCATGAATCGGGAGAGATATCAAAAGCCTGCGTAGAGTTTTCCTTACGCGGCCAACCCGACGAACCTTTCCGGGAACAACTGTTGGCAGTTTGTGCAGATCTGGATATCGATGTGGCCGTCCAGGAAGATGGGATCTATAGAAGGAACCGTAGGCTCATAGCTTTTGATATGGATTCGACGCTGATCAAGACGGAAGTTATCGATGAGCTGGCGGTCGAAGCTGGAGTTGGTGCCGAGGTTGCCGATATCACATCAAGGGCAATGGCCGGGAAGTTGGATTTTTCGATGAGCCTGGCAAAACGAGTGGGTCTTCTCAAGGGACTTCCCGTTAGTGCCCTTGCAAAAGTCGCAGATAGATTACCGTTGATGGAAGGTGCCGAGCACCTTTTCAAGACACTCAATCATCTTGGATACAAAACAGCGATATTGTCTGGCGGATTCAGCTACTTTGGCGAGTTGTTACAGGAAAAACTCGGGGTTGATTATGTCTATGCTAACGAGTTGGAAATAGCAGACGGGGTGCTCACCGGGCGCGTTCTCAGCCCCATCGTGGATGCAGACCGTAAAGCAGACCTTTTGAAGCAATTAGCTGATAAGGAAGGAATATCGCTTCAACAAACCATTGCGGTTGGTGATGGCGCAAACGATCTCGCTATGTTGGACATCGCGGGGCTTGGAATAGCCTTTCACGCCAAACCCCTTGTCAGGGAAAGTGCAGGCCACGCTATCTCTACACTAGGCCTTGATAGTCTTCTTTACCTGATGGGAATCAGAGACAAGGAATTGCGTCATATCTAGAAGCGGCCATGTTGGCCTAGAGACCTTCCGAAGAAAAATCGTAGTCCAGGTCATCAAGTGGCTCAGAAATGTAGTTGCCCTGAATGTAACTAATACCCGTCATAAACAGTGTTGGGAGGGTCGAAGGATCTTCCACGCCGGAAATCGCCGGCAGAACGCCGGATGCCTGAAGCGACGGAACCATCTCCATGAGTTCTTCCCGCTTCTCTTCTTTTTTTTCAGTGTCGTTTGCGAAAGAACCATCCAGTTTCACAATATCGGGGGTCAGATGCTTGAGTAGCTTGAACGGATGAAGAGAGCAACCGAAATGGTTGATGGAAGACTTAATATGCAGTTCCTGTAAACCCTTCGTGAACTTGGCTGCCTGCTTGATATAGGAAGTCGCGTCACTCTCGTGTAATTGGAAGACGATGCTATCGCTTGCGAGCCTTGAAGCCTTCAGGGAGACACTCATCCAAGGCAGGAATTCTTCATCGGTCAGTACCTTGTGACTGACATTAATGAACAGACGTGCGTTCCCGCCAGCTTCTCTCTGCTTTGCCAGTTGTTTGATAGCGTTAAAAACGACCCACCTGTCAATCTTTTGAAGTAATCCTGCATCCTCTGCCGGCCCCATAAACTGAGCTGGTCTAAGAGCGTTGCCCTCTGCATCCGGCAGCCTGAGCAACACTTCGAACTGTTCTTCATCTTCTCCATGTAGTGAAATAATAGGTTGGAAATTGAGTTTGAACTGATCCGCGTCAAGAGCATGGCTTATAAGTGCCTTCAGCGTATCTGCAGATAGGGACTGGTCGCCTTCTCCAACTGTAGGATTTTTCGGCTCATAGAAAGCAATGCCATTCCCCTCTTCAATTGAGTCACATGCCTGGTATGCCCGGGATATGGCTTGTTCAACAGAAGAGGTGTTTTCGGCAATCATTGAAAACCCGATGCTGAGTGTTACCTGGTAATTTTTACCGGATGCCTCGAACATATGTTCCTCAGTTGTGGTCCGAATGGTTTCGGCCAACTCTCCGGCCGCTGCTTTATCGTTGCCCTCGATCAGCAGTGTAAAAACATCATCCCCGAAACGGGCGATCAAATGATCATCGGGGACTTTATCGCGTATCACAGTGGCCAGCTCACCCAATACGAGGTCGGCATTTGAAATGCCCGCATCAGAACGAATGCGAGGGAAATGGTCTATAACCATGTAGAAGATAATGGAAGATTGTTTTCCCTGGTTTGCGTTATCAACAGCCTGGTCGAGTACTTCAATAAAGTACTGCCTGTTGAACAGCCCGGTCAAAAGATCCTGGCTGGATATTTCCTTAATTCTGTCCTCGAGCTCGGACGAATCTACAAGTGGTTGAAAGATGGCTTGCGTGCAGGGCTCTCTGTCGTAGGTGGCCGGTGACATGGTGAGTTTCGTCAGAATGGTTGCCCCCTCGTTATCGACGCAACCAAATTCTGCTTCCTGGGTTTCATCCCTGTCAAAGGATTTCAGGAAGGTTTTAAACTTTCCCTGATCCTCTTTAGCGATCAGGTCAATGATGGGAATGCCGGCATACTCATCCGGGTCCTCGTATCCAAACAGGTCCGCATAGGCCTGGTTGGTATAGATATGCATGCCTTCATGAACATAGGCAATCGCTGTTGTGGAAGAATCGAGGAGCAGATTGTTTCTTCTGTCTGTTTCTTTCAGCTCGACCTCGGCGTTTCGTTTCTGACGCCTGGTTTCAAGATTCTTCAGCTCGCGCTGGATGAGCAGTAGCAGTCGTTCATCGTCGTCGTCAAGTGCCACATCGATGGCACCCATCTTCAGACCCTCGGTGATCGATGCAGGATCGCGGTTATCGGCGAGCATGATAACCGGTATATCTTTATCCAGCATTTGAAGTTGGGAAATCACTGCCTGTATCGTAAATCCGTTGGCCTCGTTGGCCGCAAGAATCAGGTCCCAAGGCTGTTCGGAAATTTTTGCTGAGAAATCTACATCGGATTCGATCTGGTGGGCGCGAGTTGCGCGTCCTGCTGATCTTAGTAAGACGATAAGCTCTTCTGCGCGATTTAGAGATTCTTCTAGAATCAGCAATCGAATGGGTTCTTTGTCGCTCATTTACGTCCCTTGAATCAGGCGTAAACTATACCATATGGGACGTCGGCGAAAGGCGAGTCCTTCGCAAATTATTGCCCAGCGATAACCTGTTTAGCGTCAGCGCCGGGTATTTCTCTTGCAAGCCTGGGGACAAGGTACCCTGGCAGCTGACCGGATATCTGTCGTATCAGGTTGACTCCGTCCAGTTCCGGAACATCGAAATGCTGCGCGCCGGCTACGGGGTCAAGAAGATGCAGATAATAAGGCAGCACTCCTGCGTCAAACAATCGTCTCGACAGCATAACGAGTACTTCTGGCGAGTCATTAACGTCGCGAAGCAAGACACTCTGGTTGAGTAACGTAGCGCCGGCATCTCGAAGTGCCCTAACTGCATCAACGACGTGGTCATCGATTTCGCTGGGGTGGTTAGTGTGCAACACAAAGACCACTTTTTTGCGGCATTGATTTACCCAATCAAGCAATCGCGGGCAAATTCGCTGGGGGATGGCTATTGGTAGCCGGGTATGCAGTCGGATTGTATTGACAGTCTCGATAGAATCGAGTTTTGCGATGATGTCGCTTAACTGGCGATCGCCGAGGATTAACGGATCCCCCCCACTCAGGATCACCTCTGAGATTGATGCGTCGCTGGCGAGGCGCTGATAGATTCCGGCCCAGTCAGAGCTCGAGGGATTGTTATCGCCATAGGGGAAATGCCGGCGGAAACAGTAGCGACAATTAATTGCACAAGCGCCGGTGGTGATTACAAGCGCACGGCCATTGTATTTTTGAATCAGCCCGCGGGTTGGGGTAATCAAATATCCTTCCTGCAGAGGATCCCTTAAGTACTGTGGTCCGGATTCGTTTTCCTGCGACCTTGGAAGTATCTGTAGCAGGAGTGGATCAAAGGCATCGCCGCTGACGACGCGATCCAGATAGGGCCTCGGGGCCAGCAGGGGGAAATCCTGGTCGATATTATCCAGCCGGGTACCCAGGTGAGATGCCAACGCTGGAATACTTCGGATCGCATGTTGCAAGTGCCATTGCCAACTCTGGTCGTGGGAACCGGCATCGCTTAGGGTTATCATTGTCATATGCGAATCTAGGGAAGAGAATTAATGGCGAGTTATTCTACCAACGAATTCAAGTCGGGTCTTAAGGTCATGCTGGAAGGAGACCCGTGCAACATTGTTGAAAATGAATTCGTTAAACCAGGGAAAGGCCAGGCGTTTAATCGCGTCAGGCTTAAGAACCTGAAAACAGGGCGGGTCTGGGAAAGGACATTCAAGTCCGGGGAATCGCTTGAAGGTGCCGATGTAATGGAGCATGACATGGAGTATCTCTATGCGGATGGCCAGTACTGGCATTTCATGAAAACTGATGGCAGCTATGAGCAACTTGCCGCTGATCAAGCGGCAGTTGAGGACAGCATTCGATGGTTAAAAGAGACGGACAAGGTTACCGTGACCCTTTGGGACGAGGTTCCCATTGCCGTAGCACCGGCAAATTTTGTAGAGCTGGAAGTCACAGAAACTGATCCTGGCTTAAAAGGTGATACTGCTCAGGGTGGCACCAAGCCGGCGACATTAAGTACGGGAGCGGTCGTAAAAGTGCCACTCTTTATTAATATCGGTGAAGTGGTTCGAGTCGATACCCGTACAGCTGAATACCAGAACCGAGTAAAACAGTAATCAGCCAGGGGGACGAACAGATAGGTCCATCTCGTCTCGAGTTCAGAAGCAGGCTACTGCGTTCTATCAGGGATTACTTTTATTCTGAAGATGTCCTTGAGGTGACAACGGCCACCCTCAGGTTAACTGGATCAAGTGAAACCCATCTGGAGAACATTCAGGTAGGGCGGCAGGGGTATCTCCAGACCTCGCCTGAACATGCAATGAAGTGTCTTCTTGCCGAGCATCGACTCAGTATTTTCCAAATTTGTCCCGCCTATCGAGGCGGAGAAATAGGTCGACGCCATCGTACGGAATTCCAGATGCTGGAATGGTATCGATGCGGGCACACCCTGGCAGAACTGATGGATGACCTTCAGGCTATGTTGAAGTATGTCGGTAAGCAGATGGAGAAGTACAGCATCCAACCCATTAGTCAGATCAGTGATCGCTATTCCTACCGAGAGTTGTTCGAAAAACATTTTAAGGTAAACCCCCATTCGTTAGGGATTGAGGGGCTGGCTGGGCTTGTCGCTCCGGAAATCACCGCGCACCTGGATGAGCACTCTACTCTGGGTGACTATCTGGATACCGTGTTTTCGGATGCTATCGAACCACAGCTATTGGCGCCGACGATCGTTTATGACTTTCCCGCGTGTCAGGCGGCGCTCGCGGAAACGAAACAACTGTCGACGGGTGATCTGGTTAGCGATCGTTTTGAACTCTATGTAGGTGGCGTTGAAATTGCTAATGCCTACCAGGAACTCTGTGATGGGAAAGAGCTAAGTCGACGATTTGCAGCGAACAACCAGCAACGCCAATTAACCGGCAAGCCGATAATCGAAGATGACATGGAGCTGCTCGCCGTTATTGATGACCTCCCGAGATGTGCAGGTATGGCGCTGGGTATTGATCGGTTGACGATGGCGTTAAGAGGCCTTGACGATATTGCTGGCGTCTAATATCTGACTAAGAAACAATCGATTGGCCGTATTTCACCGTTTCGCCTTCTTTCACAGAGAAAGTCATTCGTTCCTTGAAGACCAGAATTACTGTGGAACCCATTTCAAATTGACCGAGTTCGTCGCCTTGTTGAAAGACACGTTTCATTTTGGTGGTGATCTGTAGGCGTGGCGTGTAGGCCTCGTCAAGCCAGACCGGTTTGATACCCGCAACCAGCATGGCGCCTACCAACACAGCAGCCGTGGGGCCAGTGTCGGTCCTGAACCTACAGACTAATCGTTCATTTCTCGCAAAAAGGTCAGGTAGGTGCAACGCTGTTGATTGGTTGACCGAAAAAAGGTCTCCGGGAACATAGGTTGTGTGATGTAGTTCTCCTGTCCATGGCACGTGCACCCGGTGGTAGTTGTGAGGGGCAAGGTAGATAGTGATGAACGAGCCGCGTGCAAAATCCTCAATGTCGTTGCTGGCGAGGAGTTTTGCCAGTGAGTAAGAATGATTCTTTGACTGGATGAGGGTATTCCCATCAATATTACCCAGTGCTGCGACGGTCCCGTCTGCAGGGCTGCTGACGGTGCCTTGGATGGTTCGCATGCCGGGCTTTAGGGATCTGGTAAAAAAGTCGTTAAAGGAACGGTAAGTGGATGCCTTTTCCCGCTGTGCTTCACCCAGGTCAATCTTGTACAGCATACAAAAAATATTAATGAACAAGCCTTTGATCAAAGGCAGCTCGCTTTTGGCAACAGATCCTACGATCCTGCTAAGGAGATGTTTGGGAATAAGTCTTTGAAGAAAAGCAAACACGGAGTCAGGCTGCCGGGTTATCTATTGGCGTATCTGGATCGTTCCCCCATTCTGCCCAGGAGCCATGATAAGCCTTAATATCAAGATCAAGAATCTTTCCGACCAGATAGGTAAGTCCTGATCGATGATGTGTCTGACAGTGGGTAATAATTCTATTAGAGGAGTCAAAACCTTTTGCGCTGACTAAATCGGCGATATCCTGTCGAAGTCGTAGTCCTTTTTGTCTGTCCATCAGCTCCAACCAGTCAAGATTAATCGCCCCTGGAATGTGTCCACCGCGCGCTGCAAAGGTTTTTTCTCCCTGGTACTCTTCAGCTGATCTAGCGTCCCAGATTTGGGTGTTGGCGTCATCGAGCGAGGCCAATACCTCTTCTTTCTCGACTAGGAATTCAGGGTGAATAGTCAGGGAGACGCTCGTATTCTTGTTTTTCGTTGCGCTTGCCGTCAGGGGAAGCTGGTCGTCAGCCCAAGCAATAAGGCCCCCGTTCAGGTAGGAGCTCATTTTGTGTCCGACAACATCCAGGGTCCATATAAAACGGCCTGCCCAACCACCGCCTTCGTCGTCGTAGGCGATGATGTGTTTTCCTGGATCGTAACCGATACGGGATAATAGGTTTTCCAGTCTGTCTATAGGTGGGAGTTTACCGACCGCAGGCTTTGCACCTGAGACCAGTTCAGACGGTGAGATATGGACTGCGCCAGGTATGTGGTGGCGCTGGTAGTTTTCGTCCCGACAGAGGTCAACAAGGAGGTATTCGGTGCTTTCAGACTTATCGTTAAGCAGTTCCGCAAGCGCGTTTGGTTCTATTACAAGAGGTACCATGGGATGTTCCGATTCTGATCACCACCCATTCTACACTGACTTACAAATCTTCTTGGAGAAGAAAGGTGTTTTTCGGGTACCATACTGACTTTGGCTGTCCTGGCAGTGACACTCTTCGGGAAGAACATGACTAATAGCACGAACCAGAACCTCGTTTGGATGGATCTGGAGATGACCGGGTTGGATCCGGAAGCGGAACGAATACTGGAGCTCGCCACTCTTGTAACAGACTCAGAGCTCAATCTTATCGCACAGGGACCTGTGATTTATGTTCGGCAAAGTGAAGACCTGATTGCTGGAATGGACGAGTGGAACACCAAGCATCACAATGAGTCCGGGTTGATTGATCTGGTTCGTGAGCAAGGAATCAGTGAGCGTGAGGCGGAGCAAGCAACGCTTGCGTTCCTGAGGGAACACACCACCGTAGGGGTATCGCCCTTGTGTGGAAACAGCATCGGTCAGGATAGAAGATTTCTGGTGAAGTACATGCCCGAGTTAGAGAATTTCCTGCATTACCGTAATCTGGATGTAAGCACCGTGAAGGAGCTAGCTGTGCGATGGCGACCCGACATCGCCGCCAGTCATCAAAAAAAAGGTGCTCATCGGGCGTTGGATGACATCGTGGAATCGATCGAAGAATTAAAGCACTACCGTGCGCATTTCTTTAGGACGAGCTGAGAAGGTGTCGATGCTGGCTAATTGCCCATTCGATGTGATGATCTACCAGTGTTGAGTGTCCAATCCGGCTCTTCAGTGCAGCCACCACTGCCCGGCTGGACACAGCCTGTCGAGTAGCACTTTCTGTAAAATCAATATTCCCCAAACCAATGGCAAGGTTTCGAAGCCATCCTTCATAGCCCGTTCGCCTTATGGCAGAGCCTTCCGTATTTTTAAGAAACTCCTCCTCGCTCCAGCTAAAGAGGTTAAGAAGACCAACTGCATCAAGCCCATGCCTCGGTTCGAAGTCTGGTTCGCAGGACTGCTTTGCGTATCGATTCCAGGGGCAAGTCAACTGGCAATCATCGCAACCAAAGACCCTGTTACCCATTGGTTTTCGAAGCTCCAAGGGTATAGCGCCCCTGTGCTCAATTGTCAGGTAAGAAATACATCGCCTTGCGTCAAGGGTATATGGCGCGACGATTGCTTTTGTCGGGCATATATCAATACAGGCGGTACATGAACCACAGCGATTGGTTTGCGCGCCGGGGCTCTGGGTAAGTGGGAGGTTGGTGAGGATTTCGCCCAGAAAAAACCAGGACCCCTCCTTTTCGTTGATCAGTAAAGTATGTTTCCCGATCCACCCCAGTCCTGACTTCTCCGCAAGGGCCTTTTCAAGGATCGGTGCACTGTCGGTAAAAACGCGTGAATCAAAGTCATGGAACCCCAGGTTCTCGCAATGATCACTGATCTTTTTGACCAGGCGTTTTAGTTTGCTGCTGATGACTTTGTGGTAATCCCTCCCAAGCGCATACCTCGAGATGTACGCCTTGTCTCCCTGGGATAGAATTTCTTCAGGTGCTGGATGCTTTTGTAGATAATCGATCTTAACGGTAATGATCGAATGAGTGCCCGGATGTAAAAGTTCGGGTTGCCATCGCATGCTCCCGTGCCGGGCCATGTACTCCATCTCGCCGTGGTATTTTTCTGCCAACCAGCCCTGCAGTCGGTTCCGTTGGTCTTCGAGATTGATATCTGCAACGCCAACCCCAGAAAAGCCCAGTTCCCGTCCCCAGCCGGGCAGCAGGTCTTTGAGTTCCTCCCAGTCAACTTTGTGGCGGCGATTCAGTGTCATTTTTCGAGGAATCTCAGGGCTAATCTCAGATAAAGGCAGTCATTGTCCTATAATCAGGGTTTGAATGTAGGTGAACAAGACCGTGACTTCAATCTATCTGGCGCAGCAGGTTCGTGAACTCGATCGGATAACCATCGAGGAAAAGGGTATCCCAGGCATCCAATTGATGCGCATTGCGGCGCAAGCCTGTGTTGATGTTCTGCTGGGGCACGCATCCGCTCCCGGAAAAGTCAGTGTCCTGTGTGGTTCAGGTAATAATGCCGGGGATGGTTTCATCATCGCTGGATTGCTCGCGAACCGGGGAATTGAAGTAACCGTTGGCCTGGTTGGCAAGGTTCCTTCGGCGGAAACAGATGCGGGCAAGGCCTATGGATACTGTCGTGAAGCGGGCGTCGAAATACTGACCGCTGAACTTTCGTTGCAAGATTCAGCATTCGTCGTGGATGCGTTACTGGGCACTGGATTAATGGGTCCTGTGAGACCGGAGTATCAACAGGTCATCTCAGCGGTCAACTTGCACGACTGTAACGTGCTGGCGGTAGACCTTCCCTCTGGATTGTGTGCCGATACGGGCAACATTCTGGGTGCATGTATTAAGGCTGACATGACAGTCACTTTCATTGGAAGGAAGCTCGGACTGCTCACCAATGATGGTCCGGAGGTGGTGGGGGAGCTTAATTTTGCTGATCTTTCGGTACCGGCTAGTGTCTTTGATTCAATCGAACCCAGTGTGCGAATGTTGAGTTATGAGGACAGGATTCGAAAACTGCCTTTGAGAAACAGAAACGCGCACAAAATGAACCATGGGCATGTACTGGTTGTTGGTGGCGATCAGGGCATGGCAGGTGCTGTCGCGATGGCTGCCGAGGCCGCATTATATTCCGGTGCAGGTCTTGTTTCTGTGGCAACACATCCAACGAGCGTCAACTCGCTGGTGGCAAGGCGACCGGAGGTGATGGCCCAAAGTGTGACGACGCCCGATGAACTGAAAGCGCTGATTAACCGGGCCACTGTCGTTGTCGTGGGGCCCGGTCTTGGTAATGAGAGTCTTGGTAATGAGAGTCTTGGTAATGAGAGTCTTGGTAATGAGAGTCTTGGCCACAAGAGCCCTGATGGTACTAGGGCCTGGGGTTCTGAATTGTTTGATATTGTGCTTGAGTCGGAACTTCCCATGATAATTGATGCGGATGGCTTGAATCGATTGAGCCGGTTGTCACCGGAGTATACAAGAAGAGATAACTGGATTTTGACACCGCACCCCGGTGAAGCTCGTAGTCTGCTGGGAAAGAACGTTCAGGTGGACCGATTAGCCTCAGTTAAACAACTGCAGCAAAAGTACGGCGGGGTTTGTCTGCTCAAAGGTGCGGGCACGTTAATTGCCGGTCACCATGAGGTATGGCTTTGCCCTTATGGGAATCCGGGTATGTCTGTTGCCGGGATGGGCGATGTCCTCTCCGGGATTATTGGGGGACTGGTAGCGCAAGGATTGGATACGAACGACGCAGCCTGTCTAGGTGCTATTGTGCACTCGCTCGCAGCGGACAACATCACTGCAAGGCAAGGTGAACGTGGTTTGCTCGCTACCCAGCTGTTGCCTGAAATAAGAAAGCTCCTCAATGGCATGCCGGGTTAACTAAACTAGATGATAAAATTTGAACTCACGAGTGAAAAAGAGATGCTTGGGCTGGGTGCAAGTCTGGCGAGCCTGTTGTGTGGCGAAGGCGTGGTTCACCTCACAGGGGGCCTTGGTGCGGGTAAAACGACTTTATGCAGAGGCATATTGCGAGCCATGGGTCATACGGGAGCAGTTAAAAGCCCAACGTTCACCCTCGTAGAACCTTATCAGATTTCAGACTCAGAGATTTATCACTTCGACCTCTACCGCCTGGCTGATCCAGGAGAGCTGGAATATATTGGTATTGATGAATATTTCGGCAATAACAAACTGTGTCTGATTGAATGGCCAGAGAAAGCCGCAGGCTGTCTGCCGCAGCATGATCTGGAGATTACCATTGATGTCTTGGGCGAAAAGCGGATCATAGGCGTCAGGTCGAACTCACAGAGCGGCGAGAAAATTTGTACCCAGCTAATCGAGGTAGGCGAATCGGGCTAGGCCGATTGTTACGGGCAGCGGCAATCGCGATGCTGTTCTGTTCTTCGGGAGCCTCAGCCGAAGAAATAGGAGCTTCAGCCGAGCAGACTCATATCGATGGCCTCCGGGTTCATCCATCACCGGGGAAAACCCGAATTGTGTTCGACCTCGACCAACCCGTAGAGCATAAAATATTCCCTCTGCGAGATCCTCTTCGGCTTGTGATCGATATTTCTTCCGCGCGGTTCAGTTCGGATGTGAGCAACCTTGGTCTGGAGCAGACCCCCATCCGTCAAGTCCGAACCGCAAGCAGGAACAACGGCAAAGATATCAGGGTTGTCCTGGACTTGAATGAGGAAGTCCGGCCCAATTCCTTTGTATTGCAGCCAGTCATGCAATACGGTCATCGTCTGGTGATTGATCTCCACGGGAAAGATCAGCCGAGCCTTACGGTTGCCCCGAAATCTGAGCGGGCCTTAACGCAAATGAGGGATGTGATCATTGCTATCGATGCGGGGCACGGTGGTGATGATCCCGGTGCCGTAGGTCCTGGCAAGCTCTACGAGAAGGATGTTGTGCTTGAGATCTCCAAGAAACTTTATGCTTTGTTTGAGCGCGAGCCTGGGTTCAGGGCAAAACTGATTCGTGAGGGCGATTACTATGTGGCGTTACGTAAACGAACAGAGATAGCCCGTAGCAGTCAGGCGGATGTTTTTTTATCGATTCACGCCGATGCCTTCAAGACATCAAAGGTGAGTGGTGCTTCGGTTTATGCCATTTCCCAGAAAGGAGCCACCAGTGAAGCAGCGAGGTGGCTCGCCGAGAAAGAGAACAGGGCTGACCTGATAGGGGGCGTGGGTACCGCTCTGGAAGATAAAGATGACCTGTTGGCGGGCGTGCTGATGGATCTTTCCATGACCGCCAGCCTCTCGTTCAGCCTGGAAATGGGTAATTTGGTGCTCGGTAACCTGAAAAAAGTGAACAAACTGCACAAGAAAACGGTTGAGCAGGCGGCCTTTGCTGTCCTTAAGTCGCCAGACATTCCATCACTGCTCATTGAGACGGGGTATATATCAAACCCGGCGGAAGCGAGAAAACTGGCCACCCGAAGTCACCAGACCAAACTGGCGAATGCAATATTTGAGGGTGTAAAGGCCTCCATGCAATCGAGCCCACCCTACGGTTCTTATCTCGCGTGGGTTAAACAGGGTAAGAGTGACGAGGTGAAAACCCACGTCATTGAAAGAGGTGATACGTTGTCCGAAATCGCCGAACGTTATCGGGTACCCTTTGGGAAATTGAAGGACTTTAATGGTCTGCGCAATGATACTATTCGTCTTGGCCAGACACTGAAGATTCCCCCGGGATAACTTCGCGAAAGAGGGGTTAATGCATCAAAGAATCACACAACTCGATAACCGTCTCTCAAACCAGATTGCTGCGGGTGAGGTCGTGGAACGGCCGGCTTCCGTCGTTAAGGAGATGCTTGAGAATTCACTGGATGCCGGTGCGACCAGGATAGAGGTTGATGTTGAAGCAGGGGGTGTGAAACTCATTCGTGTTCGCGATGATGGCAGGGGGATTCATAAAGACGACCTGAATCTCGCGCTGGCGCGACATGCTACCAGCAAGATTAGGGATCAGGGTGACCTTGAAGCTATTGAGACACTTGGTTTTCGTGGTGAGGCGCTGGCCAGCGTAGCATCAATATCACGGCTGAAACTAACGACTAACGCTAAAGAGGACGCTTCATACGGTTGGAGTGTTCAGGCATCCGGCGCAGACATGCAGGTAGAAATTTCACCGGCACCTCACCCCCGCGGAACGACTGTTGAAATCCGAGAGCTGTTCTTCAACACCCCTGCCAGAAGGAAATTCCTTAGAACCGAGCGAACAGAGTTCCTTAAAGTGGAAGAGGTTGTTCGTAAAGTCAGTCTTAGCCATCCTGGGGTCAGTTTTGTCCTGAGTCACAATGGTAAAACAACGAAACAATATATTGGTGACGATGAGGCGCACCGGGTAGCCAGCGTATTTGGTAGTGCGTTTCTCGAGAGTTCAGTCTTTTTTTCTCAGGAAAGGGGCGGTATGGAGCTGCGGGGCTGGATTGGGTTGCCAACCTACTCGCGCAGTCAGGCGGATCAGCAGTTCTTTTTTGTTAACGGCCGCATCATTAGAGACAGGGTAGTTACCCACGCGGTTAAGCAGGGCTATGCAGATGTGCTTTATCACGGTCGAAACCCTGTTTATTGCTTGTTTCTCTCCATTAACCCCAGGTTGGTTGATGTGAACGTGCATCCAACCAAATGTGAAGTTCGGTTCCGTGAAACCCGCGATGTTCATGACTTTATCTTCCGGACAATTCACCATGTTCTGGCAGATGTCCGCCCGGAAGAACCGGTAGCGGGTGAAGTAGATCCGCGTCTCGCAGGAGTTCCGGGAGGAGCAGTCCCGTTGCAGGCGCCCATATCCTTCGGGGGGCGATCGGGATCGCAAGGGGTCCGAGACCCACAAATGTCTGTCTACCGTGAAATGTTTGCCAAAGATCCTGTGGCGGGGTTTCCTGAATCCGATGATGTCACGATGCCACCGCTTGGCTATGCGGTCGCACAGCTTCACGGCATCTATATTCTCTCGGAAAATAGGGCCGGACTCATACTTGTTGATATGCATGCGGCGCACGAGCGAATTACGTACGAACACATGAAGACTGCATGCGATGCTGAAGGAATCCGTAGTCAACCAATGTTGGTGCCCCTTTCTATTGTTGTAAGTGAAAAAGAAACTGATCTGGTTGACGAGCACAGCGCCGAATTTTCGGCGTTGGGCCTTGAGATCGAGCGGGCGAGTGAGGAATCCATCATTGTGCGCGCGGTGCCAACACTGCTTGCAAAGAGCAATGTGGAACAATTGGTACGTGATGTTCTTTCTGATCTCGCTGAATATGGCCAGAGCGCTCGGATTGAGCAACACCGGGACGAAATTCTTTCAACGATGGCCTGCCATGGCTCCGTTCGAGCAAACAGGCGGTTAACCCTACCGGAAATGAACGCCTTACTGCGCGACATGGAAGAAACCGAGCGATCCGGCCAATGCAATCATGGGCGACCAACCTGGTGCGAAATGAGTCTGGCAGAGCTTGATAGCTTATTCCTGAGAGGGCGGTAAGTTTGAAGGGTGTACTCGTGATCACGGGTCCAACTGCCAGTGGGAAATCGCAACTTACCCTGGAACTGGCCAGGCATCTTGGCGCAGAGATCATCAGCGCTGATTCTGCGCAGGTCTACAGGGGCATGGATATCGGTTCAGCGAAGCCTGATATTGCTACGCTGGAAGAGATAAAGCATCACCTGATCGATATCCGGGATCCGGATGATCCGTATTCTGCTGCTGATTTTCGCAAAGACTGTATTGCCCTGGTCACCCGGATACAAAGTGAAGGGAAGTTGGCGATCATTTCGGGTGGCACCATGCTGTACCTCAAGGGGCTAAAAGAAGGTCTGGCGGAACTTCCCGCGGCTAACCCTGAGATTAGAGCTGAAATCTTACGGCAGGCGGAGGAATATGGCTGGGCGCATGTGCATCAAGAGTTGGCCAGGATTGACCTCGAATCGTCGAAAAGAATCAGGCCAACAGATCCCCAGAGGCTTCAGCGTGCAATAGAGGTCTTTCGGCTGACTGGCGTGCCATTATCAAGACTCCATCGTCAATCGGTTGAAGCATGCCCTTTTCCTCTACTTGAAATGGCTATCATTCCCGATGACCGTTTGGCGCTGCACCAGGCGATTGAGACCCGTTTCAGGGAAATGTTAAAAGCTGGATTTGTAGGGGAAGTTCAGATGCTGCGCGAAAAACCTGGCATTCATGGCCACCTTCCGGCGATAAAGGCGGTCGGGTATCGCCAGATCTGGTCGTTTCTTGAGGGTGAAATTGATGAGCAGACCATGATCAGGTCTGCTTTGGCGGCGACCCGGCAACTAGCGAAGCGGCAGCATACCTGGTTAAGGAGTTGGAAGAACCTCAATCTTCTGTCGGAGCCTAATACCCAGCAGGCCTTGAAAATGGTGACTAACAGCACCATATTAACTTAAGCAGAGGTAAAACGAGGGGCGACCCGAGGCCGGTTGACCCAAATAGCCACGTGCGCTTGTTTAGTACTATTTATTTAATGATTCCTCCATCTCGACTGCGGCTGGAATACAGGAATCCCAGGAGAACAACATGTCAAAAGGGCAATCTCTACAAGACCCTTTTCTTAATGCGCTGCGAAAAGAGCGCGTCCCAGTATCAATTTACCTGGTGAGCGGGATCAAGTTGCAGGGTCAAATTGAATCGTTTGACCAGTTTGTCATATTTTTACGAAACACAGTAAGCCAGATGATCTACAAGTCATCGATCTCAACAGTCGTGCCGTCACGAGCAGTGAAGATGCCGACTGAAGGAACCGAATAAGCTTGTTTTTAGACCGACCAAAATCCGGTAGCAAAGCGCTGCTGGTCCATATACAGAAGTACAACTCAGAACTGGCCACTACCGATGAGTTAAAAGAACTTGTGCGTTCAGCTGGTCTGGTTCCTGTGGGGTGTCTCTCGAGCAATCGGAGATACCCGCATCCTGGTACGTTTATTGGTGGTGGTAAGGTCGATGAAATCACAGAGTTCCTGGCGGACCAGACTTGTGATCTTGTTATATTTGGTGATGACCTATCACCCACTCAGGAAAGGAACCTTGAACAGGCTTTGGACAAGCGTGTACTCGGTCGCACGGGTTTGATTCTCGAAATTTTTGCTAGGAGAGCAAGAACTCACGAAGGCAAGCTTCAAGTAGAGCTTGCGCAATTGGACCACCTGTCTTCCCGCCTGGTTCGTGGCTGGTCTCACCTTGATCGTCAGAGAGGTGGGTCGGGTCGTGGTGCTGGAGCGTCGTCCGGTTTGGGTGGTGCCGGTGAAACCCAGCTTGAGGCAGACCAGCGTATGGTGTCCGATCGAATCAAGCGAATTAACAGTCGTCTTTCGAAGGTTCAGTCTCAACGTGAGCACAACAGGCGAGGAAGAACCCGGTCGGATGTAAAAACAATTTCGCTCGCGGGATATACTAATGCCGGCAAGTCAACACTCTTCAACCAGCTATGTACCGCTGATGTTCTGGTGGAAAATCAATTGTTCGCGACGCTGGACCCAACGCTCAGAAAGCTCGAATTACCGGCAATCGGTAACGCTGTACTGGCAGACACGGTGGGTTTTATCCGTCAGCTTCCGCATTCGCTGGTCGATGCATTCAGGGCAACTTTAGAAGAAGTTAGCCAGGCCGATTTAATATTGCATGTAGTAGACGCAGCGTCACCGCTGCGCAGCGAACAAATCAGTGAAGTGAATATGGTGCTGGAAGAGATTGGTGCTGAAGCGACACCGCAGTTGATGGTTTACAACAAGGTAGATCTGCTTGATGGTGAGCCCGAAATTGAACGAAATGCCCAGGGCGTAGTAACAAAGGTCTGGGTGTCCAGTATTGATGGTGCTGGTAAAGAGTTACTGTTGGAGGCGATTGCAGAACGAATAGGTGAGGCAGTCATAGAAACTAATGTTACAGTTCGACCTGAGGATGGCCGAATCAGGGCTCAGTTTTTTGAGCTTGGTGCCGTTTTACAGGAGATACCCTGTGAAGATGGGTCTGTAGAGATGCATCTCAGAATTCAGGAGAGCAGCCTGCGAAAAATTACCCGGGACAAGCGGACGGGACAATCCGTTCCCTAGATAATGCGTAGAACAAGGTATGCAGACGTAGAATGGTTAGTACTTGTACAAATGTAGTGGGAGAATGGTTTTCCCACGGGCTTTTATTAGGAGATTAGTATGGCGTGGAATGAACCAGGCGGCGGAGGCCAGGGAGATAAAGATCCCTGGGGAAATAGAGATCAAGACGGACCGCCGGATTTAGACGAGGCGTTCCGCAAGTTACAGGCGAATTTGTCGCAGATGTTTGGAGGTGGCTCTCGCTCGAATCCCTCAGGGGGGGATGGGTCGAAACCGCCCAGCATGGCCATGATTGGGCTGATTATATTGGTGCTTGCTGTTATCTATGGAGTGATGGGCGTTTATACCGTGGACCAGCAGGAGCGCGGGGTTGTGCTGCGTTTTGGGAAGAAGCTGGATGAGGTTGTGCTCCCCGGATTGCACTGGAATCCGCCGCTTGTTGATCAGGTGATGGTCGAAAATGTCACCGGGGTTCGATCAAGTTCCCATGATTCAGAGATGCTCACGGAAGACGAAAATATCGTCAAAGTGAAAATGACAGTTCAGTATGTCATCGGTGACATCACGGCTTATCTGCTGCAAGTTCGAGAGCCGGACAAGAGCCTTTATCAGGCAACTGAGAGTGCATTGCGACATGTAGTTGGTTCGACCGAAATGCATGAAGTATTGACAGAAGGGCGAGCGGAAGTGGCGATTGCGGTCAAGGATAGAATCCAGACTTACATGGTTAACTATGGAACAGGCATAAATGTCACGCAGGTGAATATTGAAGAGACAGCGCCGCCGGATGCAGTGCGTGCTGCCTTCGATGACGTGATCAAGGCACGTGAGGACGAAGTGCGGCTCAGAAATGAAGCTGATGCCTACGCGAACCAGGTCGTGCCGGAAGCGCGAGGTCAAGGGCAAAGATATACCGAAGAGGCGGAGGGTTACAAAGAAAGAGTCATAGCTCAGTCACGTGGTGAAGCGGAGCGCTTTAACAAGCTTTATGCGGAATACAAGCTGGCGCCGGAAGTGACTAAATCCCGGATGTACATTGATACGCTGGAAAGCGTCATGTCGAATTCTACCAAGGTGATGATTGATGTAGAGGGTGGTAACAATATCTTGTATCTACCTCTTGATAAGATTCTGGAACAAAACAAGGCAGGCACGGTGTCAGCAGGGCGCCCGACCGATAGCAATAATGGGGCGAACTATGGTAATTCGACTGAAAGTAGCAACAGAAGGGAGAGACGCTAATGGGTAATCGATCTTTTGTTGTCGGTTTTGTCCTTGTGTTACTGGGGCTTCTGGGGATGAACTCGCTATATGTGGTGACTGAGCTGGAGCGAGCGATCTTGCTGGAATTTGGTCGGGTCGTTAACGATGACATCAAGCCAGGCCTGCATGTGAAGCTTCCCATCATTAATGAAGTGCGGAAGTTTGATGGGCGGGTGCGAACTTCTGATGCACCGTCGGAACGTTTTTTGACCCTTGAAAAGAAAGCGGTCATTGTCGATTCGTTTGCAAAATTTAAAGTTGATAATGTTCAGACCTACTACACTGCAACATCGGGTGATGAACGGCGAGCTGAGGAACTGCTGAAGGAGCGAATCAATAACGGTCTGCGAAATGAAATCAGTAAGCGAACCCTGCATGAGGTCGTGTCCGGTGAGCGCGATGAACTAATGCATGTTCTGACTGAGCGGCTCAATAAGGTCGCACAGGAAGAGTTGGGTGTTTCAGTGATTGACGTCCGGGTTAAGCGAATTGATCTTCCTCCCGAAGTCAGTCAGTCAGTTTATAACCGGATGAACACGGAGCGTGACATTGAAGCTCGTGAACATCGTGCGAAAGGTCAGGAGTTGGCCGTTGGGATACGGGCGGATGCAGACAAACAACGTGAGGTGATACTGGCGGAGGCCTACGGTAAAGCTGAAGAAGTTCGCGGCGAGGGTGATGCCACGGCCGCGGGAATCTATGCCGCTGCCTACAACAAGGATAAGGACTTCTATGAATTTTCGCGTAGCATGTCAGCTTATCAGCGAACATTTTCTAATAAGGGAGATATTCTTCTGATTCAGCCAGATAGCGAGTTTTTTAAGTACTTGATCAATCCCTCTGGCGCGAGCCGTTGACCCCAGACCTCGAACGAGTTAGTTTGCGCCTTTAAAGATCGGGTAGCCGTCACAAGCTACCCTTTTTTTTTGACCAGTAGTGTATCTTGGAATGCTCTTTCGGGGTGTAACAAGGATGGCGGGCATGAAGCGAGCTTTCAGCGTTACTAGCTTCAGTTTAGTAGGACCTAAAATCAGGTATAAGGGGTAAGGCGTTCAATAGGCGTCCATAAAACAACATGTGGCATGACGTTGGAATTGCACTCTGTCTCGTGCTGGTAATTGAAGGGATTCTTCCTTTTCTGTACCCAAGACGATGGCGGGAGATGGTGATGATGTTATCTGAGATAGATGACAAGACCATGCGAATTGCAGGTTTGGCGAGTATGCTGCTCGGTACAGGGTTGTTGTATTTAATTAACTAGATTTTGGAATACGGAGATGGGCATTGTGGACCGATGGCTCTTGCCTGACGGTGTAGAAGACATACTTCCTCTGCAGGCAAAAAGGTTGGAGGAAGTTCGGCGAAGGTTGCTGGACCTCTTTTCGACCTGGGGATACGACTATGTTATTCCTCCGATGATCGAGTATCTGGAGTCCCTGCTGACCGGAACCGGACGTGACCTCGATCTAAAAACATTTAAGGTGATTGATTTTTTGACAGGCAGAACTATGGGAGTTCGGGCGGATATCACCCCGCAAGTGGCTCGAATAGATGCCCACAGCCTGAATAGTGATGGCGTGGCCAGGCTTTGCTACGCAGGAACTGTCGTCCAGGCGCAGGCTGACAGCATGCTGGCTAATCGAACTCCACTTAGCGTTGGTGCTGAACTGTTCGGTGATTCAACCAGTAAGGCAGACACAGAGATCGTGAGCTTGATGATCGAGTCTTTAAAATCGCTCGGCTTTGATGCGGTGCATGTGGATCTTGGTAATGTTGATATTTTCCGTCAGTTGATGTCCGGTTTTGCACTCAACACAGACCAACAAGAATTACTTTTCGAAGCGGTACAGAGGAAATCGATTGCGGAAATCGGCGAGCACTGTGAGGCTTTTGGTTTGTCTGAGGGGGACTCGTTATTGTTGACGCAGCTTCCGGGATTGACCGGCAGTAATGCCGTGCTTGAACGAGCGCGTTCTCTCTTCAAGGCGCATGAAGGCGTTCTTGCTTCAATTGATAGTCTACAGCAGGTTTCCGATACCATTGCCCGCCGATTCACCGATCTCGATGTCTATTTTGATTTGAGTGAACTCCGTGGTTACGCCTATCACACGGGGATAGTTTTTGCCGCGTATGTAAATGGTAGTCGCTCTGTAGTCGCCAAAGGCGGCCGTTATGACCACATCGGGCAGGTCTTCGGTCGAGAAGCACGTGGTGCCACGGGATTTTCTATTGACGTGAGGAGCCTCACAGAAAAGGTCAGGCTTCCAGAAGAGTCAAGAAAAAGTGTTTGGGTCCCTGAAGTGCCAAGCGGCGAAGAAGATTCACTTTGGCAGCGGATAAAACAGCTGCGTACTGAGGGTTACGTTGTTGTGGAATCGGGGCAGCCTGACGACTTTAGTCATCATCTCGATTTTCAAAATGGACAATGGCATCTGGTATCAGGAGATAAATAGCGATGGGTAAGAATGTAGTCATCATAGGTACACATTGGGGTGACGAGGGTAAAGGCAAGGTGGTCGATCTTCTGACCGAAAAAGCTTCGGCTGTCGTGCGCTTTCAGGGAGGGCATAACGCCGGTCACACCCTGGTCGTTGGCGGTGAGAAGACAATTCTTCACCTTATTCCATCAGGTATTTTGCATCGGCAGGTCACCTGCATGATCGGTAATGGTGTTGTCCTGTCGCTTCCCGACCTTTTCAAGGAGATCGTTGAGCTTGAAGAAGCAGGCGTCAACGTCAGGGAGCGCCTGTACGTTTCAGGTGGTTGCCCGTTGATCTTCCCTCACCATATCGCGCTGGATAAGATGCGCGAAAATGTCCGTGGTAATCAAAAAATCGGAACGACTGGGCGCGGGATTGGCCCCGCTTATGAGGACAAGGTTGCACGGCGTGGCCTGAGGGTTGCTGATTTGTTTGACGGCGACGGGTTCAGAGAAAAGCTTGGGGAAATCATGGATTACCATAATTTTGTCCTCAAAAACTACTTCCACGCGGAAGCCATCAGTCTGGAAGAAAACCTTGAAGCTTCACTGTCGTTTGTTGACCAGTTGCGACCCATGGTAAAGGACGTTGTGGAAGAGTTGAGTCAATGCAGAAAATCTGGCCAAAATATTCTGTTCGAAGGTGCCCAGGGCTCGCTGCTGGATATCGATCAGGGAACTTACCCATATGTGACATCTTCCAATACAACGGCTGGGGCGATTGGCAGCGGCTGTGGTGTGGGTCCTTTGGACCTGGACTATATTCTTGGTATTACGAAGGCCTACACTACTCGGGTTGGTTCAGGGCCTTTTCCGACAGAGTTGTTCGATTCTGTGGGCAGTCACCTTGCGAACGTCGGAAAGGAGTTTGGATCAACCACGGGTCGGCCAAGGCGGTGCGGCTGGTTTGATGCGCATGCTCTTCGTAGAGTCATTAACATCAACAGTGTGTCTGGCTTATGCATCACCAAGCTGGATGTGCTTGATGGGTTGGAAAAAATTGCTATCTGTGTTGGCTATGAAAACCCTGACAGCGATTCGCCCAAGCCGGTTTATGAAGAGTTGCCAGGCTGGAACGAGGCCACTGCTAAAGTGAAAACGATGGAGGGTCTCCCGGCAAATGCTCGCGCTTATCTCGAGCGAATTGAAACTGCCTGTGAAGTAAAGGTGGACTTTGTGTCTACCGGTCCCGATCGGGAGGACACGATTATCCTGAATCAGCCTTTTGGCTAACGTCAGGCGGGCAATGCAACCTTCCGTTAAAGATTTTCCGT
>ENA-OREB01000033-OREB01000033.1-marine-metagenome-genome-assembly--contig:-NODE-33-length-70553-cov-6.008968_pt1 | contig 70553 bp, 62 predicted proteins | sample MGYA00248625_ERZ508552 | MGnify/ENA primary metagenome ERZ508552 (study PRJEB26219, sample SAMN06267888) | marine metagenome | isolation source: Monterey Bay, California, USA | place: USA:Monterey Bay...
AGCCAGGCTTGAACCGGCACGAAGTTTCCTTCGAGGGATTTTAAGTCCCTTGTGTCTACCAATTCCACCACCTGGGCAATTAGTCTGTTCGATGAATGTTTCTATTTGTTGAAATATCTTAGCTATTTTACGCACTTAGCTTGAGTGAAATTCTTTCTCTTTCTGCATCAATACCAAAAATGATACAAGAAAGTTTGTCCCCTTTTTTATAGCTTTCCATTGCCTCAGCAGGGTTCTCATCTTCAGTAATGTCGGATAAGTGGATTAAACCATCAATCTCACCTTCCAACCCAACAAAGATACCAAAATCAGTTACTGATTTAATGCTGCCTTCAACAGAATCACCTAAACCATACTTGTTGGCAAATTCTGTCCAAGGATTTGGCTTAGTTTGCTTTAAGCCCAATGAAATTCTTCTCTTCTCATGGTCTATTTCTAACACCATAACTTTAATTTTTTCTTCTAAATCAACAACTTTTGATGGGTGGATGTTTTTATTCGTCCAATCTAACTCTGATAAATGGATTAAGCCCTCAACGCCTTGTTCAAGCTCAGCAAAACAGCCATAGTCAGTTAAGTTTGATACGGAAGCTTCATAAACACCGCCTACCGAATACTTGCCTTCAATTGTTTCCCATGGATCATTTTGAATTTGTTTTAAGCCCAATGAAACACGAAGCTTTTCTTTATCAAAACTCAAAATCTTGACATCAATTTCCTGTCCAAGACTTAAAACTTCTGAAGGATTGGTAACTCTAGACCAAGAAATATCAGTGATATGAAGGAGCCCATCAAGGCCGCCTAGATCTACAAAAGCTCCATAGTCTGTAAGATTTTTTACTATTCCCTTAACAATTTGGCCCTCATCAAGGTTTTTGAGTAGCTCAACTTTTTCAGCTGAATTAATTTTTTCTAATACAGCTTTCCTTGAAAGTACTACATTATTTCTTTTGTAATCTAATTTAATGACTTTAAATTCTTGGACTGTATTCTCAAGCTCAGGAGCTTCCTTAACTGGTCTAATATCAACAAGTGATCCAGGAAGGAATGCTTTCACAACATCTACCTCAACAGAAAAGCCACCTTTTACTCTAGTTAAAACTTTACCTTCAACGAACTCTCCAGTCTCTAAGGCTTCTTCAAGTTTTTTCCAAGTGCCAATTTTTCTTGCTTTTTCACGAGAAATTCTAGTTTCCCCATAACCATCTTCAACTGCCTCTAAAGCAACCTGAACCTCGTCCCCAGATTCAATCTCAACGGATCCATCATTATTTCTAAATTCATCTAAAGAAATTACGCCCTCGGATTTTAAGCCAACATGAACAGTAACCCATTCCTTATCAACATCAAGAACAACACCGGTAACAATAGAGCCGGGTTGCATTTCAAGTGTGCTTAGACTTTCATCTAATAGTGCAGCAAAACTTTCTGACATATTTTTTATACTTCCTTGGTATTTTCTTTATAAATTTTTAAAACTATTTTTAGTACTTCTTGAGGATTAAGATTGGAGGAATTCACTTCTACAGAGTCATCTGCAGGGATCAAAGGAGAGATTTCTCTTACCTTGTCAGCTTCATCTCGCAATCTAATATCGTCAATTAGATCGCGCATATTAACGCCTTGACCAGCATTCTGCAACTCTAAAAACCGTCTCTTTGCTCTTACCTCAACATCAGCAACTAAAAAAATTTTTGTTGCGGCATCTGGAAAGACAACAGTACCCATATCTCTGCCATCTGCAACTAGACCAACGTCATTTGCAAGGTCTCTTTGGCGGCTAATCAGATTGAGCCTTGTTTCTTTTAAGCTGCTTAACTTTGATGCAGATTTTGCTACATTTTCATGCCTTAACATTGATGTAATATTTCTTTCTTTATCAAATACATGCATTTCATGACTAATATTTTCAATGCTTAGTTTCTCAAATAGTTCTTTTGCGCCTTTATGATCATGCGTCAGATCAAAACAATATGAATAAGCTCTATATAGCAACCCGCTATCTAAAAGAATAAAGTTCAATTCACTAGCCAATGCTTTTGCAAGAGATCCTTTCCCTGATGCTGATGGGCCATCGATTGTAATGATATTTTTATTTTTCAATTTTATATCCCACCGATGATGTGAGCTCTAAAAAATTAGGAAATGAAGTGAGAATATTTTCACAATCATGAACTGTAACTGGTTGAGAGCACTTTAAACCTGCAATTAGAAAGCTCATTGCAATTCTGTGATCATCATGAGATTCAAGAGCAATGGGTTCAGTTAATAAGAGATCACCTGGCTTTCCATGGATACTCATCCCGTCATCGAAATTATTATGCACCACACCCAGTTTTTTAAATCCATCTGAAACAGCTTGCAGCCTATCGGACTCTTTCACCCGAAGTTCCTTCGCATCCCTAATTATAGTGTCTCCTTCAGCAAATGCTGCAGCAATGGAAAGGATTGGTATCTCATCAATTATATTGGGAATTATATCGCCAGAGAGCTCCACACCTTTTAAATGAGACGGTCTTACAACTAAATCAGCACATGGCTCACCGCATTCGACTCGTTGATTGGTGGCTTTAATATTTGCGCCCATCTTTTTTAAAGCTGTCAAAACGCCTGTCCTTGATGGGTTCATGCCAACGTTAAAGATTTTTAGCTCTGGTGATTGAGTGATTAATGCTCCGACAATCAAAAAAGCTGCAGACGAAATATCTCCTACAACTTTATAATTTAAAGGTTTTAACTTTGAACCTGAAGATAGCTGGATAATATTTTTGCTGTTCTCTGAAATGATCTCTATGTCAGCTCCAAAGTATTTGAGCATTCTTTCTGTGTGGTCTCTTGTTTGAATAGGCTCAATAACCTTTACTGAAACTCCAGCAGCAAGCCCAGCAAGTAGAATGCTAGATTTTACTTGAGCACTGGCAACGGGTAATTCATAGCTAAAATTATCTTTTAATAATGAGTGTTTTATTGATATCGGCAACATGCCCTCTCCAGATTGAATGCTTGCGCCCATCTGCGAAAGAGGATCAATAACTCTCCCCATAGGTCTTTGAGATAAGGATGAGTCTCCACTAAATTCTAGATTTAAACCCAGGCCTGAGGTTAGACCTAACATCAATCTCAAGCCAGTACCTGAGTTTCCTAAGTTTAAAGGCATTAATGACTCTTCAAAGGCGAAAGACCTTCGCTTCAATTGAATAAGGTTATCATCCGCTATAGTAATCTCTGCGCCAATTTGATTGAGTGCGCCCATCGTGGAAAGTGGGTCTGATCCATGAAGAAAGCCATCAATGATAATATTCTGATTTATAAAAGCTCCAACCATCAAAGCTCTTTGAGAGATCGATTTGTCACCAGGACAATTCACAGCTCCATGAATCTCACTATTTACTGATGAAGTTAAGTTCAATAGTTTGTTTCCTTAAAATGTTTTAATTCTTCCAAGATAGACTCAAGCTCTTTTGGATTGTCTTCAATTTGCACTTTAAGTTTCTCTAAGTTCTCAGAGAGAGAATCAATCGCGGCGACAACATTTGTGCTATTCATAGAAAAAATGTCAGACCACATTAAAGATGAAGAAGACGAAAGACGCAGAAACTCGCCAAGGCCCCCACCAGAAAATTTAGATAAATTCTCTTGATCAAGATTTTTTAAAGTCATCAAAAGAGCGTATGCAGCAACGTGAGGCAAGTGGCTGGTGTAAGCAAATATATGATCATGAAGATCTGCATCCAAAACAGATATTTTTGAGTCTAAATTTTTCCAAAGATCTGCAACTTTGCTTAAGTGAATTTCATTAACTGATTGATGATGAGATAAAATCACTGGTTTATTTTTAAAAAGGCCATTCATAGAGTTTGTCTCGCCTGAGAGATGTGAGCCTGCAACTGGGTGAGAAAAAATAATGTTGTCTGGAAAATTAAATTCCTTTAATAATTTATTAAGGGTGTTCTTTGTGCTGGAAGTATCTGTGATAGTCACCGATGAATTAAACAAAAAGCTCAATTCTTTAAAAATACTAATTGTGATGCTGGGAGGTGTTGCCACGATGACTAGGGCATTTTTATATTCATTATTTTTGAGTTCATGCAAGGAATTGATGCGGCCTTCAATTGATTTGCTTTTTAATGCATTGAGGATGCTTTGTTCGTTTTGATCGTATGCTAAAACGGAGACCCCGTTATTAGTCGAAAGTGTCTTGGCTATAGATCCACCAATCAAACCTATGCCAATAATAACTATTTTCATAGGAGTTGTTTTAAGGCCTCAAGGAATTTTAAATTATCGGCCTCGGTTCCAATCGTAACCCTTAAAAAATCTTTCATCTCATATAAATCTACAGATCGGACTATGACCCCTTTCTCCATTAGCTTTGTAAACATGTCACTGCCAACAAAATCTCCTTTAAAAGTAATAAAATTTCCAACAGATGGAATGCATTCTAATCCAAGCTGGGTTAATTGCTCATGCAGGAATTGATTTTGTTGAGTGTTTAATGTGATGCTATTATCAATGTGTTGATAGTCATTGATTGCTTCTACTGCTAAAGCTTGCGCCAATGAATTCACATTGAATGGCTGTCTAATTCTATTAAGCACCTCAACCAAAGATGGGTGGGCTATGCCATATCCAACTCTAACACTTGCAAGACCATGAATTTTAGAAAATGTTTTGGTGATTAATAAGTTATCAAACTCCTTTAATAAATCTATGGGCTTGACATAATCTTTTTCAGTAACGTATTCAAAATAGGCACAATCAAGAACAACTAAAACCGATGAGGGGATTGTTGATAGCAACTGATGAACTTCTTGATGGGTATTGTAAGTGCCGGTTGGGTTATTAGGATTTGCAATAAAAACAACCTTGGTGCTCTCTTCTATGTAGTTAGGGAACTCGTTTAAAGCATGCCCCCAATTATTTGTTGGCACCTCAATTAAGGCTGCTCCTGAGGATTTGGTAACAATCTTATAAACTGCAAATGCATGCTTGGATGTAATCGAGGATGCTTCAGGATTTAAAAATGCTCTAGCAGCCAACTCTAAAATCTCGTTAGAACCATTTCCAATTATAATATTATTGAAATCAACACCTTCATGATGTGCAATTGCTTGTTTTAGCTTTGTACCATTGCCATCAGGGTAAAGATGCAATTCTGATTGGCGTTGATCTAAAAAAGCTAAGGCTTTTGGAGAAGCTCCTAGGGGATTTTCATTGCTGGCAAGCTTTGTAACTTCCTGATGACCATACTCTTCAATGACCTCATCGATAGATCGACCGGGCTCATATGGATGAAGATCCATAATCCCTGGATTAAGATTACCTAAGATTTGAGAGCTCATGAATTAGCTGGGTATGAACCTAAGATACGAACAGAGGCTCCTGAATTCTTAAGGCTGGCAATCACTTGCTTTAGCTTTACGTCCCGATGATGACCATCGCTATCTATAAAAAAATTGTGTGCATCAGCTGATTCTCGAGAAGGTCTCGTTTCAATTCTATTTAAGTTAATTTTTCTTTTATGAAATGGTGCAAGAAGCTCAATAAGTGCTCCAGGTTGATTCGTTGTTTGAATTAAAAATGAAGTTTTATCATTTTTAGTTTGCTTAACCTCAATGTTACCTATTATTAAAAACCTTGTGTTGTTACCAGAGAAATCTTCAATATTCTTTTCGTAATGATGAAGTTTATATTTCTGAATTGCCAGTGAGCTCACAATACATAATGTATTTGGGTTTGTTTTAGAATATTGTGCGGCTTCAGCGGTGCTTGAGGTTGCTGTTCTTTTTGCATTCGGTAGATTAGCATCCAGCCATTTACTGCATTGCCCAAGAGCCTGAGGATGAGATGCAACAATTTTAGCCTCGGATGGTTTAAATTTTTTTGCTGATGCAAGCTGATGATGAACTGCAAGATATGTCTCACCACAAATCTTTATTTGCTCATCCGCTAAGCAATTAAGCGTAGCATTTACAACTCCTTCAGATGAATTTTCTACTGGTACAATTCCATAATTCACTTCACCTGTCCTAACCTGATGAAAAACATCTTCTATGGTGGATCTGGCAGACCTTCTTGGAGAAGAGCCAAAGTGCTGAATTACTGCTGACTCAGAATGGGTTCCCTCCGGACCAAGAAACGCAATGGTTAATTCTTCCTCTAATGAGAGACATGAGGAAATGATTTCCTTAAAAATATATTGTATTTGCTTGTCTGAAATTGGGCCCTCGTTTATTCGCACCAATTTTCTAAGAATTTCTGCCTCTCGACTAGGCTTATAAAAAGATGCTTTAGAGTCTATTAAACCTTTAAGATCGCCAATCTTTTGAGCCAATGAACCCCTTTTTTGAATTAGCTTGAGCAATTGATGATCGATAGCATCAATTTTTTCTCTAATGGGTTTAATTTTATTATTGCTCACAATTTTATCCGTGCTTAGATTGAAAATCTCCCATGAAATCAATCAAGGCATCAATAGCTTTTAAAGGTGTCGCATTATATATGCTTGCACGCATGCCACCAACAGACCTATGGCCTTTTAAGTTAAGTAAACCTGCATTATTGGATTCATGCAAGAATTCAGCATCTAAATCTGAGCTCTCAGTAAGAAACGGAATATTCATAATAGATCTATTTTTAATTGAAACAGGGTTAGAGTAAAAGCCTGATTCATCGATAAATTTATAAAGTTTCTTTGCTTTTAGATGATTGGTTTCTGCCATGGCATCCAGCCCACCGTTTCTTTTCAGCCACGCAAAAACCTTCCCAGATAGATACCAAGCAAAGGTTGGTGGGGTATTAAGCATAGACTCAGCATCAGCATGTTTTGCATACTGGAGCATTCCAGGAAGCTCATCAGAAGCAGAGCTTAAAAAATCTTTTTTTATAATGCAGATGGTTAAACCAGCTGGACCGATATTTTTTTGAGCACCTGCATAAATCATTGAAAATTTGGAAACATCAATAGGTTCGCTAAGAATGACTGAGGACATGTCTGCTATTAATGGGGCTTTGCTTGATGGCGGCGTATGAATTGCGTTGCCTTGAATTGTTTCATTCGCAACATAATGCAAATAAGCTGCATCGGATGATGTGGCCCAAGCATCTGCATTAGGAACATTGTTAAAGCTAGACTCTTCTGAGCTGGCAACAATATTTACGTTGGTAATTTGTTTAGCTTCTGCAATGGCTTTCTTTGACCAGCTACCTGATAAAACATAATCCGCAACTTTATTTGATGCAAAATTGAGAGGGATCATAGAGAATTGAAGAGTTGCTCCACCCTGCAAAAACAAAACCTCATAATCGCTGGGAATATTCAGTAAATCTATTAAATCTTGACGCGCTGTATTAGCCAAAGAAACATACTCTGAAGATCTATGGCTCATTTCCATTACGGACATTCCTGAATCTTTCCACTCAAGCATTTCACTTTGAGTTTCAATCAAGACTTCTTCAGGAATTGCAGCTGGCCCTGCGGAAAAATTCCATTTTCTCATTACTCTTCCTCTTCTTCTTCTGGAGGAATTCTCACGCCCTCAATCAGCTTCTCTCCATCTTTAGGTGTAATGACCTTTACTCCCTGGGTATTCCTACCAAGAGTAGGTATTTGACTGATTGCTGTTCTAATAAGTGTGCCTTTATCACTAATAAGCATAATTCCATCATTTTCATCAACTGATACAGCTGAAACCATATTTCCATTCCTATCACTTGTTTTCAAAGCAATGACTCCTTGGCCACCTCTGTTATATGAAGGAAAATCTTCTAATTTAGTTCTCTTACCAAATCCATTTTCAGACAAGCATAAAATAGTCTTGGAAGCATCGCCGATCATCAATGAGATGACCTTCATGTTATCTTTTAAAGTGATACCTTTAACACCTCTGGCCGTTCTTCCCATTGGCCGTACTTTTGATTCATGGAATCTAATGAGCTTTCCAGAATATGATGAAAGCAATATATCATTGTCGCCATCAGTAATGGATGTGCCTACTAGCTTGTCATCATCATCCAGTCTGATTGCCTTAATGCCTGACTTATATTTTTTATGAAAAAGATTAAGATTGGTTTTCTTGACCACACCGTTTCTTGTAGCCATGAAAATAAACTTATCTTCAGAAAATTCATCAACTGGCAAAATTTGCGTAACTGTTTCATCGTCATCAAGCTTAAGCATATTAACCAAAGGTCTGCCTTTCGAAGTTCTGCTGGCCACTGGAATTTCATAAACTTTTAACCAAAAAACCTTGCCCTTTGTAGTAAAACATAGCAGCTGACTGTGTGAGCTTAAAACATAGAGGTTTTGTATCAAGTCTTCCTCTTTAACAGATGCTCCAGCTTTTCCCACCCCTCCTCTTCGCTGCTCTCTATACTCATCAAGAGGCTGAGTTTTGGCATAACCGCTTCTCGATAAAGTTAAGACTCGAGTTTCTTCAGGAATCAAGTCCTCATTTGAAATATCATGACGAGTATCATTAATATTTGTTTTTCGATCGTCTCCAAAATTGTCCCTGACTTCAATTAGCTCATCTTTAATAATAGTTAACAGCGTTTCTTTATCATCTAATATTTTTTGAAGCTCTAATATAACTTCCAATATCTCATTAAACTCTGATGAAAGATTATCCTGCTCTAACCCAGTTAACCTTCCAAGCCTTAATTCAAGAATTGATTTAGCTTGGTCAGGTGATAACTTATAGCTCTTCCCTTTGATCCCATACTCTGATGAAAGGCCCTTAGGTCTGCATGCATCTTTGCCAGCTTTTTTCAGTATTGCTTCAATTGGCCCTGCTTTCCAAGATTTTTTACACAACTCTGCAGCAGCAATCTTTGTGTCTTTAGATTTTTTAATAATGGTTATGATTTCATCAATATTGGCGATGGCAACCATTAAGCCTTCAACTATATGGCCTCTCTCTTTTGCTTTTCTTAAATCAAATTTAGTTCTTTTTGTTACAACATCTTTTCGATGCTTAACAAACTCTTCTAAAATTTCTTTAATGTTTAAAACACGCGGTTGCCCATCAACCAAAACAGTAAAATTAATTCCAAATGATTGCTCAAGCTGTGACTGAGAAAATAAATTATTTTCTAATACCTCTACAGATTCTCCTCGCTTAACCTCTATAACTACCCTTAAACCATCTTTATCAGATTCATCTCTGATTTCACTGATGCCCTCAATTTTCTTTTCTTTTACCATTTCAGCAATTCTCTCAAGCATTCTTGCCTTATTTACCATGTATGGAATTTCATTGATAATTAAGGAAGATTTGCCTGACTTATCTTCTTCGACCGAAGTTTTAGCTCTTACATGGATAATCCCTCTTCCAGTCTTGTAGCCTTCATATATTCCAATGCGTCCGTCTATGGTTCCACCAGTTGGAAAATCTGGTCCGGTGATAATCTGAATAATCTCATCTATGCTAGCTTTTGGGTTGTCGAGCAAAAGGAGGCATCCATTTAAAACTTCTGTTAGATTGTGAGGCGGAACATTTGTTGCCATCCCAACCGCTATTCCTGAAGAACCGTTGACAAGAAGAGCTGGAATTCTGGTAGGCATAACATCTGGAATCTGCTCTGTGCCATCATAATTTGGAGAGTAGCTTACTGTTTCCTTCTCAATATCATTGAGAATCATGTCTGTAATTTTTGCCATTCTAACTTCGGTGTAACGCATGGCGGCTGGAGAATCCCCATCAATGGAACCAAAATTACCCTGGCCCTCTACAAGGGTGTATCTCATTGAAAAATCTTGAGCCATTCTTACCATAGCTTCATAAACTGCAGAGTCTCCATGAGGGTGATATTTTCCTATAACATCACCAACTACTCTTGCAGATTTTTTATAGGGTTGCCTGTATGTATTTCTTAAAACATGTTGCGCAAATAGAATTCTTCTATGAACGGGTTTTAATCCATCTCTTACATCTGGAAGTGCCCTTCCATGGATTACGCTCATGGCGTAACTTAGATATGAAGTTTTTAACTCATCTTCAATGTTTATCGGTAAGATTTGTTTCGCAAAATCGGTCATTTTTTGGCCCTAAAAGCAATAATTTTAATGTGCAGGAAATTCCCCTAAATAAGGGTAAATTTTAACATACTTCGAGGGGGTTTTAGTCTTTAAATTCTGTCACAATTTGGCCAATTGATTCCTTTGCATCGCCAAATAGCATTCTCGTATTTTCTCTAAAAAATAGAGGATTTTGAACGCCTGCAAAACCAGAAGACATTGATCTTTTTAGCACAAATACAGTTTTTGCATTATGCACTTCAATAATTGGCATACCATAAATTGGGCTTCCTTCTTCTTCTGTTGCAGAAGGGTTTACAACATCATTTGCTCCTATGACTATAGCTACATCAATTGAATCCATTGAAGGGTTTACATCATCTGGTTCTGCAAGCAAATCATAAGAAACATTTGCTTCTGCTAGAAGCACATTCATGTGACCAGGCATGCGCCCTGCAACTGGATGAATACCATACTTTACTTCCGTGCCATTTTCTTCTAGCAACTCTCCCATCTCTCTCACAACGTGTTGTGCTTGCGCAACAGCCATACCATAGCCTGGGACCACAAGAACACTTGATGCATTCTCAAGAATTAGATACGCATCATCAGCAGTTATGGGTTTAACCTCTCCTTGCTCAACAGATAAACTGCCCTGCGCAGAAGATGCATAACCCACAAATAGAATATTGCCGATTGTTCTGTTCATCGCTTTGGCCATAATAATAGTCAAAATCAATCCGCTGGCCCCAACCAAAGAACCTGCAACGATCAGCACATTATTAAGAAGTAGCAAGCCAGCAAATGCAGCTGCTATTCCTGATAAAGAATTAAGCAGCGAAATGACTACGGGCATGTCTCCGCCACCGATCGGCAACACAAAGCCTATACCTGCAATTAAGGTTAAGCCTAAAAAGATTAGAAAGTAAGATGGGATTTGGGGAATAAAATGTGTGATGGATGGTTCTGCAACAACATAAACCAGCGCAGGCATGCTAAGGTAAAAGAATGATATAAACACATTGGTAATCACAGATCCTTTACCTAACTTTAGTCTTTCAGAAAGTTTTCCATACGCAATCAATGAACCAGAAAATGTTATGCCGCCAATGTAAATTGTTAGCATTATTAATGCATGTTGATACAAGGAATTGTCAGGCTCATAAAACTGAGACCATGCAATTAGGAATGTTGCTAGGCCTCCAAAACCATTAAAAAGTGCAACCATTTCTGGGATGGCTGTCATCTTAACCTTGATAGCAATTAAGGACCCTATGAATCCACCCAATAACACTCCAGCAACAATAATCTTTAAATCAATTTCAAGGCTCAGGCAGGTAATCCCAACAGCTGAAAACATTGCAATAGCAGATAAATAATTGCCCTTGACAGCCGTAGCTTCTTTCCCAAGCATTTTTATGCCCAAGATAAACATTACAGAGGATCCTACATAGACGATGTTTTGGATGGCTGAGATGTTAAATAGATTTTCCATAATTTACTTCTTTTTAAACATGCTAAGCATTCTATTGGTTACTAAATATCCACCAAATACATTAATCGAAGCGAATAAGATTGCTCCGAAGGCAAGAAAGCTTTGCATTTGCCCTTCTCCAGAAAGCATTAAAGCTCCCACAAGAGCTATTCCAGAAATTGCATTTGCTCCTGACATCAAAGGAGTGTGAAGAGTGCTGGGAACTTTTGCGATGAGCTCAAGACCCAAGAAGATTGAAAGCAAAAGGACAAACCCCAGTAAAATATACATTTCCATTAAGCGAACCTCTCGTTCAAAATTTTTCCATCATAAGCTAGCACACTGCTCTTAATCACTTCATCTTCAAAATTAAAAGAAATATTATTTGTATCTTCGCTATAAAAGTCCTCAATCCAATTAATAATGTTGTTAGAAAGAGCAAACGATGCATGACTTGCCACTTTGGAGGCTAGATGGGATATGCCTACAACTTTAACCCCATTAACATCTACCACCTCATCAACCACTGACCCTTCAACATTGCCGCCTGTCTCAACAGCCATATCTAAAATGACGCTGCCTGGTTTCATTTTTTTAATTGTTGCTTCATCAATAATCTTTGGAGCAGGTCTTCCAAAAATTTGCGCAGTTGTAATAACAATATCTGATCTTTCGCATACAAGGCTTTGCAATTCTTTTTGTTTGGCTATTTGCTCTCGAGTCAGCTCTTTTGCATAACCTTGATCAGTTTGACCAGTATCACCTAGATCAATTTTTACAAATTTTGCTCCAAGAGACTTAACTTGTTCCTCAACAACATCACGTGTATCAAAAGCTTCTACGCGAGCACCCAGCCTCTTTGCAGTGGCGATAGCCTGAAGACCAGCTACACCAACTCCGATCACAAAGACTCTAGCGGGCTTAAGAGTTCCAGCTGCAGTCATCATCATAGGCAAAGCAGATGATAGATGTTGTGCTGCCTCAAGTACAGCTGCATAACCTGCAAGATTGGCTTGCGAGCTCAAAACATCCATTTTTTGTGCCCTGGTAATTCTTGGAATAAATTCCATGCTCACAGCACTTATGTTGGAATTGCACAATGCTTTAAGTTCTTCTACTGCATAAAATGGATTAAGCATGCCTATAACGGTTGATCCCTTTTTAATAGATGCTGATTCAGTCAATGTTAAGGATGAGGGTGTGATTATAAGATCTCCATTTGATAAACATTCATCTCTTGATATAGCTTTTAATCCAAGCTCGGCAAAAGCTTTGTCGGAAACATTTATTCCGTGACCGATGCCTGATTCAAATGAAACAGAAGCTCCTTCTAAAGAAACAAGCTTGGCAATGGTTTCGGGATGAATCACAGATCGGTGATCACTAGAATCAGGAGATTTTAAAGCTACTATGTGCATAGAAAAAATAAACTTATTTGTATGTAGTTCATTGCAAATTATTTGATCTCCATTGTCAATGTTTTAAATAAATCCTTTTAAAATAAGGTTCTGAGTATAAAAATAATGTAGCTCAGCTACAGGTTATTTAAAAAATATATCTACAGGTTAAGGCTGACTCCCCCATCTACTGTTATAAGCTGACCAGTCATTAGTTCACTTTTTTCAATAAGGTTAACTATTACTTCAGCTATAGACTCAGGCGAACATGTTTTCTTTAAAGGTGCCGTATTTTGAATATGCAATTTTGTTGCCTCATATACCTCTGAACCCATTCCCTTTTCTAGCCACTCACCTTCAATGAACCCTGGACAGACTGCATTCACTCTTATTGGGCCTAGATTTCTAGCCATGGATAAAGTCATTGTATTCAATGCTCCTTTTGAGGATGCGTAGGCAATAGAACTACCTATTCCTTTAATCCCAGCAATTGATGAGATATTTACAATACATGGATCACTACTTTTCAATAAATGTTCTTTTGCAGCTTTAACCATTTGAAATGGACCAATAACGTTTACACCATAGATGCTGTGAAAATCTTTTGCATCAAGGCTACTTAGATCAGAGTGATCCCAGGCAAATTTAGTTGTACCAGCATTATTGACCAAGGCATCAATTCTGCCCCATTTACTGATAGCTTGATTGATCGTAAGGCTGCAGTCTTCATTATTTGAAACATCAGCCTGTAATGCAAAAACCTCTGAATTTCCATTTGAACAATTTTCTGCAATCACTTCAGCTTCTTTGATTGAGGATGAGCATGTAATAATTACATTCCAACCATTTTCAGAGAGTATTTTTGCAGTCGCAGCTCCAACCCCTCTGCTTCCACCGGTAATAATTGCTACTGGGTTATCTGACATATTGCTAACTTCCTTTGATTAAAAAAATTATAAACTTTACCTATTTTTGCATGCAATGATGTAATCTTCCACTTTAAGAAAAAAACTGTTTATGTCTCAGAATATTGATCAAAATGAAGTGAATAAATTTGCTGCAATAGCAGATAGATGGTGGGATCCAACGGGAGATTTTAAGCCCTTGCATGTCATCAATCCCTTGCGAGCAAATTATATTAATGAAAAATCACCTCTTAACGGACTTAAAGCATTAGATGTTGGTTGCGGTGGCGGCCTGCTGGCTGAGGCATTGCATGATAGAGGCGCAGAGGTTACCGCAATTGATGTAACACAAGCAAACATTGAAGTCGCCAAACTGCATGCGCTTAATAGAGGCCTAGCGATTGATTACAGAGTAATCACAGCAGAAGAGCTGGCTGAAAGCCAGCCGGAATCTTTTGACGTTGTAGCCTGCCTAGAGGTCATTGAGCATGTTCCTGATCCAGGTCAGCTTATAGCAGCTTGCTCCAAGCTATTGAAACCTGGAGGTCAAATGTTTTTATCGACCTTAAACAGAAACCCAAGATCTTTTATTACTGCCATTGTCGGTGCTGAGTATATTTTTAATGTTTTGCCAAAAGGCACTCATGAGTGGAGTAAATTTATCAAGCCAGCTGAGCTAGAAAAATATATGCGGCAAGCTCAAGTGAACTTATTGGAGAGCAAAGGTATGTTTTATAACCCAGTGTTTCATTCGGCTAGCTTGAATAATGATTTAGGGGTTAATTATTTAATGTATGGTTCAAAAAATGCCTAAGGGTGTTTTGTTTGATTTAGATGGCACCCTCTTAGACTCTGCGCCCGACTTTGTTGTTAGCCTAGACAATCTGCTTGAAAAACACAATCAACCAAAACTTGACCCTGAAATTATTAGAAGTCATGTATCAGATGGAAGCTGGAAATTGGTAAGTCTTGGTTTCAATATTGATGTATCTGATAAAAAATGTGCAGAGCTTAGAGAAGAGCTGTTAGATGAATATGAAAGAAATCTCTTGAAGTATGGTGCGGCATTTGAGGGCATTAAAGAGATGCTAGATTTTTTAAATGAAGCCAATATTCCATATGGGGTTGTGACCAATAAGCCTCTCAGGTTTGCTGAACCAATTTTAATAAATGAACCAGTATTTAAAAATTGCAAGACGCTGATTTGCCCTGACCACCTCAGCGTTATCAAACCTGATCCTGAGGGCATTTTAAAAGGCTGCAAAGACCTTGGTATTCACCCGGCAGAGTGTGTGTATGTGGGGGATCATATGAAAGATTTAGAGGCTGGTATTAACGCAGGTACACAAGTGCTTGCATGTTATTTTGGCTATGCTCTGAAGCCAGAAGATCATGACAGGTTTATTAGCGGGGCAAACCATCCCTCTGAGCTCATTGAGCTAATAAAAGCCTTATAAATATGACTCTTTTAAAAAAAAACATACTCATTACAGGCTCTTCGGATGGAATAGGAAAAATGCTGGCTATAGAGTTTTCAAAACTAGGATCCAACATAATCTTGTTAGGAAGAAATGAAGAAAGACTTGATCAAGTTTATGATCAGCTAGATAGCTCCCATACATCACAAAAACATTTAATTCTGCAGGCAGACTTAAATTTATTAAATACTGAATCTGCGCATGAAATACTTGAAGCTATCAATCAAGAATTTAATTCACTTGATGGGATTATTCATAATGCTGCAATTCTTGGAAACATAACTCCTCTTGAAGATTACGATTTATCTACCTGGGATCAAGTAATAAATGTTAATTTACGGGCACCATTTTTACTAACTAAAACCTTGAAAACTATGCTCATGGATTCTGCAATGCCAAGACTGGTCTTTACCTCATCAGGAGTTGCAAACGAAGGAAGGGCTTTTTGGGGCGCTTATTCAGTTTCAAAATTTGGCATTAAAGGATTGGCAGAAATTTTTGCTGAAGAGCTAGAGACAACCTCATCTATCAAAGTTTTTAATTTTGATCCAGGTGCAACTCAAACAAAAATGAGGGCATCGGCTCGCCCTGCGGAAGATCCAATGACAGTCAAATCTGCAAATGAATTATTAAACTGTTACTTGTGGTTTTTTAGCGAAGAAAGCAAGCTTGCAAAAAAGAATTATTTTGAATATGCAGAGCTATCTAAACTGCTAACTTGAAGATAATTAAACTAACAAATCCCTAAATACCGTTTTACTTTCCATAGTTTTGAAGCTCAGCTATCTGAGATTCAGTTAAATTCATGCATGCGCCCTCTCTCAAAGATGCAGGTAAAAAAATTGGTCCAATTCGAACACGCTTAAGTCGACTTACTTCTAAATCTTGAGACTCAAAAAGCTTTCTAACTTCTCGGTTCTTACCAGTGAGCATGCATACAGAAAACCACTGGTTTGAGCTTTGTTTTTCTCCTGGAACTATGTCTGAAAATTGATATATTTCATTTTCAATCTTCACTCCTGAAAGCATATTTTTTTTCTTTTGTTCATTAAAAAAACCTCTAGCCCTTACAAGATACTCCCTATCAATTTCAAAGGAGGGATGCATCAGCTGATGGGCTAATACTCCATCATTTGTAAAAAGCATCAAGCCAGAAGTATTGATATCCAGCCTTCCAACTGCAATCCAATCAGGCTCATCCTTAACTTGGGGCAAGAAATCGAAAACTAATTTAATTTTTTTCTCATCTTTTTTAGATGATAAGACCCCTCGCGGCTTGTTAAGCATAAGAACCTTTAAATCTGCAGTTTTAAGGAACACTCGCTTGCCCTCAAACACTACTTCATCAGCCTGCGAAACCTTTGCGCCCAAGATAGCCACTTCACCATTAACAACAATCTTGCCATCTTTAATAAGCTGTTCACTTGATCTTCTAGAACCAAGCCCCGCTTGAGCTAAAAATTTCTGCAGCCGCAGCATATGCTACCCAGCTTCAAGCTGGCCTAATGCTTGCTCAGCTGGAAGGGCTTCAGGCAAAGGAGGTAAATCATTAATTGATTTTAAATTTAAGTCATTTAAAAAAGTTTTAGTTGTTTCATATAAAGCTGGGCGTCCTGGAACATCTCGATAGCCTGATACTTTAATCCATTCACGATCAAGCAATGATCTGATAATTTGCGTGCTAACACTGACCCCTCTTATGTCTTCAATATCCCCACGTGTAACAGGTTGCTTGTAAGCAATAATAGAAACAGTTTCCATGAAAGCTTTCGATAGGCGATTGGAGGTATCATTCCAAAGCGGGTATAAGCAATCTCCATACTCATCTTTAATTTGCAATCTAAAACCTGAGGCAACTTCCTTAATCTCAATTGCGCTTTTATCATATCTTTCCTCAAGTGAATTCAATGCAATTTTGATGCTTGGTAAATCAACATCCATATTTTGCGAGCCAAGAAGAGTTTTAATTTCAGATAAGCGCATAGGTCTTCCAGCACCAAATAAAATTGATTCAACGATATTGGGTAAATTATGTTGAACGTCCATCTAATGTAGTCCTCGATTTGTAGATTTAAGATACAGTTGATTGGAGTCTTTGTTTTGAATGAGCTCCACATGGCCATCTTTTGCAAGATCAAGAGATGCAAGCAATGAAACTACTACGCCTTGCTTGCCTTCTTTTTTTTGATAGGTTTGAAAAAACTGGATTACATTCCTCTTGTTAAGGATAGATAAAATTAAAGCTATTCTGTCTTGAGTTGATAGCTCTTCAAAGTGAATTTCATGATGTGCTGAAAATTTAGGACGAGTAGAAGCTTCATGAAATATTGCTGCCAGCTCATGAGCGTCAATCTCAACAGAGGGTTGCTGCTCTTTAAATTTTGGCAATGCTGAAGTTGCAAGAAAAAAGTCTCTGTCCAGCCTAGGAAGATTGGAAATAGACTCTGAGGCACTTTTATAGCGCTGATACTCTTGCAGTCTTCTTATCAATTCTGATCTTGGATCTCCTTCTTCCTCTTCATCTTCCGATTGAGGGATCAGCATCCTAGATTTTATCTGAGCAAGCGTTGCAGCCATCACCAAGTAATCTGCGGCCAGTTCAATTTTTAAAGCATCCATTAACTCAATGTACTGAATGTATTGGTCGGTAATTTCAGAGAGATCTAATTCCAGAATATCTATATCTTTTTTTTGAATGAGATAAAGCAAAACATCCATAGGGCCTGAAAAATCTTCTAAATAGATCTCTAATGCCTCAGGTGGTATGAATAAGTCTTCAGGTAACTGGGTTAAGGCTTCACCTTTAAAAAGAGGAAATTCTAGTTGTTCTTGAGACTTCATAAGTTCAATTTATACAAGATGCTGTAATTATAAGCTCTTTTTAACACAACATCTTGTGATTTAGGAGAAAATTGTTGATTTCAAGGCTTTTTTTGAATGCTAAAAAAAAATTGATTTGATTAATCAAAAACTACTTTTTTACTTTAATTGCATTAAGATTTCTTTTTATGGAATCTATATACCACACAGATAATACTAGGATCGTTGAAAAATTTGATCTTATAACGCCCAACGATGTAATTGAAGCCCATCCTGTAACTGATGAAATTGCTAAACTGGTTTATGGAACAAGAAATGAAATTAGCCAAGTTCTTCATGGAAGAGATGATCGTTTGATTGTTGTGTGTGGTCCCTGTTCAATCCATGATCAAAAATCAGCAATGGAGTATGCAAATTTACTGAAGGAAGCTCGCGAATCCTTTAGCTCAGATTTACTTATCATCATGCGAGTTTATTTTGAAAAACCAAGAACAACTGTTGGTTGGAAAGGTTTGATAAATGATCCGGGTATTGATGAAAGCTATAATGCGAACAAAGGTTTGATGCTTGCAAGAGAGATTCTTAAGCAAATAACAGAGATTGGATTGCCAGTTGGTACTGAATTTTTAGACCCCATATCACCCCAGTATGTAGCAGATTTAATTTCATGGGGCGCTATTGGAGCGCGCACAGCTGAAAGTCAATCACACAGGGAATTAGCTTCGGGTATCTCTTGCCCTATTGGCATAAAAAATGGAACCACAGGAGCATTAAAACCTGCAATTGACGGTATTCAAGCTGCAAATCACCCACATGTATTTTTTTCAAATACAAAAGATGGTCGAGTATCTATATACAAAACATCCGGCAATTCAGATTCTCATATTATTTTACGGGGTGGCAAAGATCCAAATTTCTCAAAAGAAGATCTAGCAAAAACTCTCTCTGCTCTCACTGAGGCTGATGTGAATGACTCCATTATGGTGGATGCAAGTCATGGAAATAGCCAGAAGCAGTTTAAGAAACAAATTGATGTTGTTCAAAATCTCAGCGAACAGATTGCTGAGGGAAATAACACTATCCGCGGGCTAATGCTTGAAAGTCACTTAGTGGAAGGCAACCAAAGTATTTCTGAAGATCTAACATACGGGCAAAGTATCACAGATGCTTGTATCAATTGGTCTGATACTCTCGATTGCCTCAATAATATTAGCCAAGCCGTGCAAAAGAGGCGAGGATAATTGAGCAAAGATCTTTTTACTTTTTCCATCCAAGAGGCAGAAACTTTAGGAATCGAGTGTGCAATAGTTCTAGCGGCCGCAAAAGATATAAACACTTCATCGTCTACCTCGCCTGAAATTGCAGCATTTTTAATAGACCGGCTTATCTTCTTGGGGCAAGAAGAAATTTTATTGCATGTTAATAGATTGGTTGATTTGAAATTAATTTCCTCTAAAGCCACCTCAACTGAAGAGCCCGTCAAGAATAAAAAAGTTTATAAATTAAAGTTGCCTGGCAATAATTCTCAGGCCGGTAAAAGAAAATTAAATCAGTCATGGACTCCCTCAATACAAGCATTTGAAGTATTAAGCATGGGCAACATCAATCAACATTTTATTGAAAGCAAAGTCAATGAATTTAAGATGTACTGGCTTGAAAAAAATCAACTCAGAGATAACTGGAATGTTTTGTTTGTCGATTTTATTCGCAGGGAATGGGTCAAAGAAAATTCTGATAACAAGGGTTTGCCCGTATGCATTTACGATGATTGGAAGCCATCCTCAGATGCATTTGATATCTTGGAATTAGCCAATGTTTCTAAGAATGATGCCTTAAAGCACCTCAAGGAGTTTATACTGTATTGGAAAGAGAATGGAACAGCTTTGAGGTCTTGGAATTCTAAATTCGTAGATTTTATTAAAAGAAAAGAACTGATTGGTTCTTACGAAGAAAAAAATGACAAAAAAAATAACAGACATAATGAACCAGGAGAGTTTTCACAAAAATTCAGTGAAAGAACAAAAGATGATTCCTGGGCAGAAAATTTCGAAATCTGAACTAAAGGATTTCATTGAGGCAATTGATAACCTCTTTTTAAAGCTTGAACTTTCTTATCATTATCAATTTTATAAGGTCTTTGGAACAGACGAAAAGTTAAAGGAAGCTAAGAGACTTTGGGCTGATAGTTTAAAAAAATACCCGGCCGCAAGCATCAATGTTGCTATTGAAACAGCTATCCAGTCAAATGATTACCTGCCAACACTGACAGAAGTTATCAAAGCATGCTCTGGGTCTATGGGCGCCATAAATATTCCAACTGTCCACGAAGCATTTGCTGAGGCGCAGAAATCTTCCTCTCCAAGACAAACCTTTCCTTGGTCGCACCCAATTATTTACTGGGCAGGAAGAGAGGTTGGGTGGGAATTAATTAACACGCCAAATAATAGAAATACCTTTCAAACATTTTCAGAGGTTTACATGCGCCTTGCAAAAGAAATGAGTACAGGCAAAAAATTTAACCTTGCTCCTGAGGCAAAACCAGATATTTTAGAACCGCTAGACCTTGATCTGCTTAAAGCTTTAAGAAAAAAACATAATCTATAATTTGTAAAGTGTACTTTACAAAACCTATGAACTATAATTATTTTCCCGTGTCCAATAAAAAGATTTACAGAATTAATATTATTAAATAAATGTCAAAAAACGTAAGAATATCACTTTACATCTTGATTCCTATAATCCTATGGGTGATTTCCGGTCAATTCATTGAAGAAGATGTTAAAGAGGTAAAAAAAGATACTGGAGATATAACGGTCGTTACAAAAATAGCCTCTTCTGAGTTCTATGCTCCAAGAATTTCTTTAAATGCATCTGCTACCTCAGAAAAAAGAGTGTTAGTTTTGGCTAAGACTAGCGGGGAAGTGATGCCTAATAATGTTGTGCAAGGTCAATGGGTTGAAAAGGATCAGGTGCTATGCAGGCTAGGTGTTGTTGAATTGAATAGAACTGAAGTTAAGGCTCCTTTTAAGGGTTACATTGAGAAAATTATCAAGCCTGGTAATTTTATTAATCGAGGTCAGGTTTGTGCAGTTATTATTGAATTAGACCCCATAATATTTGTTGCGGAAGTACCAGAAGCCAATATCAAGGCTATTGTAAAAGGTCAGAATGTATTGATTGAATTGATTACAGGTGAAGTCATTGAGAGTAAGCTTAGTTTTGTTTCAAAAAGCGCTACCCCATCCACTAGAAGTTTTCGTGTTGAAGCGAAGGTACCTAATTCAAAAGGTTTAATTAGAGATGGTATAACTGGTAACCTGAAGATCAGCACAAATAAAGTTCTAGCAAATAAAATCTCTCCATCAATCATGCTCTTATCTGATAATGGAATTATTGGGGTAAGAATTGTTCAGAATAATATTGTTAAATTCCTTCCAGTAAAAATTATTGAAGACACTCAAGATGGAATTTGGGTTTCAGGCATTCCAAATCTTTCTCAGCTTATTGTTAGAGGTCAAGGTTATGTTGAAAATGGACAAAAAGTAAAAACAATGCCTCAAAAAACACTATGACAGGAATAGTAGATTTTGCTTTATCAAAAGCAAGAACTACTCTTGCTATCGGTTTGGTGATAATTATTGCCGGAGCATTTGCACGAAGTACAATTCAAGTTGCTGCAGATCCAAATATTCAACTCCCTCTTGTAAGCGTATCTGTATTTTTAGATGGAGCATCGCCAAGTGATGCGTCGAGGCTAATTGCAAGACCCCTAGAAACTAGACTCAGAAGTGTTCCTGGTATCAAAGAGCTCTCATCATCTTCAAGATTAAGCTTTGCAAGAATTGTGGCTGAATTTGAGGTTGGGTACGATATAGACACTGCTCTTCGAGATATCAAACAAGCAGTTGAAGAGGTCAAATTTCAACTTCCCAGAGAAGCAGAGGACCCTCAAATCAGAGAATATTCCTTCGCCAATTTTCCGGTCATGAATCTTAGCTTAGTTGGCTCAGCTAGCATGAGACAAAAAGTTTTTATTGCCAGAGAGCTCCAAGATAGATTGGAAGCTATTAGCGAGGTATTGGCTGCAGATCTAGAGGGAGCTCCAGAAGAAGTTTTAGAAGGAATTATTGATAAATCTAAAATGGAAACTTATGGAATCACCCTGAGTCAACTTGCCATGGCAATTAGAAATAACAACCTCATCATACCTGGCGGAGCCCAGGATACTGGATCAGGAAAGTTTAATATTGAGGTTCCCAGTATTTTTGAGACTGCTGAAGACGTTTACAACATACCCGTCAAAGTTACACAAGATGCGGTGGTGACCCTGAGTGATATTGCAGAAATTAGAAGAACATTCAAAGATTTTTCCTCTTATGCAAAAGTTAATGGTCAAGATGCAGTAACTCTTGAAATAAGATTAAGAGTTGATGCAAATGCCATTGAAGCTAAAAAACATATTATTGAGGTCAAAGAGGAGTTTGAAAAGACTCTGCCCCAGAACTTGTCAATTGTAAGAACCAATGATGAAACTGTTTGGGCGGAAGTCATGATTTCTGAGCTGGAAGGAAATATTATTACTGCTATTTTTCTTGTCATGATTCTTGTTATAGCTAGCATGGGAGTTCGAGTAGGCTTGCTTGTTGGACTGTCAATCCCTTTTTGTTTTTTGCTAACATTTATTATCTTAAGAGTTGTTGGAGTGGAATTTAACTTCCTAGTAATGATGGGCTTGCTTCTTGGTTTGGGAATGTTGATAGACGGAGCAATAGTAGTGACAGAGTACGCAGACAGAAAAATTTCTGAAGGTTTAACTAGGTTAGAAGCATATCGCCTATCTTCAAAAAGGATGTTTTTTCCTATCATTTCCTCAACAGCCACAACAATAGCAGCTTTTACACCTTTAATTTTCTGGCCAGGCTTTACAGGTCAATTTATGCGCTATCTTCCAATTACAGTATTTATCGTTTTATCAGCTTCTTTAGTCTACGCATTAATCATAACTCCGGTTGTGGGATCGATATTTGGTCAACGAAGATCTACATTGGTTTCTGGGGAAAGCGAGCAAACAGGTGAAGTTCTTTTTGATAGGATTTCTGAATTTTATTCCAAGGCATTAAAAAAGTTTGTAAAAAATCCAGGGGAAACCATTATCGCTGTGCTAATGCTTTTATGGTTCTTTGGTTATGCGATGTATGGAAACTTTAGCAAAGGAACTCTTTATTTTGCTGACGTAGATCCTGTTGCTGCTGAAATATCCATAAGAGGAAGAGGAAACTTTTCTTCATCTGAAGCAAAAGAAATAATGGAAATAGTTGAAGAAAGAATTCAAGCAGTTGATGGAATTGAGAACTTGTATTTAACCACTGGTTCTCAATGGTTTAGTGCAGGCGGTGACACTGTGTCAAGAGGTTTCATTGAAGTTGTAGATTCTAAGTACCGTGATATTTCAGGCAAAGAGGTCATTGAGAAAGTTCAAAAAGCAGCTTCTAATATTCCTGGGATAATTGTTGAAATCACACCAGAAGAAGGCGGACCATCTTTTAGCTCACCAATTGAATTAGGAATCTTTGGAGACAACGAACAGTCCGTTGCCAAAACGACTGAAATAATTGAGCAATATATGCTTAATGATGTTGTTGGACTGGCAAACATTAGATCTACTCTGCCTTACTCGCTAATTGAATGGAAGGTTCAAGTTGATAAACAAAAAGCTGCTCAACTTGGTGTCAGTATTGTGGATGTTGGCGCGCTGGTTCAAATGCTTACAAATGGATTTAAAGTTGGTGAATATAGGCCAGATGACTCTAAGGATGAGATTGAAATAAGGGCTCGCTTTGGTGTGCAGCATAGATCTTTGAGCGGGATTGAGAACCTGAAGGTGAACTCAATTAATGGCCTAATTCCTGTAAGCACTTTCATCAAACTCGTGCCTCGCGAAAATAGGCAGTCAGTTGTAAGAAGGAATGGGAAATTCTTTCATGAAATTGGCCTAGCTACTGAATCTTCAGACTATTTGGTTACGGATAAAGTAAATGAAATGAGTGAATGGTTAGCCAAACAAGAATTTGATGCGGGAATTGAAACAAAATTTAGAGGCATGCAAGAAGAAACGGAACAAGTTACTGAGTTTCTTGTAATTGCAGCAATTACGGCTCTTGCATTAATGCTAATTCTTTTAGTCACGCAATTTAATAGTTTTTACCAGTCCACTCTGGTTCTCAGTGCAGTGTTTATGTCTGTGGTAGGCGTTCTAATTGGGCTGCTCATAACCGGCAAGCCTTTTAGCACTACTATGACAGGAATTGCCATCGTTGCATTATCTGGAATTGTTGTAAACAATAATATAGTGCTCATTGATACGTTTAATAGGCTCACAGGTGAATTTCCAAATCTTGCTAAAGAAGATGTAATTATTAAGACATGCAAACAAAGGCTTCGCCCCATTCTTTTGACAACTGCGACAACTATTTTTGGGTTGCTGCCCCTGGCAATTGGTTTGAGCATTGATGTTTTAGGAAGAGAGATTATAGTTGGCAGTCGAGTGGTTGGATGGTGGCAAAATCTTGCATCATCAATTGTTTTTGGGTTGGCGTTTAGTACAGTTCTCACTCTAATTTTTACCCCTGCTGCTCTTATACTTCCCTCAAGAATCAAGGCATGGCTAGAACATAGATTTAAGTTCTTAAAGTCATCTAGCTAAGTGCTGAAAAAAAAATCATAAGTTACAATAAGCAATGACAAAAAAAGACACAGTAAATTTTGAGGCATCTTTAAAGAAACTTGAGCAAATTGTTGCCAAACTTGAAGATGGTGATATTAGCTTAGAGGATAGCGTGAAATCTTTTGAAGAAGGTATAGGGTTAGTCAAAGATTGCCAAAAACAACTTTCTGAAGCTGAGCTAAAAGTTAAAAAGCTTTTAGATAATGGCGATAGTATTGACCTGGAAAACTAAAAATCAATCCCATGACTGCAAGCTTTCTATCTGAATGTAATGAGAAGGTATTAAAGCGAATAGATAGTCTGCTTCCTGAGAAAAACAAGATCATTTCTTCGATGCGATATTCAGCATTAGCCAATAGCAAGTGCATCAGGGCTGGGTTAATTTTTTCATCTGGAAAATTAAATAGGGCCGTGCCTGAATCTACTCTAATTGATATGGCTACAAGCATTGAGCTCATGCATACATACTCATTAATTCATGATGATTTGCCTTCAATGGATGATGATGAAATGAGGCGCGGCCAAGCCTCAAACCATATCAAGTTCAATGAAGCTACCGCCATATTGGCGGGTGATGCCTTGCAGGCTCTGGCTTATGAAGTTATTGCGGTATCTGAGGAAATGACTGATCAGCAAAAAGTAGCATCTATAAGAGCATTAACTAATGCATGTGGGCATGAAGGAATGATCCTTGGTCAACAATATGACCTAGATGCTGAAAGAGATGAATTTACTGATATTGAGAAAATTCACGAGCTTAAGACTGCGAAACTTATTCAGGTCGCAATGACCCTCCCACACATGGGATTTGAAAACCAAACTAATGCTTTAGCGCTCTTAGATGAAGTTGGAGAAAAGCTTGGGCTAGCATTTCAAATTATGGATGACGTCCTAGAAGTATCATCAGATTCAAGCGCTTTAGGCAAAAGCAATCAATCAGACATAAAGAATAAAAAACTGACTTACGTTAGTGTCTTTGGCAAGGAAGAGTCAATTAAAAAAGCTGAAGCTCTTTCAACTATCTGCATTACCAAACTCAAAGATTCTTTTGTGGAGGAAGAAGTAAAAAATTTAATAGAACTTGCACATTTTATGGTTGCCAGGAAACATTAAAGATGAAAATATTTTCTGAAATACCCACAGATCATCCTAAAACTCCTATTTTGGATAAAATCAATGTTCCTGAGGATATAAAAAATTTAACATCAGTCGAGCTCAAGTCATTAGCAGATGATGTGCGAGCACATATGCTTTATAGCGTAGGACAAAGCGGTGGTCACCTTGGCGGAGGTTTGGGGGTCGTTGAGCTAACAGTTGTGCTGCAATACCTCTACAACACTCCTGATGATAAGATTATTTGGGATGTCGGACACCAAGCATATCCGCACAAAATATTAACTGGTAGAAAAAATAGCTTAACCAGTATCCGGCATAAAAATGGGCTTGCTCCTTTTCCAAGTAGAGAAGAAAGTTCATATGATGCTTTTGGTGTTGGTCACTCAAGCACATCGATTAGTGCTGCTCTTGGCATGGCAATTGCCAATCAAGATACCGATAAAAAAGTTGTTGCAGTAATTGGAGATGGCGCGATGACAGCAGGCATGGCATTTGAGGGTCTTGCTCATACGGGCCACATAAAACCCAATATGTTAATTATTCTTAATGACAACGACATGTCTATTTCTGAGAATGTCGGCGGACTAAATAATTATTTTTCACGAATTTGGGCATCTAAACTGTATAAGGGCATCAGAAAGAGTGGTAAAAGCTTTTTAGAAAATTTACCTCAAGCACATCATATTGCCAGAAAAGTAGAAACTCAAATGAAAGCCATGGTAGCGCCTGGAAGTATTTTTGAGGAGCTAGGGTTAAATTACATTGGTCCAATTGATGGTCATAATATCAGTGAGCTAATATCTGTTATTGGTAACTTGAAAGATTTTGAAGGGCCTCAATTCTTGCATATTATTACTAAAAAAGGTGCTGGGTTAGATCCTGCGGAGGCAGATCGGATTGGGTTCCATGCAATAGGAAAAATTAGGCCGCTTGACTCTAATAAAAAAAATAATGGTCCTAAATATCAAGATGTTTTTGGTAAGTGGGTTGTTGATATGGCTCACGAAGATGAAGGTTTGCTTGCCATTACACCTGCGATGCGAGAAGGCTCAGGCCTTGTAGAGTTTAGCAAGGCGTTCCCTGAGAGATTTTTTGATGTGGCGATTGCTGAGCAGCATGCCGTTACATTGGCTGCGGGCATGGCTTGTGAGAATAAAAAACCGGTGGTAGCTATCTATTCTACTTTTTTGCAACGAGCATATGATCAATTAATACATGATGTAGCGTTACAAAATCTTAATGTTTTGTTTGCAATTGATCGAGCTGGGCTCGTAGGCGAGGATGGCCCTACTCACTCTGGAAATTATGACTTAACCTATCTCAGGTGTATTCCAAATATGCTAATCGCCGTACCAGCAGATGAAAATGAAACCAGAATACTGCTCACTACTTCCTTTCTTCATCAAGGGCCTGCCGCAGTCCGATATCCAAGGGGTGGCGGAATCAATTCATCAATAGATCCATCTCTTAATCCTGTTCCAGTTGGTAAGGGCAGAGTCATGCATGAGCGAGAGGCAGAAGTACTTATACTTAACTTTGGTGCACTAATTGGTGCTTCCGAAGAGGTCGCTGAAGAATTGAATGCAAGCTTATTGGATATGCGGTTTGTAAAACCAATGGATGAAGCGTTAATTGCAGAGCACTCAGAAGGCAAAAAGATTATTGTCACTATTGAGGATGGCGCTATCTCAGGTGGTGCTGGATCAGCTGTAAGTGAGTGGGCTCATGCACATCACATCCCAGCTCAAGTAGTAATATGTGGTATTCCCGATGAATTTATTGAGCACGCAAGTCGCGATGAGATGATTGAAATGGCAGGCCTAGACAAAAAAGGAATTCTTGCCAAAGTAAAAAGCAGCTTATCTTAAGTGGCCCATCTTATCTCTCTTTGTATCGAGATAATTTTTATTCTTTTCATTTTCACCTTCATGAAGAGGAGTTCTTTTTTCAACTTTGATCCCAACCTCTTCTAAAGCATTAACTTTTTTTGGATTATTTGTTAAAAGGTTTACGGAAGAAATTTTAAAATGCTGCAGAATATCTAAACAAATATTATATTCTCTTAAGTCAGCAGCAAAACCTAATAACTCATTGGCCTCTACAGTATCATGGCCTTGATCTTGAAGAGCATATGCCCTAATTTTATTAACCAATCCAATCCCTCTTCCCTCTTGCCTTAAGTAAAGGAGAATGCCTGATTTGTTTTCCGCTAACATTTGAAGAGCTGCTTGTAACTGAGGGCCGCAATCACATCTTAAGCTGTGCAATGCGTCGCCAGTTAAACATTCAGAATGCACTCTACACATAACGGCGTCTTGCTTTTGGATATCGCCAATTGTTAAGGCCAAATGATCTTTTCCATTAGGCTCTTCAAAAGCTGAAATAGTGAAATCACCAAACTTAGTTGGCAACTCTGATTCAGATACAAATTTACAGCTATTCAATTGATTTAAATTAAGAAGAAGATTGCGTAAATTATACCACCGGCAAGTAATCCTGCTATTAAATCATCAAAGAGAACTCCCCAGCCTCCTTTAATATTTCCATCCACCCATGAAATTGGCCATGGCTTCCAAATATCAAACAGTCGAAATAATAAGAAAGCACATAGATAAAAAATAATTTCATGCGGCACAAAAGCTAAAGTCACCAACATTCCTGCTACCTCATCAATTACAATCGCCGAATGATCACCGGAATCACTGTCTTGCTCTGCTTTAGAACATACATACCATGAAAAGATAATAAAAATTGGCAATATGATTAATATAGAAGAATGTAAAAATTCGCAAAAATACCAAGTAATAACTGCCGCCAGACTTCCCCAAGAACCGGGTGCTGGTCGTAGCAACCCAACACCAAACCATGTTGCAACAAGATGAGTGGGATTTTTAAGATTTGGAAAACTCATGTTATTGAAAATGGTCCCAGTTTTTAAAAGAGCCAAATGAATTATTGATAATTTTTAGTTTCTTGCCGCCCATGGTACCAATAGTATGGCATTTTTCTCCTTTTGATTTTAAAGCTCTTTGAAGATCTTGTAGTTTTGATGGAGGAACCGTATAAAGAAGTTTGTAATCATCTCCAAACTCAAGGCATTGCTTGATAAATTTTTTATCTGCAATTGGCACGTCTTGCAAATTAACGATGCAGCCCACGCCAGACCTTGCAATGAGATGCATTAAGTCTTGAAACAGGCCATCGGAAATATCAATTGCTGATGAGGCAATGTTAGAGATAGTTTGTCCATGTTGAATTTGAGCAGTTGGATAAAGATAAGGCTTGCTCTTAGCATTTAATGATTTGCTAGCCTTAAACTCCTTCAATCCCATGTAGGCTTGACCTAAAGAGCCAGATAAACACAAGATATCTCCGGGCTTAGCTCCCGATCTAAATAAGATTTTTTTTTGCGGTTTACCCAAAACAGTTACACTAACTTGCAAGGGCCCCTTGGCTAAGTCCCCACCGATTAAAGGCAATTGAAATTCCCTGGCAATCTTTTGCAATCCTTTTTTAAAACCTTTCATCCATGCTTCATCAAAATGAGGCATAACCAATGAAAGATTAAATGCAATTGGATCGCCGCCCATAGCCGCGATGTCACTTAAGGCAGTGGCAACGGATCTATATGAAATGGATTCAGCAGGCATTGATTTTAAAAAATGCACACCCGAAACAGAGGTATCTGTACTAATTAATAATTTTGATTTTGTAGCAAGAACTGCGCAGTCATCTCCAACTGAAAGCTCAATGCCGTTAGATTTTATATAAGAAGCACCTATGCCAGATAGGTACTTCTTAATAATTGAAAATTCTGAACTTATATTAACTTGGGTATCTTTCGAAGAGACCAGTGGCGCCCATTCCGCCGCCAACACACATGGTCACAATACCAAATTGTTTATCTTGATTGTTGAGTTCACGGACAATATGACCTACTTGTCTTGAACCTGTCATGCCAAATGGGTGTCCAATTGAGATGGAGCCACCATTTACATTAAGCTTGTCCATTGAAATGCCAAGCTGATCACGACAATAAGCAACTTGAACTGCAAATGCTTCGTTCAGCTCCCAAAGATCAATATCATCTACGCTCATGTTATGAGATTTCAAAAGTTTTGGCACTGAAAAGACTGGACCGATTCCCATCTCATCAGGCTCACATCCAACTGTTGTAAAGCCTCTGAAGTAAGCAAGAGGCTTTAAGCCTAATTCAAGAGCCTTGTCTTCACTCATCACAAGCGTGACTGAAGCTCCATCTGAAAGCTGAGAAGAATTACCAGCAGTAACAGAACCATTTTCAGGATCAAAAACTGGCTTTAGTCCGGCTAGCGCTTCCATGGTTGTTCCAGGTCTGTTGCATTCATCTTTATCAACTGTGTAGTCAACTTCTTTAGAATCTCCAGTTTCTTTATTCATGAGCAGCATCTTAGTTTCCATTGGGATAATTTCATCAACAAACTTTCCAGCTTCCTGAGCTGCAGCAGTTCTTTTTTGGCTCTCAAATGCAATCTCATCTTGAGTTTCTCTTGAAACGTTGTAACGATTAGCAACAGTTTCTGCTGTGATTCCCATAGGAAAATAGATTCCAGGATGGCTTTCAGCAAGCTTTTCATTCACAAATCCGTCCATGTTAGTTTTTCCAGAAAGCATGGTAATTTGCTCTACGCCGCCAGCAATGATTGTGTCATAACATCCAGCCATAATTTGACTTGCAGCCATAGAAATAGTTTGAAGTCCTGATGAGCAATAACGATTGACAGTAGTGCCGCCAGTAGTAATTGGAAGGTTAGACAATACTGCGGCATTTCTACCAATGTTGTGCCCCATTGCACCTTCTGGGTTTCCACAACCCATGATGACATCTTCAACCATTTCAGGAGGTAGGTTAGGATTTCTATCCAACATACCGTTAATAATATGAGCCAACATATCGTCTGCACGAGTGATGTTAAAGCCTCCGCGATGTGATTTAGCCAGACCTGTTCTAACGCTATCTACGATGACCGCTGTTTTCATGTTTATACTCCAAAGTTAGTAACGAGTTATTCTAAACGATCGTCCTCATTACTTAAAGACTTATACCAATTTGGTATCAAATCAATATCAAGCTCCTTAGCCTTAGAAAAGATGTAGGGGAGTGTGATTGGGCTAAAAGGTAAGATCAGCAGGATGCCCAAACCTAAGTTTTTAAAAATTTGCTGGAGTTGTGAATTTGCAATTTCAAGCTCTTCTTCTGATGCGGAGCCTTCGGCATACTTAATATAAGTATCAAGCATTTTTTTATTTTCACGATTTTCTTCAAGAAAGCTTGCCTGCAGCTTTGATAAAGTCCTCTTAAATCGTTTGGTAAATATTTTCATCAAAAAAAAGCCCGGAATTAATCCGGGCTTTATTATATCTAAAATGAAGGATTAAAAATCCATTCTAAAACTTATACCAAAGATCTTCGGATCAATAGCAACACCATTTTGGAAGCCACCAACCGTCACATCTGTTGAGTAGTAATTATAAATATGGTCTTTATCACCCAAATTTCTTACGTAGGCACTAACAGACCAAGCTTCAGAAACTGGAGTATATTTAACAGATACATCCATTAAGCTTACATCTTCAATGTAACCACGATCGCGGTTAAATGCTGTGCTGTAATAATCATCTCTGTATGAATAATCCATTCTGAACGCCCATGATCCAGCAGATGTATCGACAAACTTAGTCACACCAAGTCTGTAGTTAAGCTCTGCTGCAAGTGGAAGTGAGTTACCAGATAAATCTGCTTCAACTCCATCAGTTAATGGGCAAGGAAGTGTTGTTGAATCTAACCCAAAGAATGGCACTGTACATAGTGGTCCAAAAGATTTGAACAAGTAACCAGCATCTGTTGGTGTGTATAAAACCAAAGCACCAAGCAGAGGATTTTGCGCCGCTATTCCAAGATAACAATCATTGGAAGGAGCTGCTTGTCCGACAAAAACCAAAGGATTACAAGTTGCTATCAAAGGCGCAAAGTCAGAGAAGAATCCTGTTGCTCCAGCTGGAAGTGGAAGCTTCTTAGTGGCTTGGTTTGGATTCAGTGGATCAACTGATTTAAAATTTTCAATCTCAGTGCTTGTGCTAGATATGAAGCCATCAACTACCAATGTTTCAGATAAGAACATTGTAAATTCAGCCTCAATACCCTCAATTGCTGCATCTCCATTTTGGTTAATGGAAGCACGGTTAACAATTTGAGAAAGCTGTAAGCCTTCGTAATCATTGGTATAAGCAGATACATTTAATTGAAGTGCCCCATCCATTAGAGTGCTTTTTAGACCTATTTCAAACACGTTTGCAACTTCCGAGTCAAAAGTTTCTAAGCCTTGAATATCAGTAGTATTGAAACCACCTGGTTTAAACCCAGTTGAATAAGTTGCATATAGAAGTTGATTGTCATTGAGCTGATGATCAAGGCCAAGTTTGTAGGTTGACTCTTCAGCCGCATAACTTCTAGGCACAGGACCTGGTTTGACTGTTCCATAATAGCCAGCACCCTGATTTTGTAGATCAAGCAAAGAGTTAAATGCTTTGTCATTGATTTCAAATTCAGTGTAACGACCACCAATGGTCAATGTTGTAAGATCGCTAAGATCAAAGTACATTTCACCATATATAGCTTCACTGCTTCTATTAAGATTACTATCAACATGGAAGTACTGTTGCCACTCAGCTAAATGTTTTGGTCCAATGGTTGCATCAGCAGCAGCCTTACCACCATTTTTAGCTGTATTTAATACAAAGCCCTGAGCTTGAGCTGGGGGTAGCAAACCAGCCATAACAAGTTGAGTTGCTTGCGCAGATGCTACTGGTAAAGTTTGGAACCAGCCAACCCAGAATGGAGCTCCACCATAAGCTGCTGAGTCTGGGAAAATTGCTCCCAATGGTCCAGTTGAAACATCACTCCAATAATTCATGTATGGCGTTCCAATGTTGTAATTAGTTTCACTGTCAGCTGAAGCTGCAAAAAGACCGAAAGTAAAATTAAATGCACCATCATAGTCAGATGAGAATCTTAACTCGTACTGCTCCCATTCTGATTCATTAAAAGATCTATCCATTGCTTGGTCACTTGTGTAAGTTCTCATGCCAAGAGCTGCTCCAGACATGTTACTTTTAGTAGAATCACCAAAAATATTTGATGTGATAGGCCCCATTGAGTAAGGAACCACTGATACAGAATGATCGTAATCAGCAAAATCTTCATACTCTCTAGTGTGGTATGAATAAGTAAAGACCATGTTCATGGTATCTGAAAGAGCGCTGTTAATTTCAAATACTGTGTTCTGAAGCTCAGCTTCATGACTTGGCTCGAAGTCAAGATTAACACTTCTTACATCAGAGGAAGGATTATTCTCATAAATGGTATAGTCCAAAGCTGTGTTCTGGTATTGAAGATAAGGGACCCAATGACCATAACTACCAGGTGACCAAACAGCATCGTTGCCATTTTCAAACGGGCTACAACCGTAAAATGTATCTTGCTTACAGAACTGTCTAGCAGCTCTTAGTCTGTTATCGTCTGCTTTAGTTGTTTCATAAATCAAAGTCATGGTTGTATCGTCTGAATAATCATATTCAAAAGACATCCTTGCAGCTTGAGTGCTTCTATTATCAAGCTTATTGCCTGTATGAGAGTTCGTTACAAAACCATCTCTTTCAAGAGAGGCGAATGCAAATCTTGCACGCAATGTATCCGATAACGGCAGGTTAACTGCTCCCTCTAATCTCACTGAATCGTAGTCAGCAACATCTGTCTTAATGTAGCCACCTGCCTCAGCATCAGGTCTTTTAGTAATCATTTGAATCAAGCCACCGGTTGTACCAGCGCCAAAGAGTGATCCCTGGGGTCCACGTAAAACCTCAACTCGCTCAACATCAAAAAACTCTGCTTCGTAAAGTCCGCTGGCAGATGCGCTTTGACCATTCCAGAAATACCCAATACTTGCGCTTGAAGAGTTACCAACAGCAAAGTTACCAATACCTCGAAGAGTAATCCCTGAGCCTGAGTAAGCGCCTTTTTGGAAGCCTAATGTTGGAACAGCAAACTGAAGATCTTCAAAGTTCTCAATTTGTTTAACTTCAAGATCCTGTGCAGTGATCGCTGTAATAGTGATCGCAGTATCTTGTAGGTTTGTTTCTTTTCTTAAAGCAGTAATCACAACCTCTTCGATTTCACGAGCCGCGTTGTCTTGCGCGATGGTTGGTACTGCACTAAATGTAAATGCTAATAAAAAAGCATAGAAATATCTGTTCATAATCTTCCCCCTTAAAGTTGATTAAATAGAACTAGTAAAAGCATGATATACCGATAGGTAAACTCAATGCAAACCTAATGGGCATGCTATTTAAGATATAAATTTAACTGATAGGTAAAATAAAATAGGGTTATTTTAGCTCTGATGAACTTTTTCCTAGAACTTGCCTTGCAACAATCAATTGTTGAATCTGCTGAGTGCCTTCAAAAATGTCTAAAATTTTTGAATCACGAGAGAATTTTTCAAGCAAGTGGTCTTCAGAAAACCCCTGCATAGAGCATATCTCAACACATTTTAAGGAAATTCTATTGCCAATTCTGCCCGCCTTGGCTTTGCCCATTGACGCTTCTTTTGAGTTTGGCATTTTGTTGTCCATCATCCAAGCTGATTTATAGACAAGCAACCTGGCTGCTTCTAGCTCAGCTTCAAGCATCTCAAGCTCACTCTGTATAGCCGTTTGGGTATGCATAGATCCGCCAAAGTTATCTTCATAACCCTCTTCAGACAGGAGAGCTCTGGTCATATCAAGAGCAGCTTGACCAAGCCCAATAGCCATGCCTGCGACCATAGGCCTAGTATTATCAAAGGTTTGCATCGCTCCGCCAAATGATTTTTTTGCTGCATTGATGTCCGTTTCAATTTCTTCTTTGCCACCAAGAAGATTTTCACGAGGAATCCTGCAATTATCAAAAATTAACGTTGCTGTATCAGAGGCTCTAATACCAAGTTTCTTCTCAAGCCTAGCAACAGTAAATCCGGGAGTGCCCTTTTCTACAATAAAGGACCTAATGGCGGTCTTGCCCATGCCCTTATTTAATGTTGCCCAAACGACAACACAGTCACATCGGTCTCCATCAGTCACATATATTTTTTCTCCATTTAGAACCCACTCATCGCCCTCTAAGACAGCTGTTGTAGAAATATTTTTGGAATCTGAGCCTGCTCCTGGCTCGGTAATTGCCATCGCGGCCCATCGTTTGCCCCACACAGCTTTTTGATCTTTGTCGCCAACAGCCATAATCGCAGCATTGCCTAACCCTGTTCCGGGTCTCGCAAGAAATAGACCAACATCGCCCCAGCACATTTGCTCTAAAGAAATAACAGCCCATAAACTTCTGCCGCCAAGGTCCATTGATTTAACTGAATCATCGCCCATCCCGGTTTCTTTTTTTTGCGCAGCAGCAGCTTGGTTAAGTTGTTCCATTTCTAATGGCGGCTCATGCTCAGCTTTATCATATTTTCTGGAGATTGGTCGCAAGATAAATTCTGCAGCCATTCTCATGGTCTCTTGAGTTTTTTGTAACTGGTTGGGTAAAAGTGGGTGAATCATTTTAAACTCCTGCGCCTCCTTCAAAGATGCCAATGGCTCTTAAATTTCTGTACCAAAGCTCAACTGGGTGCTCGTGAGTAAAGCCATGTCCACCAAGTAACTGCACGCCATCGGTTCCTATTTTCATCCCATGGTGCGATGCAAATCTGTATGTGAGAGAGGCGTGCTTGTGGAAGTCCTCATCAAGATCTTTTAATGCGGCTGCTTTATATACCATAAGTCTTAAGGCCTCCGTTTCAATAGCCATGTCAGCCACCAGAAATGCAACAGACTGACGGTTTGAAATTGGCTCATCAAAGGCGACTCTTTCATTTGTGTAGGGAATAACATAATCCAAAACTGCCTGACAAACACCCAAAGCTAATGCTGACATGCCAATTCGAGAAGAATCAATGAGTGCTTGAAAATCAATTGAGTAATTATGTCCGCCAAGTTTCTGAGAAGCATTTATTTTGCAATTAGTAAAAGTGATCTGTGAAAAAGGAGCGCCCTTTAAGCCCATGAATTCTTTTGATTCAAGCTCAATGCCCTCTTGATCTTTGCTAACAAAATATAAATTGCATTCGCCTGATTCATTGGATGCGGAAATTAAAAAACTGTTAGCTTCCTCCGCAAAAGCTATGCCGGTTTTAGCACCATTAAGAATGATGTCTTCGCCACTCTCCTTAAGCAGAACGCTAGATTGATATGGGTCTGTTGATAATGCTGCGTTATTAATTCCTAGACCGACATGAAAGATTGATCCTGCAGCAAACTCTGGAAGGAGTTGAGATTTTTGCTCTTCGCTCCCATGCTCTGCAATAATTTGAGCTGTAAGCAATGGAACCGACACAGACATTGCTAATGACAAATCTCCATATGCAAGTGCTTCGAGGGTCAATGAATTGGAAACAGAGTCTTGCTCTAGCCCCATACCACCATAAGCCTCTGGAACAATCAAAGGAATAAGATCCAAAGCTTTAATTTTTTCTAGCAATTCAGGACTTGGCCTGCCATCACTTTCAGCTTTTCTTGCCTGAGGACGCATTTCAGTTTCGGCAAATTTTCTTAACATGTCCCATGTCATTTGCTGCTCTTCAGAGAGCGTTATATCAAACGGATGTTCTGTTTTGTAATCTTGCATTGGTTTTGTTGAATGAAGTTAAGCTTTTATGGCTTGTAAAAGTGATGCATTGTGTAAAGATATTAAAGGTATTAATCAGCCAAATCAACGACTATAGATAAGGCTAATATTCAAAAAATTCAATTATTAAATGTATATATGGCAGTTTAATTTTTTATTATGACTAAATCTGAAAGAGCATTGATCGTGATGCAAATCCTTGAAGCGCATTATCCTAAAACGCCTGTGCCCTTGGATCATTGCGATCACTTCTCGCTCCTTGTTGCCGTACTTTTATCCGCTCAATGCACAGACGAGAGAGTTAACAAAGTAACTCCCGAACTATTCAGGCTTGCAAATAACCCAAAAGATATGGGCGCCCAAACTCCTGAAAAAATTTACAGCATTATTAAGCCATGCGGTCTCGGACCGCAGAAATCAAAAGCCATTCACAGCCTTTCGCACATTTTATGCGATTCATTTGATGGCAAGGTCCCAGATGACATTCAAGCTCTAGAAAAGCTCCCAGGCGTTGGCCATAAAACTGCCTCAGTGGTAATTAGTCAGGGCTTTGGTCAGCCCGCATTTCCAGTTGATACCCACATTCATAGGCTGGCTCAAAGATGGGGTCTTACTAAAGGCAAAAATGTTAAAGAAACGGAAAAAGATTTAAAGAAAATTTTTCCCAAACAATCATGGAATAAGTTGCACTTACAAATTATTTTTTGGGGCAGGGAATTTTGTCAGGCGCAAAAGTGTCATGGAATTAGATGTGAGATATGCAAAGCAACTTTTCCCAAAAGATCACGTGCTTTTTCCCACAAGAAGCCATAGATAATTTAGAATAAGACTTTCAATCATTTAATTAAAAAATTAATACTTTTGGAGTAATCAATGGAATCTAGAGCTGATTCAATTTTTGCCAATTCACAATCAATTGAAACATATGATGCAGAGCTATGGCAGGCTCTTGATAATGAGTCCACAAGACAAGAAGAACACATAGAGCTTATAGCCTCTGAAAATTATGCCAGTCAACGAGTCATGGAAGCGCAAGGAGGCGTATTAACAAATAAATATGCTGAAGGCTATCCTCATAAAAGATACTACGGAGGCTGTGAACATGTTGATGTAGCTGAAGAGTTAGCTATTAATAGAGCCAAGGAACTTTTTAAGGCTGATTATGCAAATGTTCAACCTCACTCTGGATCATCAGCAAATGCTGCAGCTTTTTTGGCAATGCTTGAACCAAATGACACTATTTTAGGAATGAGCCTTGATCAAGGCGGTCATTTAACACATGGAGCAAAAGTTAACTTTTCTGGAAAAAACTATACTGCCTTTCAGTACGGCCTCCATCCAGAGACCCATGATATTGATTATGATAGCGTTAGAGATTTAGCTAAAGAGCATAATCCGAAAATGATTGTGGCTGGTTTTTCAGCTTTTTCAGGGATCATAGATTGGAAAATATTTAGAGAGATAGCTGATGAAGTCGGTGCATATTTGTTAGTGGATATGGCACATGTTTCAGGACTTGTTGCAGCTGGCCTTTATCCCTCTCCTGTTCCTTATGCAGATGTTGTTACTTCTACTACCCACAAAACTCTTAGAGGTCCTAGATCCGGCATCATTCTTGCTAAAGCAAATGAAGCGCTAGAAAAGAAATTAAATTCAGCTGTTTTCCCTGGATCACAAGGTGGCCCTCTGATGCATGTAGTTGCAGCAAAAGCAGTGTGTTTCAAAGAAGCGCTGGAACCGGCATTTAAGGTTTACACTCAGCAAGTCATAGATAATGCAAAGCTTATGTGTAAAGTGATACAAGATCGTGGCATTGATGTGGTGTCTGGAAAAACTGATAATCACATTGTATTAATGGATTTAAGAAGCAAGGGATTAACGGGCAAAGATTGCGAGAGAGCTTTAGGGGAAGCTAATATTACAGCTAACAAAAATGCAGTCCCTGATGATCCTCAATCACCATTTGTCACTTCCGGAATTCGCCTAGGAACTCCTGCAGTAACCACCAGAGGTTTTGGTGGCACAGAAATAGAGATCTTGAGTAATTGGATCTGTGATGTAGTGCTCGATATGGGTAATGCTGAAAAAATTAATACCATCAAAAGCCAAGTGGTTGAGATGTGCAAACGGTTTCCTGTCTATAAATAATGTTCTGTCCATTCTGCCAAGCCCAAGACACAAAAGTTATTGACTCAAGGCTTTCAGGTGATGGATCTCAGATAAGAAGAAGAAGAGAATGTGAGTTATGCCATGCACGATTTACTACCTTTGAAACAGCCGACTTAGCTTTGCCTAGAATTGTTAAAAGTGATGGTGAGAGACAACCCTTCAATGGAGTAAAGCTTAAAGGTGGCATGCTTAGAGCACTAGAAAAAAGACCTTTGTCTACAGAAGAAATTGATGGTGTGTTTGGAAGTATCTTGACTGAAATTCGTCAGCTTGGTGAAAGAGAAATTGCCTCCCGCCAACTTGGTGAGATAGTTATGCGAAATTTAAAAAGAGTAGATCAAGTTGCTTATGTAAGATTTGCTTCTGTCTATCGTGATTTTCAAGATATCAAAGAATTTGCTGAAGAAATTTCTTCGCTATCTAAAGAAAAGCACAAAAGAACAAAGAAGAAAAAATGAAAGACCTAGACTTTATGGCGCATGCCATTGAGCTTGCAAAGAAAGGTCGCCGTCATGTACAACCCAATCCAATGGTTGGATGCGTTATTGTTAAGAAAAATAAAGTTATTGGCGAAGGCTGGCACAAAGCATACGGTGAAGCGCATGCTGAAATCAACGCTATTAAAAATTGTAAAAAGAAATTTGGTTCGAAAAAAGCTTCTCTGCTAATTAAAGGAGCTGATGTATACGTTAATCTTGAGCCTTGCTCAATTGAAAAAAATACTCCTCCATGCACAAATACATTAATTGAATATCAAATTAAAAGAGTAATCTGTGGAACCCTAGACCCAAACCCATCAATCAATGGTAGGGGAATTAAAATACTTAAAAAAGCTGGGATACAAACAAAGATTGGGCTTCTAAAAAATGAGTGCGAGGAATTAAATCGAATTTTTTTTACTACCCAAAAAAAACTGCGTCCATATATTATTCTCAAGGGTGCGCAATCAATTGATGGCAAAATTGCACTCAAAAATGGTGAGAGTAACTGGATATCTAATTCAGATTCCCGTAAAGATAGTCACCATATTCGATCAAGAGTAAAAGGTATATTGGTTGGCAGAGAAACGGCAGAGCAAGATAACCCTGCATTAACAGTGAGATTAAGCAGCAAAGAACTAGGGTTGCGAAAAAATGATGCGGTTCCTCAACCAGTAAAAATTATTCTTGGTAGCCTGAAGAAATCGACTAAAACTAAAAAACTTTTTGCAGGAAGTGAAAAAATTATTATTGGATCTAAATTGCCTGCAAAGAAAATAAAAAATGTTGAATACTTAAAGTATGAAAAAAAAGACTTTTTAGATAGGTTTATGCAAGACCTTTTGCAAAGGAATATTTCAAGCATTCTTGTCGAGGGTGGACAGCAAACCCTGAATGCTTTCATAGGCAAAAATCTATTTGATGAATTGGTGCTATATACTGCACCGATGATTTTAGGAAAAGGTAGTAAGGATACAATGAGCTCGAAGGCTCCCATGTCAATAAAAAAATCACCGAGACTAAAATTAATTAAATTAGAAAGTTTTGGCGATGATATAAAGACAACTTATTACAATCCAAACGCTTAGTTGTTTTTAAATATTTAATACTTATATAGAGAACATGGACTTTAACTCAACCGAAGAACTCATTGCTGATATTGCAGATGGCAAGATGGTCATACTGCTTGATGATGAGGATAGGGAAAATGAAGGTGATTTAGTTTGTGCTGCTGAGCTCATCGATGATAAAAAAATAAACTTTATGATCAGTAAAGCAAAGGGTTTGGTTTGCTTGCCTTTATCTCCTTCAAAATGTGATCAATTGAATCTTCCAATGATGACCAATAATAATCGTGCAAAACATGGCACTGGGTTCACTGTTTCAATTGAGGCTGCAGAAGGCATTTCAACTGGTATCTCGGCAGTAGATAGAGCTCGAACAATTCAAGTTGCCGCAAACAAAGATGCCAAAGCTTCAGATATTGTGCAGCCAGGCCATATTTTTCCATTAAGAGCTTTTGAAGGTGGTGTGCTAAGTCGTGCAGGCCATACTGAAGCAGCATGTGATCTTGCAAGATTGTCTGGACACGAAGAAGCTGGGGTCATTTGTGAAATCATGAATGAAGATGGCAGCATGGCACGAAGAGATGATTTGATGCAATTTGCTGCAACTCATGAAATGAAAATTGGAACAATAGCTGACTTAATCCATTACCGAACCCTTAAAGAAAAGTCTGTGCAGCTTGAGTACTCTAAACCTGTAGAGATTCAAGGCATTAAATTTGAGCTATCTGCTTGGAGAGACAGCATATTTAATAACTTGCATTTAGCCTTTGTTAAGGGAGAGATCAGCTCATCTGAATCACCTCTTGTAAGAGTGCATGTTCCAAATACTTTGCATGACTTAGTTGGCATTGAAGAATTTGGTGAGAGATTAAGCTTAGAAAAAGCTATCTCAAGGATTGGACAAGAAGATTGTGGCGTTCTTCTTTTAATTGGAAATTATCAAGATGCTGATGGTGTCATGAATGATTTAATGGGAACTAAATCACAAGTTATGCCAGAAACAAAAACTGTTGGCATTGGGTCGCAAGTTCTAAAAGAATTGGGCTTGAAGAAGATCAAGCTTTTGGCGACTCCAGTAAAATACCCTTCTTTATCAGGATTTGATCTTGAGGTAGTGGGGTTTGAGCAATGAGTAAAGATGGATTTTTATTTTCAAAAACTCGTCTAGATCCAAAGACAAGAATTACTATTGTTGCTTCCAAGTGGAATGCTGAACTTGTCAATGAGTTAGTTGAATCTGGAGAGGCTCATTTAAAAGATTTGGGATGTCAAAATGTTAAAACTGTGTATGTTCCAGGCGCCTGGGAATTGGTGCATGCTGCCCAATTAGAACTTTCTGAGGCAGATGGAGTCATTGCCTATGGTGTGGTTATTCGAGGGGAGACTTCACATTATGAGCTCATCTCAGAGTCCGCGGCCCAGGGGCTCATGCAGATAAGCATTGAAACAAAAAAACCTGTGGCTTTTGGTCTTATTGCAACTGAAAATCTTGAGCAAGCAAAGCAACGAACCAACCAATCTCAACTCAATAAGGGCAAGGAAATTGCTCAGTCATTAGTTGAGATGCTGAGTTAAGATATGAGCAGGAACCTTGGTAAGTACAAACAAGAACTTCAAACTCGAGAATGTTTAGTTCAAGCAATTTATCAATTCATCTTTCATGAATCCAGCCTTAATGCACTTATAGATCAGTTCCTCAAAGAGAATACGCCTAAAAAAATAAGTTTTAGCTACTTTAAAGAAAGATTAGAAAATATTTTTGAGCAATCAGATGACTTAAAAAGTATCACAAGGAATTTAAAAAATAGTGAAGATGAAAACCTTGAAATGATCGATGAAGCAATATTGTGGCTGGGTATGGTTGAAATTCGCGCGAACAATTTACCTCATCCAATTGTAATTGATGAATGTATTCGGCTAGCTAAAAAATTTTCTAACCCAAATTCATATAAGTTTATTAACGCAAAACTGGATGAATGGTTGAAAACAAATCAAGCGGATTGGCTTAAGAAGAATAATTAACAAAGATTGGGCTAGACCAAGCTCGATGTTCGGCGGGTGCAATGCACTCTCCTCTATTTTCATGAACACCTACCCTACAAACCTCAGCTTTTATACATTGACCACTCTCATCGAACTCACATCCTAGAGGATCAGCTGAAAGTGTTGGTGTTGGCTCTTCAATCGCGCGAACATAATACACAGCATCTCTTCGACCAATTGCAAATTGCTCATCTTGAAATGAAACTTTGCAACTAGTGCTGTTGCAAGGAAATGATTTCCAGACATCATTCACCAAACCTTCAACAGGCTCGTCTTCAAATTGTTGAGGTAATATTTTAATAACTTCAATACGAGATATCAGACGCCTTTCATTGCTTGGGTTATAGCATTCAGAATTACATATTTTTTCTAAACGATCTTTTGTCAATCCGCCAGTACTGGAATCAGGACAGCCTGGTTTTTGCTTTAATGACCCAGCAGCTTTTACTGTAAATACAGGAGATTCACTAAGGTTAACTTCTGAACCCATTGCAAGCGATTTAGATTGAGCTTCCGCATCAAACCACAATAATATTCTTGGACCGGAAGTTGCATAGACTTCTTTTCGCTCCAATGCGTCCCAAATTGATTCTCTGCTTCTAGAAGGAGAATGAGCAGCCACCAATCCGCCACTCATAAAGTATGCGCTTTGTCTCTCAGAGTCAGTCGCAAAATTTAAATCCATGATACTCTCAAGGGATCTTGTGCCAAGATCCATGTAGGTTGGTTCCAGTTTTCCCTTTGGTCTTTGCAAGCTACCGAGATAGTCAAAAAATGCATCGTTGAATCCATTTGCTTCAGTGTTATAAAGCCTATCAACTTCCTTATATCCTGTTCCAGGTCTTGCACCATGATTGTCACTAGAGCCAATAAATCCAAATTTAAATCGCTTGGGGTTGCCCTCTTCAGTAAAATCTCTCAGTGCTAGAACGTATTGAGCAGATCCTAGTGGTCGATAATTAAATGCTGGTAAAAAACAATCATTGCATTGGCCTGCGTTCAAAAAATCATTTGGATGTGTTTCATTGATAGCTGCATAGCCTGTTGACCCCATTAAGGCTGAATTCGATTTAGTTTGATTCACTAATTGACTGCAGGTTGTTGAATCTAAGCCAGAATCTTCACATCTTTGAGCCATAATGTTTCCAGCTTGAAAGCAAGTTGGCAAAAAGTTATCAGTTGGTTCGGGGCAAAACAGTTCGCCATTTTGACCAATGCCAACATCGTTCCAAGATCTGTATTCTTCAGAGTTACCATGACCAGAAAAAATCTCAAATAAGAATTGAGAGTCATCATCCTGAAAGTTAGTAAGTTGCTTTTTCCAATCTGAAGCGGCAGGAGTATAAAACCCCCACGTTGTTCCATGAGGAATTACCATGTAAGGAGTTTCCCATTCTTTTAGTTTTTGAAATAAGATATTTGGGTCTGTGGCTTCTTCATAACAGTTGAGGGGTAAATCTCTTGTTCCAACTCCTGCAGGGCATACTGGTGTATCTTGAATTTCTTCAAAAAATTTATTAAAAGCAAAAAATCGGTCTCTATTTTTGAAATCCAAAGTAGCTGGCAATGCTGACATGGTCCACGGCAATCCCAGCCTCATAACTAGGGGCGCTATACCGCCTGAGCCTATGGCTCTTGGTGGAACCAATGAATCTTCGGTTTCTAAAAAAATTACATTTTTATGACCAAAATGGCTATCAGCATCTCTATCAACTTGGGTCCACTCCCACCCCAAAAAACTAACTAAGTCATCCGTTCCTTCTGATAAATTATTACATTGCTGAATACTTTCCTTTGTATCTAACCATTTCCTTGGGGTGCTTGCTTCTGCATGATCATTGATTGACCAAAAATCTAATGCTGAACAAAATCTTGCATAGTCACAAGCATCTGCAATTGGAGAGGCACCTTTTCCATTCATGAAAGGCAAAGACCACATGAAAGCGTCTGTGGAATAAGTTGTATGAACATGCAAGTCTCCAAAGAGAATTTGTTTTTCATCAAGAACTGCTAATTCAGATTTAACAAGGTTAATTCTAGTGGCTCTATCTTCAACCACATTCGCAGGCAATGCCTTACCCTCAATCACTCCAGGCCCATCGATGCTTCCAAACAATTTAAGAACAGCGCCTCCAAAAAAAATGAGAACAGTAAAAATGAAAAGTAAAAGAAGTGAAGTAAGAAGTTGTCTCATGTCTCCCCCAAGATTAATGAAGCTAGTCTCTATAAATAGTTTGATCTCTTGAAGGGCCAACTGAAACTATACCAACTGGGCAATCCAAAACATCTTCAATATAAAGTATATAGTCTTGGGCAGCTTTAGGTAAATCCTTAAAATCTCTGATGCCTGAAGTATCTTGCTCCCAGCCAGGGAAGTCTTTGTAGATTGGATTTTCTTCCTCATCATAATCGATGCAGACTTGGATTAAAGGAAAACTATCCAAAACATCTAGTTTGGTAATACATAAATTGGTAACAGAGTTTATAAAAACAATGGTTTCTAGAGCTTTTAAATCAAGCCATCCACATCTTCTGGGGCGGCCTGTTGTTGCACCAAATTCATGGCCAATTTTAGCTAATTGCTCTGCATTAGAATCAAATAATTCACTTGGAAAAGGTCCCTCGCCAACACGTGTTGTATAAGCCTTGGTAATCCCCAAAACAGAATCAACATATTTAGGACCAACACCTAGGCCAGACGAAAGACCGCCCGCTGTTGTGCTTGAGGAAGTAACAAATGGATACGTTCCATGATCAATATCTAACATGGAGCCTTGGGCACCCTCGAAGATTATATTCTTTCCTTCTTTGACCCACATTTTTAATAAATCTTGGGTTTTGCAATGATATTGCTGGTAAAGGTTTAGGTGTTCTGCAAGCTCCTGCAAAACATCCTCAAACGGAATTGGGTCTGAGTTATATAGATGCTCTAAAATCTGATTGTGATAGTGAACAAGCTTAGATAATTTTCCTTTTACTGCCTCTATATCTTTTAAATCCCTGAAACGGATTGCTCTTCTTGCAACCTTATCTTCATAGGCTGGGCCAATCCCCCTGCCAGTAGTTCCAAGACCTTCTTTCTGATCGCGAACTTTGTCTATTGCTATATGGGTGGGCAGGATTAAACAACAGTCTTCACTCACATAAAAACGGTTTGTAAAATTTATGCCGCTTTTTTCCAAACCAATGATTTCTTCTGCCAAGGCTGGAAGAGATAAAACAAGACCATTTCCAAGAACGCAATGAACATATGGATGCAAGATTCCAGATGGAACAAGATGAAGAACTTTTTGCTCGCCGTCTACCTTGAGGGTGTGGCCAGCATTGTGCCCACCTTGAAAACGGCAAACAGCATCAGAGCTTTCAGCCAAGGCATCAACTATTTTGCCTTTGCCTTCATCACCCCATTGCAAGCCTAAAATTAGGGTGTTTTCGCTCATATTATCGCTAATTATTGCCTTTTGATTTGTTCAAATATTTAAAGAAGTCAGATTTAGGATCAATTAGCAGAACATCTGATTTATTGTTAAAAGTTGCGTCATAGCCTCTTAAGCTTCTTGTAAACTCATAAAACTCTGGGTCTTCTGAGAAAGATTTAGCATAGATAGCTGCAGCAGTTGCATCGCCTTCACCCCTGATTTCCTCAGAAGTTTTGTATGCTTCGGCGAGTAAGATAACTTTTTGCTTGTCTGCTGTTGATCTAATCTCATTCGAGAGCTCGTTTCCTTCTGCACGCAATTCTTCAGCTAATCTATTTCTCTCTGAACGCATTCTTTCATAGACTGAGTTACTTAGTTCGGGCGGGAGGTCAATTCTCTTAACCCTAAAATCAATAATTTCAATTCCTAAATCTGAAACTGAGTTACCTAAGTTATCTCTCATATTACTCATCAGCTGATCTCTTTCACCAGAGACAAGCTCAGTCACTGTTCTTCGGCCAAATTGATTTTTAAGTTCAAATGCAGTTCTTTGTCCAAGTAAGTTATTTAGATTAATAAAGCTACCGCTAGTTGCATCATAGAATGTTCTCACATCCGTAATTTTGTATTTTACAAATGAGTCAACTATTAGATATTTACTTTCAACAGTTAAAATTCTATTTGGTTCTTCATCCAATGTTTGAATTCGAGAGTCGTATTTTTTAACATTCTGAATAATTGGCAGTTTAAAATTTAGCCCAGTGGGTAGATCAGAGTTAATAGCTTCACCAAACTGGAAAACTATTCCATCCTCTTTTTCATCAATAACAAATAAGCTATTAAGAATTAGAGCTATTATTAAGCCGGCTAGTACTAGAAGATTGATACCTTTATTCATTAGTCTTCCTCCTGTGATTTATTTTGTTCTAGAATTTTATCCAATGGCAAATACATTAAGTTATTGCCACCCTCAACATCAACCATAACTTTAGTTGAATTACTGTAAAGACTTTGCATAGCATCTAAGTACAATCGATCTCGTGTAACTTTTGGAGCTTTAGAGTATTCAGTAAGAAGCTTGTCAAAACGCGATGCTTCACCTTCTGCATTAGCAACAACCTCTTCACGGTAAGCTTCTGCTGCTTGGATGCGAGCAAATGCTTGGCCCCTAGCTTCTGGAACAATAGATAAACCATATCTTTCAGCTTCATTTTGAAGCTTAACCTTGTCTTCTCTAGCCGCAACCACATCGTCAAATGACGCTTTTACAGCAGATGGTGGGTCAGTTTTTTCAATGTTCACCTGTTGAACTACCAAGCCTGTCTCATACAGATCTAAGTAGCTTTGCAGCCTAGTATCTACGTCTTGAGCTATGGTTTCTCGACCAGTAGTTAAAGTTTCATCAAGAGTATTATCGCCAACAACGTGTCTTAAAGAACTTTCAGTAGCTTCTCTTAGGCTGCTCTCTGGATCATTTACATTCAAAACAAAATCTTTCAGGTTTCTAATCCTGTATTGAACAGATACAGTTACATCAACTAAATTTTCGTCCTTAGTTAACATGTTTGCAGTTTGAGAATACCTTCTAGTCAATGCTACATTCTCAACATATCTTTCATCGATTCCAGCAAACATAAAATTTAAACCCTCGCCAGTTTCACTATGATATTCACCAAACCTTAAAACTACAGCTCTTTCAGGCGAATCAAGCTGGTAGATAGACATACTTGCGTAAAGTACTAGCAGGCCAAAGAAACCATATAAAAATGTTTTTTTAGTTGGAAATTGAAAGCCGCCGCCTCCAGAAGAGCCATTGGATCCTGAGCCCTGTTTGCCAAACATAACGGAAAATTTCTTAATTAAATCATCAAACGACACGTCGTCTTGATCTTTTCTGCCCCATGGGTCTTGATTGTTTTGATTGTCCCAGTTCACAAAGGTACCTATAAATGTAAAGTTTTATTATAAGTACAATTTGGGGGTAAATCCTAAGAATTAAATGATTTCAAGTAAATTAAGTTGTTTTTTTAATCGCTCTGAGGCCGCATTGAGTTCATGCAGATCAAAATTGTTTAAATTATCCCATCCTCGCATCCAAGTACACTGTCTTTTTGCGAACTGACGAGTTGCAAAAAGCGATTTCTCAAATAACTCCTCTTGTTTTAGCTCTCCATTGATCACTTGTAATCCTTGCCTATAATTAATTGCTTTCATGGCTGGATGCTCTGCAGATAGATTGTAAGAATCTTGAATGCCTTGGATTTCATCAAGCAATGCTCCTCCGACCAATGATGCTTGCCGCTCTTCAATCCTTTGATGCAATTCAGCTCGATTTTCTGGAAAAATTCCATACTCAATAAGCTCAAATTTGTTAGTTAGTGGATTGCTGGCTGACGCAGCAATATTATTATGCAGACTCATACCAGATGATGTAACAACCTCAATGGCCCTAATAATTCTTTGTGTGTCTGTAGATTGAATTTCTGCGGCAGCAACTGGGTCTAGCTCAGTCAGCTCTTGGTGCAATCTCTCAATACCATCCTCATTAATTCTTACTTCAAGAGACTTTCTCAATAAATCATTTGCAGATGGTAGATCGCTAATTCCTTTTTTTAGGAGATTAAAATACATCATGCTTCCACCAACTAACAAAGGAATTTTATTTCTTTGATGTATTTCGTCGATCAAGCGTGATGCTAATGTGCAAAAATCCGCAACAGAGAAAACTGAATTGAGGGAAACGCAATTAATTAAATGATGAGGATGATTTTTTAAAGTGTTGGGTGATGGTTTGGCAGATCCGATATTGCATTCCTTGTAAACCATAACAGAATCAACGCTGATGATTTCAAGATTGCTCCATTCCTTTTGCCAGGAAATTGCCCAGTCAGTTTTACCAGCGGCCGTTGGACCCAGCAGAAAGATGACTGGTTTTTTTTTGATTTTCAAATAATCTCTTATATGGCGTCTTGATCAGTTTCGCCTGTTCTTATACGAATAACTGTATCCAATGCTGAAACGAAGATTTTTCCATCTCCAATTTTGCCTGTACTGGCACTTTTGGTAATAGCCTCAATTGCATTATCAAGCTGCTCAGAAGATACAGCAATCTCTACTTTAATCTTGGGCAGAAAATCAATCACATATTCGGCCCCGCGATAAAGTTCGGTATGTCCTTTTTGCCTTCCAAACCCTTTAACCTCAGTAATAGTCATGCCAGTAATTCCAATGAGATCAAGTGATTGACGGACTTCTTCTAATTTAAAAGGCTTAATAATTGCTGTAATGAGCTTCAATGCATTTCTCCAATTTTGTTAATTATATAAGATGCTTGTATCTCTGTTGAGCCTTTATTCTTTGCAACTACCCTTTGGGCTTTTTCAGAAAGCTGCTGTGCCTTTTCAGGAGCATCTAACAGCATTTGCATTGCAACTGTTAGCTCATCGCCATTAGTAACTTCTATACATGCTTCGTCTTGAAGAAATTTGCTAACAATGTCTTCAAAATTGAATGTGTGAGGACCTATTATGATTGGAGTGCCCAGCACGGCTGGTTCGATTAAATTATGGCCTCCCCTTGGAACCAAGCTTCCGCCAACAAATGCCATTACAGCACTCAAATAAAAACCGGGCAATTCGCCTATGCTGTCAACAATGCAAACATCAAAGTCTTGAGAGCTCAGTTTTGAATATAACTTAGCACTCAATCCCATTGATGTTGCCTGATTAATTATTTTACTAGATCGCTCAGGATGCCTTGGGCAAATACATAATTTTAAACCTTCTGTTTTTAACAGTTTTTTAAATGCATCTAAAAGCATCTCATCTTCACCAGGATGAGTGCTTGCTCCTAAAATAAATGGGCTCATTTGCAAAGACTCTGCTTTTAGACCAGGCGCATCAAATTTCACCGATCCTGCAACCTGAATATTTTTTTGATTAATGCCGAGTTTTAAAAAGCGCTCTTTGTGTTTTTCAGTTTGCACAAATGCAAAGGTAATTTTTTGAAGAGCATCTTTCATCAACCATGCTGACATTGCATAGGCTTGATAAGATTTTTTGCTTAGCCTTCCATTTACCAGATAAAAAGGGATATTTTTTTTAGCAGACTGAGAAATCATTGATGGCCATATTTCTGTTTCAAAAATTATTACAGCGTCAGGTTTGTAGAAGTTAAAAAATCTATTAATAAAACCCAGGAAATCCCATGGTGCATAATCAATTGTGGCCTCATCTTGAAATAATTTCCTAGCTTTTCTCAGTCCGGTTGGCGTTGATGTTGTGATTACAACATCATATTTTTGTATCAGCTGCCTAATTATGTCTTGAGATCCTATGACTTCACCTAAACTTACGGCGTGAAACCATATTAATTTGTCTTTATTTCTTATGATCGGCCTAAGGTTAAAGCCCAGTCTACTTGGAAAATTATTTCTATAATCTTTATCCGCAAGACTTTTAAATAGAATGCGTAATGCAAAAATGGGCACTAGCATTAAAATTAATAGATTGTAAATTACCAACTTCATAACAAAGGTATATTTAAATTAATGTAATAATACATCCTTTAATTTTTATGTACTCATAATATTGATCAGATTAACAATTACATTATGGCGAGCTCTATGCTCTCTTCCAAGGGCATGGCACGGAATCATGGGAAAGATAAGTGGAAATTTTTTATTACTGATTGCCTCAAGTAGAAAAAAAATAGCTCAAGCAAATATTTCAATCTGCTTCCCAAGCTTGGCAGAGGCAGATCAAAAAGAACTCTTGGCTAAGAACTTTTTTTATCTTGGTTCCTCATTAATAGAGACAGGCATTGCGTGGTTTTGGTCAGACAGAAGAATACAAGATGCCATCAATTATGAAATTATTGGCTTGGACCTGATAACCCAAGAGAGAAATTCTAATGGTAATTTAATTTTGTTTAAGCACTCACAACATCTTGAGCTAGATGCTCGATTGCTTGGAATCAATGCGCCAATATATGGGGTCAGTCGACCGCACAATTCACCATTCATGAATAAAATTCAAGAGAATGGACGACTTTCAAGTATTAAAGGTACAGCAGATAAAAATAATCCTCGGAAGTTTATGAAATGGCTCAAAGAAGGAAAAAATATTTTGTATGCTATTGATCAAGATTATGGATGGGACAATTCTGTAAAGTTAAATTTTTTTAATCAAGAGGCAGCAACTATCACGACGACTAGAAAAATTACTGATATTACAGGCTGTAATTTATTATTTATTAACTCCTATTATGAAAAAAATAAATTAATTCTTAAGCTTGAGTTGATAAACTCAAAGGGATTAGATTCAATACAGCTAGCTCAAAAAATAAATAACATTATGGAAGAAAAAATCCTTCAACAACCCGCCGAATATCTCTGGGCACATAGAAGGTTTAAATCAACGCTAGGTAAAAATTTTTATAAATAAATATGGACTTTGATAAATTAGATGCTTTAAAAGGGTTTATGCCTAGTCATGAAGGCTTGGCTTTAAAAAAATGGGCAGAAGAGTTTTCAACTTATGGCCCCGCTTTAGAAATAGGAACTTTTGGAGCTAAGTCATCTCTTTATATCGCTGCTGGAACTGCGACTAATGATCAACTAATTTATACAATTGATCATCATGCTGGCTCAGAAGAACATCAGCTAGGAGAAGAGTATTTTGATGCTGAGATCTTTGATAAGGATCTTGGTCGGGTAAACACAGTGCCCCTTATGCAATCTAACCTACAGCAATTCGATGAAAGTAAATGGGTTATCCCGGTTATTGCCAATGCAAATATATTGGCGCCAACCTGGACAATCAATCTTGGCTTACTATTTATTGATGGCAGTCACACTGAGACATCTGCAATGAGTGACTATAATAACTGGGTCTCAAAACTTGATACAAAGGGAGCATTGGTTATACATGATATCTATGAGCGCCCTGAAGATGGTGGCCAAGCACCCTTTCTAATCTATCAAAAAGCTTTAAAAGATGGTTTCACGCTGCATGAACGAGTGGATACAATTGTTTGCCTTGTTAAGACTTAAATTGCTCCTTCAAAAATAGAATAGATGCATTGGTAAGGTTGTTAATTGCATCTGCTGCCAAAATACATGCCGCTGAAGTCCAAGCTGGCTTTTCATCAGGCCAATAGATATTTTCTTCAAACTGCCACCCCATAAAAGGAATGCTTTGCTCATCGACTATAGAAATAGCATTTTGTAAAAGCTCTTCAGCAATCTGGGTCTCACCAATTTTTTTAAATGCAATTGAGCATTCGCTCGTTTCAGCAACGGTCACCCATGGCTCATCCTCTACACATTTAATTCCAAGACCTCGGATCCAAAAGGAGTTATTAATTTTTGTGGTTAGATCTTTAATTCTTTCCTCAGACACGACGCCTGCTAGAAGAGGATAGTACCAATCCATTGAGAATCGACTTCGATCTTTCTTAAGATCGAAAATCCCCGCGGGGCTCTCAAGAGCAATGAGTAGTTTAGAATGAGCAATTTTCCAGGCTGCCTCGCAAGCCTTTTCCTCTAAGACCTGAGAAATTGCTATTGCGCATTCAATGCTTTTGGCAATTGAGCTGCAACCGGTTAACAAATAATCATTATCAACCTTTTCAGATTCATCTATGTTCCAGGCAATGGCTCCATTATTATTTTGTAGCGCAAGTGAAAACAAAATACCTTGTTTTACAGGATGCCAATATTTTTGAAGGATGTTTTTATCTGTGGTTAATAAATATAAATGCCATACTGCTACTGCGATGTATGAAGCATAATTAGTCTGCTTATTAAGCTCCAATGGGTCGTTATCATTATATAAATTAAACCAACTACCATCATCATTTTGATTGAGCGCCATCCAATCCAATCCTTTGAGAGCCTCTAATTTAAAGCCTAAAGTTGATAGTCCCATGACAGCTTCAAGGTGATCCCATGGATCATGTGATTTGTTTTTATTTGATGGAATGGCTCCAGAATTTAGTTGAGTATTTTTTAAAAATTGCCCCAAATGATTTAACCCAGAAAGTGAAGTGGAGTCAATGGCAGATGGATTTGGTAATTCTTTCATTTCTTCTGAAAATAAAATGCAATGCTTTTGCCAAACAAAGGATTAATTAATCTTTCTATAAAGTTCAGCCAGGATGGATTTTGGAGAATTTGATACTCAAGAATTTTTTTATAAATTTTTACTAAAAAATTAGAGTCCTGGTTTTTCCAGAACAAACATCTCAACCACCAATAAGCACTATGCAAACCATGAAACCGCTCGAAGCGCTCATAATTAAATCCATGATCGGTAATTTCAGAAATCATTTGATTCTTTTTAAAGATTCTTACGTGCCCTCCTGGCATATTTTGATATGCAGCTGAAAGAGACCAGCAAATCTTTTCAGGCCAAAAAGATGGAACGCTCGGCAAGAATTTGCCTCCAGGCTTTAAAACTCTGTAAATCTCATCAATTGCAGCATGATAGTCTTCAAGGTGCTCTAAGACTTCTGAGCAAATAACTAAATCAAAGCTATTATTTTCAAATGGGAGCTTATACACAGACCCCTGCATAAAAACTGTTGCCTTGGAATCAAGCTCTTTAAAAAACTCTCGGCCTTCTTTGCATTTACTAAGCGATGGAATGTCCTGATCTAACCCAATACAAAATATATTTTGAAATTCATGCAGACAACCAAAAATATGACGCCCTTCTCCGCACCCAACGTCTAAGACTTTTGGCTCTGACGGTAAGTTAATTTTCCTAAAATCAAAAGTTAGCATTTAAAATTTTTAATTGTTTGGTAAATAAGCTCTTCATATGATTGAGCAATTTTTTGCCAATCGAAATTATCTATTATATGTTGTCTTCCTTCATTAGCTCTAGTCTGAAATTTTTCTGGATTAATAAATATCTCCCTTATTGAAGATTCAATTTCTTGAGAATTTTCAGCAGGGATAAGTTCTGCGAAGGGTCCTGTAATTTCAGGAATAGACGCTACGTTCGTTGCTATTAGAGGAATTCCGCAGGCCATAGCCTCGCCAACCGGAAACCCAAAACCTTCATACAGGGAACTTACAATTGCAATATTGCTCTGAGCATACTCGATTGCAATCTCCTCCCTTGTAAGATTAGTTTTGTAAGAAATATTAGCCTCGATTTTAAGTTTTTGAATCAGTCGCTCAGAATGGCCGCCAGGCCTAGGAGCACCAATAATAATTAGTCTTATTTCAGGATAGTCTTTTTTTAAGGAGGCAACTGCATGCAAAGTAAAATCAAGACCCTTTAAAGGAACATCAGCACTGGCAGTTGTAATTATTTGCCCTGGAGATCTTTGTATTTTTTCTAAAGGGGAAAACTGTTGATAATCAATGCCATTTGGAATAACGGAAATATTCTTGCCGGGTACACCAAAATCTTTTTCAATATCTTTTTTTGAATTATGTGAGGGGGTTGCAATGACATTAAGCCTTGGGGCGACTTTTTTTTGCATTTTTAAAAAAGAAAACCACCTCCACTTGGAGAGTTTTTGCATGATTCCTTTGGAGAACTGGATATCGTACTTATAGTCTTTGGTAATTGGATGATGAACAATTTCGATCAAAGGAATTGTATTTTGGATTTCAAGCATTCCATAGCTGATTGATTGATTGTCGATAACTATGTCATAGGAAGATTGCTTTAATAATTTATTTGCTCTGTTGCCAAAAGTTTTTAACTCAGGAAATCCTCCAAATAATGCAGAGAGGAATTCATACCAATCATCGAAGGATTTATCTTTTTTGAAAAAAAAAATTTTTAACCTGTCGCGGAAGATAAAAGTGCTAAATAAATCTAGTCCTGGAGATTTGACGAGATTAATTTCTGGTTCCAAGCTAGGATATGGCGGCCCTGAAATAATATCTACTTTATGCCCCAAGGTTTGCAAGGCTCTGGAGAGCTCGTATATAAATATTCCCTGACCTCCTCCAAAAGGAGCACTGCGATAGCTAGAAATAGCGATATTTAATTTTTTATTCAATTTAAATTTTTAGATTAAATTGCCGTCAGCCAATCAGAGTAATGCGGATCTTTACCACAAACGATTTCAGAGTATTTCATTTGAAGGGTTTCTGTGATCGGACCCATTGCTCCATTACCAATAGCCGCACTATCCACCTTGGCAATCGGTGTAATTTCTACTGCAGTACCTGAATAAAATGCTTCATCCGCACCAAGTAAATCATCAAATGTAAGGTTTTTTTCCTCCACTTCAATCCCCATATTTTTTGCAATAGAGATAACGCTTTGACGAGTAATACCATTTAAACAAAAGTCAGTTTTGGGTGTCATGAGCTTAGAATTTTTAACAATAAAAAGGTTTTCACCACTGCCTTCAGAAATGTAACCATTTTTATCCATCAAAATAGCTTCCTCAGCTCCTTTAGAAATAGCATCATTGACGGCCATAATTGAATTAACATAAGTGCCGATAATCTTATTATTGGAATATAGAGGGTTGTCATACTGCTGAAATGGAGACTTAATAACAGAAATTCCATTTTTTTTTGCTTCAGGATCCATGTAGGAGGGCCACTCCCAGCATGCAACTGCAACATTCACTGATAGTGCATCCTGCGACCTCAGACCCATAGATTCATGCCCTAGAAAAACTATTGGCCTTATGTAACCTTCTAAAAGATTGTTTTTAGCCATTGCATTCTTTTGAGCTGCACATAATTCATCAATTGAATAGGGAATTTCAATATTAATTTTTTTAGCTGCATCAAATAATCGACTAGTGTGTTCATGAAGCCTAAAAATAGCCCCTCCATTTTTTGTTTCGTATGCTCTCACGCCCTCAAAAACACCCAGCCCATAGTGAAGAGTGTTCGTTAAGAGATGAATATTTGTTTCATTGAAAGGCTGAAAGCATCCATTGAGCCAAATAAATTTAGAGTCTGTATTTAGAAACATGTTGTGTATGGTTTTAAGTCTCAGTTATTATGACAAAACAACTCATATAATGAAATTAAAATTCAAATGATCGATCAATCTATTTTTAGAGAATATGATATTAGGGGCACTGTGCCTGAGCAGATCAATGAAACCTCCCTAAAGATTATTGCCAATGCAATAGCAGCAAAATGCATGATGGAAAATGTAAATGAGTTAGTTCTGGGTAGAGATGGTCGCTTGTCAGGAGAAAATTTATTAGTCTGTCTTTCGAAAGAGTTGCAGAAACTTGGAATCAATATTGTAAATGTAGGCCTAGTAACAAGCCCTCTGCTTTATTTTGCTGCAAAACAATTAGACTCAAAATCTGGGGTCATGATCACAGGAAGCCATAATCCAAAAAACTACAATGGTTTTAAAACAGTAATTAACGATGCTCCAATCTCAGGCACTGAAATACTAAGCTTTGCTTCATACGAGCTTCCTAAAGTAACTCAACTAGGCAAAGAGATTATTAAAACAGACCTTCTGGGTGAATATGTAAATGAAGTTGTTTCACAGGCTGAAAAAAAATCAAAAAAAATGAAAGTTGTGGTTGACTGTGGGAATGGAGCCGCAGGAGAAATTGCTCCAATGTTAATGCGCGCCCTTGGCCATGAAGTAATAGAATTATTTTGTGAAATTGATGGAGATTTTCCTAATCATCATCCTGATCCTGGAAAATTAGAAAACCTAAAAGATCTCATTAAGGCTGTTGGAGACGAATCAGCTGATATAGGAGTTGCTTTCGATGGCGATGGAGACAGATTGGGAGTAATAACAAATTTAGGTGAAGTCGTTTTTCCTGATCAATTATTAATGATATTTGCAGAAGATATTTTAAAAGATCATCAAGGCAAAGAAATCATTTTTGATGTGAAGTGCACGAACCTTCTTGGAGACATTATTAATAAAGCGGGTGGCATTCCTTTGATGTCACCCACAGGTCATTTTCATATCAAAAATACCCTTAAGAAAACTGGTGCCCCGCTTGCTGGCGAGATGAGCGGACATATTTTTTTTAATGATAGATGGTATGGTTTTGATGACGGGCATTATTCAGCTTTTAGGTTGATAGAAATTTTAAATTGCTCGAAGGCCCCACTCTCTGAAATATTTGCTCGGTTACCTAAGGCATTCTCAACTCCTGAGATGAATATAAATGTATCCGAAGATAAAAAATTTGAAATTGTGGAAAGATTTGTAGATGAAGCTGAGTTTCAAGATGGAACGAAAATTACTATTGATGGCTTGCGCGTTAACTTTAGTGATGGCTGGGGCTTACTTCGTGCATCCAATACAACGCCTAAACTTGTTTTAAGATTTGAAGGCAATACACCTGAAAGATTGCTTGAAATACAAAATATGTTTCTAAAACAACTAAAATTAATTGATGAATCAATTCAGATTGAGCTAAGCTAAAGTTATGGCAAAAGACAGAAAACAAATTATTTTACAAAGTCTCGCTAAACTTTTGGAGGAAAGAGATGCCACTAAAGTAACGACTGCAGTGCTAGCATCAGAAAGTGGAATTACTGAAGCAGCTCTTTACAGGCACTTTCCAAGCAAGCGATCAATTTTTCTTGAATTATTTACTTTTTGTGACCAAACAATTTTTCAAAAAGTTGGTGAAATTAAAAAGGAAAATAAAATTGATCCTGCAGAAAAAGCAAGATTGATCTTTTTCTTTTTTTTAATTTTTCTAGAAAAAAATAAGGGTTTCGCAAGAATATTATCTAGAGAAGCTCTGGGTCCAAATGAGCAGAATGTTATTGATTCGGTAAATCAATTTTATGAAAGGTTAGAGCTTGCAATGAAACAAATTCTCTCCCAAGATAAGGATGCTCTTCAATTAACAGCAGGTCAGAGTGCTCATTTAATTACATCAGTAATGGAAGGAATTATCTCAAGGTTTATTAGAAATAAATTTAAAGAGACTCCAAGTAGTTATATTGAAAATTACTGGGCTTTGCTTTCAACCAGTATTTTTAAACACTAAATATCTTCATCTAGAAAGATTTCAAAATAGGAGTTAGTAGTTCTCTCATCTGTTGGATTGCCAGTTTCTCGGTCAACTCGAACGAATGATACTCCAGCTGGAGCATTCCACTCATCCTGAGGCAAATCAATAATAGCTGTTTTCATGAAATCAATCCATGTAGGCAATGCAATACTGGAACCAAATTCATTATCCCCCAATGAAGAGAAATCATCAGTTCCGACCCAAACCGTTGTAACTAAATTATTATGAAAACCAGAAAACCAAGTGCTAATAGCATCATTGGTTGTGCCTGTTTTTCCTGCGATGTCATTTCGATTGAGAACCTTGGTCTTTCTTCCATTGCTTCCCCTTGCAAGCGCTTCTCTTAAAATATCTTTTGTAATAAATGCAACTCTTGGATCAATGGCTTCATCTGTAGCGCCTATCGGTGGTAAAAGGAAAAAAGGTTTTGTTTCCTCGGCAAGTTGAGTTTGAAACCAGGGGAATGCATCTAAATTTTCATCAATTTTTTCTTCTGTTTTGTTAGATGGGTGTTCAAAAATAATCTCTCCATTTCTATTAATAATTTTTTCTATAAAAAATAAACCATTTCTTTTTTCTGAATGAGCCAAAGTACTGTATGCGCGAACCATTTCAGCCGGGGAAAAGCTGGAAGAGCCTAAAGCCAATGATAAATCTGGAGCAAGTCTCGCGGTTGAGAAACCAAATTTCGATAAAAATTTTTGAGTTAATGGAATTCCCATTTCTCTTAGCAATTTTATAGAAACTAGATTCACTGACTGGACTAATGCTTCTCTAAGCCTAATGGGGCCATAAAATTTACCTGTGTAATTTTCTGGGCGCCAACTACTTTCTAGATTTGAGTCTTCAAAAATAATTGGGGCATCATTAATTTTATCTGATGCCTTGTAACCGTTAGCAAATGCAGCGGTGTAAATAAATGGCTTAAAACTGGATCCGGCCTGCGGGAATGATTGTTTAACTCTATCAAAGTTACTTTTTGAAAAATTCAATCCTCCTATGTAAGCCTTAATTCCGCCATTGATGGGGTTGACTGAGATAAATGCTGATTCAGCTTCTGGGATTTGATCAAGAGTATTTAGGCCATTGAGGTCTGATAGGTAAATCAGATCTCCGGGGCGAAGAATGTCATAAAAATTTTGAGGTATTGGCCCAAATTTGTTGATGCTTATTCTTTGCCTTGCCCACTTATATGAATCATCCCAGATTAAATTTTCTAGCTCAAAAGAATCGCTTAGGTAGATAATCCTCTCTGGCTTAACATCCACCACTATTCCTTTTGCATGAGCATCTGAAATAACTGAATCTTCAAAGTAATCTCTAATTATTGAAACAAATAATTGATTCATGCCTAGATTGTCTTCTAGATTGGACTCTTGATATAGGATGTCTGTATTGCCAATGCTCAGCTCAGAAAAGACTAACTCTGGTATCTCAGCCAATAAGTTTTCTGGCTCTCTCCATCCATGCCTCTTATCATAGGCATATAAATTTTTAGAAACGCTGTTAAGTGCGGCTTGTTGAAGAGATGAATCTATTGTTGTAAACACTGATAAGCCTTCTTTATATACAGATAAACCATACCTATCGATCATGGCTTGACGAGTTATTTCAGCAAGATAGCGCCCATCAAGAGCAAAGCTTGAATCTGCTTGCGACAATTTAATTGGTTCTGTTTTTGCAAGCAGAAATTGAGCTCTTCCAATGTAACCAAGTTTGTACATTCTTCCTAAGATCCAATTTCTCCGAACAATTGATCTGTCGGGTGATCGGATTGGATTGATTCTAGAAGGAAGCTGTGCTGAAGATGCGATTAAAGCAGATTCAGCAAGGGTCAACTGGTCAATGGACTTAGCAAAATATTTATTTGCAGCTGCCTCCACACCATAGGATCTATTACCTAAAAAGATTGTATTAAGATATAAAGAGAATATTTCTTCTTTTGTTGCTGAGCTTTCAAGCTCAAATGCAAGATATATTTCTTTGATCTTACGAATAATTTTTTGTTCACGCGTTAACAAGTAACCTCTTACCACCTGCATGGTTATGGTGCCGCCGCCACTAACAATTTCACCCGATTGCACTAACTGATAAAAAGCTCTAATAAATGCAGTGATTCTGATTCCATTATGCTCAAAAAATTGGTCATCCTCAGCCGCTAAAAATGCATTTTTAAGATTTTGTGGAATCTCTTTATATTCAATAGTTCGTCTTTTTTGATCTCCAAACTCTCCAATCAGAATGCCATCAGAGGTATAAATTTTTAAAGGGATTTGCAATACATCTTGGTCTACCAGGTTAATCTCTGGAAGATTTGGTTTTAATACAAAGTATCCTGACAAAATAGTGAATATTGCTAGCAGGGTAACAATTAGGGATGCAGAAAAAATCCAATTTATAAATCTGATCATGGTGTTAGGTAAAGAGATATAAATTCAGTTTTTAATACTAAAATATTTTGATGCATGAATAAAATTATTTTACCCCTATAAATGATAGAATCTCCAATCTAAAATACTAAGTATGAATATTTTTATTGTTGGTCCTATGGGCTCCGGAAAAACCACAGTTGGAAAAATTGTGGCTAGTGAGCTGTTTTTAGAATTTCATGACACAGATGCAAAAATTGAAGAGAACACTGGCGTAACAATAGATTGGATTTTTGATATTGAAGGTGAAGCAGGTTTTCGGAAGCGGGAGACTGCAATTTTACGAGACATGGTTGCTTCTAATTCCATTGTCCTTGCAACAGGTGGCGGGATAGTCATTGAAGAGGAAAATAGAGAACTTTTGGCATCCAGGGGCACAGTTTTTTATCTACATACACCTCTCAATACGCAAGTAGAAAGAACTTCAAAGGATAAAGATCGCCCCTTACTGAAAGATCAAGACCCTGAAAAAGTATTGGCTGATTTACAAGAATCAAGGCAATCTCTTTATGAGGCAGTGGCTGATCACATTATCGATACAGAGAATAAGAGCGGCTCACAGGTTGCCAATGAAATAGTGAAACTAGTGAAAAACTATGGCTAGGGAATTATTTGCTGGACGCCAAGAAAATAAATATAAGATCCTAATTGGCAAAAAAACCATCTCAAAGAAAAATCTGGCGCCTCTGTTAAAAAACCATGCAAAAGCACTGGTAATTTCAGATGATGGAATTCCATCAAGTATTACTAAAAACGTATACTCAATCTGCAAAAACTTTACCAAAATTTCAACCCTCACCTTAAAACAAGGAGAGAAAACCAAATCTATTCAAAATTTTCAAAAAATTCTTAATTTTTTAGCCTTAAATAATTTTGATAGATCTGATGCCATTATTGCTGTTGGTGGTGGCGTTATCGGAGATATCTCAGGATATGTTGCTAGCTCATACTTGAGGGGCATTCAATTTATTCAAATACCAACCACATTGTTAGCTCAGGTAGATTCATCTGTCGGCGGAAAAACTGCTATTAATATTCCAACTGGAAAAAATCTTGTTGGTGCATTTTATAATCCAAAAGGGGTAATCATTGATACTGAGGTGTTGAGTACTCTTCCTGAAAGAGAATTTAAGGCAGGTTTAGCAGAAGTTATAAAGTATGGTTTGATCCAAAATAAATACTTACTTGCACTACTAAAAAATAACGCTGCAGAAATTCAATCCAAAAACGGTAAGATCCTTGAAGAGATTATTTTTGAATCTATTAAAACTAAATCCAAGATTGTGACTAAGGATGAAAAAGAAAATGGCGTACGTGCAATCTTAAATTTTGGCCACACCTTTGGACATGCAATTGAAGCTGAAGGTAAATACAAAAAAATACTGCATGGAGAAGCTGTAGCCAAAGGCATGTTAGTAGCAAGTAAAATTTCTTGTCTGGAAAATCTAATTTCTCCACGAGACTTAATCAAAATTAAATCTTTATTAGAGTCTTATCAATTTGATCTTTCTCTTGGTCAATACAAATACATGGAATTGAAGCCATTTATATTTAGAGATAAGAAAATGAAAGCTGGAAAATTAAATTTAGTGCTTCTTGATGGAATTTCAAAAGGAATAGTGACTGATTCGTTTAATGCTATGCATCTAAAAAAAGCGCTTAAAAACTAGGCTAGGCAGCGTTTGCTGTGGTTGCTTTTAGAAGGTCTTGAATATTCAACGCTGCTGGAGATACTAGCCAAAAAGATGGTTCATATCTATCAAATTCATCTAAGATTAGCTTTGCCCTCTCACTTTTAGTTTCTTTAATATGTCGTGCAATTATTTGTTTTAGAAATTTCCTGTGTGACTCCATCTCTTCACTGACAATTCTATCAAGATTAATTAAACTTCTATTACATTGATCAAAGAACCGTCTGTTTGTATCAAGCACGTATGCAAAACCTCCTGTCATACCAGCACCAAAGTTAGAGCCAACACTGCCCAAAACTGTTACATGTCCGCCTGTCATATACTCGCAACAATGATCACCAGCTCCTTCAATCACAGCAGATGCGCCAGAGTTTCGAACTGCAAATCTTTCGCCCACAGTGCCTCCAACATAAAGATCGCCTCCAGTTGCACCATATAAAGCAGTGTTACCAGCTAAAACCGTTGGAGCATCCTGAGAGGCATATTCACCCGAGCTAGAAATAACAATCTTGCCCCCATTCATGCCTTTCCCCACATAATCATTAGCATCACCATTCAATCTTAGGTTCAGACCTGATGCGTTCCATGCGCCAAAGCTTTGACCTGCAGAGCCTGTAAAATTTAAAGTCTGCTTTCGCTTGAGTCCCCTTTCACCATACAAAGATGCAATGAGGCCTGAGGCTTGAGCTCCTATAGATCGATCACGATTAGAAATATTATATGAAAACTCTGATTCTTCTTTTTTAGCAATAGAGGGCTTTAAGTCTCTAAGAATTTTTGAATTTAGCTCCGCCTTGTCCCATGGATCATTGGATTTAGTAGTGCAGTAATGAGGCGCAGAGGATTTTTTATCAGAATAAAGAATTGGAGATAAATTAATGTTTTGTGTGCGAGGATCAAGCTGAGTAATATCTTTTAAATACTGAGTTTGACCAATAATTGATTCTATATCTGGAACACCAAGCTTAGCAAGAATTTCTTGAACCTCATTTGCAATAAATGTGAAGTAGTTGATAACTCTTTCCTTCTCACCAACATAGTGATGATCGATGATATCCCTTCGTTGAGTTGCTACGCCTGTAGCGCAATTGTTTAGATGGCAAATTCTTAAGTATTTACAGCCCATTGCAATCATAGGACCCGTTCCGAACCCAAAAGATTCAGCCCCAAGAATGGCTGCCTTTACAACGTCTAGACCAGTCTTTAATCCGCCATCAGCTTGCAATCGAACCTTATGCCTTAAATTACTTGCCCTCAATGCTTGATGAGCTTCAGATAATCCAAGCTCCCAAGGAGAGCCAGCATAGCGAATTGAAGATAGAGGACTAGCACCCGTGCCCCCGTCATGACCTGAGATAGTAATTAAATCAGCATAGGCCTTAGCCACTCCAGCAGCGATGGTTCCAACTCCTGGTTCGGAAACTAATTTTACCGAAACGAGCGCTTTTGAATTTACTTGCTTAAGATCAAAAATGAGTTGCGCTAAATCTTCAATGGAGTAGATATCATGATGGGGTGGAGGTGAAATAAGAGTGATCCCGGGGGTAGAGTATCTGAGTTTAGCAATCAGTGAATTCACCTTTCCTCCAGGTAATTGACCTCCCTCACCTGGTTTAGCTCCCTGAGCAATTTTAATTTGGAGAACCTCTGCATTTACTAAATACTCAGGAGTAACACCAAAGCGTCCTGACGCTACTTGTTTAATTTTTGACATCTTACTTGTGCCATATCTTTCCTTGGCTTCTCCGCCCTCGCCAGAATTAGAACGCGCTCCCATGCTGTTCATAGCTTCAGCTAGTGTTTCATGAGCGTCTGGAGACAAGGCTCCAAGGCTCATGCCAGCAGAATCAAATTTTTTTAATAATTCACTGGTAGGAGCTGCTTTGGTTTTCTTTGGTTTTTTTGGATATCTTAGCTGCATTAAATCTCTTAACATGGCAGGAGGTCTAAAATTAACAAGATCTGCATATTCTTGATAAGCATCTTTTGAGCCCGTTTTTACTGCTTCTTGGAGTTTTTTTACCACCTCGGGATTGTATGCATGATATTCGCCACCATGAACGAATTTCAGCAAGCCACCTAAACCTATTTCGCTCACATTAGAGTGAGCGTAATCATGCAAGGATCGCATTTCATTATCTAAATCATCAAATGTTTTGCCGCCAACTCTGCTAACGGTATTTGTAAATGATAGATTCACAATGTCAGAATTTAGACCAACAATCTCATGCAATTGAGATCCTCTATAGCTAGAAATAGTAGAAATACCAATTTTAGAAATAATTTTTAACAGGCCTTTATTTATTCCTTTGCGGTATTTTGCACAATTAGCTGTTGGGCTACCCTTAAGCTCCTTTCGATGAGTGAGATCCAGAATAGTTTGAAAAGCAAGCCAAGGATAAACAGCTGTTGCTCCAAAACTTAATAAACATGCAATCTGATGTGTATCTCTTGCTGTTGCAGAACTTATTATAAGGTTTGCATCAGACCTAAGGCCCAGCCTTACTAGCTCTTGATGAATGCAACCAACCGCTAAGAGCGCATTGATTGAAAGTTTGCTGTCATCGGGTAACTTTTCATTTAAATGAATAATCACCTCTCCTTTTCGCACTGAAGAGATAACTTTTTTAGTCAAAACATGTAATGCATCTTTTAAATTTGTTTTTGAAGAATATTCAAGATCAAAAGTTTTGGAAGAAAAATATGGATTTTTAAGCAAAGAAGATAATTTTTTATGCGAAAGAACCGGAGAGGTACTGACAATCCTTTTTGCATGATCTTTTGTTTCTTCAAAAATATTTAGCTCTGGACCAAAACAAGCCTCTAATGACATCACGCTTGATTCTCGTAAAGAGTCAATCGGAGGGTTTGTAACCTGAGCAAACTGTTGTCTAAAATAATCATAAATAGAACGAGGCATGGAACTTAACATTGCTAATGCAGTGTCATCACCCATGGAACCAGTTCCCTCTAAGCCATCTAGAGCTAGGGGCTTGATAACTGATACTCTTTCTTCATTAAAAAGAGAAAAAAGTTTTGAAGATTTAATCAATTCAGAATGAGGCATTTTTTTAATGCCTGGACCCTCGAAAGCATCGAGCGTTGATTCAAGGTAAATAGCAGATTTTTTTAACCATTCTCGGTAAGGCTTATTTTGTTTTAGCTGGTCATCAATAATATGTTGATCTAGAATTTCTCCTGATTCTGTATTTACAGCAAAAATACCACCTGGACTTAACCGCCCTTTTTGCAAAACCTCCTCATCTGATACGGGATAAATACCAGTTTCTGAGGCAACAGTTATCATTCCGTTTGTTAATACTTGATATCGAGCAGGTCTCAACCCATTTCTATCTAAGACACAAATTGCCCACTCACCATCAGACATAACAATGCCTGCAGGGCCATCCCAAGCTTCCATATGCATGGAATTATATTCATGGAAAGCTCTGACCTCTGGGTCCATGGTATGAATATTTTGCCAAGCTGGAGGCAGAACCATTCTTATCGATCTGAAGAAATTAATCCCTCCCTTTACCAGCAGCTCAATCATGTTATCTAACGCAGAGGAGTCGGAGCCAGTTTCATTAACCAAAGATTTAAAATTCCCAATACCAGGGATCAGTGGAGTCGAGAATTTAGAGGCTCGAGCCTTAACCCAATTTCTATTTCCCCTGATAGCATTAATCTCTCCATTGTGGGCAAGTAATCTAAAAGGCTGAGCTAGGTGCCATCTTGGCTGGGTATTGGTTGAAAACCTTTGATGAAAAAGACAAATTTTTGCAGTGAAAGATTTCTTTTTGATGTCTTTGTAAAAACTGCTTATAGAGTTTGGTAGCATCAACCCTTTATAAACAATCGTTTGACTCGACATGCTGCAAATATATAATTTTTCATCATTGCTGTAGATTTCTTCAATTTTTTTTCTTGCCTGAAGGAGGCATGATTCAAACCTTTCTTTGTTAAAGTCTTTGGAAATGGGGGCAATAAAAACTTGATTGATATTTGGCAAAGACTCTAGTGCAATTTCTCCAAGGATGGATGTGTCAGTGGGAACCTCTCTCGAACAAACAAAATGTAAATTTTCAGATTCTAGAATTGTTTTAATTTTTGCTATATCTTTTTTTAAAGCGCCTGATGAAAAAATTTGTGCTATGCCAAAGAGTTCTGGTAGCTGGATATTTAACTCTTTTTTTATTCGCTTTTGGAAGAAGCCTTGATTTAAATCGAATAAGAGCCCGCAACCATCTCCGGTTTTACCGTCTGAGCCAATTGCACCTCTGTGGGTCATGCTGGTAAGACCAGCAATTGAGCGAGTTACAACGTCTCGATTAAGAGTGCCATGACGATTAACAATTAAACCAAAGCCGCAATTGTCTTTGGCTTGGGCTTCGCTGTATAACGATAATTCTGAAGTCTTTTGCAGCATAAGGTTATACATATTAACACGATAATGTCATACTATGTCATACATACCACGCATAAGTATTGCCAATAAATGAGCGCAAAGAATAAACAATATAAAATTGATAAGGGTCTGATGCTCTTTACTCAGCCACGCTCTCCATACTTTTATGGAAAAATTAGATTAAATAGAAAATATGTCACTAAATCCTTTGCTCCAATTACTGACCTAAATGAAGCTAAAGTCATGCTGCTAGAATGGCAAAAAGAACTATTAAATCAAAATACAATTCCTGCCTCAACAATCTCAGCTTCTGAGAATTTTAAATCCAGGTCTGAGTATGTTGAGCATGTTCCACTCAAAAATGATTTCCAATTTTTAGATGTAGGCCGATATGACCCTAATAAAAAAAATATTGAAGAAAGAAAAATTAATTTTGTTGAAATTTATGGTGATTACAACCAGCCAGAGGCATCGAATCAATCTCATCGGTGTTTAGATTGTGGAAATCCTTATTGCGAATGGAAATGCCCTGTTCACAATTACATTCCTGATTGGCTGAAACTGGTGAACGAAGGGAATATTTTAGAAGCTGCTGATTTATGTCACCAAACTAATTCTCTTCCTGAAATGTGCGGCAGGGTCTGCCCTCAAGATCGGCTGTGTGAAGGTGCATGCACCTTAAACGATGGTTTTGGAGCTGTCAGTATTGGAAACATCGAAAAATATATTACAGATAAAGCTATAGAAATGGGCTGGAAACCTGATTTAAGCAGTCGAACTTGGAGCAAAAAGAAAGTCGCGATTGTTGGAGCTGGGCCTGCAGGCATAGGATGCGCAGATATTTTAATTAGGGCTGGCATTCATTGCGATGTTTATGACAAACAACCAGAAATTGGTGGCCTTCTGACTTTTGGCATTCCTGAATTTAAATTAGAAAAAAGTGTTGTGCGTCGCAGAAGAAAGATTCTTGAAGAGATGGGGATTAAATTTCATCTGAACAAAGAAATTGGCAAAGATATTACGTTTAAAAAACTACATAAAAAATATGATGCAGTATTTTTAGGCATGGGAACTTATACCTCTTTGGAGGGTGGATTCAAGGGAGAAGAATTGCCACAGGCTCACAAAGCAATTGATTACCTTATAGGCAATACCAATCAACTTTTAAAATTTGAACAAGATGCATCTGCGTACATTAACTTTAAAGGCAAGGATGTGGTAATCCTTGGAGGTGGGGATACCGCCATGGACTGCAACAGAACTGCGATTAGACAAGGCGCTAAATCAGTTACCTGCTTATACAGAAGAGATGAAAAAAATATGCCTGGTTCTAGAAGAGAGGTGGTTAATGCAAAAGAAGAAGGCGTGCAATTTGAATTTAATATTCAACCAATAGAAATTACTGGTCAAGAAAGAGTCGAAGGCATTAGAACAATTCAAACTAAACTGGGCGAACCCGATCAAAATGGGAGACGCATACCCGTTCCGATTCCTGGGAGCGAAAAAATTTATCCAGCTGATGAGGTTGTGATTGCTTTTGGTTTTAGAGCAAGTCCAGCTGATTGGTTTCAAGAATTTAATGTCCAAACTAATAATGCTGGATTAGTCATGGCTCCAGAAAAACAAGAACTTAAATTTCAAACATCTAATCCAAAAATTTTTTCTGGTGGGGATATGGTCAGAGGCTCTGATCTGGTGGTGACTGCAATATGGGAAGGAAGAGAAGCAGCAAAAAGTATCATACAATTTGTTTCATAAATGAAAGATTCAAAATTTTTAAGGGCCTTAGAGCAGAAACCAAACACAATACATCCTGTATGGCTGATGCGTCAAGCCGGTAGATACTTGCCTGAATATCAAGCTATTCGAAAAAATTATTCAAATTTTCTTGATATGTGCAAGCAACCAAAAACATGTGCAGAGCTCGCACTTCAACCCATTGATAGGTTTGGATTAGACGCATCTATACTGTTCTCTGATATTTTAACCATTCCAGATGCCTTTGATCTTGGGCTAGCATTTCACGAGGGTGAAGGTCCTAAATTCAGCAACCCTATCTCATCTCCTGCGGATATTCACAATCTAAAATCTTTTGATGTAAATGCTCTTGGCTATGTTTTTAAAGCGGTAGAAGAAACTAGAAAAGTGCTACCAAAAGATTTGCCATTAATAGGGTTTTGCGGAAGTCCATGGACTCTTGCAGCCTACTCCATTGAAGGCGGGGGTTCTAAAAATTTTCAAAAAACAAAAGATTTTATGGTGGAGCATCCTCTAGAGCTGCAACAATTCTTAGAGGTGTTGACCCAAGCTTGCTTCGAATATTTAAAACAACAAGCATTGAGTGGAGTTTGCGCTTTTCAAATCTTTGATTCATGGGCTGATCTGTTATCAATAAAAGACTTAGAAACTTATTCTTTAAATTACACTCAACAACTTGCAAAACTTTTGAAGGCTGATCCGGTAACAGCAGAGTTACCAATTATCTTGTTTGAGAAAGCTCCAAAGAAAAAAATTGTTGACTTAGCCTTTCAAGAGCTTTCTGCCCTCAGCTTACATTGGCAGAATGATCTTGCAGAAATTTCAAATAGTCTTAAAAACAAATTTGCGATTCAGGGCAATCTTGATCCAAAAATATTACTTGAATCCGATGAGGCGATTTGGGGCGAGACTCAGAATATCTGCAGATTGATGCAGGATTATCCTGGCTTTATATTTAATTTAGGCCATGGCATCACCCCTGATATTAAGCCTGATAAAGTGAAAGTGATGATAGAGGCTATAAGAAATTTTTAAAGCAATGGGTAATTGCTGATTGAAATTTCATGTCTGCTTTCTAACACATTAATATATAAGTCTGCAAATGCTTGACTTACTCTAGGGTAAAAAATTTGGATTCAAGGTGATTCTTAGTTATATTTGTAGTAGTTAATTTAATTGGGAAAACTATGTTCATTTCACGTCTTTTAAATGCAGCTCTTGTTGCAGTAATATTAATTTCATCACCATCTGCTTTCACACAAGTTCTTGAAGAAGTTGTTGTAACTGCTCAAATAAGAGAGCAAAGCCTTCAGGATGTTCCAATTTCTGTGTCAGCAATTTCTGGAGAGGATATCGCTGATAGAAGCGTTGATAACCTTCAGTCACTCTCAGCTTCAGTTCCAAACTTTATGGTTGTTGAAACTCAAATTGATACATCTATTTCTATTCGTGGAGTTAGATCGGGTGCCAACAAAGGTTTTGAGCAATCTGTGCCTATGAATTTTGATGGTATTGTTTATCCCAGAAGTCAATTAGCAAGAACTCCGCTTGTTGATTTAGAAAGAGTGGAAGTTTTAAGAGGCCCTCAACCTACCTTGTTTGGTAAAAATGCAATTGGTGGAGCTGTAAGCGTTACTTCAGCAAAACCAACTGAAGAATTTGAGGGTAAATTCTCTACATCTCATGAGTCTGAGCACGGCGAAGACCAGTCCCTGTTAGTTTTATCTGGCCCGCTATCCGATAATCTTCTTGGAAGGCTGACAGTTTCAACAAGAGAAATGGACGGTTGGATTACTAACACAAAAATGAAAAGGCTAGAGCCGCAAAGAGATGAAACATATATCAGAGGGCAGCTTGCATGGACGTCTGGAGATGTAGACTACAACCTTAAAGTTGAAACAGCTGATTTTGATTCTCTGGGTTATGCCATGGAAGCTATTGCACCACAAGATGGCTATGGTCTTGTGTTTGCTGGACCCATTGCAGTTGAAACAACTGAAAATTGGGTTAGATCTAGTGGAGAAACTTTTAGTCAAAATACGATGGACAATTTTGTGTTAACTGCTAACTATCCAATGGATGGTGGTGGCACACTAACCTCAATTACAGGTCATGTTGAATATGATTCATATGAAGTTCTTGATGTGGACTATGTTGGTCTTGAAATACTAGATGGGACTAATCAAACAGAAAAGTATGACCAATGGTCTCAAGAAATTCGCTATACCTCACCTGGCGGAGAAGACGTTGACTACATTATTGGTGCATATTTTCAAACAGCAGATGTTGATGTAACTGATTATGTTCCATTGGGATCTTTTCTTGCTCTTGCAGGACCTCCAGTTTCCTTTTTGGTAGGAACAAATTGGGATAGGCTTTATGCTCAATCCTCAGATATGTTTTCTATTTTT